>Ga0182740_1000483_pt1 | contig 44638 bp, 44 predicted proteins | sample eDN5th37CKraftBY_FD_128872 | JGI IMG/M metagenome (GOLD analysis project Ga0182740, IMG submission 128872) | Enriched backyard soil microbial communities from Emeryville, California, USA - eDNA 5th pass 37_C Kraft BY (version 2) (version 2) | ecosystem: Environmental > Terrestrial > Soil >...
CAGCGCGGACAGGCGGCACCGCCGCAGCGCGGACAGGCAGCACCGCCGCAGCGCGACCAAGCGGCACCGCGGCAGGCCCCGCCGGTTCGGAACGACAGCACCGGCCTCGTGCGCAACCCGCAGGCCGCACCGCCGCAGCAGGCACCAGCGGCACCGCCGCAGGTGTCGCAGCCGGTCCGCCGCGACAGCGCTCCCGTGCAACGCAGCGCGCAAGCACCGGTGGAACGATCGATGCGTCCCACTCCCCCGATGCCTCCGCAGCCCCGTCCGGCAGCACCGCTGCCGCAGCGGGCTGCCGCCGAGCCGCTTCCGCAGCGGCCTGTCGCAGAGCCGCTCCCCCAGCGGACCGGGGCCGACCGGCAGCCGCCGCTGCCGCCTCGTGCCGCGCCGGATGCGCGTCCCGCAGGGGATCCGCAGTCGCCGACCGCGGTGCCCCCGTTGCCGCCGACGACCGCGTCGCCGCAGCCCGCCACGGCGCTGCCGCCGGTGACGGCCACGTTCGCCCCGCCGCTGCCGCGTCGTGACGCTCAGGGTTCCGGCCCCGCACAGGACCCGCAGTCCCCGACCGCGATTCCGCCGTTGCCGCGACGTCAGCGCGGGACCGTGCCGCCGCCGTTGCCGCATCCCTTCGTCCGTCCGCAGGTCCCGCCGCAGCCGCCCGCCCGTCCGGCCCCGGCACCGCGCCCGGAAGCGGGCCGGGCTCGCGACCCTCAGGCCATCGAGAACTGGCTGTCCCAGTTGCGGCGTACCGCGCCGGGCGTCGATCAACCGCGTCCCGCGCGCCCGGCGCCGGATCAGGCTCCGGCGCCGCGGGAGCAGGATCCGCGTCTCGGCCGGTATCGCGACCCGGATCCGGAGCGGTCCGGTCCGACGACGGGCCGGCACGGTGACGAGGACAACGCGGGCGGAATCAGCGTCAGCGAGCTGATCGCCCGCCAGCGCCGGACGTAGCTCGGCCCGAGAACTGCACGATCAGCGCAGGAACTGGCACCGCGCGATCAGCGCAGAAACTGGCGCAGCGCGGTGCCGAGAGGATGCCGGACCGTCAGTGCGCTGAAACGCAGCCGGCCGGTGACCACGAGGTGCAGCGGCCCGAACGGCGGACCGGACCGTACCTTCGAGTTCGTGCTCGACGCGACCGGGTCGATGCCGTTGACGTCCGCGGTCGCTTCCGGCGGGACGACGAGCGTGATGGAACCCAGGTAGTCGTTCACCTGGATGTTCACGACCTGGGTCTGCATCACCGCTTCGGTGAAGTCGAGGACCACGGTCGACATCCGCGTGTCGATCTGCAGCGTCGGCGGCACCTCCCAGCGACCCTTGCGTGCGATGTTCGACATGCGGCCGCGGATCACCGGCGCACCCGCAACCGGCGCACCCGCGACCGGCGGCGGCGCCGTCATCGGGGGTTGCGCCGGCGCGTACTGCGCCTGCATCTGCCGAAGGTATTCGGGACGCAGCTGGATGCCCGGCAGGTCGATGAGAACCTGGTTGACGTCGGCACGGGTCTTGGCCGCCAGCACGGTGTCCATCCGTTCGGTGAACTCACCGAGCGAGAGCATGCCCTGACCGACCGCCCGCTGCAGCAATTGACCGACGTGTTCCCGTTCCGCGTCCGAAACGCGCAGATCCCGCGAGTCCATGGCCACCACAGTAGGTGGAAGATCGCGCCTCGTCGCGTGGCCGGAGCCGATACCTGTCGATCCGCAGCAGCTTCGATCGTCATCACTGTGGCGGGCCACATCCGCGCCCGTCGAAATTCACCGAGCCGCAGTGCGCGGACGGACGACTCGGCAGGATCGAGTCGGAGCGATCGGAGAAGAGGCGATTCCCGTGCGATACACGATTCTGATGCACTACTCGGAGGAGACCGGCGAGTCGATCGGTGAGGAGACGATCGCTGCCGGCCGGGAGGCGTTCGCCGCCTACACAGCCGCGTTGGAGCAGGCCGGCGTCCTGATCGGCGCGGAGGTTCTCGCCCCGTCCGAGCTGACGACCACCCTCAGGATGGTCGACGGCGAACTTCGCGTGCAGGACGGGCCGTTCGCCGATACGAAGGAGCAGCTGGGCGGAACCGTCGTCATCGACGTGCCGGACCTCGATGCGGCGATCGAGTGGGCGCGGCAGGCGCCGCCGATCCACTGGGGTGCGGTCGAGGTCCGGCCGGGCGCGACCCACACCGTCGAGGGTGTCTGGACGCCGAACCGATGACGCGGTCCGGGGCGTGGGCCGCGGCCGAGCATGCGGCACGCGCCTCACGCGCCCGGTTGGTTGCGCTGCTCGCGTCGAACTCCGGCGACCTCGCGCTCGCCGAGGACGCCGTGGGGGCGGCATTCGAGCAGGCGCTGGTGGTCTGGCCGGAGCGGGGTGTTCCCGCGAATCCGGACGGCTGGCTGCTCACCGTCGCCCGGAACCGGCAGCGTGACGTGTGGAAGTCCGCCGCGCACCGCACCGCGGCTCCGCTCGAGCAGGTGCCCGACAATGTCGGCTCGGTGGCGACGCTCGACGAGGTCGACCCGGATGCGATCCCGGACCGGCGGCTGGCGCTGTTGTTCGTGTGCGCGCATCCTGCGATCGCCGAGTCCGCGCGTACCCCGCTGATGCTGCAGGCGGTGCTGGGTTTCGATGCGGCACAGGTTGCTTCGGTGTTCGCGGTCTCGTCGTCCGCGATGGCGGGGCGGCTCGTCCGCGCGAAGCGGCGCATCCGCGACGCCCGGATCCCGTTCGTCGTCCCGGACCGCACCGTGATGCCCGAGCGGCTTCCCGCGGTCCTCGAAGCGGTCTACGGATGTTTCACGATCGCCCGCGGCCCCGGGGTGACCCCGATGGCGTCCGAATCGCTTTATCTGGCAACTGTTCTCGCGGAGTCCGTCGACGAACCGGAAGCCTGGGGGCTGGCGTCCCTGATCGCGCTGTCGCTGAGCCGGGCCGGCGCGACCGGCGCCGACTTCGTCCCGCTCGACGAGCAGGACCCGGCGTCGTGGGACGCGGAACTCGCGGAACGGGGCGAGCGCATGCTCCGCCGGGCCTCGGCCGGCGGGCGCATCGGGCGTTTCCAGCTCGAAGCCGCGATGCAGGCGGTCCATGCCGCCCGCCGACACACGGGGGTCACGGATTGGCCTGCGCTCGATACACTTTCGCGGGCGCTGGTGCACACGGCGCCGACCCTGGGGTCGCGGGTCGCACGCGCCGCGATCGCCGACCGCGTCGACGGCCCGGAGGCGGGCCTCGACGTACTCGACGCGGTCGCCCGCGATCACCCCGCCGCAACCTCGTATCAGCCGTTCCACGCGGTGCGCGCCGACCTGCTCGCGCGCGCGGGCCGGACCGCCGACGCCCGCGCGGCGTTCGACCGCGCGGCGGAACTCGCGACCGACGACGCGGTCCGCGCCTGGCTGCGGAACCGGTCGCCGTGACCTATTCCAGACCCTGCTCGATGGCGTAGCGGGTCAGTTCGACCCGATTGGCGAGCTGCAGCTTCCGTAAGGTCGCCTGGACGTGGTTCTCCACCGTCCGATGGCTGAGGGTGAGCTTCGCGGCGATCTGCTTGGCGGACAGTCCTTTCGCGACGAACCGGAGCACCTCGGTCTCCCGATCGGTGAGCGTCGGCGGTGCGGGCGAGCGCCGGTCCACGGTCGCCGACATCCGCCGGTATTCGCCGAGCACGAGGCCGGCCAGGCCGGGCGTGAACACCGCCTGACCGGCCGCGGTGGCCGCGACCGCCTCCACCAGTTCGGCCGCCGACGCGCTCTTGACGAGATACCCCGACGCACCGGCCTTCACCGCGCCGAGCACGTCGTCGCGTTCGGACGACGCGGACAGCACCAGCACCCGGGTCCCCGGGGAGGCACGCAGAACTGCGACGGTCGCGTCGGTGCCGCTGCCGTCGGGCAGTGACATGTCCATGAGCACGACGTCCGGGCGCACCGCCGCCGCGCGCCGTCCCGCCGACCCGACGCTGTCGGCAGCGGCGACGACGCGGAAGCCGGCGGCGTCGAGGTCGCGGGAGACGGCGTCGCGCCAGATGGGGTGGTCGTCGACGACCATCACCGTGACGGGTTCCGAAGTGTGGTCACGCACGGGGCGCCTCCCGCGGTACTCGAATCTCCCATTCGGTGCCCTCGCCGGGAGCGCTGTCGAGGACCGCGACACCGCCCAGCCATTCGGCGCGCCCGACGATCGACTTGGACACGCCCATCCGGCCCTGCGCCTCCGCCTCGGCGAGCCGCCCGTCGGGGATGCCGCTGCCGTCGTCGCGGATGCTGAGGATCACCTCGTCGCCGAGGTCCTCGAGCAGGACGTAGGCCTTGGCACCGGGACCGGCGTGCAGCGCGGTGTTGTCCAGGGCCGTGGCCGCGGCGGCGGCGAGTTCGGTGGCGCGACCCCGCTCGAGCAGGACGGGATCGGCCGGGGCGGCGACCGTCACGTTCGTTCCGGCCCGGGCGCGCAGCAGCGCGCGCAGATCCACCTGTTCCTCGCCGCGGTCGACCCGGGTGCCCTGTTCGGAGATGAGCATCCGCAGCGCGGCTTCCTGCTCGCCGGCCAGACGGGCCAGCTCGGCTGCCGGTCCCCCGAGTTCGTTCCCGCGCCGCTGGACGAGGGCCAGCACCTGCAGCACCCCGTCGTGCACCTGCCGGGCGAGCCGGTCGCGTTCCTCGGCAGCGGCGGCCATCCGCACCGCCTGTGCGAGCTGCCGGTGGGCGTGGCGCGCGGTCACGGTCGCGAAGCCCATCGCGACGCCGACGGCGACGAGCACGGGGGCGGTCGCGTCCCGCCACAGGTCGAGGTTGATCTGGTCGCGCACGACAGCGCTGACGGTGGCCATCACGAGGGCCGAGCACGTCCCGGCGACCGGGCCGCCGAGCACCGCGGCGGACAGCACCGCATTGGCGACCCACAGCGTGGTCGGCATCGTCTGGTGGTTGCTGTACCAGTCGTGGTCGGCGACCAGCCGGGTCGCACCCATGAGGGCGATCGCGACGATCTGGTCGAGTGCGACGACCTTCCACCGTTGCGTTCCGCGCGACAGCAGGACCGCCGAGAGCACCGACCACGCCGCGAGGAGGGCGATGAAGAACCAGCCCAGGCCGGGCCGGGTGTAGTGCGGGACGGTCGAGATGTGGGAGCTGACCGCGTAGGCGAGGGTGACGAGGCGGAACACCTGCGAAGCTCGCCACAGCGGCGCATCCGGATCGGCATCGTGCCGTCCTCGTGCGGTTCCTCCCATTGCCGACGTTCCCCCGATTCGTGTCGATCGGGGAGATCGTAGGGTTCGGTGACGCGTTTTATGGACCACGCCGTGCTGTGACGGTCGTTACAGTGGTTTGATTTGAAGTCGTGTTGAGGTCATATCGGGCTGTCGCGACTACTCTGCGTAGTCGCTGGCCCCTCTATATGGTCTCGATGGGTGCGTCCAACCTGTTCGGCGCCCTGCTGGTCTTCGCGTTCGTCCGCTACGGCATCCCGATCTCGGAATCGGAGAACATCATCGCGGACCGGGTCCGCAACTTCGCGGTGTTCGCCGTGTACCTCGCGTTCGCCGGTGTCGTCAGTCTCACGGCCGCGGCGGTGATGCTGCGGTCGGTGGTCCGGTGGCAGTTGCGCGGGGGCCCGCCGACGCGATCGGAACAGATGGCGGCGCTGCACGCACCGCTGCGGCAGGCCATCGTGCATCTCGGGCTGTGGATTCTCGGCGGCGTGTTGTTCGTGTTCCTCACCGCGGAGGAGATGCCGTCGCTGGCCGCGGCGGTGGCGATCACCGTGGCGATGGCCGCGACGAGCACCTTCGGCTTCACCTACATGCTCGGCGAGCGGATCCTGCGGCCGGTGGCGGCCCAGGCACTCAGCGAGGGCCGGTTCGACCGGACCATGGCGCCGGGGGTCGGCACCCGGCTGGCGATGACGTGGGGGCTGGGCACCCTGATGCCGGTGGCCGGCATCGTGCTGTTGTGCGTCACGCAGCTCACGTCGGACATGGAATTCTCGTCCGATTCGCTGTCGTGGGCGATTCTCGCGCTGTCGATCATGGCGATCGGGCTGGCGCTGGTCCTGTCGATGCTCACCTCGGCGCAGATCTCCGATCCGGTCAAACAGCTGCGCTGGGCGATCGAGCGGGTGCAGCGCGGCGCGACCGGTGTGCAGGTCGAGGTGTTCGACGGCAGCGAGATGGGTCGCCTGCAGGTCGGCTTCAACCGGATGATGGCCGAGTCCGACGAGCGGCGGCGGCTGCGTGAACTGTTCGGTCAGCACGTCGGCGAGGACGTCGCGCGCCGCGCGCTGCAGTACGGCACCGAACTGGGCGGCGAGACCCGGTACGTGGCGGTGCTGTTCGTCGACATGGTCGGCTCCACGGCGACCGCCGCGGAACGGCCGCCGAACGAGGTCGTGGACCTGCTCAACGAGTTCTTCCGGGTCGTGGTCGACGTCGTCGACCGGCATCACGGGTTCGTCAACAAGTTCATGGGTGATGCGGCGCTGGCGATCTTCGGGGCACCGCTGGACCGCCCGGATGCACCCACCGCGGCGCTGGCCGCGGCACGGGAACTGCGGTTCGCGCTCGACGAGATCACCGGCCTCGACATCGGTATCGGGGTGTCGGCGGGGCTCGCGGTGGCCGGCAACATCGGCGCGGCCGAGCGGTTCGAGTACACGGTGATCGGTGATCCGGTGAACGAGGCGTCGCGCCTGACCGAGCTCGCGAAGATGCGTCCGAGCCGGGTGCTGGCGTCGTCGAGCGCGTTGTACTTCGCCGACGACGAGGAGCGCGCGCAGTGGGAGCTGGGCGACGAGGTGCAGCTGCGGGGTCGCCGACGGCTGACCCACCTGGCCTCGCCGATCAAATATCCCGAGTGAAGTGAGGCCGGTCGCATCGGGGCGTTGGCTACGCTGATCCGCGTGGCGCCGCCTCGCGATGAACCACCCCGTCCCGGCGCAGCGCCGCGTCGGGGCGCCTTCGCATGGGTGAAATGGCTGCTCGGCGTCGCACTCGTGGTGCTGCTGACCGTCGAAGGTGTCTACCTGTGGCCGTCGCTGAGCGATTCCTGGCGGGCCCTGACGGAGTTGCACTGGGGCTGGTTCGCGGCGTGTATCGCGGCCCAGGCCGCGGCGCTGAGCGGCTTCGCCGGTGTCCAGCAACGCCTGCTTCGTGCCGGCGGGGTCACCGTCGGGCACTTCCGGTCGGCGTCGGTGGTCTACGCGAGCACGGCGATGTCGGTGACCTTGCCCGCTGGGCCGGTGTTCTCCACGGCCTTCACGTACAAGGAGACGCGCCGCTGGGGTGCGACGCCGGTCGTCGCGTCCTGGCAGCTGGCGGTGTCCGGGGTGATCGCGACGGCGACCCTCGCCGCGGTGGGGGTGGCCGGGGCGCTGGCGGTCGGGTCGCGGGTCAGCCCGGTCACGCTGGTGCTGGCCGTCGCCGGGGTGTTCGCCCTCTTCTTCGGGTTGCGTCACGTCGCGAGGAATCCGTCGTCGATCGAGGCGCTGGGTCTGTGGGTGATCCACCGCGTCAACCGGCTGACGAAGAAGCCCGCCGAGACCGGTGTCGAGTCGTTCGAGCGGATCCTGGGCCAGCTCGAGTCGGTGGACCTGGGCCGGCGGGATGCCCTGACGGCGCTGGGCTGGTCCGGCGTGCACCGGGTGTTCGACGTCGCGTGCCTGGGTCTCGCGTGCTGGACGGTCGGTGGGGATCCGTCGCTGCCGGGGTTGCTGATCGCGTTCACCGCGGCCAAGGCGGTGGCGAGTGTGCCGCTGGCGCCGGGCGGGCTCGGTTTCGTCGACGGCACGTTGATCGCGACGCTGACGGCGGCGGGGATGAGTGCGTCGCAGTCGCTGGCGGCGGTGTTCGTGTATCGCGTGGTCAGCTTCGTGATCGTCGCGGTCGTGGGTTGGATCGTGATCGCGGTGCTGTATCGGTCGCATCGCATCGACGAGGCCGAGCTGGATCTGGAACGGGAGCACCAGGCCCGGTCGCTGTTCACGCGCCGGCACGCTTCCCCTCCCCCGGCCGAGGTCGATCCCGGCCCGGATCCCGACCGCGTTCGATAGTGATCCGCATCACACAATAGTTGCGCAATCAACCATCTGGTGCCATGGTGGAACACATCGGAAGTTGAATCTTTGATCAGTACGAGGAGTTGCCATGACCACCGCCACCACCGCGACGTTCCCGGGCCTGACCGCCGGCACCTGGGCCATCGACCCCGTCCACTCGACCGTCGGCTTCACCGTCCGCCACCTCGTGGTCAGCAAGGTTCGCGGTAACTTCACGAACTTCTCCGGCGCCGTGGCCGTCGCCGAGGACGGCACCGCCGCCGTGTCCGCCGAGATCGCCGTCGACTCGATCGACACCCGGAACAGTGACCGCGACGCGCACCTGAAGTCCGCCGACTTCTTCGAGGCCGAGAAGTTCCCCACCGCGACATTCACCTCCACCGGCATCCGCAGCACCGGCAAGGGCTACGTCGTCGACGGAGAGTTCACCCTCCGCGGCGTCACCAAGCCCGTCGAGCTCGAACTCGAGTTCAACGGCGTCAACCCGGGCATGGGCAACGGCCCGGTCGCCGGCTTCGAAGCCACCACCGTCATCAACCGCAAGGACTTCGGCATCAGCATCGACATGCCGCTCGAGGGTGGCGGCGCCGTCGTCGGCGACAAGATCACCATCAACCTCGAGATCGAGGCGGCTCTCCAGGCCTGACCCACCTCTCCCGAACGAGCGCCCTCCGTCCCCGGAGGGCGCTCGTTCCCGTCCGGGGCCGACGGATGCGCATCCGCACCGCCGACCTACCCTTGAACCCGTGAGAAAGTACGCGCCGGCGCTGGTGATCGATATCGTCCTCGTAGTCGTCTTCGCCGCTCTCGGGCGCTCGAGCCACGACGAAACCCTCGACATTCCGGGTATCGCGACCACCGCGTGGCCGTTCCTCGCCGGATTGACCGTCGGCTGGTTCGCGACCGCGGGGCTCTACCGCGACAAGTTCGACGCCCGCGCCGCCGTCCCGACCGGGATCCTCGTGTGGCTGTGCACCCTCGTCGTCGGCATGCTGCTGCGCGCGGTGACCGGGCAGGGCACGGCGACCGCGTTCATCGTGGTCGCGACCATCTTCCTCGGGTTGTTCCTGGTCGGCTGGCGTGTGATCGCCCGCGTGTGGGACCGTCGCCGCGACGTCGCGACCCGGTGACGCCGACGCGCTGACCCTCGAAATATCCCCGCGGGTGTGTGCCCGGTGGGAAAGTGACTTTCATGAGTGACACCGCGGCACGTCCGGATTCGCAGTCGGACCACCGGTTCTTCGGCCAGCCGCTCGCGCTGGCCAACCTGTTCGGTGTCGAGATGTGGGAACGCTTCTCCTTCTACGGCATGCAGGGAATCCTGATCTACTACCTGTACTACTCGGCCGAAGAGGGCGGGCTGGGGATCAGCAAGGCGGCCGCGACGTCGATCGTCGGCGCCTACGGCGGCACCGTCTACCTGTCGACGATCCTCGGCGCCTGGATCGCCGACCGGCTGCTCGGCTCCGAACGAACCCTGTTCTACAGCGCCGTGATGATCATGTGCGGCCACATCGCGCTGGCGCTCATCCCCGGGCTCGCCGGGGTCGGGGTGGGTCTCGTGCTCGTCGCGGTCGGCAGCGGCGGCCTCAAGGCGAACGCGACGTCGCTGGTCGGCGACCTCTACGACGAACACGACGAACGCCGCGACGCGGGCTTCTCGATCTTCTACATGGGCATCAACCTCGGTGCCCTCGTCGGTCCGCTGCTCACCGGCTGGGTGCAGACCAACATGGGCTTCCACTACGGCTTCGGGCTCGCCGCGATCGGCATGGCCATCGGCCTGATCCAGTACTCGATCGGCCGCAAGCGGCTCGCCGGCATCGGCGCGACGCCTCCGCATCCGCTCCCGGACACGCTGCGCATGCGCGTCGCGGCCATCGCGGCCCTCGCGGTGGTGATCATCGCCGTGGCCTCGCTGACCGGCCTGATCACCAGCGACAACATGTCGGACATCGTCGTGACACTGACGATCGTCGCGGCGGTCGTCTATTTCGTGATCATCCTGTCGAGCCGGGCGATCACACCGGTCGAGCGCAAACGCGTCATCTCGTTCATCCCGATGTTCCTGGCGAGCGCCGCGTTCTGGTCGCTGTTCCAGCAGCAGTTCACGATGGTCGCGGTGTACTCGGACACGCGGCTGGACCGGAACCTGTTCGGCTGGGACTTCCCACCGTCCTGGGTGCAGTCCATCAACCCGGTGTTCATCATCATCTTCGCGGGTGTGTTCGCCGCCGCGTGGACGAAGCTCGGACCGCGGCAGCCCTCGTCGCCGATGAAGTTCTCGATCGGCACGATCATCATGGGCATCGCGTTCCTGTGCTTCATCCCGATGTCCGGTGGCGGGCCGAACAGCGCGCCGCTGCTCGGCCTGGCGGGCATCCTGCTGCTGTTCACGTTCGCCGAACTGTTCCTGTCCCCGGTGGGCCTGTCGCTGTCGACGAAGCTGGCTCCGCAGAACTTCCACACCCAGATGGTGGCGTTGTTCTTCCTGTCGGTGGCCCTGGGCACGGCGATGGCCGGCACCCTCGCCAAGTACTACGACGAGAACAACGAGGTGCCCTACTACCTGTGGATCGGCGGGGCGTCGATCGGTGTGGGCATCGTGCTGATGGCGATCTCGCCGTGGATCCGCAAGATGATGCAGGGCGTGCACTGAACCCAGCCCCGCCTTGCGGCCCTGCCCCGCGGCTACCGCAGGGCGAGCCACGCGGCCAGCCCGAAACCGGCGATCGCCACACCGACCCGCAGCACGCCCGGCGGGATGCGCTTGACGACCGGCGGGCCGCACCAGCCGCCCGCGACGGTCCCGATCGCCATCGCGACGGCCGCGGGCCAGTGCACCGGACCGAACGCGGCGAAGCCGATCGCGGCGACCAGGTTCGCGACGCCGAGCAGGTAACTCTTGAGGATGCTCGCCCGCCAGATCGTCTCCGACGAACACACGAGGATGAGCGCCAGGAAGATCACGCCGGCGCCGGCACCGAAGTATCCGCCGTACACGGCGACGAGGAACACCGCCGTCGAGAACGTGCGCGGCAGGTCGCGGCCCCCGGCGAACGCGCGGATCCGGGGCTGGAACAGCAACGCGAGCGCGGCGAGCGCCACCAGATACGGGACGATCGCCTCGAACGACCCTTCCGGCGCCGCGAGCAGCACGATCGCACCGACCACGCCGCCGACCGCCGCGTAGGCGGTCCATCGCCACACCCGCGGTCCGGTGTCGACGACCTCGCGCGCCGAGTTCGACAACGCGCCGACTCCGACACCGACCATCGCGACCGTGTTGGTGACGTTCGCCGCGACCGGCGACAGGCCGACCGCGAGGAGCGCGGGATAGGACACGATCGAGGCGAGTCCGGTGACGAAGCCGATGAGCCCGGCGAAGAAGCCCGCAACGACGAGCAGCAGCAGGTCGAAGAGGGTCACGACGGACAAACGTACCGGGGTCCGCTTTCACCCGCGAACGCTGGGGCCGTTTCCGGTCAGAACGCCTCGGTGGGCTTCCCGAGTTCGCGCAGGAACATGTCGGCCATCTTGATCGCGCGGTCGCCGCCGTCGGCGTTCGCGACGAACACCGCGAACGCCATGTCGCCGCTCACCCCGTAGAACCAGCGGTCGTCGCCGTTGTCCCCCGCGATGCCCGTCAGGCCCGCATGTCCCTTGAGGAACGACGCCGGTCCGTTCTGGACGTTGTCGACCATCATCGCGCGCAAGGCGTCGATCGTCTCGGCCGGCAGCGGCTCGGCCGGGTCCGCGACGGTCGCCGGCTGCCCCTGCACGATCATCGGCATCGCCGCATCGCCGCGCGCGACCGACGCCGCGAGCATCGCGGCCCCCAGCGGGCTGAGCAGTGCTTCGCTGTCGGACGGGGAACCCGTGAACTGCACGACGCCGCTGCGGTTCTGCCCGAACTGCGCGGTCTCGAATTCGAAACCGGGCACGGAGTAGTCGAGACCGAGACCGAGGCTGCGTGCGACGTCGCCGAGTTCGGCGGTGCTGACCTGCGACGGGTCCTTCCCCAGCGCCATACCCGCCGCGACACGGACCGGGTCCATCGCCGACCCCGCCGGGTACAGCCCGCGGGTCGCGACGGCCCCGAGTTCCATCGCCTGGTTGTTCACGTCGACTGCGAGGATGCCGCCGGTGGACGGCTGGATCGCGACGATCGCGGCGGGTGTTCCGACGCTGACGACGGCCTCCTTCGCGGCGAGCTGCACGTGCGAGTCGAGGGTCGAGACGAGATCCGGCGGTGGCGGACCCTGGAATCCGGCGACCTGGATGGGGCCGGCCTGCGGATCCTCGAGGGTCACGGCCCAGCCGGCGGTGCGGTCGCGCTCGAGCTGCCACGCGCTGCGCAACGAGTCGAGCAGCGGGCTCGAGATCCGGCGATCGGCGCTGATGAGCGTCGGGGTCTTCACCACTTCGACGCCGGGAATGGAAACGATGTCGTCCTCGAGGAACTGGTAGTCCTGGTCGCGCAGCTTGACGGCGGCGATCCGCTCACCGGGCTGTTCCGCGAGGCGCTGTTGCATCGACTCGGCCGTGATGACCGGTGCGACCGGCTCGAGGACGTCACCGAGCATCGTGGTCGTCAGCACCGGATCGGGCATCTTCGCGGGATCGAGCACGACCGTGTTGATCGTCTGCTCGGCCATCAGCAACTGCCCGTTGCGATCGAAGATCTTCGGGGGTGCCGCGTCGGTGCGTACGTGGTGCACGGTGCGTCCGCCGCCGAGATCGGGTACGACGACGTCGGGGCTCCACGACACACGCCAGCCGACGGCGAGCTTCTTGACGGAACCGTCGACCTGATAGGACCAGTCCTTGTCCGGTCCGAAGTTCCAGTTCCCCTCGAGCGTGAAGTAACCGGACTCGCCGGAAAGCTCGACCAGCTGGGTGATCTCGTACTCGACCGTGCCGTCGGACAGTCCGTCGAACATCTGGGTCAGCGTCGCGGACGCCGCGTTCGGGTAGGACGTCAGAGCTGCGGCGCCCTCGGCGTCACGTTCGTTCAATTCGGCTACGAAATCGTCGACGAGGCGCTCCACATCGCTGCGTGAGTCGGCGATCGTGAACGCCACGATGCCGGCCGTCACACAGATCACGATCGCGGAGATGAGGGCGACCACTCGCACTCGTCGCCGTTCCCGAGAACCCATAAAGATCAACCTTCACTTCAGTCACTTGAGCCTCAAGCACAGCTTGCCTACGATGCTGTCACAGTTGGACTACGAGGTCCGAATCACCTCCTGAGCATGCGCCCGGCCACGTCCAGCGCAGGAGCCGAACTCCCTGCTCCCGCAACGAAAACCGCGAACGCGAGATCGTTCTGCGCTCCGATGAACCATCCGTGCGCCTCGTTCGTGCCACCGTACTCTGCGGTCCCCGTTTTGCCGATCAGTTCCGGAATGTCGTTCAAAACGGTTGCGGTCCCGTCGGTCACGGTCTCGCGCATCATAGTTCGTAACGCCGCGGTCACCGGTGCAGGCGCGGCGTCCACGGTCCGATCCGCGGTCGCCGGCTCGTCCTGCACGATCATCGGAAGCGGGGTCGACCCGCGCACGATCGACGCCGCAACCATCGCCATCCCGAACGGCGACGCGGTCACCGCGCCCTGGCCGATCGCCGACTCGACGCGCTGCGCCGCCGAATCCGCGACCGGGACGCTTCCGGTCACGGTCACCAACCCCGGTGTCACATAGTCGATGCCGAGTCCGAACCGGGCCGCGGCGTCGGTCAGCGCATCCGGCGGCAGATTCACCGCCAACTGGGCCATCGTCGTGTTGCAGGAACGCGCGAACGCCGTGTGCAGGGGCACCGACCCGAGATCGAAACTGTCGTCGTTCGGTATCGTGCGATCCTCGATCGTCGCGACACCCGGGCACGGCAGCACCGTGTCCGGCGCCGCCGCCCCCGCCTGCAACGCCGCGGACGTCGTCACCGTTTTGAACGTCGACCCCGGCGGGTAGAGACCGGTCAGCGCGACCGGGCCTTCCGCGTCCGCGGCGGCGTTCTGCGCGACCGCGCGCACCGCTCCGGTCGACGGTTCCACAGCCACGACGACGGCCGGCTGCGGCACCGCGGCGACCGCAGCCTCCGCGCGCACCTGCAAGCCGAGATCGATCGTCGTGCGGATGTCCGGCGCGTCCGTCCCGTCGACCCCGGTCACCCGCTGCGCCGACCCGTCCGGATCCACCGACTGCACGACCCAGCCCGCGGCCGCGTCCTGCCCGTCCTGCCACATCTCGGCCAGACCCGACCACACCGGCGACGCCAGCGCCCGGTCGACGGTCAGCAGCCGTGTCTGCGGGGCCAGCGACACCCCGGGCAACGCTGCGAGCTGTGCTTCGACCCGGGCCAGGTCCTCGTCGCGCAAGGTCACCGCCGTCACCGGTCCGCCCCCGGCCTCCGCGAGATCCGCCGCCAGTGATTCCGCCGTGATCGTCGGCACGACCGTCGCCAGCACCGGCGCGACCGCAGCGGGGTCGGCGGTCGGGTCGAGGTTCACCAAGGTGACGACCCGCTGTTCCATCAGCGGCTGCCCGTTGCGGTCCAGCACCGACGCGGGAGTGCCCTCGGCCCGGAGGTACCGCAGGGACGTGTCCGCGGTCAGCCCGGGCGCGAGCACGGCGGGATCCCAGCGGATGCGCCAGCCGGCGTCGCCGTCGACCGCGGACCCCGACGTGCGATAGGACCACTCGCCCACGCTCGGTGCGGGCTCCGGGGCGGCCGGCGTCGCCGAAGTCTCCCCGGCGTCGGTCTCCCCGGCCTCGTCTTCGGCCGGGTCGGGTCCCAACCGCCACGCCACGTCGAGTTCGAAGGTGTCCTCGTCCCCGGTACCAGCGAGCGTGACGTCGGGCGAGTCGGAGCCGAGTCCTTCGAACAACCCGTCGATGGTCTCGGCTGCGGCTGTGGGATCGGTGGTCAGCGCTGCCGCGGCCTGCACGTCTCCCGCCTCGAGTGCCTCCGCGAACTGCTGGGCGACGGTCTCCGGCTGATCGGGTCCGGTGGAGCAACCGGCCACCACGAGCGCACCCACCGTCAGCACCACCGGCAGGACCATTCGTCGTCGAAGAGTGCGCACTCACTCGATCATGCCCGAGTTCGTTCACCGGCGCCCGTCACCACGCGGCGTGCCGGATGCACGTAACGGAAACCACGCGGCGGTTCGGAATCCGCTCCGGTAACAGCACGGGCGGATTCCGAATCATGAGGCGGATCCCGGCGCGCAGCCGGAAGCGGCCGCGCTCACGCTCCGGGACGGAGTGCGGTCGCCACCTCCTCGAAGGCGGTTTCGAGGTGCGCGGCATAGCGCTGTGGAACCCGGATGATCTCCGGGGACGTCAGCACCGTCAGGGTCAGGTCGTCGCCGAGACCGATCAGCCCGTGGGTGACGGTGGCCTCCGAGGTCAACGGCGGGCAGAGGGTTCCGAACAGCATCGGCCGACCGGCCAGCGCCCACGGACCGTCGCCGCCGATCCGGATGCTGGTCAGCATCGTGTGCATGCGCGGACCAAGACGGGCATCGACGCGACGCCGGTGCGCGGCCAGTTCCACGGGGAGCAGGAACGACGGAATCGCGTTCGTGTCGGTCAGGCGCCGCACGGACGCGGCTTCTCTGCGTTCTACCAGCGACGCCAGCACCGCCGCGGCGCGTTCCCGGATCGAGTCGATGTCGGGGCGCAGCGCGACATCCGCCCAGTCGATGCTGTTGATACCGACTGCCTGCACCTCATCGGCGAACGCGATCGTCACGAACGCTGTCAGGTCCGGCGGGCACTGTCCGGCGACGTCGGTGAGATACCGCTCGAGCGCAACCGACATCGCCGTCAGCGCGAGCGCGGTGACCGTGAACCCCGTCGGGAGCGACCCGGCGCGACCGAGACGCAGCACGAGCAGCGTGCGCCGGTCGCCGGGTTCGGAGTTCAGCACGGTCCGGGTGAGGCTCGCCGGTGGAGCAGAACCCTGGGCAGCGGTCCGGGCATCGCGCAGCGCGGCACCCATCGTCCGCAGATAGTGCACCGTCGCGCGCGGAGCCCGGGTGATCCCACGCGCCGCGGCGAGCGCACGGTTCACGCGCGGGACGACCGGATCCAGTCCCGGGAAGTGCACCGGCTCGGTCCTGTCGCCGAACAGCGCCTCCGACAAGGGATTCAAGATCGGTCCCGTGATCAGTGAATGGTTCCCGCGCAACACCACGACGGTCCCGGGCGTGGTCGTGCCGGGGACGTTCCGGACGTCGTGGAACACGTCGATTCGCCAGGCCGTGGCGCGGACGTCGAGCGGGGTGGCGGCGAGCTGTTCGAGTACCCGGATCAGCGCCTGCCAGTCGAGTCCTGTCCGCCGATCGTGGACCACCCGGTCCTCCACCGGCCGGTCGTCGGCCACCCAGTACGCGTGGTCCAGGTGTCCGGGAACGCCGACGAAACGACGGTTCATCGGCGCCCAGAACCCCGCACGTCGCCGGAAGTGTTCGGTGATCTCCGCGGCGGTCGGGGGCGTCCCGGTCCCCGAGTCGAAAACCCAGAAGAGGAGTGTGTCGAGGTGATGACCGCGATCGGCTTCGAGAACATAGGTGGCGTCGATCGGCCGAACCTGCGATGTCGGTCCCACTGCACTCCTTCGTAGCGTGTCGCGAAAACCGGTTGCGCGTTCCGAACCGTGTGCATACCGTAGTCACGTCACGTTGTCGCCGATCGGAGAAGGCCCTTGCTCCTGTAGAGGTTTCGCACCCCGCACGTTCCCCGTGCGATCCGTCGCTACCTCCAGGAGTTCTCATGTCCTCTCCCATCGGCATTTCTCTTTCCGACCTGCACTACGAGCATCCCGACGGCGATCCCGTGTTCGACGGGCTCGACGCGACGTTCCCGCTCGGCCGCACCGGTCTCGTCGGACGGAACGGATCCGGAAAATCGACTCTGCTGCAGATCGTTTCGGGGAACCGCAAGGCAACGCGCGGATCGGTCACGACACGCGGGCGTGTCGGTTACCTCCCGCAGGACATCACCCTGGACCCGGATCTGCGAGTCGAGACGGTCCTGGGGATCGGCGAGGTCCGGGCCGCGCTGCGACGCATCGAATCCGGCGACGGAACCGCCGCGGACTTCGACACCGTCGGCGATCGCTGGGACATCGAGGAACGCGCGATCGCGACCGTGCACAGGCTCGGTCTCGACCGGATCCTGCAGGACCGGAACGACTTCGATCGCACCGTCGGAACCCTGTCGGGCGGTGAGACCGTTCTGCTCGCGCTCACGGCGCGACTGCTCGACGATCCGCAGGTGCTGTTGCTCGACGAGCCGACCAACAACCTCGACACCGCCGCGCGGGGCAGGTTGTACGAGGCGTTGCGGCAGTTCACCGGAACTCTCGTCGTGGTCTCCCACGACCGCGACCTGCTCGAATCGGTGGATGCGATCGCCGAGCTGCGCGACGGCGCTCTGCGGCTGTTCGGCGGCAATTACAGCGAGTACGAGCGGATCGTCGCGGCGGAACAGGAGGCCGCGCAGGCGGCGGTCCGCGACGCCCGCAACGACGTGCGCCGGCAGGCCCGTGAGCTGTCCGCCGCGCACATCATCCTGGATCGCCGAGAACGCTACGGGCGCAAGATGTTCGAGAACAAGCGGGAACCCAAGATCATCATGGGGGCCCGCAAGCGTGCGGCGCAGGAGTCCGCGGGTCGCCTGCGTCGCGAGCACGAGGGCAATCTCGAGCAGGCCCGGGAGCAGCTCACCCGCGCCCAGGAGGCGGTGCGGGACGATCGGGAGATCCGGGTGGACCTCCCGGCCACCGTGGTGCACCCGGGCCAGCGGGTTCTCGACGAGCCGCTCGAGATCGTCGGGCCCGAACGCATCGCGCTGCGAGGGCCGAACGGTTCCGGGAAGACGACGCTGCTGCATCGCATTGCGGACGCCGGGCCCCGAGTGCCGTTCGCGTTGCTTCGGCAGCGGCTCGACGTGTTCGACGACGACCTGTCCGTCGCGCAGAACGCGGCGCTGCGCGCACCCCATCGCACCCCGCAGGACATCCGGGCGCGCCTGGCGCGCTTCCTGTTCCGCGGCGCCGACGCCGACCGGCCCGTCGGGGCGTTGTCGGGAGGCGAGCGTTTGCGGGCGGCGCTGGCGATCCTCCTCGCGGCCGATCCGGCACCGCGGTTGCTGATGCTCGACGAGCCGACGAACAATCTCGATCTGCCGAGTCTCGGACATCTCACGCAGGCGCTGCTGGCGTTCGAGGGTGCGCTCGTGGTGGTGTCGCACGACGAACGGTTCCTCGCGGAGATCGGCGTGACCCGATCGGTCACACTCGGAGGATGAGTCGAGCGATCAATCCTGTCGACGGCACCGCCGTCGCGTACGCGGCGGTGGGTCCGGCGGACGCTCCCGCGCTGCTGCTCGCGCACGGGAGCGCCCTGTCGTCGGCGATCTGGCGGGGCTTCGGGTACATGGCGGCGCTGCGTCAGCGATACCGGCTGCTCCTGCCGGATCTGCGCGGGCACGGCCGCAGCGACAAGCCCACCGATCCCGATTGCTACGCAATGGATCTCGTCGTCGGCGACCTGCTCGCGGTGCTGGACGACGCCGGCGTCGAGCGGGCTCACGTCATGGGCTATTCGTTCGGGGCACGGTCGGTGCTGTCGCTCGCGGTCGCAGCCGAGGACCGGGTGCGGTCGTTGATCGTGGGCGGTGGCAGTGCCCGCCCGCAGGCCGGGGCGTTCGACCGGTTGTTCTTCCCCGGCTGTGTCGACGTTCTCGAACGCGACGGCATGGAGGCGTTCCTCGACGCCTGGTCCGCGCACCGGCAGTGGCCGGTCGACGCCGCGACCCGCGCGGCGTTCCGTGCGAACGACGACCGCGCCTTGGCCGCCTATTTCCGCAGGTCCGAGCAGGAACCGGGCATCGCCGACGAGGCACTCACGGCGCTGCGGGTGCCGACCCTGGCGTTCGTCGGATCGGAGGATCTCCTTCGGGTGCCGGACACGCGGGCGCTGGCGCGGACGATTCCCGGCGCGCGGCTCGCGGTCCTGCGCGGATTCGACCACGCCACCACGATCGCCGCGAGTCGCGAGGTGCTGTCGGTGGTCGAGCCCTTCCTGGCCGCTGCCCCTCGTGCGTGATTTCGGTAGCGGCCGCTACCGAAATCACGCACGGGGCCCGGACTACCCGTCGGTGCCGTCGACCCACTGCACGAGCTGGAACACGACGCCGTTGGGATCGAGCATCTGGAAGTAGCGCTCCCCCCACGGCTCGGTCTCGATCGGGGTGACGATGCGGGCGCCTTCGCCTCGGAGCCGCTCGTATTCGGCGTCGATGTCGTCGACGACGAACGCCACGAGCGTCCCCTGCCCGGCGGCACCGGCATGGCTGGCCGGTTTGAAGGTGCCGAGCCCGGTACGCAGGAAGATCAAGTTGAATCCGGCGTCCTCGCGGGCGAGGGACACGAAACCGTCGGCGGACATCTCCGGAGCGAAACCCAGGTGCCGGATCGCGAACTCCGCCGACGCCTCGACGTCCGCGACATTGAGGGACAGGGCACTGCCGGTGATCTGCACGAGAACCCTCCTTCTTGTGGGATGCCGTCGGTTAACGTACACCGTACGGCAATTGTTCCCGGAGGTCCGGCAGGTTGTCGCGTGCACGCCCGGCAGGCACCATGAAAATGCCCCGAACACCCGCTCCCCTCGGAGGCACCCATGACCGACATCGATACCGCCCCCACGGTCGAGTCCCTCGCACAACGCGTCCTCGACGCGTCGCTGGGAACGATCGACCTGATCTCGATGTACATCGGCGACCGACTCGGCTGGTACCGCAGTCTCGCCACGGACGGGCCGGCCACCCCGGAGGAACTGGCGGCCCGCACCGGCACCGATACCCGTTATGCACGCGAATGGCTCGAACAGCAGGCCGCGACCGGGCTGCTCGTCGCGAGCGACGGCGATCCGCGGACATACACCCTCCTGGACACCGCGGCCGAGGTCCTCACCGACGAGCACAGCCTCAACTACCTAGGCCCGCTCGCACGTATGCTGTGCGGTTTCGCCGTCCATCTGCCCGAACTGCTCGACGCCTACCGCACCGGCGGCGGCGTGAGCTGGGCAGACCTCGGCGCGGACGCGCGGGAATCCCAGGCCGCGATGAACCGGCCGTGGTTCGAGAAGGCCCTGCCGTCGGCGCTGGCGTCGGTGCCGGAACTCCACGACAGGCTGCGGAAACCGGGGATCGAGATCGCCGACATCGGTTGTGGTGGAGCATGGTCGACGATCGCCCTGGCGCGAGCGTACCCGCAGGCCCGGGTGACCGGCTACGACATCGATCCGGCGACCGTAGCCCTCGCCACGTCCAATGTCGCCGAACACCCGGATGTTTCGGATCGCGTCACTATCATCGAAGCGGATGCCCAGGAACTTCCGGAAGGACGATTCTCGGCCGCGTTCGCGTTCGAGTGCATTCACGACATGCCCCGGCCCGTGGAAGTGCTCGGTGCGATGCGACGGGCACTGACCGACGACGGCGTGGTCGTCGTGATGGACGAAGCGGTCGCGGACGAGTTCACCGCACCCGCAAACGAAATCGACCGCCTCATGTACGGGTTCAGCCTGACGTGCTGCCTGCCCGACAGCATGAGCCACCCGGCTCGGTCGGGACCGGAACGGTGATGCGCATGTCGACGTTGCGCCGCTACGCGCTCGAAGCCGGGTTCGCCGACGTCTCGGTCCTGCCGATCGAGAACTTCGATCTGTGGCGCTTCTACCTGCTCACCACGTAGCGATCGTACGGCCGCCCCGACCGCGGCCGCACGATCCGTTCCGACTCCTCGCTACTCTCCCGCGAGGTCGGCCGACAGGTCCGCGACCACGACGCCCTCAGGCACCTGGACCTCCTCGATCGGTTCCGGCCGGTCGTCGAACTCGAGCTTCAGCGCCCGGCACATGGTGGCGTGCATGTCGTACATGCAGGTGATGTACGTCAGTTCGAGGATCTCGGAGTCGGAGAGCTCGGCCTGCAGGGCGGCGAACACCTCGTCCGGTACGCGGCCCCCGTCGTGGACGAGTCCGTCGGTGTAGGCGAGCACGGCACGTTCGAGCGGGGAGAACAGGTCGCTGATCTGCCAGGACGGGATCGCGGCGATCTTCTCCTCCGGCATGCCGAGCGACCGCATCTGCTTGCAGTGCTGCGAGAAGACGAACTGGCTTCCGCGGGCGTACCCGGCGCGTCCCTGGCCCAGTTCCCGCAGGAGGGGATCCAGTTTCGCGTTCCGGTAGAGCGCGAACCCGCGCACCGCGTGCCGGAACACCGCGGGCGACTGGGCGAAGACCGTCCACCAGTCACCCGGGGTGGCGTGGATGGTGCCGTGATCGACGGCGGGATCCTTGTCCGGGCCGAAGAGCCTATCGTAGAAGAACAGGATCTTCTCGTCGGTCACCTCGGCGCGCGGGACCTCACGAAGTCGGGGCATGGCGGTTCCTTTCGGGGTTGTCAGCGGACGCTCGTCGCGCGCCGGTCGGCGGCGGTCTTCGGCTCGTGCCGGACGTCCTCCGCTGTGAACTCTCGTGTCCAGCACGCGAATTCCAGAAGAGCACCGTCCGGATCCTGGAAGTAGAACGATCGGACGAAGGTGCCGGCATGCACCTCCCGGGACACCCCCGCGGGGCTGTCGTCGTGGTTGAGGACACGGCTGACCGCGATGCCCTCGGCCTTCAGCCGGGTGCGGTACTCGTCGAACTTCTCCGGCGGCACCGCGAAGGCGACATGGTTCATGGAGCCGACGGCGCTGGCGAGTTCACCCTGGTCCGGCAGGCCCTTGGGTGCGGCGATACCCGGTGCCGCGTCGGGGGCATCCGCGAGCCAGAAGAACGCGAGGGTGTTCCCTCCTCCGCAGTCGAAGAAGAAGTGCTGGCCGAGTCCGTCGGGCAGGTCGAGTGTCTTGACGAGCGGCATGCCCAGCACACCCGAGTAGAAGTCGATGGTGCGTCGCATGTCGGAGCACACGAGCGCGAGGTGGTTGATTCCGCGGAATTCGAACTTCGGATCCGAGTTGTCCATTGCGATCCCTTTCGGCGCGATGACGAGGAAGAATGTGTCGTGGCTGTGGCCGAAAAATGACTTGACAGTCATGTCATCTTCTTGGATAGTTTGACCGTGGCCAAGTCATCTGTCAACACCCCGTCCGTCCCTGCACCGGTCGACACCCTGACCGCACGCGGCCGCAAGACCCGCGATGCACTGCTCGACGCTGCCCGCACCGTGTTCGAGACCGTCGGCTTCCCCGACACGCGGGTCGAACAGATCTCACAGGAGGCCAAGGTCTCCTACGGAACGTTCTACCGCTACTTCGAATCCAAGGAAGACATCTTCCGCGAACTCAGCACCCGCCTGTTCGAGGACGTGCACCGTCGCGAACCCGCGGATTCCGACCTGTCCCCCGCCGCCCGTCTCGTCGCGTCCAACCGCTCCTACTACCAGGCGTACCGGCGCAACGCGCGACTGATGGCGATCGTCGAGCAGGTCGCGACGTTCAACGACGAGTTCCGCGCGCTGCGTCAGCAGCACCGCCAGCAACTGGTCGAACGGACGTCGCGGGCGATCGCCCGCTGGCAGGCCGACGGGCTCGTCCGCTCCTCGCTCGACCCGGTGTTCGCGGCCCGCGCCATGGCCGCGATGGTCGACCACACCCTCTACCTCTGGCTCGTCCAGGGCGACGAGGCCGACGAGGAACGGCTGCTGGACACCCTGGACCAGATGTGCCTCGGTGCACTGGGACTCGACCCCGACACCGCACAAAGCCGCGAGGAGAACCCTGCCCCATGAACGGTATGTCCCCATGAACGACCTCGCCGATCGCTTCTTCGCCGCCGTCGAACGCGGCGACGAGGCGACACTCACCGAGCTGTACGCGCCCGACGCGCGTATCTGGCACAACGACGACGGCCTCGAGCAGACCGTTTCCGCGAACCTTCGAGTACTGCGGTGGCTCGCGCGCACGCTCGAGGACTTCCGTTACGAAGACATCCGCCGGCACATCCTGCCCGACGGATTCGCTCAGCAACACGTGGTCCGCGGCGTCCTACCGGGGCACGGCCCCCTGGAGATTCCCGCCGGCCTGTTCGTCCGCGTCGAGGACGGACACATCTCCCGCATCGACGAGTACGTCGACTCCGCCGCGATCCGCCCCCTTCGCGAAATCGGTTCCCGCAACCGAGCATCGCGCACATAACACGAGAGGCAGCACTGGAATGATGGTGAACCAGCCCGACGGCGAGATCGCCGACCTGCGCGCCCGGATGCGCGCCTTCATCGACGGCGAGGTCATCCCCGCCGAACCGGTCCTCACCCGTGAGGGTGACGACGCCCGGAAGACGCTCGACGGATTGCGGTCCCGCGCCAAGGAACTCGGGCTCTGGGCTCTCGGACACCCGGCCGACATCGGTGGCGGGGGCGTGCCGTTCCTCGACTTCGTCTACCTCAACGAGATCATCGGACGCTCCGAATTCGGCCAGCTCGCAGTGGGTTCGGTGTCCATGCAGGACACGCTGATGCTGCGCAAACACGGCACCGAGGAGCAGAAGAAGCGGTGGATCCCGCCGCTGGTCGCCGGGGACTTCCTGCCGTCCGTCGGCCTGACCGAACCCGACGTCGCCGGCTCGGACCCCACCCTGATCGAGACCCGGGCGGAACTCGACGGCGACACCTGGGTCATCAACGGCCACAAGTGGTTCACCACCGGTGTCGCCGACGCCGGATACTGCTCCGTCTTCGCCCGCACCGAGCCCGAGTCCGCGCCGCGCCACTCGCGGATCAGCGCGATCATCGTGCCCACCGACACCCCCGGATTCGAGATCGTCCGCTCGATCCCGACCATGGGCCACGACCCGAGCGACCACTACGAGGTCCGGCTCACCGACGTCCGCGTCCCGGCCGCCAACCTCCTCGGGGAGCGCGGCAAGGGGTTCGTCGTCGCCCAGGATCGTCTCGGACCCGGCCGGATCTTCCACTGCATGCGCTGGCTCGGCCAGGCACAGCGGGCATTCGAGCTGATGTGCGAGCGCGCAAACAGCCGCTACGTGCACGGCACGCTCCTCGCCGAGAAGGGCGAGATCCACCGCTACGTGGCGGAATCGGCAGCCGAGATCCACGCGGCGCGGCTGATGACCCTCGATGCGGCCCGTGCCATGGACGCCGGCGAGGACGCGCGGGTCCAGATCGGCCTGATCAAGTTCTGGGGAGCCCGGATGCTCCACAACGTCGTCGATCGTGCGATCCAGGTCCACGGGGCGCTGGGCCTGACCGGTGACACCCCGCTCGAGGAGATGTACCGCCGCGCCCGGTACGCGCGGATCTACGACGGCCCCGACGAAGTGCACCGCATGTCGACGGCGCGTCGTCTCCTGCGCGACCCCGAGGCGGCACCGTGGCGATGACCGAATCCCCCACCACCACACTCGCCGACGGCATCGCCGACGTCCTGACCGATGCCCGGGGCGAAACCGTCACGGTCGCGGACGTGCACCGGCTCACCGGCGGGGCGAGCAGGCAGGTGTGGTCTGTCGAGGCTCACATCTCGGACGGCAGTCCCCTGCCGGTCGTGCTGCGCCGCGACCCGCCCGGCCACGGCGACGCCGACCGCATGCGCGCGGAGGCCGCGTGCCTGCGCGCCGCGGCCGCGGCCGGCGTCCCGGTCCCCCAGGTCCTCGCGGCCGGCGACACCGCACCGGGGATCGACGCGCCCTATCTGCTGATGAACAGGGTCGACGGTGAATCGCTCCCGCGCAAACTGCAGCGGGACCCGGAACTCGCCACCGTCCGGGCCGAGCTCGCCGAGCAGATGGGGTACGTCCTGGGCCTGATCCACCGCAGCGACGTCGCCGAGGTGGCGATGCTCGATTCCGGGGATCCGCTCGACGCGATCGAAGCGGTGTACCGGGAATTCGACGAGCCGCGCCCTGCCGTCGAGATGGGATTGCGCTGGCTTCGTGACCATCGACCACCGGTGCGGCCGAAAGCGCTGGTACACGGTGATTTCCGGATGGGCAATCTGCTCGTCGACCGAACCGGGATCCGCGGCGTCCTGGACTGGGAACTCGCCCACCTCGGCGACCCCATCGAGGACCTGGGCTGGTTGTGCGTCCGCGCCTGGCGGTTCGGTGCCGAGTTGCCGGTCGGTGGCATCGGCACCCGCGAGCAACTCGTCGACGGATACGAACGCGCCACCGGGATCCGCCCGTCGGACGCCGAACTGCACTGGTGGGAGGCCTACGGCACCCTGCGCTGGCTCGTCCTGAGCCGATTCCAGGCGCAGCGGCACCTCAGCGGCGAGGAGTTCTCCCTCGAACTGGCGTCCATCGGACGCCGGGTGTGCGAATCCGAGTACGACCTCCTGCTCGTGCTCGGACTCCTCGACGACCCGGGCGAGGCGCCCGAACGGCGTTCCGCGACCGCCACGGTTCACGACCGGCCGACGACGAACGAGATCGTCGATCTCGTCGCCACCACACTCACCGACGAGATCGCGCCCGCTCTGGCCGACGATTCCGACCAGCAGCGCTACCTCTTGCGGATCTGCGTGAACCTCCTGCGCATCGCCGGCCGGGAACTTGCCGCCGGGGACGACGCCGCGAACGCCCTGCGCGCTCGCCTCGGCGAACTCGGCTGCGCTACCGAGGCCGACCTCGCCACCGAAATCCGCTCGGGTGCTCTCGGTTACGACGACGTCGCCGTCCGCAGGGCCGTCTCGAGCGCTGTCCTCACCAGGCTGCGGGTCGCGAACCCGCGGCACCTGGTTCCCTGAAATTCGAAAGGCATTCCATGTCCGACCTGCTCGGCGCCCGGACCGCGACGCGGCCACAGTTGCGCCGCCTGCTCGACGCCGGATCCCCGGTTCTCGCTCCCGGTGCCTACGACGCACTCACCGCGCGGCTGGCCGAAGCCGCCGGATTCTCCACCGTGTACATGACCGGATTCGGCACCGCCGCATCACTGTTGGGACGGCCGGACGTCGGTCTGCTCACCGCGACGGAGATGGCGGACCACGCCCGCCGGATGGTTGCGGCCGTCGACGTACCCGTCGTGGCCGACGCCGATACCGGCTACGGGAATCCGATCAACGTGATCCGCACCGTTCGCGACTACGAAAACGCCGGCGTCGCAGCGCTTCAGCTCGAGGATCAGGTCTCGCCCAAGCGGTGCGGCCACATGGCCGGAAAGGCGGTGATTCCCGCCGGGGAGATGGTCGCCAAACTGGAGGCGGCGACCGCGGCACGGATCGACCCGGATCTGCTCGTCATCGCCCGCACCGACGCGGCGGCGGTCGAGGGTATCGATGCGGCGATCGAGCGCGCGAAGCGCTACGCCGATGCGGGCGCGGACCTGCTGTTCGTCGAGGCCCCCGCGAGCGCCGACGACGTGCGCAAGGTCGCGTCCCGGCTGAAGGGCCACCGCCTGGTGTTCAACTGGGTGGAGGGTGGCCGGACCCCGGGTCTCCCCCTGGACGAGCTCACCGACCTCGGGTTCGCCCTGGTGCTGTTCCCGATCGGTGCGCTCCTCGCGGCGACCCGGTCGGTGCGCGAGTTCTATGGGGCGATCCTCCGGGACGGAACGCCGCGCGCGGTGCTCGGCGAGCTGCCGCCGTTCGACGAGTTCACCTCGTTCATGGGTCTTCCCGAGATCGACGACCTCGGGCAGCGTTTCGCCGAACGATGATCGGACTCCTACCGGTTCCACGACGAAGGCCCTCGGCTACGAGCCGAGGGCCTTCTCGTGGGATCGAACAACCGCGAGATCAGGCCGTCGTGGATCGGGCGACGGTGGCGAGATCGGGTGCGGTGTCGCGGCCGTCCGCCACCGGCCGGGTGTCCCGGCGGCGGCCCGGAATCCGGGCGACGACGGGACCGAGAAGACCCCGGATCACGCTGATGACGCCGTACGGCAGCACGAAGATGAACAGGATCAGCGCCGCACCGTAGGTGATGCCCGCGGCGGACTGGTTGATGTCCGCGGTCCATTGCGGCACGTACACGACGAACAGGGCACCGAACACGACACCGGGGACCGTGCCCAGTCCGCCGACGACGATCATCGTGATGAACGCGATCGCGAGCGGCAGCCCGAACGCTTCCGGGCCGACGTACTGGACGACGAAGCTGTAGAGCACGCCGCCGGTGCCGGCGAGGGCGGCACTGAGGGCGAACACCGTCGTCTTCGTCCGGGTGGCCGGAACACCGAGTGTGGTGGCGACCGCTTCGTAGTCGCGAATCGCGATGAGCGAGCGGCCGATCCGGCCGGTCGAAAGCCTGCGGACCACCAGGTACGCGACCAGCGCGACCACGAGGCACAGGTAGTACACCCACTGGTCCCGCTCGAGGCCGCTGAACCCGGGCGCGTCGGCAGCGGAGATGTTGATGCCGGCGTGACCGTCAGTCACGTGTTCGAACCGCTTGATGACCGCGGGCGTCACCAGCGCCAGACCCAATGTGGCCAAGGCGAGTTGGAGCCCGCGTAGCCGCAGCGCCGGCAACCCGAAGGCGTACCCCACGAGGTAGCACACGACGAAGGCGAGCGGCAGCAGCAGCAGGTACGGCACACCGTGGTTCTCGACGAGGACCCCGCTGAGGTAGGCCCCCACGGCGAAGAAGAAGCCGTGGCCCAGCGAGATCTGACCGGTGTTGCCGGTCAACAGGTTCAGGCCGAGCCCGACGACGATGTACACCAGGACCATCGACCGGTCGAAGTTCACGTACGGCGCGGACACGAGGGGGGCGACGACGGCGACGAGGACGACGGCCACGACCGTGACGCGTGAGAGCCACAGCGGCGCATCGAGCTCGGCTCGCGGTCGGCGGAGTGAATCGAGGAATGTCATACCCGTGCAACCTTTCTGGTCCCGAACAGGCCCTCGGGCCGTAGCAGCAGGACCCCGAGGATCAGGGCGAGTGCCACCGCCTGTTTGAAGTCGTGCCCGATCCACGAGATGTAGGTGCCGGCAAGGTTTTCGGCGACCCCGACGCACAGTCCGCCGACGATCGCGCCGACCGGGCTGTCGAGTCCTCCGAGCACGGCGGCGGCGAACGCGTAGATCAGGGAGGCGACCAGCATGTTCGGCTGGAGGAACAACTGCGGAGCCGCGAGCGAGGCGGCGAGCGCACCGATGGCGGCGGCGAGCCCCCAGCCGATGGTGAGCATCGACCCGACCGGGACACCGATCAGCTTCGCGGACTCCGGATTCCCGGCGGCAGCGCGCATCGCCAACCCGATCCGGGTGCGCTGGAAGAGGACGAACAGCAATGCCGCGACCACGACGACCGCGCCGACGATCACCACCGACTGACGGGACATCGCGACCGGCCCCAGGGTGATCGCCGGGCCGGACACGATCGAGGGGAACTCCTTGCTCTGCACGCCCCAGATCCAGCCCGCCGCACTGTTGAGCACGAGCATGAGACCGAGCGTGATGATCACGAGCGGCATGTGGTTCGGGGACGAGGCGAGCGGCCGGATGAGCACCCGTTCGGTGAGGGCGCCGAACAGGAAGGCCACCACCATCGCACCGGCGATCGCGAGATAGAGCGGGGCGCCCCACTGGTGGAACTGCCAGGCGCAGAACGCCGAGATCATCGCCATCTCGCCCTGCGCGAAGTTCACGATTCCGGATGCCCGGTAGACGAGGACGATGCTCAGGGCGAACGCCGCGTACAGCGCCCCCCAGGTCAGGCCGTCCACGACTTGCTGAAGAAACACCTGCATGACTGAAACTCCTCCTCAGTAGCCGAGGTAGGCGCGGCGCACCGCGTCGTCGTGGGCGAGAGCCGCGGCGGGGCGCTGGGCGACGACGCGCCCGGCGTCGACCAGGACCGCCGAGGATCCGATCTCGAGTGCCAGGTGGGCGTTCTGTTCGACGACGAGAATGGTTGTGCCCGTGTCCTCGTTGATCTGCCCCAGCGCGCGGAACACCTCCTGGGTGATGCGGGGGGCGAGTCCCAGCGACGGTTCGTCGAGCAGGAGCAGCCGCGGTTCGGGGACGAGGGCGCGGGCGATCGCGAGCATCTGCTGTTCGCCGCCGCTGAGGCCGGCGGCGAGCTGGGTGCGGCGTTCGCGCAGGCGCGGGAAGAACTCGTACCACCGCTCGATGGACCGCGTCGTGGCGGCCTGCGACGTCGTGTACCCGCCGATGAGAAGGTTCTCCTCGACGGTGAGATCACCGAAGGTGCCCCGCCCCTGCGGAACGTGGGCGATACCGAGACGTGCGATGCGGTCGGTCCGCATGCCGCTGATGTCGCGGCCGTCGAACACGATCCGCCCGCTGGTGTGCACCATCGCGCAGATCGATCGGAGGATGGTCGTCTTGCCGGCACCGTTGGCGCCGAGGACCACCGTGACCTCACCGGCCGGAACGTCGAAGTCGATGCCGTGCAGGACTTCTGCGTTCCCGTATCGCGCGTGGAGATCGTGGACGGCGAGCAGGCTCATGCCGCACCTCCCAGATAGGCCTCGACGACCTCCGGGTGTGCCGCGACCTCGGCGGGGTCGCCCTCGGTGATCTTCCGTCCGAAGTTGAGCACGACGATCCGGTCGGAGATGGACATGACCATCGCCATGTGATGTTCGACGAGCAGCACGGAGAAGCCGCGTTCGTCGCGGAGGTCGCGGACGGTCTCGGCGAGTTCGAGGACCTCCTCGTGGATGAGGCCGTTCGCCGGTTCGTCGAGCATGAGCAGCTTCGGCCGCTGCATGAGGGCCCGGGCCAGTTCGACGCGTTTGAGCGTCCCGTACGGCAGGTTGCCGGCCGGTTCGAGCCCGACGTGGGCGAGGTTCATTGCCTCGAGCAGCGCCCACGCCTCGTCGCGTTCGTACCGCTCCTCGCGCCGTGCGGCCGGCGAACCCAGTGCGGTACGCACGAATCCGGCGCGGGTGCGCGAGTATGCGCCGCTGAGGACGTTCTCGACGACCGTCATGGTGGGAAAGAGCCCGATGTTCTGGAAGGTGCGCGCGATGCCTGCCGCGGCGATGCCGTCGGCGGGCAACTCCAGCAGGTTCGTGTCGCCGAACGTGATCCGGCCCGAATCGGGCTGGTAGAGCCGCGAGATGCAGTTGAAGAGCGTCGTCTTACCCGCGCCGTTCGGTCCGATCAGTCCCATGATGGTTCCGGGGGCGATCGAGAACGACGGACCGTCCAGGGCGACGACGCCGCCGAAGCGCAGCCGCACGTCCTCGACCCGCAGTTCCGGCACGGCTGCGGTGTTGCCGACCGCCGCGCCGGTGTGCACCGTCACCGGTCCTCGCCGCGGGTGACCACGGCGTCGTAGTGCCAGCTGCCGTCCCGGAAGGTCATCGGGGCCATCGACGTGATCGCGTACGGGTAGTCGGGGGTGGTGTCGAAGGTGATGCCCTCGATGGACAGGTCCGTCGTCACCCCGTCGAGGTTCCGGACCGCGTCGAGCAGATCCGTTCGGCTGCAGCCGTCCATCTGCTCGAGAGCGGTGACGAGAAGCTGTGCGGTGTTGTAGCCGGTTGCCGCGATCGTGTCGGTGCTTGCGAAATCGCGCGCGTGCCGGGCGGCGAATTCACGCCACTTCGCCACACCGGGCCTGTCGTCGTGTTCGGGGCTGCTCACGTCGTAGATCCAGTAGAACGAGTGGATTCCCTCCGCGGCTTCCAGGCCCGCGGGTGCGAGCACGAAGTTCGTGTCGGTCGCGCCCGAGTAGATGTATGTGTCCGGATCCCAGCGCAGTTCGTGGGCCTTCTTCAGTGACTGGGTCACGAAGCTCGCGGTCGCGAAGTTCATGAAGACGTCGGCGCCCGAGTTGGCGAGGTTGACGACCTGCGAATCCACCGACGGCGTGGTCGGTTCGTACGACTGCCGTGCGACGATCTGCGCGCCGCTGCCCTCGAGAGCGGCTTCGAGTGCGGCGAGGCTGCCGCTGCCGAGGCTGTCGTTCGGGTAGAGCACCGCGATCTTCGCGTTCGGATGTCGAGCCAGCATCTGCTCGGCGTGGGCCGAAACTTCCCATCCGGTCTGAGGATTCACGGCGCCGGCGACGACGGGACGATCGGCGGCGGAGGCGAGCAGTTCGTCGCTGCCGGTCATGGGGAAGACCAGCGGGACGTTCTTCGACGACAGGTAGTCGACGACCGCGAGGGTCGACGGCGTCCCGACGAGGTTGTGGATGGCGAAGACCTGTTCCTGTTCGACCAGGGAGCGCACGTTGCCGACGGTGCGTGCGGGGTCGTAGCCGTCGTCGAGGGCGGTGTAGACGATCCGGCGGGTCCTACCGTCACCCATCGTGACGCCGCCGTCCTGGTTGATGTCCTCGAACAGGGCGGTCGCGGCCTTCGCCTGCGGACCGGCGACGGACTGCATCAGGCTCGAACCGAACCGGATCTCGGTGTCGGTGATGCCGGGATCGCATTCGCCGGCTTCGATCGTGGTGCCGCGACCGGAACAGGCGGTCAGCACGGCGGCTGCGGACAGGGCGGTCAGGCCCACGGCGAGAGTACGTTTCATGATCGCTCCGGGGAGGGTGGGGAGGGAGTTTCTGTGCATGACGGGATCGGCGGCAGCGCGAAGCTGCCGCCGATCCGGTGGGGGCCGATCAGGCCGGGGAAGGTGCGAAGCGATCCCGTAGGTCGCGCTTGAGGATCTTGCCGGTCACGTTCTTGGGGAGTGTGTCGACGAACTCGACGCGGCGCGGCACCTGGAATCCGCCGAGATGCTCGCGGCAGCTCGCGATGATGTCGTCGGCGCTCGCGTCGGCTCCTTCGCGGAGAACTACGACGGCACAGACGATTTCGCCCCAGGTTTCGTTCGGAACGCCGATCGCGGCGGCTTCGGCGACGGCGGGGTGGCGGTAGAGGGCCTGCTCGACCGCGAGGGACGCCACGTTCTCGCCGCCGCTGATGATGAGGTCCTTCTTGCGGTCGACGATGTACACGAAGCCTTCGGCGTCCTGCCGCACCAGATCACCGGTGTGGAACCAGCCGTCGGTGAAGGCGGCCTCGGTTGCCTCGGGATCGTTCCAGTATCCCGACATGACCTGGTCCGCGCGCACGATCATCTCACCGATCTCGCCGCGGGGAACATCGTTCATCGCGTCGTCGACGATGCGGATGTCCGCCAGTCGCATCGGTTTTCCTGCGGCCGCCAGCAGTTCGGGCTCGCCGTTCGCGGCCCGGCGATGCGACGCCTCGTCGAAATGGAGGACGTTGCCGGCCAGCTCGGTCATGCCCATTCCCTGGTAGAAATCGCAGCCGAGCCGGTCCAGGCCTTCGCGGAGCACCGCTGCGGGGATGGCGGACGAGCCGTACCCGATCGCTTCGAGCGTGCCGAGATCGTGCTCGTCGAGCGCGGGATCCTGCAGCAGGAAGTTGATCATGGTGGGAGCGAGTCCGGTCTGCGTGACCTTCCACTCCTCGACCGTCCGGAGGAAGGTCGCGTTGTCGTAGGCACGCAGAATCCCGACCGTGTTGCCGTTCAGGTGGTTGAGCAGCGTCACGTAGCCGCCCACGTGACAGAGCGGGAAGCAGAACAGAAACACGGTACCCTCGGGCAGGTTCCAGTGGAGCGCCGACGACGTGATGCCGCTGAGCAGGTTCCGGTGGCTGATCGCCACGCCCTTGGGCATTCCCGTGGTGCCGCTGGTGTAGACCAGCCACGCGATGTCGTCCGGGGACGGCCGGGTCACCGGCGGCTCCGTCGATGCGTTGCGGACGAACGACTCCCAGGAGGTGTCCTCGTCGGAACCGTCGATGACGACGATCGTGTGGACGGAGGGGACGCGCTCCCGGACCGTTGCGGCGACCTCGGCGAATTCCTCGGAGACGACGAGCACCGACGCCCCGGAGTGCTCGACGAGCGCGACGATCTGTTCGGGATGGAGCCGGAAGTTGAGGATGGTCAGCGCCATTCCGGCCATCGGGACGCCGTAGTAGCAGTCGAAGTACTCGGTGCAGTTCGTCGAGAGGATCGCGACCCGGTCACCCGGATTCGCTACGGCAAGAAGCGCATTCGCGAGTCTCCGGGTTCGGTCGCGCAGTTCGCCGAAGTCGACCACGTCGTTCTCGAATCGGAGGGCGATCCGGTCGGGATGTTTGCGTGCGCCGTACTCGACGATGTCGCTGAGCAGCATGTCGGGGGTTCTCCTGAGGTCGAGGGGATTGTGCGAGCGACCGTGGCGCTCAGCGGATGGCGAGCGGATTGATCGGCGACCCGACGCCACGGGTGAACTGCAGGGGCGGTCCCGCGTAGAAGAAGTCGTAGACACCGTCGGCCGCGCATGCCGCGGCGAGTTCCTCGAAGTTGAGCATTTCGGCGAGCGTCATGCCCATGTCGCGGATGAGCACCATGTGCAGTTCGAACAACGCACCCGGGTTCTCCCCCGGCATGACCTCGACGGCCCAGTTGTCCGCGCCGACCACGGCGACGTCGCGGTCGCGGAGCCACTGCGCGCAGGCGAGCGACAGGCCGGGTTCCCCCGCCATGTACGACGCCGGGTCGCGCTCGGCGAGAAACTTTGCATGCCAACCGGTTCGGATGAGCAGGATGTCGCCCGGCCCGACCTCCACCTGCTGGGATCGGGCGACCGCGTCGAGTTCGTCCGGTCCGATCGCGGTTCCCGCCTCCAGCCAGTCGACGCCGCGGTGGCGGGCGATGTCGAGGAGGACGCCGCGGCCGGCGATACCCTTGGACTGCGTATGGATGCCGCACTTGTCGGCGCCCTTGACGGTGATGCCGGTGCCGGGATGACCGTTGTAGATCTGCTCGTCGTACTGGACGTGCGAGAGCGCGTCGTACTGCGATCCGGCCTGCAGCGGCATGAACACGTAGTCGTCGGCCCACTTGAATCCGCCGGGCAGGACCTGCTCCTGGCCGTTCTCGGACATGAGGCGGATCGGGTTGATGCGGGCGCCGCCGGGCTGAGGCCCGTCGCCGTCGAGGGGGATCCCCAGCTCGAAGATCTCACCCGTGCGAATCAGCTTTGCCGCCGCGACCAGGCGTTCCGGGGTGATGAGGTTCGTCGTACCGCGCTCGTCGTCGGAGCCCCACCGCCCCCAGTTGCGCACCTTCTCGCCGAGTTCACGCATCGCAGGAACGGGCATGGTCTTCCTCCAGGGGTCTGTTCGTGACGTGACAGTCATGTCAACTTCATTGATTCCGATTGTGAGCGACAACACTCGAAGTGTCAATAGGCCGCCGTTCCGGGAGTGCGCCCGGCGACCGCATCCTCGGTAGTCCCCTGGTCGGGCGGCACGAATCCGACTGTTGTGCAGCAGATTCGGAAACCATCCGCTCGGGGTGGCGGGATCCCCTGCAAGACTGCTCGACCCACCACACCGAACCGGCCCCGCCCCGATCCATCTCGGGGGCGGGGCCGGCGACGGCGTTCCCGGCGGGGGCGGACGCGGTGTGATCAGTCCGATGTCAGCAGCGCGGTAACCATCCGCGTCATCACCGACGTCGCCTCGTGAATCGACAGTCGCGACACGTCACGCAGCGACACCCAGGTCGGCCAGGTGACGGCGATGCCCAGCGCCTGCAGCACCTCCCCGCGGCGGGGGACATCGCCTCCGGCGAGTTCACGGGCGAACAACGCCTCGATCTCCGAACTCACGCCACGCAGGTACCGCACCCGGTTGCGCTGCAGTTCGCGGGAGAACGGCGCCCGGAGCTCCGACGACCGGGCGAAGGGGGCGACGAATTCCAGAACCCGGGCACGCTGCCGACAATACGTCTCGATCCGTTCCTCCAGCGACAGGTCCGCGTCGATCGGCTCGATCATCGTGTTCTGGCGACGCAGCACCTCGGCTCCCGTCGCTGCGAACAGGGTCTCGAGGTCGTTGAAATTCCCCCACAGCGATCGCAGCGACACCCCGGCCCGGTCCGCGATCTGCGCCCCCGTCGGCGAGAGTTCACCCGCGCCGATCAGGGAGATGTGCGCCTCGACGATCGCGCGGCGGGTCCGCTCGGCCCGTGCCTGGCGCCCGTCCACGGCGGGCGGCGCGTCGTCCTGCCTGGCGGCACCGTCGACCGGTGCTCCGATTTCGCGCGCCGGAATCACGCGCACGGGCGGCGTACTTCCACTGACAACCCCCATCGAATCCCCCCAAAAGTCTTCGTTCTAGTCGGTCTCGAGCACCGCAGTACGCGCAGTGGCGCGAATGATCGAATCACACAAGGACGCGGTTGCGCGACGGGTTACCGCTGCTCCGCGAACCAGAGAAAATCCGTGGAAAGTGCCGGGCCAGAGGTGCAGTTCCACGCGCACGCCGGCCTGCAGAAGGCGCTGGGCGTATTCGAGCCCTTCGTCGCGCAGCGGATCGAGTTCGTTGACGGTGATGTAGGTGGCCGGCAGTCCCGACAGATCCTGTTGCCGCGCCGGCACCGCCTCCCCGGTCGGCGGCTGCTCGCCCAGATAGTGACGCCAGCTCAGCGCTGCCTTGGTGTTGTCCCACACGGGCGTGTCGGTGCCGCTGCGCATCGAGGCGGTCTGGAGCCGGTCGTCGAGTTCGGGCTCGAGCAGAACCTGCAGCGCGATCGGCGGGCCGTCGAGGTCCCGGGCGCGCAGAGCGACGCTGGCGGCCAGGCCGGCGCCCGCGGAATCGCCGACCAGGACGATCCGGTCCGGGTCGATGTCGAGATGCGTTGCACTCGAAGCGATCCAGGTCAGGGCGGCGTAGCAGTCGTCGACCGCGGCCGGGTACGGATGCTCGGGGGCGAGCCGGTAGTCGACGGAGACGACGACTGCCCCGGTGCGCCGCGCGATCACCGAGTTCAGTGCGTCGCTCTGCGCGGCCGAGCCGAGCACGAAGCCGCCGCCGTGGATTTCGAGCACGACCGCCCGGGATCCGAAGTTCCCGTCCGGACAGGCGTCCGGCACGAACAACCGGACCGGAATCTCCGGACCACCGGGCGCACCGGGGACCAGCCACTCCTCGACGGCGACGCCCGAGGTGTCCGCGGGACCGAGCCCGGACATCAACTCGTCGAAGGTGCGGCGAGCCTCCTCCAGATTCTCGAGGCGCAGGTCGGGTAGCTGCGCCAGGGCGCGGCGAGATCGGGATCGACCGTCGCCGCGAACGGCATAATCTCACTCATGCCGGATGACACTAACCGATTCGGCAGTCGCAGTGCAGATTTTCTCCGGGGCAGAACTATTCGGCGAGCAGGCCCTTCGCGATGTGGGTCACCTGGATCTCGTTGCTTCCCGCGTAGATCATCAACGACTTGGCATCGCGCGCGAGCTGCTCGACGCGGTACTCGGCCATGTAGCCGTTGCCCCCGAACAACTGCACCGCTTCCATCGCCACCTCGGTCGCGGCACGCGAGGAGTACAGCTTCATCGCCGACGCCTCCGACAGGCTCACCGGCTTGCCGGCCGCGGCGCGTTCGATCGCGCTGAACACCATGTTCTGCACGTTGATGCGCGCGACCTCCATCTCGGCCAGCTTGAGCTGGATGAGCTGGAACTGCGCGATCTCCCTGCCCCACAGCTTCCGGGACTTGGCGTACGCGGTGCACAGCTTCAGGCACTGCTCGATGATGCCGAGCGAGAGATAGGCGATGCCGATCCGTTCGGCCGCGAACGATTCCTTCGCGCTGTCCTTGCCGTCGCTCTTGCCGCCCTCCTCGGTTTCGCCGAGCAGCCGGTCGCGGGTGATGCGGACGTTGTCGAAGAACAGTTCGCCGGTGGGCGAGGAGTTCATGCCCATCTTCTTGAACGGGGCGCTCTGCGTCAGCCCCTCCATGCCCTTGTCGAGCACGAACGCGAGGACCTTGCGATCCCGCCGATCGACGGTCGCGTCCCCCTCGTCGAGCTTCGCGTAGACGATGATGACGTCGGCGTAGGGGCCGTTGGTGATGAACGTCTTCTGGCCGTTGAGGATGTAGTCCTCGCCGTCGCGGCGCACGGTCGACTTCATCCCGCCGAATGCGTCGGAGCCGGAGTCCGGTTCGGTGATCGCCCACGCGCCGACCTTCTCCATGGTGACCAGTTCCGGCAGCCAGCGCTTCTTCTGGGCGAGGGTGCCGCGGCTGCGGATGGTGCCGGCGGTCAGGCCGAGGCTCACGCCCATCGACGCGACGAGACCGAGGCTGACACCGGCGATCTCGATGTTGAGCAGCGCCGCCATTCCGGGCGAGCCGCCCATCCCGCCGGACTTGGCGGGCGCGCTCTCCCCCGCTTCCTCGCGGGCCAGGGCTTTCGCCAGCGATTCCCGGGCCATCTCGTCGATGCCGAACGCCGCGAACATCTTGCGGATGATGTCGTACGGCGGCAGCGCACCGCTCTCGAGTTCATCGACGTGGGGGCGGATTTCCTTCTCGATGAAGCCGCGAAGAGCGTCGCGGAACATGAGGTCGGTGTCGGACCACTCGTACATGGTCGCAATATAGAACAGGTTCCTGGGGCCGTACAGGACTCGTCCCACTCCCGCCTTCCCCGCGATCGGAGAGATTTGGACCGCACGATTAGTTAGTGCGCTACTTATATGTGTACGCTCGATCTCGACCGATCGTGACGACACACGAGGAAGCGAAACGGCACATGCGCACTCGCCCCGGCCCCGTCCAGTGGACCGCCTACGCCTTCGGACGCCCCCTACCCGCCTCGATGCGCGAATGGGTCCGCAACGACCTGGTCGGCGACCACGCCGTCCTCCGCCACATGATCCGCAGCCAGGTCCCGTTCCTCCCGGTCTACGCGGCCTTCCTACTGCTCCCCGGGCCGATCTGGCTCCGCCTGAGCACGGCGGGACTCGGCATGATGCTGTCGCTGTTCTTCTCCGTCGCCTACATGGCCCACAACCGCACGCGCCGGCTCGAGAAGAACGGACTGCCCGGCGACCTCGAGAACGACCGGGTCAAGCAGCGGCGCGCGGCCGAGCACGCCGCCTACGAGAAGTGGCGCAGCACTCTCACCCCGCAGTAGCGGGGGCGGCACCAGTAGCGGGGGCAGCACCGACCAACTCCGCGACCATCTCGCGCCCCAGTCGCAGCGGCGCGTCGCTGTGCTCGAGCTTCGACCCGGCGAGCGCGCCGTCGTAGATCAATCGGATCCGCAGGGCGAGGGCATCCGGTTCGGTGACGCCGGCCGCCGTGAGGAGTTCGACCAGCGTGCGCCGCAGCCACTCCCGGTGCGCGACCACCGGCGGAAACGATTCCTCCGGGAATTCCGTTGCGGCATTGGAGTATTGACATCCTCGAAAACCCTTCGAGGGCGCCGACGCGAGTGCCAGGTCGAAGAAGGTGAGGATCTTGACGATCGGATCCTGCACACCGGCGACCGCACCTTCCCACCGGGCACGGTCCCGGCCGTCGAGCCGATCCAGATAGGCGAGCACCAGCGCGTCCTTCGATCCGTAGGACGAGTACAGGCTGGCGCGTGCGACCCCCGATTCGGCGAGGATGCGGTCGATGCCGACGGCCCGGATGCCGTGTTCCGAGAAGAGCGCCGTCGCCGTCTCCAGGAGTCTTTCGGCAGGACCGGGCTTGCCGGTGCGGGTGTTCCGGCCGGTGTTCGACTCGGTGTGGGTGGAGACTGTCACGCCGTCGAGCCTAACCGACCCTCGCAATAGACAGATCGGTCTGTCTACATGTACGGTGAGCTTCGTGACCCACCGCCAGCTGACCCGCCGCCTGCACGTGGACCTCGTGCGCGTGGCCGGCGCCGCGTGTTGTCACATTCACCGCTGACCGGCGAAGCCCCGCCCGTTCTCGGGCCCTGACGCACGTCGACCGTGCCCGGGTGCCGGCGCAGCGACACACCCCATCCCCGTTTCACCGGAAGGTGCCCTCATGTCCCTGTACCTGTACGAACTCGTGCCCGCAGACGGCCAGGCCGACGCCGCGATCAAGGCGTTCGACGCCGAGGTCGCCGCGGCCGGCGGCGAACTCATCGAATCGCAGGTCACCACCGGTGGCGCCCGCGTCTTCGCGATCGCCGAGTTCGACGCCTGCCGCGCAGCCCAGCTCGAAGCCGCCCAGCTCGACGTCGCGGAGATCGTGGGCCCCAACGAAGTTCGTCTGGTCGGCGCGGATCTCGACGAAATCAAGGCAGCGCGTCCCGAGGCCGGCTATCTCGTCGAGTGGGACATCCCGGACACGATCGACATGGACACCTACCTGGCCCGCAAGAAGGCCAACTCCCCCAAGTACGCGAACGTTCCCGAGGTGAGCTTCCTGCGTACCTACGTCCGCGAGGACATGGACAAGTGCTTGTGCTTCTACAACGCTCCGGACGAAGCCGCGGTCGTTCGCGCCCGCGAGGCCGTCAGCACTCCGATCGACCGCATCCACTCGCTCGAAGGGTAGGAACCCGATGACCGCGGCCATGGAACGAACCGACGAGCAACAGCGCCGGGCGATCGCAGAATTCGTGCGCGATCGCGCTGCCGCGCTGGATCGCGGGGAAACCGACACCCGGATCGATCTCGCCCGGATCGGCGAATCAGGTCTTCTCACCGGCGGACTCGACGGCGGCGAACTACGGGACATGGTCGCGGTCATCGAGGACGTCGCAGCCGAATCTCTCGCGGTCGGCTTCTCCCTGTGGGCACAGCGCATGGCCCTCGAGTACATCGACCGCGCGCCGGCGACGCTGCGCGGGAAGTTCCGCGACGACCTGGGCGCAGGCCGGCGGGTCGGCGTCACCGCCATGGCTGCGGCAATGAAACATCTTGCCGGCCTGGGTGATCTCACGCTCGCTGCGGAACGTACCGACGACGGTCTGGTGGTGTCCGGTCCGATCCACTGGGCATCCAACGTATTCGACGATGCACTCATCGTCTTCCCGGCGCGCACCGCCGACGGCAGCGGAGTCGTCGCCGCGGTCCGCGCGGACAGCCCCGGCATCCGCATCGATCCGCGGCCGGACCTGCTCGCCCTCGGCGCGACCGCATCGACCTCCCTGACGTTCGACCGGGTGCACGTTCCGCACGACCAGATCGTCACCGACGAGCTCCGCTCGTTCTGCGGCGCCGTCCGCCCCACCTTCCTACTGTTGCAGACCTCCTTCTGCGTCGGGATCTCTCGCACCGCGCTCGACGAATCCTGTTCTCGTACCACCGGACTCGGCGCACTGTTCGTCGACGAGTACCACGCGCTGCGGGACCGCTTCGACAACCTCCGCGACCGTCTCTACGAGTACGCCGGCGCTCCGGCGTCCGTGGCCCCGGCCGATCTGCTGCGGCTGCGCCTCGACGGTTCCTTCGTCGCGGTCGAGGCGACGCGGCTCGAGTCGACGTTGCGCGGCGGCGCCGGCTACGCGTCCGCGAGCGCAACCAATCGCCGCTTCCGCGAAGCGGCCTTCCTGCCCATTCAATCGCCGTCGGAAGGACAGCTTCGGTGGGAACTCTCGCAGTACGAGTAGTACAGGGCTACAAGAGTTTTCCCGGCCGGACCGAACCCGTTCTCGACGGGGTCGACCTCGACATCGACACCGGCGAGTTCCTGGTGGTGCTCGGCAGCAGCGGTAGCGGCAAGTCCACGTTGCTGCGCATCGTCGCCGGTCTCGACCGTCTCGACCGAGGCGCGGTCACCTGGCCCGAATCCGACGACGCGGCCCGCCCGCACACCGGTGTGGTGTTCCAGCAGCCGCTCCTGATGCCGTGGCTCACCGTTCGCGAGAACGTCGCATTCGGTGGACGTTTCGCCGCCCATCGCGACCGTTTCGACCCCGCGTACGCCGACGAACTGCTCGACACGTTCGGTCTCGCGGGTCTCGCCGGCTACTACCCGGACCAGCTCTCCGGCGGTCAGGCACAACGGGTCGCGGTGGTCCGGGCCGTCGCGGTGCGGCCGCGGCTGCTGCTGCTCGACGAGCCGTTCAGCGCGCTCGACCCGGCGATCCGCGCGGATCTGCAGGACTGGCTGAGCGGGCTCGCCCGCGACCTGGGCTTCACCACGGTGCTGGTCACCCACGACATCGACGAGGCGCTGAGTCTCGCCGATCGCATCGCCCTGCTGGGGTCCGGCGGCCGGGTGCAACAGCAGTGGCACCTGGACCACGACGGAATCACCGAATCCGAACGGCAGCGGCTGCGCACCGAGATCCTCGCCCGCTACCGCGACACCGCACTCGAAATCGCATGAGCACGAACATCGGCCGACGGACGCTGCTGCGCGGCGCCGTCGGTCTCGCCGCCGCGGGTGGCGTCGCAGGCCTTCTCGACCTGGGCCGGGCCGCGAGCACGGACCGCACGAACACCAGCGGCCGACTGCGCATCGGCTACCTGCCGATCACCGATGCCGCTCCCCTGCTCGTGGCACATCACGCCGGGCTGTTCGCCCCGGGCGTCGTCGACGACGTCCGCCCCGTGCTGTTCCGCAGCTGGGCCTCGCTCGCGGAAGCGTTCGTCACCCGCCAGGTCGACGTGGTCCATCTGCTCATGCCCATGGCGTTGCAGCTGCGGTATTCGCTGGGTAGCGCGGTGCGGGTCCTGGGCTGGAACCACACCAACGGGTCCGCGCTCACCGTCGCCCCGCACATCACCGAACTGGGGCAGCTCGCGGGACGACAGGTGGCGATCCCGTTCTGGTGGTCCATCCACAACATCACGGTCCAGCAGATGCTGCGCGCCCACGGCCTGCGCCCGGTGATCCGGCAGTCCGCGTCGCAGTCGGCCGGCACCGTGGAGCTGGTGGTGATGAGCCCGTCCGACATGATTCCGGCGCTCGCGAACGGCTCGATCGCCGCGTTCACCGTCGCGGACCCGTTCAACGCCGCCGCCGACCTGCGCGGCATCGGCCGCATCCATCGGTTCCTCGGCGACGTGTGGCGCGAGCACGCGTGCTGCGCGCTGCTCGTGCACGAGGACCTCATCGACCGCAATCCGACGGTGGTGCAGCAGGTCTCGGATTCCCTTGTGACCGCGCAGCTGCGGATCGGCACCGACCGCCGCGCCGCCGCGGAAGCCCTGACCGCCGGCTATCTGCCGCAGCCACTGCCCGCGGTGACCCGCGCGCTCACCTACCCCGAGCCGCCGGGAACCATCCGGCACCCGCAGTGGCATCCTCAGCGGATCGGCTATCAGCCGTTCCCGTTCCCGAGCTTCACCGAGGCGCTGGCGCTGGCCATGCACGACACGGTCGTCGACGGCGACACCCGTTTCCTGTCGCGTCTCGATCCCGCGACCGTGCACGCCGACCTGGTCGACGACCGCTTCGTGCGGACCTCCCTGGTCCGGGTGGACGGCACCGCCGCGTTCGGTCTGCCCGCAGATCTCACCCGTATCGAGGAGGTCGATCCATCGTGAGCACCACCGCGCTCGCTTCCCGTGCCCCCGTCAGTCCGCGTCGGGACGCGTGGTGGCCCCCGTTCGCCGCGATCGCCGTCGCCGTGTTCGTGTGGTGGCTGCTCACCACCGTGGTCGCCGGATCCGATTCGCTGGTCCGGGAATTCGCACCGCAGCACGTGGTGCCCGCTCTCGGGGATCTGATCTCCCGCGGGGTGCTGCTGCCGGATATCGCGGCGAGCATGTGGCGGCTGCTGGTGGGGCTGCTGATCGCCGCGGTGGTCGGGATCCCGCTCGGGCTGCTCATCGGACTGAACCCGGTCGTCGAGCGGGCGTCGATGCCGGTGGTGCAGTTCCTGCGGATGATCTCACCGCTGTCGTGGGCTCCGATCGCGGTGGCGCTGTTCGGAATCGGACACCAACCGGTGTTCTTCCTGATCGCCGCTGCGGCGGTGTGGCCGATCGTCATCAATACCGCCGCCGGCGTCCACGGCATCGATCCGGGACATCTGCTCGTCGCCCGGTCGTTCGGCGCCACCCGCCTCGAACAGCTGAGATCGGTGGTGCTGCCCGCGATCCGCGGACAGGTGCAGACCGGTCTGCGCGTCGCCCTCGGCATCGCGTGGGTGGTGCTCGTTCCCGCCGAGATGCTCGGCGTCCGATCCGGACTCGGCTACCAGATCCTCAACGCCCGCGATCAGCTCGCCTACGACCAGGTGATGGCCGTGATCGTCGTGATCGGTGCGCTCGGCTTCTGCCTGGACTGGGCGGCCCGTCACGTGCTGCGCGAGCGCCGGCGACCGGTCCCGGTCGAGGACGGCGACTCCCCCAGGTCGCTCTGATCGACCTTCCCCGGGTTCTCACGCGGCGGGGCGGGGTTCCGGCTATCGCTTCCAGGCGGCGAGCACGGTGCGCACCGCCGTGACGACGGACAGCGGCTGGTCGAACATCGGATGGTGACCGGCCGCGGGCAGTACGGTCATCACCGCGTCGGGACCGAACAGCTCCCGCAACTGGGCGTACAGGGCGTCGTCGACGATGCCGTGCTCGCTGCGGAAGTACACGACCGGGCAACGCGGGGTCATCTCCTCGAGACTGCTCCGCGTCTCCCGACCGATCCGCATGGCGTCGAACTTCCAGGTGTACCCGCCGTCGACGGGCTTCAGCGAGCCGCGGGCGATGTGATCGAACACGTACGGCTCGGCATGCTCCTGCGGCGGAACGAGACGGAAGCGCGCGACCGCATCCTCGACGGTCGGGTACACCTTCGGTGGACCCGCCGGCCGCGCCGCCTTCATGCGCATCTCGAGTTCCTCGGGGGTGAGATCGCGGATCGGCGAGTCGAGGATGACGACACCGGCGAGACGCTCCCCCATCCGGTGCGACGCCGCGAACGACACGATGCCGCCCATGCTGTGCCCGACCAGGACGGGCGGTCCGACGATCCCGCCGGCTTCCGCGGCGGCGAGCACCTCGTCCGTCCAGGTTTCGAGACCGTAGTGGTCGCGGTGGTCGCTGTCGCCGTGTCCGCTCAGGTCCAGCGCGACGACGCGCCGGGACTCGGCGAGCTGCGGCCCGATGTGGTCCCACCAGCCCGAATGGGCCATACCGCCGTGGACGAGGACGATGCCGGCCTGCCCCGGATCACCCCACGCTCGGTAGAAGATCGTCGCGCCCGACACCGTGCATTTGCCCGTTTCCACGGGAGCAGCGAGGGCGTCGACGAACCACTGGGGAGCAGCACCGTTCTCATTGCTCATCACTCGAACTTAAGCGAAGTGTGACGTCCACCAACATCCGGGCCGTCTTTCCGCCTCACGCGTCAGCGGGAATTGCGCGCTCGACGGCGGTCCGCACCAGCTCGGCGGCGCGCTTCTCGTCGAAGATTCCCGGAAGCGTGAGGCGCTCCAGGATCAGCCAGTTCAAGGCGAGGTACAGCAGCACGACGGCGTCCTCGCCTCCGGGCAATCCGGACTCCCGGTAGTTGGCCACGTTGAAGTCGAGATCGGCTCGCACCCGCTCGGTGAGCAGGGCCTGCAGTTCGGGTCGCCGTGTCGCCTCGAGCCGGAGTTCGAGGACGGCGAGATATCCGCTTCGGAAGCCGCTGACCCGTTCGATCACTTCGGTCATCAAGTCGATCATGGACTCGCGGGTCTGTCTCTGCCGCGACTGCGCTACGACGTCCTCCCCGGGAATCAGCCGCTCGTAGTAGCGGTGTCCCACCTGAACGAGCAACTCGTCGCGATTGGAGAAGTAGTTCGAGGCGGTTCCCGCCGGCACTCCCGCTTCCTTGTCCACCGCGCGGAACGTCAGCCCGCGTGCCCCGTCTCGGGCGAGCACCTCGATCGATGCGTCCAGCAGGGCCTGGC
>Ga0182740_1000485_pt1 | contig 44528 bp, 40 predicted proteins | sample eDN5th37CKraftBY_FD_128872 | JGI IMG/M metagenome (GOLD analysis project Ga0182740, IMG submission 128872) | Enriched backyard soil microbial communities from Emeryville, California, USA - eDNA 5th pass 37_C Kraft BY (version 2) (version 2) | ecosystem: Environmental > Terrestrial > Soil >...
AGCTCAGCGATACGCGCGACCGTCCACGAGCTTCGGCGGTCCTCGGCGTTCCGGGGCATTCGACCGATGCAGTTTCGCGCCCGGGGCCCTTAGTGCTTCAGCGCCTTCAACACCTGCAGCCGCAACTTCACGAAGAGCTCGTTCGTCGTCGCTTCTTCGAACACGCGCGGGCGCGGCAGCGGCACGTCGAGCACCTCGACGATCCGGCCCGGGCGCGCGCTCATGACGTAGATGCGGTCGGAGATGAAGACCGCCTCGTCAATGTCGTGCGTGATGAAGAGAACGGTCGGGGCGATGTCGAGGCACAGGTCGAGCAGGAGCTTCTGCATTTCGAGACGCGTCTGATAATCGAGCGCGCCGAAAGGCTCGTCCATCAGCAGGATGTTGGGCTCGTTGATCAGGACGCGCGCGATCTGCAGGCGCTGGCGCATGCCGCCCGAGAGTTGATAGGGGAAGTGGCGCTCGAAGCCCTTGAGCCCGACGATCTCGATGTAGCGTTCTGCCGCCGGTGTGAACACATTGCGCGGCACGCCGCGCATGCGAGGGCCGAACACGACATTGTCGAATACATTCAGCCAGGGATAGAGCTGCGGATGCTGGAAGACGATGCCGCGGTCTGCACCCGGCGCGGTAATGGGCCGGTCGCCGAGCAGAATGCGCCCCTCCGTCGGCACGTCGAAGCCCGCAACCATGCGCAGAAGCGTGCTTTTGCCGCATCCTGACGGGCCGACGATCGAGACGATCTCCGACGGCGCGATCGTGATGTCCACGTTCGAAAGCGCGTGGATCGTGCCGCTCAGACCTTCGAAGCGCCTGTCGACCTTGGAGATCGTGAGCGGCAGGGCCGCTGTGCGGGCCTCCGTTATCGTCATTGCTTGCCCCGCCAGTGAAGTACGCGCCGCTCGATCATCAACAGGATCCCCTCCAGTACGAGCCCGATAAGGCCGATGGTGAGAATACCGACGAAGACTAGCGGTATTCGGAAGAAGGTCGTCGCATCGGTGATCAGGTAGCCGAGGCCGACCTGAGCGGCGATGAGCTCGGCCGCCACGACGAGCGCCCACGAGAGCGTCATAGCGATGCGCATGCCCGTAAGGATGTGCGGCAAGGAAGCTGGCAGCACGACATGCGAGAAGATCTGCCGCCCCGTCAGGCCCAGCGACTGCGATGCGAGAATGAGATCGTGCGGAATACCTTTCACGCCCGCTGCCGTGTTGACGGTCAGGTACAGAAAGGCCGTCATGAAGATCAGCGCTACCTTCGATCCTTCACCGATACCGAAATAGAAAGTGAAGAGCGGTACGAGCGCGATCGGCGGAATGGGCCGCATGAAGGTGAGGAATGGGCTGATCACCGCATCGGCCAAGCGGCTCGAGCCGAGCCAGATGCCGAGCGGCACGCCGAACAGGACGGCAAGACCGAAACCCGCGAGCGCGCGGCCCATCGACGCCATGATCTGCACGTAGAACGGACTGCCCGAGTAGCCGCGCGTCAGGAGCTCGCTCAGGGCTTCCCAGATGGCCTGTACGGGCGGAAAAGTGTTGGTTTCCAGAAGTCCTGCTGCACTGAGGGCGCCCCAGAGCGCGAGGGCAAGCGTCACCACCGCGACGCTTACGATGCGATAGAAACCTTCGGAATGCGACGGCATCAGAACGTAAATCTTTCGTTTTAGGCGGGCGGACACGCCACCCGCCCGTCGACCTCGCCGGGAGGACCAGACGCGCGCTGCTTCGTCAGCCTTTGCGCGCCAGCTCCATCACATCGGTCCGAACGTAGTCGTCGATGTTGATGAGCTTCTTCGCAATACCGATATCGTGGCCGAACTTGAGAAAGTCGCCGAGCATCGTGTGCAGCTTGCTGCCCTTGGCCCAGTGGACGACGCTCTGCGGATCGATGGCTGCGGTCGAGTTGAAGCAATCCAGATCCTTCGCAATGGCAACAGCCTGCTCACGCGCCATGCCCGTGAAATCGAGCGTGTAGCGAATTGCCATTTCGGGGTCCTGCTTCATTTTCTCGAGGCCCATGTTCCAGCCACGTAGCAGACGCGACACGGCATCCCTGTTCTTCTCGAGCCACGGCCGCCGTCCAGCCCAGCCAAGAAACGCCGGGCCAGGCGACAGATCGGAATTGCGCGCGATGATGCGCGCGCCGGCATCAACCAGAGGTGTTGCAAAGGGCGCCCAGATGAAAGCTGCATCGACGTCGCGCGCATTGAAGGCCGCCACTTGCTGAGGGGGCGCCATGCCCACGAGCTGCGCGTCGTCCTTGCTCATTCCATGCTTCTGCAGCAGTTTCCAGAGGCCGTAGTGAACGTCCGAGCCCTGGACGCCAGCCACTCTTTTCCCCTTGAGGTCCTTCATCGATTTGATGGGGCTATCCTTCGGGACAAGCACCATTTCGAGTTTGTTGTAGTCCATGAGGACCGAGATGAACTGGAGATCCTGTCCGTTCGCGTTGGCAACCAGAAACGGTCCGACGCCGCCCCAGGCCAGATCGACCTGACCGCCCGCGATCGCAGCAAATTGCGCCGGTCCCGATGTGAATTTGACGAAGTTGACCTCGAGACCGAGCTTCTCGAAGTACTTCTCGCGGAAGGCGATATGTGCAGGCCCGTTCATGATCGGCTGCATGCCGGCGTTGATGCGCAACGTCGACTGCGCGCGCGCGATAATGCTCGGCGCAAATACCGCTGCGGCACCGCCTGCAGCGATGCCCTTGATGATGGAGCGTCTGCCAATGCCCGATCTCATGGTGGTCTTCTCCCGGCAGTCTTGTTGTCCGCGGATCGATCCGCTTTCCTATGCATCGACGGCGTCGATCAGGCCTTCTTCACCTTCTCCATGAACTGGGTCATGAGGTAGTCGTCGATGTTGATGACCTGCTTGGCGAGCCCGAATTCATGGCCGAACTTCAGGAAGTCGACGAGCACAGTGTGCAGCTTGCTGCCTTTGGCCCAGTAGGCCGGGCTCTTGGGATCGAGTGCTGCCGTTGCTTCGAAGTGGACGAGATCCTTGATGATGGCGTCGGCCTGCTCGCGCGCCATACCGGTGAAGTCCAACGTATAGCGGATGGCCATCTCGGGATCCTGCTTCATTTTCGCAAGACCCAGGTTCCAGCCCTCCAGAAGGCGCACGATCGCTTCCGGGTTCTGCTCGAGCCACTGCTTGCGACCGGCCCAATTCAGGAATGAAGGACCTGGATCGAGGTCGGACATGCGCGTGATCTCGCGCCCGCCGGCTTTGAGCATCGGCGTGACGAACGGCTCCCAGGTATACACGCCGTCGACGTCGCCGGCATTGAAGGCAGCAATCTGCTGCGTCGGTGTCATGCCGACGAGCTGCGCGGCATCCTTAGCCATGCCGTTGTTTTGCAGCAGCTTCCACAAGCCGTAATGGGCGTCCGAGCCTTGCACGGCGGCGATCTTCTTGCCCTGCAGATCCTTCACGCTCTTGATCGGGCTGTTCTTCGGCACGACCAGTGCCTGCAGCCTGTTGTAGTCCATGAAGACGGCGATCGATTGCAGATCCTGGCCGTTGGCCTTGGCGATCAGGTAGGCGCCCATGCCGCCCCAGCCGAGATGAGACTGGCCGCCCGCAAGAGCCGCGAACTGAGACGGGCCGGATGTGAATTTGATCAGATTGACGTCGAGGCCGAGCTTCTCGAAGTACTTCTCGCGCAGCGCGATATAGACGGGGCCGTTCAGGATCGGCAGCATGCCCGCGTTGATCCGCAGCGTTGTCTGCGCGCGCGCAATGACGCTCGGCGCAAACACGGCGCCAGCCGCGCCCACTGCGATCCCCTTGACCATCGAACGTCGCGTTACAGATTTCGACATGGTTTCCTCCTGCTCTCAGTTGTTCGGCGATTGCGCGCGGCTTCAGTGACCGCCCTTACCGGGCTTTCCACTCGGCCGATCTGTAGTCGCAGCGCCGAGCATCTCGGCGACGCGGCGCGCGAGCCCGACAAGGCGCGGTGCGAGGTCGGTCTCGATCAGGCGCGGCGGCAAGGTCGAGGCGAGGCCACCGATGTTGAAGGAGAGAATGCCGTAGGGCGAGTTCACGTCGAGCGGCACACCCACCGAATGAATCTCCGGCACCCAATCGCCGAGCGATGTGCAGTAGCCGCGCTCGGCGACGTCGCGGATGGCCTGCTCGATGCCGCGCCGCGCTTTTGGCCACGCCGAGGGATCGTTGCGCCGGAGCTCGTCGAGCAACGGCTTGCGGTCCGCCTCACTGATGGCCGCAAGATGGGCGCGGCCGACGCTTGTCGTTGCAAGCGGGATGCGGTCGCCGATATCGAGACCGAGGCCCAGCGCGTTCGGGCTCCTGCGGAACTCCAGATAGATCATGTTGAGGCCGTCACGCGCGCAGAGCGCGACACTCGCGCCGGCATAGTCGGCGAGGTTCTGCATGAGCGGTCGCGCAACCTGGCGCACGTCGAACTTCGACAGCGACGCATAGCCGAGCGCGAGCGCACCGGGACCTAGCCGATAGCGTCCGCTCGATGAGTCGTGCGTGAGATAGCCGAGGCGACTCAGCGTGTAGGTGAGGCGTGAGATGGTCGCTTTCGAAAGCGCGGTGCCGCGCGAGAGCTCGCCATTCGAGAGCGTCTCGTGCGCGGAAGAGAACATGCGCAACACGCGGAGTCCGCGCTCCAGCGCCGCGACGAACTGCCGATCATCCGCCGGCAAGTCCTCGACGTCCCGCAGCAGCTCGATTGTGCGGCTCCGCCCCATAGTGCGCTTCCCCTACAGTTTTCTGCATTTGAGCAGCGCGCGCTGCGTACCGCAAGTCAAAATATGTTCCGCAGTGCGGATCACGCGCATTCAGTAGAGGCGAGCTGTTCGCGTGTCAGGAATCGATTCCTGCGGGCAGCACGTCGCGCGCCGCGGAGGTGGCGGCGTGCTGCAGTTCGTGGATGCAATGAGACGTGCGTGAGCGCGGTTCGTCCGCTCAATCCTGCTCGCGGAAAGCTTCCTCGCGTCCCTTGCGCAAGGAAGGGAGCGCCATGAGGAGCAGTAGTGCGACGGTGGCTCCGATCAGCGTCGCACTGAGCGGCCGCGTGAGGAAGATCGAGAAGTCGCCGTCCGAGAGCAGCAGCGTGCGCCGGAACTGCTCTTCGACCATGGGGCCGAGAATGAAGCCCAGCACGAGCGGTGCCGGCTCGCAGCCGATGCGGCGCAGGAAGTAGCCGAAGACACCGAAGCCGGCCATCGCGAAGACGTCGAAGACGCGGTAGTTGATCGAGTAGACGCCGACGCAGCAGAACACGAGGATCGCCGGAAAGAGATAGGCGTAGGGGATCTTCAGCAACTTCACCCAGATGCCGACGAGCGGCAGATTGAGGATGACCAGGATCATATTGCCGATCCACATGCTCACGATCATGCCCCAGAAGAGCGACGGCTGATCGGAGAGGAACTTCGGCCCCGGCGTGATGCCGTGGATGGTCATCGCTGCGATCATGAGCGCCATCACGGCATTGGGCGGGATGCCGAGCGCCAGCATTGGAATGAAGCTCGCCTGGGCGCCGGCATTGTTTGCCGCTTCCGGTCCGGCCACGCCCTCGATGGCTCCCTTGCCGAAACGGGATGGATCATCGGCGAGGCGCTTCTCGAGGCTGTAGGAGGCGAACGACGAGATGAGCGCGCCGCCCCCCGGCAGCACGCCGAGAAGCGATCCGAGCAGGGTGCCGCGGATCGCCGCCGGCGCGGCCTGCTTGACGTCGGCCTTGTTCGGCATCAGGCGTGTGATCTCCGCCGACCCGGACGTGCGCCCGTGGCTGTCGGCCAGGTTGGAGATGATCTCGGCGACGCCGAAGAGGCCCATGGCCACGACGACAAAATCGATGCCGTCGTAGATCTGGCGGATACCGAAGACGAAGCGCTGTTCGCCCGTCGTCACGTCGGTGCCCACGAGGCCGAGCAGCATCCCGATCATGACCATCCCGATCGAGGCCACGATCGAGCCCGAAGCGAGCACGACGGCCGCTATGAGACCCATGACCATGAGCGCGGTGAACTCGGGTGGGCCGAAAAGCAGCGCCATGCGCGAAAGGGCGGGCGCGGCGACGGCGATGACGATCGTCGCGACACAGCCCGCGAAGAACGACGCCAGTGCCGCCGTCGCGAGAGCGACGCCCGCGCGTCCCTGGCGGGCCATCTGGTAGCCGTCGAGCGCTGTCACCACGCTCGAGGACTCGCCCGGCAGATTGACAAGGATGGCCGTCGTCGAGCCGCCGTACTGCGCACCGTAGAAGATGCCGGCCAGCATGATGAGGGCGCCGGTCGGCTCGAGGTGGAACGTGATCGGGAGCAGCATGGCGATGGTCGCCAGCGGCCCGATGCCGGGCAGTACGCCGATGAGTGTCCCGAAGAGCGCGCCGACGAAGCAGTAGAAGATATTCTTCAGCGTGAGTGCGACGGAGAAGCCCAGCGCGAGGTTCGAGAACAGGTCCATCAGAAGGGCCAAACCGGAATCTGAAGGTTGAGGGCGGTCGAGAAGAGTAGCAGTGACATTACGGCCAGTCCGACCGCCATCACAACGAGCATCGGCCAGGTGAAGGTCTCACCGGACGCGGCCGCCATGAGGGTGATCAGCGCCACCGTGATCGGAAGGCCGAGATAAGGCAGCAAGCCACCGAAGGCGGTCACCATCAGCGTGACGAGCACCAGCGGCCGCCAGGCAATCGAAACGCGCGGGCCTTCCTCGGCAGCCTTCACGGTGAAGGCTTGCAACAGCAGGATGCAGCCAACCACGATGCATCCGATCGCCAGCGCGCGCGGCGTATAGCCGATGCCCATCTCCGCGGCTGTGCCGATCGTGAGGTCGCGTCCCGCCCACACGGCGAAGGCGCCGAACGCGATGAAGAAGAGGCCGGACAGATACTGCTGCTGCACGCCCATGAGTTTCTCTCGAGTGAGCGACGCGAGCAGCTCGCCGCCGCTCGCGCCGTGAGGTCACTTCTTGCCGAGGCCTGCGGCCTTGACGAGCTCGCCGACGCGCTTGTAGTCGGCATCGACGAACGGCTTGAATGCGGCGGCATCCATGTAGGCGATCGGATACTTCTGACGCTCGAAGATCTCCTTGACCTTCGCGTCATCCAGCGCGGCCTTGCAGGCCTGTCCGAGTTTCGCCTTCACGTCGGCCGGCGTCCCGCGCGGCACGAATATGCCATTGTAGTTGGTCACAACGACATCGAAGCCGGCTTCACGGACCGTCGGTGTGTCCTTGAAGGTTTCGATGCGCTTCTCGGCATAGACGGCGATCGGATAGAGGTCGTACTGCGGCACGAGATTGGCCTGGTCGCTGTACAGCTCGGTCGTGTTCGACATCATTGCCTGCACGGCATCGGCCGAGCCCTTGAAGGGCACATGCTTCAACTTGATGTTGGCTGCCTTCTCGAGCGCGAGCGCCGCCAGATGCGTGATCGAGCCGGGCCCCGACGTGCCGTACGTGATCTTTCCAGGCTCGGCCTTCGCCGCAGCGACCAGATCGGCGACCGTGCGGTACTTGGTGGTCTTCGGCGCCATGAGCACGAGTGGCTGCTCGACGAGCTTGCAAACGGGATCGAAGCTGTCGATGTCGTACGTGAGCTTCATGCGGTGCGGCTGCGCCACCGTCGGCCCGCTCGGCGTGATGAAAATCGTATAGCCGTCAGGCGGGGCCGCAGCAGCCTCCGCGGCACCGATCGTTCCGGACGCGCCGTTCACATTCTTGACGACGAGCTGCTGTCCCAACGCGCGCCCGAAAGCCTCCTGCAGACCGCGGGCGACGAGGTCCGTCGCGCCGCCCGCCGGGAACGAAACGATGGCCGTGACGGGACGGTCCGGATAGGTCGCGTAGGCGGGCAAGGGCGCAGCTGCACTTCCAACAAGAAGTGCAAGTGCGAGTAATCTTTTCATTTCGGGTTTCCTCCAAGCTGCAATTTTTTTTGTGAGGGCCATCCTTGCTGAAGAGTCGCAAGGGAGCAACCCGCCAGAGCGCATAGCGCTGCTACGTCGCGCCGGCGGGCTCGTGCATCACTTGGGGCTGAGGCCAGCGCCGCTGATCAGCTCGCCGTTCTTCTTGAATTCGGCCGCGATGAAGGCAGTCGCATCCTTGCTGCCGAGGTAGGAAATGGGCTGGCGCTGCTTGGCGAGCATGTCCACGACCGTCGGATCGGCAATCGTGCTTTTGCAGGCACCCTCGAGCTTGGCGAGGACAGGCGCCGGGAGGCCCTTTGGCGCGAACATCGAGAGCCAGATGGAGAACTGGAGATCGTAGCCAGCTTCTTTCAGGGTCGGAATGTCCTTGTAAGTCGGAATGCGCTCGGAAGCGAAGATGCCAAGCGCCGTTAGATTGTACTGCGGCACGAGATTCGGCTGATCCGTGAACAGGTCGACCGTGTCCGTGAGCAAGCCCTGCACCACGTCCGCGGAGCCCTTGTACGGCACGTGCTTGATTTCGATCCCTGCAGCCTTCGCGAAGGCGATCATAGACACGTGGGGGATCGTGCCGGGACCGGTCGATCCATAAGGAACTTTGCCGGGTGCCGCCTTCGCGGCTTTCACGACATCGGCCACGGTCTTGTATTTCGCGTTGGGCTTCGCCATCAGAACGACGGGGCTGTCGGCGATTTTGCAGATCGTATCGAAGCTGTCGTAGCTGTAGTCGAGCTTCATGCGATGTGGCTGCAGCGTGATCGGCCCGATCGGGCTGAGCAGGATCGTATAGCCATCCGCTGCCGCGCGTGCGGCTTCCGCCGTGCCGAGCGTTCCGGCAGCACCGGGCACATTCTTCACGACGATCTGCGTGCCGAGCGCTTTCTGGAAAGTATCCTGAATGCCGCGCGCCACCAGATCAGTGGCGCCACCTGCCGTCCATGCGACGATCATCGTCACCGGGCGCTCGGGATAGGCAGCTTCTGCAGATGCGCCGAGCATGGTTGCGATGGGAGCCAGTGCGCAAAGAAGCGTGCGGCCAAGCCGCGCGGGGCGGGTCATCCTGTTTCCTCCTCGATATCGGCGCGCTCTGGCGCCTTGCGAACTCGGCCGGAGCCTAGTCGGCACTTCGCGCGCCGTCAAAGCGGAATATCGTCCTACGGAATTTTTGTTCCGCAAGACGAAACATTAGAATCGAGACTTCGCGATCGGCGCGACCCGATTGAGATGCCGTTCGCAGTTAGGCGAGACCTTTGGCGCGCAGCTCGCGGAAGTGCTGGATCGTGCGTCTCACGCCCTCACTGAGCGGCGTCTGCGGCCTCGGGCCGATAACCTGCTCGAGCGCTGCCACATCGAAGCCGGCGGTGGGCGAGAGCCGCTCCGGGCCGGTCGCCTGCACATCGGCCTCAGGTGCGCTCGCGCGAATGGCGGCGATAATGTCGGCCGTGCTTTCGATGACATCCGTCATGTCAGCGAGGTGCGCGCCGCTCCATTCGCTCTCGACGACGCGTACGAACATCTCCGCGATGTCGTCCGCGAATTGGAAGCAGGTGGCCGTTGTCCATGGCACGGTGTAGCCCACGCCGAACGCGGCGGCCCGCATGGCGCTGGTGACGGCAGACGTTTCGCCTTGATCCCGGCCGATGCCGTACACGACGTGCGGCCTCAAGCCGAATGATGCGACGCCGAAGTCCTCGGCATAGAGGCGCGAGATCTCTTCGTCGGCCCGCTTGAAGACGCCGTAGAGATTGGCCGGTGCCTTGGCGGCGCCGCGCGGCTTCGCGGCAACCGAACTCGTGTACACGACTCGCGCGCCCACGCCGCGGGCGGCCTCGAGCACGCCGACGTGGCCGACCACATTGACCTTGGCGCCGGCAATCGGGTTCGCTTTGCATGCGGGGATCTGAAGGGCGGCAAGATGCAGGATCGTGCTGGCTGCATATTGTTCCGCAATGCGAGACATGACGCCATCGGTCGTCAAATCGGCGCGCTCCCAGATAATGCCCTGGGGTGCTGGCCCCTTCATCACCTGGCGCAGTCGCGTTTCATCGCGCGCAATATCGACGGCGACGACTCTAATGCCGCGTGCGACGAGTTTCGGCAGTATCCACGCGGCCAGAAAGCCTGAGGCGCCGGTTACCACGACCGTATTGTTGCTGCTTGTCATATGCGTCCTCGTATGCAATCTCGCATCCCGATGCGGATGGTATCGCACTTCTGCCGATCCTAAATCTACTATTCCGCAATGCGAAACAGTATTTGGCGCTCTTCTCATTCGGAGGCTCGCGGCGCATGGTCAAGACCAACGAGCTCGTCGTCAACGCCCTCGTCGAAGGCGGCATCACGCATGCATTCACGCTGCCCGGCCTCGGCATCACGTGGTCGCTTCCCGCCTTCAAGGCGCAGGAGAAGAAGATCAACGTCGTTCTCGCGCGCTCGGAGTGGATCGCCTCCGTCATGGCCCAGACTGCGGGGCGCCTGCTGCGGCGTCCGTCCGTGCTCATGGGACAGGGACCATGGATCACGACGATCGGCGGCATGGGCATTCTCGAAGCGCACTTCTCCGGCTCGCCCATGGTCGTGCTGACGGAGACCTCGGACTACGACGGCTATGGCCAGATGGGCGTCTACCAGACCATGACCGGCGACTACGCCGGCGCCGACGCCATGGCTTCGCTGAAGCCGATCACCAAGTACTGCACGTACGCGACGGCACCACAGGAGGCCGTCTATGGTGTGCAGATGGCGATCAAGCACGCGAGCTTGCCGCGCATGGGGCCGGCCGCCGTCGTGATGAAGACACCGATGATTCGCGCGGAAGCGCCGGCGGACATGAAGCCCGTGCTCTATCCGTCCGCCGGCTATCACCGCTACACGCCACCGCGTCCTGATCCGTCGGCCGTCCGCAAGCTCGCTGAGATGTTGGCGCGCGCCGAGCGGCCGCTCATCATCGCCGGCAATGGCGTGACCATGACCGAAACCGGACAGGCGCTGCAGGACCTCGCGCTGGCGAGCGGCATTGCTGTCGCGACGAGCTACAACGGCAAGGGCGTGATCGCGGAAACGGCGCCCATTGCCGTCGGCATGCTCGGCACATGGGGCCACGCCTGCGCCAACCGCGCGGTGGCGGCGGCCGATCTCGTCGTCATGCTCGGCGCCAGCATGGGCCCCGACTACACGCGCTTTCGCGATCCCGCGATGATCCGCCCCGGCGAGCAGGCGCTCGTGCAGGTGGACATCGATCCGCGCAATGCCGGCTGGGTCTATCCGGTCGATCATGCCGTCACCGGCGACGTCGCGGATGTTTTGGCGGAGCTTGCCAAGCTCGACCTCGGCGCGTCGAAGAAGACCGCGCGCCTCGCGCACATCGCGTCGCTGCGTGATAAGTGGGACTTCGATCGCCTTCCCGCGCTCAAGGCCGGACAGGGCAGCGTGCATCACGCGGACATCATCAAGGCCATGCAGGGCTTCATGGGCCAGGATGACCTGATCACGCTCGATGCCGGCGCGAACCGCATTTGGGCGACGTTCGGCTTGAGAAGCACGCACCCGCATCAGTTTCTCGTCGCCGGTGGTACGGGTGCCATGGGGTGGGGCGCGCCTGCGGCCGCTGCCGCCAAGCTGGTGCTTCCGAAGCGCCGCGTCACGTGCCTCGCTGGCGACGGCGGCTTCATGATGACATTGCAGACCATCACCACGTGCGTGCAGCAGAACCTTGATGTCGTGTACATCGTCGACAACAATGCCGGACTCGGCATGGTGCGGGACAATCTCGGAGCCAACCGCATTGCCGTCGATTTTGCAGACTGTGATTTTGCGAAGATTTCGGAAGGTCTCGGCGGGCGCGGCATGACCGTCACGCATCCGGACCAGCTGCGCGACGCCATCGAGGAGGGCCATCGCATGAGAGGCCCTGTCGTCATCGACGTGAAGGTCGATCCCGAGGCCGGTCATAAGGAGGCATCCGACAATGCGCCGATTTGAGAACCGTTCGGCCCTCATCACGGCGGCCGCGAGCGGCCTCGGCCTCGGTGTGGCGCAGCGTCTCGCGAGTGAAGGCGCGCGTGTGGTGATCTGGGACCGTGACGCGTCCCTGCTCGCCGATGTGCTCAAGGAAGCGGCGGGGGCGGGCCTCGACATCGCCGGCCGCGCGCTCGACATGATGGACAAGCGCGCCATTGGCCAGGCCGTCGCCGAGATGATCGACAGCCACGGCCGCATCGACATCCTCGTCAACAATATCGGCGGCTCGCTGCATGTGCCCTTTCGCTTCCTCGAGCAGTCGGACGAGGACTGGCAGCGCGTGATGGACGTCAACGTCAAGACGTGCGTGTGGGCGACGCGCGCGGTCCTCCCGCACATGCAGAAAGCGCACTACGGACGCATCATCAATATGGGCTCGAAAGCCGGACGCTTCGGCTCGCTGTTTGCCGGCACGCCCTACGTTGCCGCGAAGGGCGCCATGCAGGCTTTTACGCTGCAAATCGCGCAGGAGTTCGGCCCCGACGGCATTACCTGCAACACCGTGTGCCCCGGCGCGATCCTGACGCCGCGCGTCGAGTCGTTCCTCAACGAGCGCCACACGCCCGAGGAGCGCGCGCGGGTGCTCGCGTCCATTCCGGTGCGCCGCCAGGGTCGCGTCGAGGATGTTGCCGCTGCGATCGCCTACATGACGTCGGAGGAAGCCGGCTTCGTCAACGGCGCGACGCTCGACGTCAACGGCGGTCAGGCCATGTCGATCTGATCAGCCCTTCGCGCCGTAGCTCGCCGTTGCAGCTTCGCGCGAGACATAGCCGTTCGCGAGGTCGTCGGCGATCGCCTGTCGACTGCGCTCTGATGGATCGCCGTATCCGCCGCCGCCCGCCGTCACCAGACGGAACACATCACCCTTCGCGATCGCCTTCCCCGCGACCTTCGACGGCAGGCGCTCGACGGTGCCGTCGGCGTGCTGCAGCTCGGCGAAGCTCGCGGCTCCCGCGGCGCCACCCGCCAAGCCATAAGGCCGCGTCTTGAAGCGATCGAAGTTGCACGCGAGCGTTCCCGCGGGCGCGTCGATGCGGAAGGCGCGAATGAGGCCGCAACCACCACGATGCTCGCCGGCGCCACCCGAGTCGGGCATCAGCGTATAAGCTTCGAACGTCACCGGATATGTGCTCTCCAGCATCTCGACGGGCGCATTGGCGATATTGTGCAGTCCGCAGGAAAAGCCGTTGGCGCCGTCCCCCTCGGGATGTCCGCCCCAGCCGCCGCACGTCAGGTCGAAGTACACTTGCCGCCGGCCGTCGGCATGAAAGAGATTGGTCGCATAGGCATAGCTCACGCCGTAGTAGGCCGCCGGCACGCGGCCGGGAATGGCTTTCGCGAACGCACCCATGACCGCATTGACGACGCGGTGGCCGATCGCCATGCGATTGGCGACCGGCGCCGGCGAGCGCGCGGTGACGCAGAGCCCCTCCGGCGCGACGATGTCGACGGGCTCGTAGCAGCCCGCGTTCGCCGGAATCTCGCTGCCGATCGACATGAGGATGCCGCAGAAGACGCCGGAGCCGGACATATTGCGCGTGCAGTTCACCGGACCCTGTACTTGCGGCGACGAGCCGGAAAGATCGACCGTCAACGTGTCGCCGCGCACGGTCAGCTCGACGGCGATCCTGATCTGCTTCTCGCGATCGATGCCATCGTCATCGGTGAAGTCCTCGAAGGCGTACGTCCCGTCGGGGATGCCGCGGATCATGGCCCGCATGGCCATCTCCGACTGGCGCCGGATGCCGCGACACGCTTCGCCGAGCCGTTCGGACCCGTAGCGCCGCGCGATGCGATGGAGACCTTTCACGCCGATGTCGAGTGCGGCAAGCTGCGAGGCGAAGTCGCCGCCGACGTTGGCGGGCTCGCGCGTGTTGCGCAAGAGGAGCTGGATGACTTCCTTGTTCCGCCGTCCCGCATCGTCGAGGCGCATGGGCGGAATGCGGAAGCCTTCCTGATAGATCTCCGTCGCGCCGGCGTAGTAGCTCCCCGGTGCGCCGCCCCCGACATCCAGATGATGCACGAGCACGCCCGCAATGCCGACGAGACGCCCGTCGACGAAGGCCGGCTTGAAGGTCAGGATGTCATTGAGATGTTGCCCACCCGAGTAGGGGTCGTTGGTGATGATGATATCGCCTTCGCGCCACTGGCTGAGCGGAATGTGATCGCGCAGGATGTCGTCGAGGCAACTCGACATGGAATTCAGATGCACAGGGATACAGGTCGCCTGCGCGACGCTCTTACCCTCGGCGTCGAAAACGCACGTTGAATAGTCGAGCAAGTCACGCACGACGCTCGAGCGGCTCGTGCGCCAGATGGTGACACCCATTTCCTCAGCGGCGGCAACGAGCGCATTGCGGATGACTTCGAGCTGGACAACGTCGAGCGCTTTCATGCCGCGCCTCCCGTGCGCTTGGTTGCAACAAGATCTCCGGTCGGTGCGGCGGCAATCTCCCACCCCGGCGGAATGAAGTGCGTCGCGTGCGCCTCTTCGATGATCGCGGGACCGCTGATCTTGAGATCGGCGGTAAGTTTGGTGCGCTCATGGATGGGCGCGTCATGCCAGCGCCCCGCGGCATAGACGGGCCGCCGCCCCTTGGGCGCGCGCGAACCGGCGAAGGCGAAATCCTGCTCGATCGGCTTACGGAGCCTGCCTGTCGCCGCGATACGGATAGCAACGATTTCCGGCATCACGTGCGGCTCGGCGTGCGCGTATTGGGCCTCGTGAACCTGGTGAAACGACGCGATCGAAGCGTCGAGCGCCGTCGCAGGATCTTTCGCCGAGGCATCGAACGGAACCTGGATTTCGTAGGCCTGGCCGGGATAGCGCATGTCGAGCGCGATCGGCAGAAGCTGATCGGACCGCGCAATGCCGTCGGCTTCGAGCCGTTCCGCGCCCAGGCGGCGAAGCTCGGCGCAGATCTCCGCGAGGATGGGTATAGCGCCTGCATCGGCCTTCATGAGGCGCGCCCGAGCAAGCGCGTGCACGACGTCGGAATAGAGCATACCCCAAGCGCTCAGCGTGCCCGGATCGCGCGGAAAGACGACGCGGCCGATGCCGATCTCGTCGGCGGTATCGCAGGCATGGAGCCCGCTCGCGCCACCGAACGAGACGAGCGTGAAGTCCTCGGGATCGAGCCCCTTCTCGAAGAGCGAGAGGCGGATCGCGCCGGCCATGTGCGAGACTGCGACCTGAAGAATGCCTTCGGCCGCGGCCTCGGGCGTGAGCGACAAGCGCTCCGACACGTGCGTCGTGATCGCCGTGCGCGCCGCGGCATCGTCGAGGCGCATGGCGCCGCCGAGAAAGAATTGCGGATCAATGCGGCCGAGCACGACATTGGCATCGGTCACGGTCGGCTCGGTGCCGCCGCGGCTGTAGCAGGCCGGGCCGGGCTTGGCGCCGGCACTTTCCGGTCCAACGCGCAAGCGACCGCTCTCCTCGACGAGCGCGATCGAGCCGCCGCCCGAACCGATCGTGCGGATCTCGATCATGGGCAGGCGCACCGGCAGGCCGTCGACCGTGCCCTCGGTCACGAGGCGCGTGCGGCCGCCGCTCACGATCGAGACGTCGTAGCTCGTGCCGCCCATGTCGACGGCGACGACGTCGGGCATGGCGAGGCGCTGGGCGATGGTCTCGGCCGCCAGCGCGCCGCCGCTCGGCCCCGAGAGCAAAAGCCGCGCCGGCAGCAGCGCGGCCGTCTCCGGGCTCATCACGCCGCCGTTCGATTGCACGAGATAGACCGGTGCTTCGAAGCCGGCGCTCTTGAGGCGCGTTCGCAGACGCTCGAGATAGCGGCGTACGACCGGCATGAGCAGCGCATTGAGCACAGTCGTCGACGAGCGCTCGAACTCGCGGATTTCGGGGCTCACCTCGTGCGAGAGCGAGACGTCCAGATCCGGTGCGTACTTCGCGAGGAGCTCCGCGATGCGCTTCTCGTGCTTTGGATTGGCATAGGCATGAAGCAGGCAGACAGCGACGCACTGGATGCCGCCGGCTTTCATCCTTTCCGCGAGATGCTGGACTTCGCGTTCATCGAGCGGCGTCTCGATCGCGCCGTCCGCACGTGTGCGCTCCTTGATCCCGAGACGCCAGGCGCGCGGAACGAGGACCACGCGCGGCTCGGCCTTGCTCGCATAGACCTGCTTGCGGAAATGACGGCCGATCTCGAGCACATCCTCGAAGCCCGCGGTCGTGATCAGTGCGCCCTTCGGCAGGCGGCGCTGGAGGACGGCATTGGTCGCGATCGTCGTGCCGTGCAGGAGCGCGGAGATGTCTCCGAACGCGAAGCCGACCTCCTTGCCCGCCATGCGCAGGCCCGTGATCAACCCCTCGGAGGGATCATCCGGCGTTGTCGGTGTTTTGACCGCAAAGGTCTGGCCGGTGGCCTCATCGAGGATCTCGATGTCGGTGAATGTGCCGCCGATGTCGACGGCAATGCGCACGGCGCGGCGCGATGCTGTGGGCTGCATCTTGAGTTCGGAACCTCGATCGGGCTGACGCCGCAATCGCGGCCGGCGCCATTCTGCCGGAAAGCTTTCGCGCAAAGCAATACCGCTCGCGCACTGCGAGCCCGACCGTGCAAGCCCAGAATGTGGAACGATAAAGGCTGATCCGCCCCATCATGGGCGCATTGAGACCCGCCTTTTGTCTCAAAGTGCGGGTTAGAGTCTTCCTCAAAGGTGATTCGTCATTGCCGTATGCGCCTGCGGGCCGAATCGGCGATGATGGTCCGGGCACGGGATCAGGGCGGGTTACACGCTTTGGGGATCAGATTCAGCAAGCTCACATTCCTGTTCCTCGGTGCGGCGGCAAGCTGCGCCGGGGCAGGCGGGACCATCGCTCTCGAGCGGCTTGGCCTGCTGGCCGGTGCGCCCGCTCCGGTTCAGACCGTCGCGAAGCCGTCCGCCGACGAGCCCATACCGAGCCCCGAAGGGCCGGCCGGCGCCGATCGTTTCACATACGTGTCGTTGGATCTGGAGGCCCTGCGTTGGCCCGGACCGACGATCGAGGTCGTCGCGGTGGCGCCGCTCAAAACGCTCGCCGATGAAATTCCGCAGTCATGGTCGACGGAGACGCGGGCCGAGCGGGTCATCCCGCTCCTGGAGCCGCCGCGCCTCGCCGTTCGGCCGCCTCAGGCCTCGGCCTGGACCATGCCCAAGGCGAGCGCGCCACTCCGCGACTACAGGCTCGCGCGCAGGCTCGCAGAGATCTCGCCCGGTGCGACGAGGCGCCTCGAGGAGAAATTCAGGTCGGCAAAGGCCGCGTGGCCGCCGGCGGAAGTCGCTTTCGTCACGATCAAGGATGAGAAGGCGGTGGAGTTGCACGCGCGGCCCGAGGGCGGCACGTGGAAGCTCGTCCATCGCTATCCCGTGCTCGCCGCGAGCGGCAAGGCCGGGCCTAAGCTGGAGCAAGGCGACAGGCAGGTTCCGGAAGGCGTCTACAGCATCTCGTATCTCAATCCGGCGAGCCGTTACCACGTGTCCATGCGCGTGAACTATCCGAATGCCTTCGACCGCCAGATGGCAGCCAAGGACAAGCGCAAGAACCTCGGCGGCGACATCATGATCCATGGCAAGGCCGTATCTGCCGGCTGCATTGCCGTCGGCGACGAGGCAGCCGAGGAGCTCTTCGTCCTCGCCGCCAATGTCGGCCTCGATAACGTGAAGGTCGTCATCGCGCCGAGCGATTTCCGGCGCAACGGCCTGCCGCCGCCGAACCCGGCTCAGCCCGAGTGGGTGCCGGGGCTCTACGCTCAGGTGGCCTCGGCCATGACGCCCTTCAAGCCGAAGCCGAACCCCAACCTGCTCTCGTCGTTCTTCGGAAATTGAACGGCGGCTTTCCCCGGCGCCCGAAAAGGCCGCGACCGCCTGATCGATTACTTGCGGCTTGCGCCGGATCGGCGCACCGGCGCCATGCGTGGTGAGCGCCTCGCCTTGCTGTCGGCGCTCTCGCGCTCTCGCTCCGTCTCATCGAAGCGCTGCAGCGAAGCCGCCGCGGCATTCTCGACGTAAGCCCTGAGGCTCTGCGCGGCCAGCTCGCTGTCGCGGCGCTCGATGGCATCCATCACGATGGCGAGTTCGCGCCCGCTCTCCTCGAGGCGTCCCGGCACCGCTATGGCGAGCACGCGCACGACATTTATGCGTGCCGTGAGCTTGCGCAGTACGTCGCCGATCAGCTCGTGGTCGACCACATCCATCATGTGTTCGATGAAGCGCTTGGTCAGCACCACGATACGCGGCACCTCGCCGGTCGCGCGCGTAACGCGCAAGTCTTCGTAGATGCGCCTCAGCGCAGCAATATCCTCATCGGTTGCGATCTCGGCGAAGCGCCGTACAAGCGCGGCCTCGAGCATGGCGCGCACTTCATAGATCTCGGCGATCTGCTTGCGCGTCATGCGCGCCACCACCGGTCCACGGCGTGGCTCGACCTGGATCAGATGCTCGGCCTCGAGATGGCGCAGGGCCTCGCGGATGGAGGTGCGGCTGACGCCCATGCGTTCGCACAGCTCGCGCTCGATCAGGCGATCGCCCGGCTTGAAATGGCCGGCAATGATTGCGTTGCGGAGTCGCTCCAGGACTTGATCGCGCCGCAATGGCGGTAGCTCAGTAAGGCGCAGGATATCACCGGTCATTCGTCCCTCCAGAGCGACGTCAGTATCGCCCGCCTCTGAGAGGCGGTCCATCGCTCCGCTGCAGCACGGTTTTGCGACGCACAAAATGGCGCCGCACACTGCCAAAACATTCATCGAAGCTCAAGTTGACATACCACCCTCTATCATGCAGTCATCTTGACTGCTGTCATACAAGAATATGACGGTAAAAGTGCCAACGTGAAGTTCCGGGAGAGCGGCCAATGTCGAGCGCAAAAGTGACGGATGAGGTCTCTGCGGACCGTATCCGGGCGCACGTCGAGAAGATCGTTACGGAGATCCCCCATCGCGCGGCGGGGAGCGCCAACGGCCGGCGCATGGCCGAGTACAGCCGCGACGCCATGAAGGCCAATGGCCTCACCGACGTCGTGATGCACGAGCTGCCGGCGATCGTATCCTTCCCCGAGCACGCCGAATTCCGAGTCGAGAGCCCGACCGAGATCGCCATCCAGGCCAACACGCTCGGCCATAGCATCAACACCACGGACGACGGCCTGCGCGGCGAGATCGTCGATGTCGGCGGTGGCGCCTTCTCGGACTACGAGGGCAAGGACGCTCGCGGCAAGATCATCCTGACCGAGCTTTCCTATTCGCCGGCGCGCCATGAGAAGCAGCGCATCGCCGGGATGAAGGGCGCCATCGGCGCCGTGATGATGAACTGGGGGCACCCGGAGAACGAGGCCGTCCCGTTCGGCTCCGTGAAGCCCGTCTGGGGCAATCCGACGCCCGAAAACGTCAAGACCGAGATGCCGACCATCCCGTGCATCGGCATTGCCCGCACGGCCGGACTCAAGCTGCGCGAGATGGCGGAGAAAGGCCCGGTGCGCGTCTGGTTCCGCACGCATATTGAGAACGGCTGGCGCCCGATCCAGGTCACCATCGCGCGGCTGCCCGCGCCGGCAAGCTCACCCGAGAAGGATGATTTCGTCCTCGTCGGCGGCCATCAGGATAGCTGGCCGGGCGAAGCGGCGACCGACAACGCCGCCGGCAATGCGTGCAAGATGGAACTTGCCCGCGTCTTCATGCAGCACCGCGACAAGCTGCGCCGCGGGATCACGTTCGGTTTCTGGACCGCGCACGAAACGGGGACTATGGCCGGTTCGGCCTGGTTCGCCGACCGCAACTGGGATGACCTGCGCAAGAACTGCGTCGCCTATCTCCAGATCGACCAGCCGGCCTTCATCGGCACGACCCAGTGGAACACGGCTTCGAACGCGGAGCTCAAGGCCTTCCACCAGGGCATCGAGAAAGAACTGCTGACCAAGAAGTTCAAGTGGAAGCGCGCGGTGAAAACCGGCGACTCGAGCTTCTTCGGCATCGGCATTCCGATGTTCCATGGCGAAGGCGGCTTCACCGATGAGGAGCTGAAGGCGACCGCCAATGCAACCCTTGGCTGGTGGCACCATTCGGTCGAGAACCGCCTCGACAAGATGGACTGGAAGCTCATGCAGGAGCACATCCGCCTCTATGCGGCCTATCTCTGGGAGCTGACGACGGCGCCGGTGCTGCCCTTCCGCTTCGTGCCGGTCGCCGAGCAGGTCATCGCCCGCCTCGAGGAATTCAGGGAGCCGGGCAAGAGCGTCGGTCTCGACGGTGCTCACGTGCGTGCGAAGGAATTCTACGACGCGGCCGCACGCATCGACGCTGCCGCCGGCGCCGAGGCCCAGAGGTTCGCCGCCGGCAAGGGCTCGGAGGCAGCCGCCCAGCTGCTCAATCGCGCGATGAAGCGCCTCTCGCGCATCCTCGTGCCGCTGCAGTCGACGGCGATCGGTACGTATGGCCACGATCCGTACGGCTACACGCCGCAGACGACCATGATCCCCTGCCTCTATGACCTCACCGAGCTCGGTAAGCTCCCCGACGGCGAGCAGCGCTGGATGCTCGAGACCAAGATGGTGCGGGCGCGCAATCGCGTGGCCGACGCCTTGCAGGACTCGACGGCACTGATCGATGATACGCTGGCGCAGTTGAAGTAGGGGAGCCATCCCATGGCCCGCCGTATTGTCTACCAACTCGTCGCGCCCATGGAAAAAACCCTCGGTACCGCCGAGATGGAACGGCGGCGCGACTATCTCCAGCGCCACGCCGGCGCCGGTACCGAGATCGCGGTGCAGAGCGTGCCGGAAGGCTATGCCTCGATCGAGAGCGAGCGCGACGCCGTCATGGTCGCGCCGCATCTCATGGCCGGATTGAAGAGAGCGGAGGCCGAGGGCGCCAGCGCGGGCATCGTCGGCTGCTTCTCCGATCCCGGACTCGATGCCATTCGCGAGACGGTGTCGATGCCGATCGTCGGCCCCGGCCAGTCCGCGGTGACGCTCGCCTTGCAGCTTGGCGAGCGCTACTCGATCCTCTCGCCACTCGACAGCGGCGCCAAGCGAGCCGCGCCTCGGCTCCGCGCTCAGGGCCTCAGCGAGCGCCTTGCATCCGTGCGCGGCGTCGGCGTGTCGGTCGTCGATCTCGCGCGCGGCGGCAACGATGCCTGGGACCGGATCGTCGCGACCGGGCGGCGCTGCATCGACGAGGACGGCGCCGATGTCCTCGTCATGGGCTGCATGAGCATGGCCTTCATGGGCGTCGAGCGCGAGCTTTCGCAGCGGCTTTCCGCACCCGTCGTGAGCCCGGTGCTGGCGGCATTGAAGACGGCCGAGACGCTCCTCGATCTCGGACTTGCCCACTCCCGAACCGCATGGCCCGCACCGCCCGACAAGGTCTACGTCTCCTGATCGCCTGGCTGCTGAACAGCAACTCTTAGTTGGAGGGAAACTATGAAGCGCAGAACATTCCTCGTCGGTACTGGCGCAGCCGCTGCAACTGCCGTCATCGGATCGCCGATCGCGCTCGCTCAGCGTAATGCCAACGAGCTCATCTGGGCCGACCAGCTCCCCGGCAATCTCGATCCTCACGCCCTCTTCGACGTGCCCATGCAGGGCTACATGGTCAACGTCTATGACACGCTCTACGCCTACGAGGGCAATCCGCCGAAGCTCGTTCCGTGGCTCGCGACTGGCCACACGGTCAGCGAAGACGGCCTGACCTGGACGTTCAAGCTTCATGACAGCGTCAAGTTCCACGACGGCAGCCCGCTCACGGCGGAGGACGTGGTGTGGAGCTTCCAGCGCCTGCTCGGCATCAAGCGCGGCGCGGCGTCCGCCTTCCTTCCCGTGCTTGATCCGAAGAACGTCACTGCGCCTGACAAGACGACGGTCGTCTTCAAGCTCAAGCACGCCTACGTGCCGTTCCTGTCGGCGGTTCCGCTCGTTGCGATCGTCAACCGCCGCGTGATCGAACCCAACGTCAAGGACAATGACTGGGGCACGGCGTGGCTCGCGTCCCATTCGGCAGGTTCGGGCGTCTATGTTCTCGACCCTGAGACGTACCGCCCCGTCCAGCAGGCCGATCTCAAGCGCAACCCCGATCACTTCAAGGGTTGGGGCCACAACAAGCAGCCCGTCGAGATCGTGCGCCGGCGCAACATTCTCGAAACGACGACGCGCATCAATGCGCTCATCAAGGGCGAGATCGACGCCACCGACAGCTACCTGCCGACCGATCAGGTCGAGCGCGTCATGAAGTCGAAGACGGCGACCGTGTCGCAGGACCAGTCGATGCGCGTGATGGTGCTGCGCATGAACAACATGAAAGCACCCCTCGACAACGTGAACTATCGCAGGGCGCTGAGCCATGCCTTCAACTACAAAGGCTTCATCAGCGGTGTTCTGAAGGACTACGCCGTGCGCAATGCAGGGCCCATCCCGGCCAATCTGTGGGGGGCGCCCAAGGATCTGAAGCCCTACGACTACGACCTCGACAAGGCCAAGGAGCTGCTCGCCAAGGCCAAGGCCGAGGGCGCGCCGATTGATCGCCCGATCGAGATCCACATCCAGCAGCATCTGGCGCAGACCACGCAGGCCGCGCAGATCCTCCAGCAGGATCTGCGGCGCATCGGCGTCACGCTCAATATCGTGCCGAACCTCTGGCCGCAGCTCACGGCGTCCACGGCCAAGCCCGAGACGACGCCCGATATGTGGGTGCACTGGGTTTCGACGTATTTCGTCGATCCCGAGAACTGGATCGGCCAGATGTACGATAGCGCCTTCCATGGCACCTGGAAGGCCTCGTGCTGGTACAAGAACGAGAAGGTGGACACGCTTCTGCGCGAGGCACGTCGCCTCTCCGATCAGGCGAAGCGGACCGCGCTCTACGAGGAAGCCTCGCGCATCGTCGTCTCCGAAGCCGCCGACATCTGGATCTACAATACGATCGAGCTGAGGGGCCTCTCCAATCGCGTGAAGGGCTTCCAGTTCACGCCTGTGGGCTCGGGTGCCATCTTCCGCATCATCTCAGTGACCGGCTGATGGCGCACAATCACGGAGCGCAAGAAGCGCGATGACGCGGTTTGTTCTGCGCCGGCTGTTGCTGGCGCTCCCGGCCCTTTTTGGGCTGCTCGTGCTCACGTTCATCATGCTGCGCGTGCTGCCGAGTGATCCCTCGGCGGCGCTCGCAGGCGAGAACGCGACGCCCGAGCAGATCGCGGCCGTGCGCAAGGCTTACGGCTTCGACGAGCCGATCTGGAAGCAATTCGTCATCTACGTCGGGCAGGTCGCGCGCGCCGACCTTGGCAATTCCATCATCTCCAACCGGCCGGTCGCGAGCGACATCGCCTGGCGGCTGCCGGCGACCATCGAGCTGACATTTGCGGCGCTGCTCTTCGCGGCTCTCGTGGGCATACCGCTCGGGACCATGGCCGCCGTCTGGCACAACTCGCCCTTCGATCACGTCATGCGCGTCGTCACGGTCGGCGGTCTGGCCATCGCCTCCTTCTGGTTCGCGATCATTCTCCAGATCGTTTTCTCGATGGATCTCGGCTGGCTGCCGCTCAGGGCCCGCTATCCTGACGGCGTTCCGCCACCGACCGAGATCACGGGTCTCTATCTCGTGGATAGCCTTCTGACGCTACGCTTCGACCAGTTCTGGGCATCTTTCAAGCACATCATCATGCCGGCCTTCACGCTCTCGCTCGGCGGTCTTGCCTCGATCGCCCGTTTCACGCGCGCCGGCGTGCTCGAGACCATGCAGAAGGATTTCGTGCACTACGCCGAGGCTGCAGGCTATGCGCGCAAGCGCATCATCTGGGTCTACGTGCTGCGCAACTCGGTCGTCGCGGCAACGACCCAGATCGGTCTCCTGTTCGGGACGCTCATCTCGAGCGCCGTCGCCGTGGAAGCCATCTTCGATTGGCCGGGCGTCGGCTCCTATGCCGTCAGCGCCATCCTGACCTCGGACTACAAGGCCGTGCTCGCCGTGACGCTGATCGTCGGCGTCATCTATGCGGTGGTCAATATCATCGTGGATGTCGTGCACGCCATGCTCGACCCGCGCGTCGCCGAGACGCTTTGAGGGCGCGCGGATGCTGATCGTCAAAAAGTTCCTGCGCGATTTTCCGGCGGTCCTGGGACTGCTGATCATCACGGCGGTTTGCCTTATTGCCGCATTCGCGCCGCTGCTCATCCCTGACGCCGATGCCGTCTACTTCGGCAATATCATCGACCGCCTGAAGCCGCCTTCTGCAGAATACTGGTTCGGCACCGACAATCTCGGACGCGATGTCTTCGCGCGTGTCGTCATGGGAACGCGCGGTGCGCTCATCGTGGCGCTCACCGTCGTCGCGCTCGCCATCGCCATCGGCGTACCGGCGGGCCTCTATGCCGGCTATACGAACGGCTGGGGCAGCGAGCTCATCATGCGCGTCACGGATGTCTTTCTCGCCGTGCCGCAGCTCATTCTGGCGCTCGCCATCGCGCAGCTCATGGGCCGCGGCCTCGAAAGCGCCATGGCGGCACTCGCGCTCACGTACTGGCCGTTCTTCTGCCGGACCGTCTATGGCGAGGTGCGCCGCGTGCGCAATGCGCTCTTCGTCGAGGCGCTTCAAGGCCTCGGCGCGTCGACGTCGCGCATTCTCTTCGTGCACGTGCTCCCCAACGTCGCCTCGCCGATCATCGTGCGCGCGACCATCGGCATGGGTTTCACCATCCTGACCACTGCGGTTCTCGGCTTCCTCGGCATTGGCGCGGCGCCGCCGAGCCCGGACTGGGGTCTCGCGATCGCGGAAAGCCGTGAGTATCTGCCCGAGTCCTGGTGGGCCGTGACCTTTCCTGGCCTTGCCATCCTGATCACCGTGCTCGGCTTCAATCTTTTCGGCGATGGCCTGCGCGATCTCGTCGATCCCCGCCTGAGGCGTTCGCGATGATGATGGGCGAGAAGCCAGCACCGGTCCTCGAGGTTCGCGATCTCTCCGTGTCGGTCGGCACGGATGAAGGTGAGGCGCGCATTCTCGACAATGCGGGCCTCGCGCTCATGCCGGGCTCGATCCATGGTGTTGTCGGCGAGTCCGGCTGCGGGAAGTCCACACTGATCCGTGCCATCCTCGGCATCCTTCCGAAGCGGGGCCGCGCTACGCAGGGTTCGATCATGCTCGGCGAGCGCAATCTGCTCGATCTGCCGGCCGACGCGCTGCAGAGGGACGTGCGCGGGCGCGCCATAGGCTTCATCCCGCAGGACCCCTTCCAGGCGCTCAATCCCGTCTTCCGCGTCGGCACGCAGTTGCTCGAGACGATCCGCGGGATCGGCAATGAGAGCCGCGAGGCCAAGAAGGCGCACGTGATCTCGCTTTTGAAGGCCGTGCAGCTTCCCGACGCCGAGCACGCGCTCGACCGCTATCCGCATCAGTTCTCCGGCGGCCAGCGCCAGCGCCTGCTCATCGCCGCTGCGCTCGCGGCCGCGCCGGGCATCATCCTCGCCGACGAGCCGACGACGGCGCTCGACGTCACGACACAGCTCCAGATCCTGAAGCTGCTGCGCGGTCTCGCCCTCGAGCGCGGACTCTCCATGCTGTTCGTCACGCACGACTTCGGCGTCGTCGCGCAGCTCTGCGACACCGTCACGGTGATGTACGCGGGTCAGACCGTCGAAACCGGCCCGGTCGCGCAGGTGCTGAAGGCCCCCTCCCATCCCTATACGCAGATGCTGCTTGCTTGCCACCCCGAGCGCGCCAAGGAACTCGCAGGCATTCCCGGCGCCGTGCCCTCGCCACTCAGGCCTCCTCCCGGCTGCCGCTTCAATCCGCGCTGTCCGAGTGCGCGCGCTGAATGCAGCGCCGGCCAGCCGCCGCGCGTCGCGCCGCAGCCGGGTCATGCCGTGCGCTGCGTCCTCCATCTCGACGAGGCGGCGGCATGAGCGCGAACGAGCCAGCACTGCTGGAGATCGAGAATCTCGTCACCGAGTTCGGCGGCGGCAAGGCTTTCCTCGGCAAGCAGCAGCCCATCGTGCGCGCCGTCGATGGCGTGAGCCTGCAACTCAAGCCCGGTCAAGCCCTCGGCCTCGTCGGCGAATCCGGCTGCGGCAAGACGACGATCGCAAAAACGGCGCTGGGTCTCGTGCGGGAAAAGGCCGGAACCATGCGGCTCGAAGGCCGCGTCGTATCGGGGTTGGCGCCAAAGGAAGCGCGCGCCGCACGCGCGACCATCCAGTACGTGCATCAGGACCCCGGCGCGGCGCTCGATCCCTGGTGGAGCATCGGCCACGCGCTCGACGAGGCCCTGCGCATTCACGGCGTGAGCGATAAGAGCGAGCGCACGACGCGCATCGACGACATGCTGCACGCCGTTGGTCTCGATCCGAGCTTCCGCACGCGCTATCCGCATGAGCTCTCGGGCGGCCAGCAGCGGCGTGTCGGGCTCGCGCGCATTCTCGTCCTGCGCCCGCGCATCGTCATTCTCGATGAACCGACCTCGGGTCTCGATCTTTCGGTGCAGGCGACCGTGCTCGGCGTCATCGACGAGTTGCGCCGTCGCTTCGGCCTCACCTACCTGTTCGTCAGCCACGATCTCTCCGTCGTCGAGCGCATGTGCGAGGAGGTCGCGATCATGTACCTCGGCCGCATTGTCGAGATCGGCCCGACTAAAGAGATCTTCGCGCGACCGCAGCATCCCTACACGCGCGCGCTGCTCGCGGCGGCGCCGCGTCTGGAGCCGGGCTCGCTCAACGACACGCCCGCTTTGCCGGGCGATCCGCCATCGCCGACCAATCTGGTTTCGGGATGCACGTTCCGGCCGCGCTGCGCCTTTGCTGCGCCGAAATGCGCCGAGGCCCGCCCGCCGCTGCGGACGATCGGCGACAAGCATTCGGCCGCCTGCGTGCGGCTCGAGGAGATCGGGGCACCCACCCCGGCATAAAGCAGACGAGGAAACAGCCATGGCACGCATCGCAGTCGGCGGCTTTCATCATGAGACGAACACCTTCGTCACGCCGCCGACCGACTACGCCTATTTCTGCAGTCATCGCGACCGGCCGCCGCTCGTGCGGCGCGGCGACGTGCTCAAGTGGCTGAAAGGAATTTCGTTCGCGCTCTCGGGTTTCCTCGATGTCATGGACAAGGAGCACGAGATCGTGCCGCTGCTGTGGACCAGCGGTGGTGCAGGCGGCATGGTGACGCGCGACGCCTACGAGCGCATCGCGGCCGAGTTCGTCGGTGAGCTTTCCCAGCAGATGCCGGTCGATGCGATCTATCTCGACCTGCACGGTGCCATGGTGAGCGAGGATTTCGAAGACGGCGAGGGCGAGCTGCTCCGCCGTATTCGGGCGTGCGTCGGGCCTGACATGCCGATCGTCATCAGCCTCGACTATCACGCCAACGTCACGCACGAGATCACGGACTATACCGACGCGGTGTCCGCTTATCTCACGTATCCCCACGTCGATCGGCCGGAGACGGGCGTGCGCGCCGCGCGCACCATGCGGCACGTTCTGAAGCACGGGCGCTCGCCCGGGCGTGCACTCCGCAAGATGCCGTTCCTCATTCCGCTGCACAGTCAGTGCACGATGGTCGACCCTTCGAGTGGCATTATCGCGCTCACGCAAGAGCTCGAGAAGCGGGATGGCGTGATCAGCGTGTCCTACCTCGCGGGATTTCCGCCATCCGACCTCTTCCAGTGCGGCCCGTGCGTCGTCGTGCACGCCGCGACGCAGGAGATCGCCGATCGCGTCGCTGACGAGGCTGCGCGCCACATCGCGCTCAAGGAGGCAGAGTTCGCCGTCCCTGTGCTCTCGCCGGCCGAGGCCGTGGAACGGGCGAAGCAGATAGCGGCCGGCGCGAGCCGCCCGGTCCTGATCGCCGACACGCAGGACAATCCGGGCGCCGGCGGCAGCGCGGATACCACGGGCCTCCTCTTCGCACTCGTCGAGGGTAAGGCGGAAGGCGCCGTGCTCGGCTATCTCTGCGATGCCGAAGCCGCCAAGGCCGCGCACGCCGCCGGCAAGGGCGCCGAGATCAATCTCAAGCTCGGCGGCCGCAATGGCCCCGAAGGCGTCGTGCCTTTCGAGGGTACATTCCGCGTCGAAGCGCTCGGCAATGGCAAGTTCCGCACGTCGGGACCGGTCTCCGGCAACCGCGATATCGACCTCGGGCCGATGGCGCTCCTCGCCATCGGTGGCGTGAAGGTCGCCATCACCACGAAGCGCATGCAGGCGCTCGACCAGGCGCCTTTCCGGCATCTCGGTGTCGAGCCCAAGGATCAGAAGATCCTCGGCCTCAAGAGCACGGTGCACTTTCGCGGCGACTTCCAGCCGATCGCGGAGGAGGTGCTCGTCTGCATCGCACCGGGCGGGCATCTGGCGGACTCGGCCAAGTACCCCTATCGGCGCCTTCGTCCGGGCGTACGGTTGATGCCGCTCGGGCCGGACTCGCGCGGTCCGCGAAACTCGTGAAATCCGCCGCGCCCGGGTGGGCGTAAGAACTTAGAATTGCTTAGTATTCTCCCATTCGGCAGCCCTGGATCGCCGATGGCTCATGCTGTGCTCATCCTGCCGCCATATGCAACCTTCGCTGAGCCGCCGGGGTTGCGGTGCGAGAGACTGCGGGTATCGCTGAGGTGAACGCCCCAACGATTGACTAACGGATCCCCGGTAGTTACCTGCATTGTAAGGTTTCGGAGGCCCCATAGTCGGGACGCATCCGGGATGCCGGCCCAGGTTCTTGACCCTGCGCGCCCAAGGAGATCTGTGATCATGGCCATCTCATCGCACGCCGCGCCAAGCGGCCGGATCGAGGCTTACGATCCCATCTGGCAGGCCATCCGCGAGGAGGCGGAGGCTGTCATGACTGCCGAGCGCGCGCTCGGCGGATTCATCTATGCGACCATTCTCAGCCACGAGCGCCTCGAGGACGCCATCTGCCATCGCCTCGCCCAGCGGCTCAATCATGCCGATGTGGACGCCGGGCTGATCGGCCAGATCTTCGAAGATGTGTTGCGGGCCAGCCCCGAGATCGGCCACTGCTTCCGCGCGGACCTTGCGGCCGTCTACGACCGCGATCCGGCCTGCCACCGCTATATCGAGCCGCTGCTCTACTTCAAAGGCTTCCATGCGATCGTGACGCATCGCTTCGCCCACAAGCTGTGGCTCGAAGGGCGGCAGGACTTCGCCCTCTACCTTCAGAGCCAAAGCTCGCGGATCTTCGGCGTCGACATCCATCCGGCCGCACGGATCGGCAAGGGCCTGATGTTCGACCACGCGACAGGCATCGTCGTCGGCGAGACGGCCGTCATTGGCGACCACTGCTCGCTCCTCCACGGCGTGACGCTCGGCGGCAGCGGCAAGGAGACGGGTGATCGTCACCCTAAGATCGGCGACAACGTCATGATCGGTGCCGGCGCCAAGGTGCTCGGCAACATCTCGGTCGGCAACTGCTGCCGCGTGGCCGCCGGAAGCGTCGTGCTCCAGGACGTGCCGCCGCAGTCGACGGTCGCCGGCGTGCCGGCGCGGATCGTCGGTCCGGCAGGATGCCCGGAGCCGGCGCGCAATATGGATCAGCGGTTGCAGCCAGGCGACTGCGGTTGCTAAGGCAGGCTTTAGCGAAAGACGCGGGCCCAAGGTGCTCGCCGGCGAAGGAGTAATTTATGGCGGCGGGACCAAAAGGCGCGTCGAAAGCGAATGCGCTGACAAAACCTGAGCTCGACAAGCTGCAGGTCTACTTGCGCAAGGTGCTCGCGAACAAGACCGTGGAGGTACGTGCCCGCCAGCGCGCCGTCGACGCGGCGGAGGTCTATGTCGGCGGCGAGTTCGTTGCCGTCGTCTCGAAGGACATCGAGGATGGCGACACCTGCTACCAGCTCAGCATGAGCATCCTCGAATTCGATCTCGAAGAAGACGCCTCGTCCTGAGGCCGGAGTCCTTAATGCCCCTCTACAAGCTCCGCGAGCACGCCGTCTCGCTACCCGCGGCCGGCAGCTATTGGATTGCGCCGACAGCAGTCGTCATTGGGCAGGTGACGATCGAAGAGGAAGTCGGCATCTGGTTCGGAGCCGTCATTCGCGGCGACAACGAGCCGATCCGCATCGGTGCCCGCTCGAACATCCAGGAGAACTGCGTCCTCCATGTGGACCCTGGGTTCCCCATGGTCATCGAGGAAGAGTGCACGATCGGCCACACGGCCATGCTCCACGGCTGCCACATCGGGCGCGGCGCGCTGATCGGCATCGGCGCGATCGTTCTCAACGGTGCGCGCATCGGGGCCGGAGCCATGATCGGTGCCGGCGCACTCATTCCGGAAGGCAAGGTCATTCCGCCGAACAGCGTCGTGTTCGGGACGCCCGGCAAGGTCGCACGGGAAGTGACCGCAGAGGACCGCAAGCGGGTGGAAACCGGCGTCGCGGACTACATGGCACGCTGGAAGCGCTACGCCGCGACCTTCAAGCCGCAGACCTGATCGCGCTCCCGGGGATCTTCAGCGGCGACGCGCCTCTTCGTTGCGAACGCCCGCCAGTTGGTCGGGCGTGCGACTGTCGCGACTGTCGAGCGACACCCAGACCTTCGGATTGATGTACGACTGGCGCATGATGTAGGTGTAGCCGACTGCGTGCCACGCGCGCACGTCATCGAACTTGTTGTCGAGGATGAAGTCCCCCTTGGACGTGCGCGCTGTCAGGATGGCGTGCCCTTCGTTCTTCTCGTCGCGCACCACCGTGAGCAGAAGCGCGCTCGCCGGCCAACCACGCTGCATGAGCACCTGACGCTTCAGGAGGGCATAGTCCTCGCAGTCGCCGCGCGTCATCGGGATCGTCCAGTACTCCGCGACGCCGAAGATTTCCTGATCCGTCGCGGGCTCGATCAGCCGGTTGATCGAACGGTTCACGTGATCGAGTTGCTCGCGGCGTTCGTCGGTCAGCTCCAAGCGCGTGTCCTCGAAGGGACCCTGGCGGCACTCGACCGGATTGCGATCGCAGAAACTCACGAAGCCGAACGGAGGAAGTGTCGGACCGTAGACGCGCATGAATGCCGACGGGCGAGGCTCCGGCGTCTTACGGTGCGCGTAACCGTCCACGCTGCCGACGGTCGCCAGCAACACACCACATGCAGCACCCAACAACCATCTCGACGCCGGCAACATGACTTCGAAACTCCCTTCAGTCCAATAAGAGACTAACAGGCGGACGTTAGGCGACCTCCAACGGGACGCGGCGCATTTGAGGCAAACGCTGCCCAAATTCTCCTCGAATTGACGCCAGATCGATAACTCCCTGCTTACCGATGCCGTTGCATCGGCCACCGGCCTCATTCCCTACTGGATCAGTCAAAGTGGTTGCGGAGTGCGGCGGGATTCTGGATGTCCCTGAACCGGACGCCGATGCCCTTCGAGTGGTGGCGCACCACGACCGCCCGCAACTTGCCGAGAAGGATCTCCTGGCCGATGGGCGGGCGCGCCTCGGTGCCGATAGACGCACCTGAGATGGACACGTCGAGCACGCGGACGGGGACGACGATGCCCTCGTCGAGCTTCATCATGGACTCTGTATTGTTCGGAACGACGCGCTCGTGCTTGCGTTCGTCTTCGCCCTTGAGCTCGCTGCGATTTATGAGCCAAGTGAGCTGGGCGACGAGCTTCTCACGCTTGTGCTGCGTTGCGTTGAGCTGGATGGCAAATCCGCCCTCGAACCGGCGGACGACATTACCTTCGAGGCCACCGAGCTGGTCGAAATAAGCAACGATGCGCTCGCCTTCCTCCACTTCCACGGGCGCCATGATGGCGGCGCCACCGACCGACACGTCATACAGCTTGCAGGGGTATTCCTGCTTGTTTGCGCGCATGAACCGGCCCAGCAGCGTCAAGGCAACGCGCTTGTAGCGGCGGCGGTCGGCTGGCGTGCGGGTGAGAATGCTCCCGGTCGGGATTGTCGTCGGCGCGGGTTGGAGCGACATGGAAATCCTTTTGTCTTGATGACAAGAGCGAGTTCAGCAGGCAAAGGCCCGCGCCGAAACTGGCGTAAGCGCCAATCCCACAACTCGGAACCGATTATCAGGAGGGTGATTTAATGATGTGCTAACTGCACGCCATTTTGGCACGCCTTCGCGTTAACCTGTTTGTGATTGATCTGACGGCCGTGGCCTTTTTGACGCCCGGTTCTGCTGGCGGTATCTTCAAACCATGAGCGCTGAAACGAGCAGCACCGCGCGCACGCCGCGCATCCTCGCGGCCTTTGTGGCCGCCCTTGCAATCGTGCTGGCCGCCTCGGCGAACCAGGCGCGCGCGCAGGAGCCCGCGCCTTCGGTGCCACAGCAGCAAGCGCCGGACGTTGCGCCGTCGCCGCCCGAAGCTGACAAGGACACGGACGGCGATGAGCCGGCCGGCCACCTGCCGCCGAGCCGCATGCCGACTTCCGCCGACGAGAAATCGAAGATCCTGGCCGACCTCTACGCGCATCTCGCGACCGCCGACTCCCCTGATGCCGCGAAGAAGATCCAGGCCACCATCGAGCGCTTGTGGGGCTATTCGGGCAGCGACACGGTCAGCCTGCTCATGCAGCGCGCGTCGAAAGCGCTCGGCGCCAAGGACTACGATCAGGCCCTCAAGTTCCTCGACTATGTCGTGCAGCTCGCGCCGGATTATGCCGAAGGCTTCAACCGCCGCGCCTTCGTCCATTTCTCCCGCAACGACATGGCCTCGGCCGTCGGCGATCTGAGGCGGGCTCTCGCGCTCGAGCCCAACCATTTCCGGGCGCTGGACGGTCTTGCGCAGATCTGGCGACAGACCGGTAACGCCAAGGGAGCGCTGAGCGTCGTCAAGCAGCTCCTCGAGGTGCATCCCTACTGGGAAGGCGCCGCCCGGATGGCCGAGGAGCTTGCCCGCGAGGTCGAAGGGCAAGGGATCTGAGCCCACGGGTGATCCGGCGGAGCCGGCGGCTCTTCAGAAGATCCGGTTCGGGAAATAGCGCAAGATCAGCTCCTCGTAGCGGCCGTTCCGTCTGAGCCGGGCCAGCGTCCGGTTGATCATGCGCTTCAGCTCGACATCGCGACGCGGCACCGTGATCGCGAGACCGTCACCGAAGAACTTCGGCTCGAAGAACGGCCCGCCCTTGAGCTCGCAACAGTCCTGGGACAGCGAGCCATTGACCCAGAACACGAGGCCGATGCCGTCGCCGAAGACGAGGTCGGCGCGCCCCTGACGGACAGCCTCGCGCGCCTCCTCGACGGTGTCGGTGGTCTCGATCGCGCTCTCGCGGAAAAAGGTCCGGAGGTATGCCTCGTGTGGACTGCCGCGCGCGACCGCAATGCGACGGCGTTCGAGCTGCTCCGGCGTCGTCGTCACCCGCGGGCTCGTCCGCAGGCCGGCAAACCAGGCGGCCGTATAGAAATAGCGATCCGATACGTCGAAGTCCTTGAGCAGCGACGGCGTGATCCGCTGCGCGGCGATCACGGCATCGGCCTCGCCCCGGCGCAGCGCCGGCAGCAGCTCATTCCAGGGCAGCGCGCGGATATCGCACTGTGTCCCGAGCTCGAGACAGATGGCACGCGCGAGATCGACGTCGAAACCCGTCAGCACGCCGTCTTCGTCATAGTAGTGGAAGGGCGGAAATTCGCTGTCCGTCAAGAAGCGGATCGCGAACCGGCGTGGGCCTGCTCCGGGCGGCGCAGGCGGGGGCGCAATGCTCGGCGCCTCGGTCTGCGTATCGGCCGGTGCCTGCGCCGAAACCGGCGAGACGGTCGCAAATTGATCAAGAATCAGTATTGCGCACGCCAGCGCTGCACTTATGATCGCATTGCGCACAACGCATCCTCATTCTTTGGCGCAGCGCGCATCATCATTCACCTGCCTGTCCGTGCGTCGCCCAAATCATATTCCCCGATCGCCAAGCTGGCTTCATTGCCGTCATGAACCAGATTTCCGAGTCTACTGGGCTCCGTCCCCGCCGCTGGGTCGTACGGCGGGAATCGCCCCGCCAGCGCAGCATCTTAGCGCGACTGAGGAGCGTGCGACAGCGCATCGGCCGGCTTCGGGCTTCGACGGCAGAGGACGCGGAGAGTGAATACGCCTTTCTGGTGGGACACGCCATCGATGCAGCGACGCTCGCAAGGGCCGAGCGCATTGCGCAGGCATGGGCGGTCCTCCCGCACGAGGTGATGATCGCTCTTGGCTGGATCGACGAGCGCCAGTATGTCGCCGCGCTCGGCGCAGCGCTCGGCATCGACTGGCTCTCCCGGGGGCCCGATCGGCAGCGGCGGCCGGGCGAGACCGTGATCAACGCCTACGCCATGCGTCCCAAGGTCATTCGCGAGGCCGTCTCGCTTCTTCCGACAGGCAAGCTTCCCGTCCTTGCGACCCGTCGCGAGATCGATGCCCTGCACATGGCCGGCGCGGAGGCGGCGCTCATCGATAGTGCCATCGAAGGCCTCTGGCGAGCCGATCCCGCGGCGTCCGCACGCACGGGCGCCGAGATGTGGCAGGCTCTTGCTGCCGTCACGCTGGTTGGTCTCGTGCTCGGCGGTGCGGCGGTCGCGCCCGAGGTCATGCTGCCCTTCGTCATGGCGGTTCTTACCTTGCCATTCCTCTGTGTCGTGCTGCTGCGTTCCGCTGCGGTTCTGGAGCTCTTGCGCCGGCCAGATCGCCGCGACGTCAAAAGCACCCGGCCCGTCGCCGATGCCGAATTGCCGCGCTACAGCGCATTGGTTCCGCTCTATCGCGAAGCCGACATCCTGCCCGATCTCGTCGCCGGCATGGCAGCCCTTGATTATCCCGCTGCGAAGCTCGAGGTGCTGCTCGTGCTCGAGGCCGAGGATACGGAAACACGCGCCGCGCTCGCCCAACTCGACTTGCCCGGCAATATCCGTCCCGTGGTCGTTCCGGACAAAGGCCCGCGCACCAAACCCAAGGCCCTGAACTACGCGCTCGAGCTCGTCCGCAGCCCCTTTGTGGTCGTCTATGACGCCGAGGACATCCCCGAGCCCGATCAGCTTCGCCGGGCGCTGGCGGCGTTTGCGGAAGGCGGCCCCGAAATCGCCTGCGTGCAGGCGCGCCTCGGCATTCACAACACGCGCCAGGGCTGGCTGCCGCGGCAGTTCGCACTGGAGTATGCCTCCCTCTTCGATGCGCAGCTCCCCTCGCTGCAGCGGCTCGGTCTGCCGATCCCGCTCGGTGGCACGTCCAACCACTTCCGCGGCATTGCGTAGCAAACGCACCAGTATTCTAGCTGATTTGCACAAGCCGGGAGCGATAGAAAAGGGGCGTTGACCGCAACAGCCAACGCCCCTCTGTCCAGTGTCTTATACGCACACAATATCTGGCCTGCTGAAAAAGCGCTCGGAGCTGATGGCGGAAGCTAACGAGCTTCGAGCGCGACAGGCGGAAGTGGGCAACGCCATAGACTCCATCGACCACGTTCTGAGGTCTCTAGGGTTTTCTGGGGATCTTGATGGGATGAAACCCCGATCCAATCGGGTGGTCTACTTCCACCGGAACGAACTCCGCCGGTTCTTGATAGACGAGCTGCGGAACGCAGATCACCCCATCTCAGCCAGAGACCTAGCCGAGAAGATCATAGGGCTAGAGGGGAAGGACTCCCGAGACCGCCAGCTCCGTAACGACATGGTCAAGCGGGTGGGGAAGTCGCTGAAACTGCTTAGGCAGCAAGGGGTGGCAGTCAGCAATGGGCGGAATGGCGATCTGGCGTGGACGCTGGCGTGAACGTCGGAAGCCGCCTCGCCATTTGGATTGGCGAGCGAGCGCTGGTGGAGAGCGCCCGCAGCAGCGGCTTACCGACAGCATGATCATCTCACGGTGTCAGAGCGAGGGGATAAGTCCCCTCAATTCTTCGGATTGGTGTCCGTCACCTGCCGCCACTTCTGGCCCGACTGCGGCGTCGGCGGCGCGGGCTCGTTCTTCACGAGCGTCGCGCGACGGCCGCCAGCACTGTAGATGCCAGAGTCCTTGACGGACTGACCGGGCTTGATGGGAGGAGGAGGGCTCTTCTTAGACATAGTCCATAACCTTTCATGTGCAGAACGCGCTCTGCGCGTTGCGAAAAGGCTGGACTGATGTGGCGAATCACTACAGAAATTCGACTCCGGGCACAGATTCGCCTGTCCTGCGTCCAGCCCAACTGGTGCAGGTATCGCGACCGGGAAATCAAGGCCACGCCGAGTCCGACCTCGGCGGGCCTACCGGCCGCATCATCAATCCACAGCATTGTTCTGATTCGAGCTTTTCAGCAAGGGCTGCCGCGTGGCAGCGCCCCGTGATTCACCGCGCCCGCTGCCAATAGCCCTTCCAATCCCGACTGACGGGCTGACCAAGCGCGAGGCCGACGATCCGCTTGGCCGTTGCGCCGTTGTCCATCTCGCGATGATCTTCCAGCCATGCCGCGTGCTCGGCGTACTGGTGCAGGTACTTGCCAGACACGTGGTGATGCTGGCCCTGCACCATGCGGCGCAGTCGCGAGAAGTAGCTTTCCGCCTGATTGGTGCACACGCCATTGAGGCTGTAGGCCTCAGAGTGATTGATCCGCATCGTCTTGAAGCGGACGTGCAGGTTGTCCCAGTGCGTGGCCTCGTCGGCATGAACGATTGCGCCAGCCTTGATCACTTGCGCAACGCTTTCCACGCCATCGGCCTCGGTCAGATGGACTGAGGGAAGCGTGCGGCCCTTGCGCTGGCGAGCGACCACGACGGCGCGACGCTTGCCGGACTGGTGCTCGGAGCGGCGACGGTCAACGCGATCTTCCTTGCGGTTCTCCGGGCGCACGTGGCCGCCGAAGAACGCGCCATCCACTTCCACGATGCCCGACAGCATGTGGTCCTTGGTTTCGGCTGCCATGGCCTCGCGGAGCTTGTGCGCCAGAACCCAAGCCGTCTTGTGCTGCACGTTGATGTCGCGCGAGAGCTGCATGGCCGAGACGCCCTTGGCGGCATTCGACAGGATCGCGATCGCCGCCAGCATGTCCGTGAAGGGCAGCTTGTGGCTGGCGAAGATCGTTCCCGACGTCACGCTGAACTGAGCGTGGCACGCCTTGCACTTGAACCGGCGCCGCGTGCTGATCTCGTAAGCGTGGTCATGGCCGCACTTCGGGCACACGGCCTTGCCTTCCGTGGCAGGCCAGCGGAGCTTCTTGAAAAGGTCGTAGGCCCCGTCCTCGCCCATGGCGTAGCAGTCCTTGAGGGACAGGGTGCGGGCGGCGGCCTTGAGTTTGAAATTGGCTGGCATGTCATCATCTCCGATACTTATGTATCGCAGATAATGGCAAAAGGTATCGTTGTCAAGGGCAAAAGCATCGTATATGATGACATTCGCCATCAAGGGGCGATGCATATGCCAGACAAGAATCCATGGGAAGCCCGCGTGCAGGGCATCCTCAAAGCTGAGCTAAAGCGTCGGGGCGTCACCTACGCTCAGCTTGTGGAGAAGCTTGCCGAGATCGGAGTTCAGGAGACGGAGCCGAACATCCGCAATAAGCTCGCGCGGGGGAAATTTACAGCGGTGTTCTTATTGCAATGCATGGACGCTATTGGGTGCACGTCATTGCGGCTGGACTCTTAGCCGTCTCGGGTTGGTCGCTACCAGCCCAGGAGATCCGGCAGCCCGTTCTCAAAGACCAACCAGTACCCGAAGCCGGGCAGCAACAGCGCGCTCAGAACGGCCAGCAGGATGCCGCCGCAAAAGAGCAGGACGCCGCGGGCCTTCTCTCCGCGATCAAAGGGATAGAAGCCGCGCTGCGCGAGCACATAGCCAAAGAAGACAAGGCTGAAAGTGAGCGGAAGGAGCAACGCGAAATAAAGGACTTGAAAGCGCAGGAGGACATGGCCCGATGGGCAGAGCGAATGTTTTGGGCAACGATCGGTTCGTTGATTTTGACCGCCGTCGGTGTCGGCTTGATCTTGTGGAACCTCTTCTACGCTCGCGACATGGCGAGAACCAGCAATGCGATGGCTGGCCACGCTGAGCTTTCCACCATAGCAGCAATGGACGCCGCCCAAGCAAGCGCGGACGCCGTGGCCGTGGCCAGGCAAACGCTTGTTGCTCAGCAGCGGCCCTGGATCGCGGTCTCGCTTCCTGAACTCAGAATACGGCAGATAGCTACGCAAACTCTCCTTGAATACCGCCTTGAGTACTCCAACTTCGGCAACTCTCCCGCGCTCGTTACATCTGACAGAGTCGGGGCTTCTCAGAAAACGCAATTCAACCCTACCGAGGAATTTGGAAAGGAAGCTGGCGGTCGCGATACTCGACTCGTCATTCCGCATGGCGGCTCTTTGGACCGGGAGTCTAAGGGGCACAGCGTCGAGCAATGGCGGAACGATTTTGATAACCAGCGCCGCATAGTTCTGTTTGCCGGCGTTCGCTACGGCATGATGGGAGCCACCGAAAAATTTGAAACGCTGACCGTCTTTCATATTTTCATCGATGACAACAACATCGCAAACCTCGTTCCCGGCACTTACACGGCAGGGTTCCGAGTAACCCCTGTTGTCAGTCAAAGCCGCATGACTTAGCGGTGCCGCCAGAGCTGCTGACAGCCAGCAGACCATCACCGAAACGAAAGTGCGTACCAAGGATCACCTCCTTGGCATCACGCGGCTAAACGTTGGTGCGTTTGCTACGCAATGCCGCACTTCCGCGTCGACCGGCTGAAGGAAGTGGGCGGCTGGGACCCCTACAATGTGACGGAAGACGCCGATCTCGGCTTCCGTTTGGCCCGTGGCGGCTACCGCACGCTCACGATCGCCTCGACGACCTGGGAAGAGGCGCCGATCGCACTCAGGAGCTGGGTCCGTCAGCGCACACGCTGGCTCAAGGGTTGGATGCAGACCTATCTCGTGCACACGCGGCGGCGACCCAAGAGGCGGCGGCGGTCGCTCGCGCGCTTCGGCGGCCGGGCACTTGGACAGGGCTTAGGATGGTGGCCGCGCGCCGGCCTGCACGTACTGATCGGCGGGATGCTGGCGTCCGCGCTGGTGCACCCGATCGTGCTGGCAATCATCGCGTGGCAAGTATTCACGGGCAGCCTCCTCGCACCATCGACCGGTCCGTTCGAGCGGGCGCTCGTGTGGATCGGCCTCGCCAATCTGGCGGCCGGATACGTGAGTGCGATGCTGGCGGCCGCCATCGCCTCCTGGCAGCGGGGCTGGCGCCGCCTCGCGTTCGCGGCCTTGCTCATGCCGCTCTACTGGCTGCTCGTGTCGTTCGCCGCCTACCGCGCGCTCGTGCAACTCATCACGGCACCGCACCTCTGGGAGAAGACGGCGCACGGCCATTCGCGGGGAAAAAGTTAAGCAATCATCCCTCTCCCCGCGAGCGAGGAGAAGGGGATTGGGCTACCCCATCGTAATGCTGTCCACCTCAGCCATGTCCTCGGCCGTGAGTTGCCAGTCGGCAGCCTTCACGTTGGCCTCGACCTGAGCCGGCGTGGTCGCCCCCGCAATGACGCTCGTCACCGGCGACTTGCAGGCGAGCCAACTGAAGGCGAGTTCCAGCAGCGTGTGCCCGCGCGCCTTGGCAAAGGCTTCGAGCTTCTCGACCTTGGTCCAGTTGGCGTCGTTGAGATATTTGTCGGCCCAGCGCTTGGCCTGTGAGAGGCGGCCGTCTGCGGGCATGTTGCTGCGCGCGTACTTGCCGCTGAGAAGTCCGCTCGCCAGCGGGAAGAAGGGCAACAGGCCGAGACCGTAGTGCTCCATGGCCGCCGCGAGCTGCGGCTCGACCACATTGCGGACCACGAGGCTGTACTCGTCCTGGCAGGAGATGAAGGCCGTCATATTGTGCGCTCGCGCAATCTCCTGCGATTTCGCCACCTGCCACGCCGGCATGTTCGAGCAGCCGACGTAGCGCACCTTGCCCTGTCGCACGAGATCGTCCAGCGTCGCCATCGTCTCCTCGAGCGGGGTGAGGGGATCGGGCTTGTGGTACTGGTAGAGGTCGATCCAATCGGTCTTGAGCCGCTTCAGGCTGTCTTCGACGGCGCTCATGATGTAGCGTCGCGAGGCCCCGCGCTTGCGGCCCTCGTCGTCCATCTCCCAGCCGAATTTGGTCGCCAGCACGATGTCCTTGCGGCGTGCGCCGAGCACCTCGCCGATGATCGTCTCCGAGCCCCCTCGGCCGCCGTACATATCGGCCGTGTCGAGCAGCGTGATGCCGGCATCGAGCGCCTTGTGGATGACCTTGCGCGAGCCTTCGAGGTCGAGCTTGGCGCCGAAGTTGTTGCAGCCAAGGCCAACCACGGACACGCGCAGGCCGGAGGGCCCGAGATTGCGTTCCTTCATTGAAGTTTCTCCTATGGGGATCAGTTATCGATCGTGCCGCCCTTCCTTGCAGGTTGCGATGAGCAGCCGGCTCTGCCAAGAGCTATTCACATCCTGCCTTCACTGAGGCCCCCGATGATCCGCCCCGCGCTCGACTATCTCCCCGCTGCCGAAAGCTTTCATGATCCCTTGCGTGAGGACGCTGCCCATCCGGAGCGCGCGCGTGCCGTGGTGATCCCTTTCGGGCTCGAGGCTTCGGTAAGCTACGGGGCAGGTACGGCCACGGGACCTGCCGCGATCCTCGCGGCGAGCCACCAGCTCGAGCTTTACGACGAGGAGCTGAGGCGCGAGGCCTGCCTCGAATACGGCATTGCCACCATACGTGAGCCGCGCATCGCGAGGCCGCTCGAGGCCGCGCTGGCGCAGCTTTCAGGGCTTGTCGAGCAGGTGCTGGAGGAGGGCCGCTTCCCGCTCGTACTCGGCGGCGAGCATTCGCTGACGGCCGGCGCCATCAATCCGTTCGCCGCGAGCTACAAGGATCTCGTCGTCCTCCAGTTCGACGCGCACGCCGACCTGCGCGATGGCTATCTCGGCGAGAAGTATTCGCATGCCGCCGCCATGCGCCGCGTACTCGATCATGCGCATGTGGAGCTCGTGTCCGTCGGCATCCGCGCGATCTCGAAGGAGGAAGCGGACTTTGCCGAGGCCCTTCCCGAGCGCGTGCACATCTATTGGGGCAAGGACCAGGCGCGCTGGGATATGGAGGCGATCGCTGCCCGTCTCCGCGGCCGTCCGATCTACGTCACGTTCGATATCGATGGCCTCGACGGTGCGGTCATGCCGGCGACCGGTACGCCGACGCCCGGCGGACTCTCCTATCTGCACGCGCTGGCGATCCTGCGCCGTGCCGCCGAGGTCGGCACCATCGTCGGCGCCGATGTCGTGGAGCTCGCGCCCATTCCGGGCTTCCACGTCTACGACTACACGGCAGCGGCGCTTGCCGCCAAAATCATGAACTACGCGCTCGCCGGGACAGGACCGCGCTGACGAATCACGTGCCCATATCGGCCTTGAGGCGCTCCATGGCCTGCGGATCGGAGGCGAAGAGATACTGCGTGAAGCCGACCGTGATCAGGATCATAACGCCATTGAAGGCGAGCGTCGGCCCGAGGCCGAAATGCTCGGCGATGGCGCCCGTCATCAGGTTGCCGAGGGGCGCCATACCGACGAAACACATGACGTAGATACCGATCACGCGCCCGCGCCAGGCATCCTCCACCGACTGCTGCATGATCGTGTTGGTGGAGGCCGACGTCATGAGGATCGAGCCGCCGAGGACGGCGAGCAGGAACATCGACAGCGGCAGATAGCGTGACTGGCTGAACGCGATCAAAGCCAGGGCGACAGAGAATGGGGCGAAGCGTACGAGCGAGAGTTGCACGCGCGTGCTGGTCTGCATGGCGAGCACGACGGCAGTCACGAGCGCGCCCGCCCCGACCGAGCTCATGAGCAGTCCTAGTGTCGAGGTATTGCCGCCGAAGAAGTTCACGGCGATCGACGGCATGATGTGCTGGTAGGGCAGGGCGAAGATAGCCACCGCCGTCACCGTCGGCAGCAGATAGCGCGCCGCCGGATGCTTGCGGAGATAGGCGATCGTCTCGCCGAGCGCGATGCCCTTCCGGCCGTCCTTGCGCTCCGGAATCGGATCCGGGATGCGCATGAGGATCAGCGCAATGATCACAGCGCCGAAGCTCACGGCGTTGATCGCGAAGCACCAGGCTTCGGTGAGATGCAGGAGCAGGATGCCGGCGATCGTCGGTCCGATGATCCGTCCCATGTTGAACAGCATGGAGTTCACGCCGATCGCGCTCGGCAGCAGCTTGCGATCCTCGACGATGACGGAGAGCATGGCCTGACGGCCGGGTGTCTCGAATGCCGTCGCCGTGCCGGAGCAAAGTGCAAGTGCGAGATAGAAGCGCACGTCGCTGACGCCGAGCGCTGCCATGGTGGCCAGCACGCTCGCCAGCGCGGCGAGCACGATGTTCACCGTGATCAGCATGCGTACGCGCCGTACGCGGTCCGTGAGCGCGCCGGCGAAGGGCGAGACGACAAGAAAGGGGATCTGCGTAAGAAAGCCGGACACGCCGAGCAGGAGGACCGAGCCCGAGAGCCGGTAGATGAGCCACGAGAGCGCGATCTGCTGGATCCAGCCACCGATGATCGAGATGGCTTGGCCGGTTGCGAAAAGGCGGAAGCGCGGCTTCGACAGCGCTGGCGGCAGGAATGCGGTGATTGCCACCATCTATTCAGTCGTCCTGGCTTGGGACCAACGCGTCGGACCTAGAATGCGACCTCCGCTTGGGTCGGCCTCGAAGTCGCACGTAAGGTCCAAAGACGTTTAGAGTCATAGGGTTCTAAAGCAACTTTGGACTTGAAATTCACTCGCCACCCAGCCGCGAATTGAGGTGAATTTCAAGTCCGTTGCTTTAGATGCCGAGATCGAGGGACGCGGGCGGGATCAGTCCGGGCGCAGTGATGCAGGCATATGCGCGGCGTGATCATTGCAGGCCATCCGAAAGGATGTCGAGGGTCAGGTGTTCTCTTTTCTGTGACGCCAGCCGCCGGCGCGAACATTGGCCGCGGGCAACCGGACGCGCAGGCAAGCGCCAAGCACCTTGCCATCCTCGATGCGGTTCTCGGCCCAAATGTGCCCGCCGTGGGCACTGACGATCTCGCGTGAGATCGAGAGGCCGAGGCCGGAGTTCTTGCCCCGCGTGCGGTCGCTTTGCGGCCGGTCCGAATAGAAGCGCTGGAAGATCTTGTCGATGCTTTCGGGCGGGATGCCGGGGCCTTCGTCGCTGACGGAGATCTCGACGCCGTCGCTGAGCGCGACGGCACGCACGGTCACGGTGCCGCCCGGCGGCGAGAACGAGAGGGCATTGTCGAGCAGGTTCGTGACGACGCGGCTGAGGTTCGTCTCGTGGCCATTGACGATGAACGCCCCGGGGCGCGCAGGCAGGTCCTGGATCTGGAGCGCGACGTGGTGCTGACCATCCTCGATGGTGGCGCGGATGCTCTCCACGACAGAATTGAGAATGGCGCGGACGTCGACAGGCGCCGTCGTCTGCAGTGCAAGCTCGGCATCGAGGCGCGAGGTATTGGCGACGTCCGTAATGAGACGGTTGAGGCGTTTTAGTTCGCCGAGCACCTGCTCGACGACCTGCTCGCGCTGCTCGGGCGTCCGGGCATAGTGCAGCGACTGCGCCATGACCTGGGCCGCCGTCAGCGGGTTCTTCAGCTCGTGGGCGACGTCGGCGGCGAATTTCTCGCTCGATTCAATTCGTCGGTAGAGCGAGCGGGTCATACTGTGCACAGCATTGGAGAGCTGCCCCACCTCGTCCTGGCGATTTCCGAAATCGGGGAGCTGGGCGTGCGCATGGATGCTGCGGCTCACGCGCTCGGCTCCCTCCGACAGGCGGCGCATGGGGCCTGCGATGGTGCGCGCCAGCAGCATCGATGCGAGCACGGATGCCGCGAGCGCCATCAGTACCAGCATGGCCATGGCCGAGCGTTCGCTCGCGATGATCTCGTCGATCTCACCTGGCCGCGTCGACAGGAGCAGCGCGCCGAGGATGGCATTGCGCCGCTGGATCGGCACGGCCAGCGAAACGATCTTCTCCTGGTCGTCGGTCAGCAGCAGCATTGGAGGAAGTGCTGCGCCCCTAAGTGCCTGGCGCACTTCCGGATAGCTGGTGCCGCTCGCATTACGCCCGATCTCCTTGTAGATGGGCAGATCGGATCGATCGAAGAGCCCGGTGAGCCGAGTCCAGAAATTCTTTACCTTGACGCGCTTGCCGGGATTGTCCTCGGGCTCTGGACGCTGCTCGCCATCGAGCGGTAGCGGGAACTGCAGATCCTCGAGCTCATTGGAATCGACGATCAGCTTGCCGTTTCTGTCGTAGATGCGCGCGCGCGTGTTGTGCGTCGGGTGGATCAGGCGCCTCAGAACCGGAATGACGCGCTCGTGACGCAGCGACAGTTCCATGGCCGCGAACCCGTCGTCGCGGAAAGGAACGCGCACGCCATCGAGCTCCGGCAGGCGGTCGGGGTCGAAGGAGAGGCTGCCCTCGCGCTCGATAAGGGCGCTTGACGCGATCGCCGATGCGATGATTTCGCCCTGGACCTTGAGGCTTTCATATTTTGCGGTGATCAGCCAGGCGTGCTGCTGGCTGAGCCAGAGCATCCCGCCGACCAGCACGACGAGGCCGAGCAGGTTGGCGAGCACGATGCGCCGCGCGAGCGTCGCGAAGAGCTTGCGTAAGGGGCCATGCTTGTCGAGAAACTGCCAGATCTCGACCGTCCGCTGCCAGGCCGCGGTG
>Ga0182740_1000486_pt1 | contig 44450 bp, 47 predicted proteins | sample eDN5th37CKraftBY_FD_128872 | JGI IMG/M metagenome (GOLD analysis project Ga0182740, IMG submission 128872) | Enriched backyard soil microbial communities from Emeryville, California, USA - eDNA 5th pass 37_C Kraft BY (version 2) (version 2) | ecosystem: Environmental > Terrestrial > Soil >...
AACAAACTCAAACACTTCAGGGCCGTGGCGACCCGATACGACAAACGTGACGACAACTTCCTCGCATCCATCCAACTCGCCTCAATCCGCATATGGCTGCGCAGTTATGAGTCGGTCACCTAGCGGGACTGTCGCGCCACCCCGCGCGGCGCAGGCGCCAGCGCCGGCTTCAACGATGGCACGAGCCTGCGTTTTTTGTGCTCCGCCGGAATGGCGCGGTAAACCTGCTTGGTCGCCTCGACGATATGGACGCCGGCAAACGGCGCCGACAGCGTTGCGCCTGTGCGCTCCCATGCCGCCGCGGCGCGCAGGAACCAGCCACGCTCGATCGGCGGCACATACAGCGCCTCGCCCCACGCCACCGGCGTGAACCAGGTTTCGCGCAATAGCTGCATGATCTGCAGACGTGAATAGGGCCGGCCGTACCCGAACGGCGTGGTGTCCATGCGCGCCCATAGGCCGCGGCGATTGGGTATCACGGCGAGCAATTGCCCGCCCGAGGCCAGCACCCGCCAGATTTCGCGCAGGAGTGCACTCGGGTCGTGCGACATCTCAAGCGCATGGACCAGGAGAACCCGATCCATTGCGGCGTCGGGCAGCGGCAACTCCAGTTCATCCACCAGCGTGGTGCGCGCCGGGCCGCTGCTCGGCCACTTCACCACGCCTTGCGCGGCCGGCATGAACGCAAGGCAGCGCTCCGCTTCCTCGCGAAACGCGCCGAGGTAAGGCGTCGCGTAACCCAGGCCGAGCACCCGCGACTCCCGCGTGTCGGACCAGCGCTCGCGGATCCCGCGGCCGATGAAATGCCGCGCGACTGCGCCGAGCCGGTGGGCGTAGAAGTCGCGCAGATCGACTACGTCATAGGACATGACTGAATTCTACCACGAAGGCCGGCTATTTCAGACGTTCAAGCACCGCGGCTGATCGTGCTACGGTGAACCATTCATGTCGTGAGGATGGACAATGCCCGCCGAAATCAAGCTGTTTTCGTGCCTGCAAGACAATTACGGCGTGCTGGTTCACGATCCGGCGAGCGGGGCGACGGCGGCCATCGACGCGCCCGAAACGGCTCCCGTGGAGGCCGCGCTCAAGGCCACCGGTTGGACGCTCACCGATATCCTGGTGACGCATCACCACGCCGACCATACCGGCGGCATCGCCGATCTGAAGGCCCGATATCGTTGCCGCGTCGTGGCGCCGGCCGCCGAGGCCGCGAAGATTCCGCGGGTCGATGAGACGGTACGGGAGGGCGATACGGTCAAGGTCGGCGGGCTCGAGGCGGGCGTGATCGAGACGCCGGGCCACACGGCGGGCCATATCACTTACTGGTTCCGTGCCGACAAGCTTGCCTTCGCCGGCGATACGCTGTTTTCGATCGGCTGCGGCCGCGTCATCGAGGGCACGCCCGAGATGATGTGGGCGTCGTTGAAGAAGCTTCGCGACCTGCCCGACGACACGCGGGTCTATTGCGGGCACGAGTATACGCTGGCGAACATCAAGTTCGCGCGGACCATCGAGCCCGACAACGCCGCGCTGAAAGCGCGCGCCGAGGAAGCCGCGAAGCAGATCGCCGAGGGGCGCTGGACCATTCCGACGACGATCGCGGAGGAGAAGGCCGCCAATCCGTTCCTGCGCGCCGATGTGCCGTCGGTCGCCGCCGCGGTTGGCCTGGCCGGCAAGCCCGCGACCGAAGTGTTTACCGAGGTTAGGGCGCGCAAGAACAAGTTCTAGAGTCCTTCACCGTTTGATGGAAACGGTGAAGGACTCTCGGTCGTTGTTTAAACGCGTTTTCTTCACGCGAACCGGTATCCACTTCGCTCGAAAACGCTCTGGAAGCGCCTGCGCGGCGCCCGCTCATTGCGCGGGTGCTTCACGCTCGCAGGAATTCGCGCAGCGCCTTGGTGAACAGCGCCGGCTGGTCCATGTTGGAGATATGCCCGGCGCCCGGCAGCACGATATATTGCGAGCCGGGCAGCTCGCTCTGCATCACCTTCATCGCGGCGGCGTTGTTGCCGTCCTTTTCGCCGGTCATGTAAAGCACCGGGTTCTTGACCTTCGGCATCAGCGGCCGGAAATCGTGATCGCCGAGCGCGGCGGAGCAGCCGACGAAGCCGTTGACCGGCGTCGCCAGGATCATCTTGCGGATGGCGTCCAGGTGCGGCGGGTTCGCCTTGAGCGTTTCGGGCGGGAACCAGCGCTGCATCGTCGAATCCAGGAGTGCCGCCATGCCGTCCTTCTGCGCGACGGCGATGCGCTCCTCCCACTGCCGCTGGGTTTCCGGCGTCGAGCGGCCGGGATTGTCGCATAGCACCATGCGGTCGAAGCGTTCGGGATGCTTCTGCACCAGCCCCATGCCGGTGGCGCAGCCCATCGACACGCCGCACCAGTGCGCGCGCTCGATGCCGAGCGCGTCCATCAGCGCGATGACGTCGGCGCACAGCACATCGAAGGTGTAGCGCCCGGCGGGCGCCTCGGTCTGGCCGTGGCCGCGCTGATCGTAGCGCAGCATGCGAAACTCATCCTTCAGCGCGCCGGCCTGCGGATCCCACATATGCAGATCGGTCGCGAGCGAATTGGAGAAGATCAGCCAGGGCGCGTTGTCGGGGCCGCTTATGTCATAGTTGAAGGTGATGCCGTTGGCCTTGATCTTCATGGGTCCTCCTGTCGTCACGATCGTTCATGCCGAGCGATGCGGTTGTCACGCGAGCGCCGCCGCTGCGGCGATGAAGCGGAATTCTAGTCCTCGTCGTCGCGAAGCGTGTCGCGGAACGCGTGCGCCGGATACACGCCCAGCACCTTCAGCTCTCGGGAAAAGAACGCCAGCTCCTCGAGCGCGAACGCCAGCCCTCGGTCGTCGGGGTGGCCTTCGACATCGACATAGAACTGCGTCGCCGAGAAATTGCCGTTGACCATGTAGCTTTCCAGCTTGGTCATGTTGATGCCGTTGGTGGCGAAGCCGCCGAGCGCCTTGTAGAGCGCGGCCGGCACGTTGCGCACGCGGAACACGAAGGTGGTGACCACCTTGCCGGAGCCGCGTGGCGCCCATTTCTTGTCGCGCGAGAGCACAATGAAGCGGGTGGTGTTGTGGGCCTCGTCCTCGATGTCCTCGGCGAGGATTTCGAGCCCGTAGATGTCTGCTGCAAGCCGCGTCGCGATGGCCGCGCAGCTCTTGTCGCCGCGCTCGGCGACCTCGCGCGCGGAGCCCGCGGTGTCGGCGGCGACGATCCCTTTGATGCCGAGCTTGCGGATGATCTTGCGGCACTGGCCGAGCGCATGGACATGACTCTCGACCGTGCGGATGTCGTTCAGCGTTGCGCCCTTCACGCCGAGCAACTGGTGGCGCACCGGCATGAAGTATTCGCCGATGATGTGCAGCCCGGAGTCGGGCATCAGGTGATGGATATCGGCGACGCGGCCTGCGACCGAGTTCTCGATCGGGATCATGCCGAGCTCGCAGTCGCCATTGGTGATTGCCATCAGCGCATCCTCGAAGGTTGCGTTCGGCGCCGCCTCGGAATCGGGATAGGCTTGGTGGATGGCCAGGTGGGAATTCGCCCCCGGCTCGCCCTGGAACGCGATTCTTCTTTTGCTCATGATGCGCCGCTTGCGTGCTGATGGGCGTGGGGCGCGCCGGATGGCGCGCCCCGAACGCTGACGTTTAGTCGCTGTCCTTGGTGGTGCGAAGGACGTCCGTCCACTTCGTGATCTCGCTGTTGAGATACTTGGTGAGGAACTCAGGCCCCGTCCCGCGCGGCTTAACGATGCCGGCCGAGTCGAGCCGCTCCTGCACCTTGGGGTCGGCCAGCGCCGCATTGACGGCCTCGGTGAGTCTCTTGGCGACCTCCGGGGGCGTGTTCTTGGGAGCGTACATGCTCACCCAGGTGGTGATCTCGTAGTCCTTGAGGCCGAGCTCGTCGAAATTCGGCAGGTTCGGATACTTGTTCCAGCGCTGGTCCGGGAGTGTCGTGGCGATCTCGCGCACGGCGCCGGTTTGGCCGAGGTTGCCTAGAGACGCCAGCCAGATCATCGAGACGCGACCGGCGATCAAATCGGCCGTGGCTTGCGGCGTGGATCGGTAGGGAATGTAGCGCAGGTCGACATTTGCCATCTTCTTGAACAGCGAGCCCGCGAGGTGTCCGGCCGAGCCGCGGCCGTTGCTCGCAAAGGTCAGTTCGCCAGGATGCGCCTTCATATAGGCGAGCAGCGACTTGTAGTCGGTGGCGGGCACGTCCTTGTGAACCACGAGCATCATCGGCGTCTGGCCGAGGATCGACACCGGCTGCAGATCGCGCTGCACGTCGACAGTCGCCTTCGGGAACAGCTCCCTGATGGTGCTAACCGCGGGCCCGATGGTCAGCAGCGTATAACCATCTGCTTCCGCCTTATTCACGGTGTTCATGGAAATCGTGCCGCCGGCGCCCGGCTCGTTCTGCACGACGATGCTCTGGCCGAGCGTGCGCGACATATGATCGGCCAGGATGCGGGTCGTGACATCGACGGCGCCGCCGGCGCCTGAGGCGCAGACGATGGTGATGGTCCGTTCCGGGTAAGCGGCCGAAGCCGGAGCCGATAGAGCGCCGATCGCCAGGATCGCGGCCGCGGCGGATTGCAGCAAGCGTAGTCTGTAGGACATAGTTCCCCTCAATAAATGGTCTGAGTCCCTGTCGGGTGTTTTGTGTTTATGGGCCGTGTTTAGGCCTTCAGCGGCCGCAACATCGCCCGTGCAGTCTCTAAATCCTCAGGCGTGTCCACGCCAAGCGGGACTGTATCGACCAGGGCCACATCAATTCGCATACCTGCCTCCAGCGCCCGCAATTGCTCGAGTCTTTCCCGTCGTTCGAGGGGGGAAGGCGGCAGCCCCACGAAGCGTTCGAGGGCCGCGCGGCGGTACGCATAAAGCCCGATGTGGTGGTAGAGCGGGCCGTCTCCCGCGGGCGCGGTGGCGCGCGTAAAGTACAACGCGCGCAGCCGGCCGGGCCCGATGGGCGTCCCGATCACCTTGACCACATTGGGGTTTTCGCGTTCGCGCGGGTTTTTGATCTCGGCGGCCAGCGTGGCGATATCGACCGCCGGGTCGCCCAGCGGACCGAGTGCCGCGGCAAGGTCGGCGGCAGCCAGCGTCGGCAGATCGCCCTGGACGTTGACCACGATGCGTGCGTGGCCGCGCGGATCGACGACACCGAGCGCCTCGAAAATGCGGTCGGAGCCGGAGGGATGGTCGGGCTGCGTCATGACGGCGCGGCCGCCGGCGGCTTCTACAACTCTCGCAATGGTTTGGTCGTCGGTTGCGACCACAACGGGTCCGAGGGCCGCCGCCTCCGCCCGCCGCATCACCTGGACGATCATCGGCTGCCCGCCAATGTCGGCCAGCGGCTTGCCGGGCAGCCGGGTGGAGGCCATGCGGGCAGGAATGAGGATGAGGACATCGTCCGCCATCGCCGTCGGACACCTTGATTTGAGCGCCGGCGCGGCCGGGCGGAAAGAGCGGTCGCCCGAAGCGCGATCCCGAAAGAAGCGCGGCTGTTTTTCGCCGCAAGATCGCGCTCGGACGGGTGTGTTATACGGGTTGCCAGAGACGAGGAAAACCGGCTATCTCTGCGCCGCCGCAGGACTTCTGCGGCCACCAGCCTATCAGCGATCTCGACCAGCAAGAGCCGATCCGAAATGGATTCCTTCGAACTCAATAAAGTCCTCGGTGCCGTTCTCGGTACATGTCTCGCCTTGCTGACGCTCAATATCGCCGCAGGCGCGTTGTTCAACCCGCCGCACCTGGAAAAGCCGGGCTACGAGATCGCCGTCCAGGAGCAGCAGGCGGCCGCGCCGGGCGCCCAGGCTCCGGCCGAGGAGCCGCTCGGACAGCGCCTCGCCAGCGCCGACGTCAAGCGCGGCGAAACCGCCGCCAAGAAGTGTGCGGCCTGCCACACCTTCGCCAAGGGCGAGCCGAATCGCGTCGGCCCGAACCTTTACGGCGTCGTTGGGCGCAAGAAGGATGCGGCGCCGGGCTTCAACTATTCGGCGGCGATGAAGAAGCAGGAAGGCAACTGGACGGTCGAAGACCTCGACCACTTCCTCACCAATCCGCGCGGCGCGATTCCGGGCACGGCCATGAGCTTTGCCGGCCTGCCGCGCGGCAAGGAGCGCGCCGACGTCATCGCCTACCTGAACAGCAATTCCGACAGCCCGCAGGATCTGTCGAAGCTGGCCGCCGCGGCCGCGCCTGCTAAGCAGGCCGACGCGCCCAAGGCCGAAGCGCCGAAGCCGCAATAACACCCGCCTGACGGGGTTCGCTGCGCGCGGCCGCGTTCATAGCGCGGCCGTTTGCGTGCTCGCTCCCACAAAATTGATGCCGGGCGCGCAAATTGCGGCAGTGGCGCGCCATCGAAAAACCGACATAATTGGTTGAAGATCGTGATCCACCGTGGATCGTTCGGAGTGCCGCAAGCTCCGCGCGCAACGCCGTCCGGGGCCTCGCGCCCCTGAAGCGTCGTACCGAAGCATCGTATCCGGAGCATCGCATGCGCCTGACCCGCCGAGCCTTGTTACAGAGCGGGGCGAGTGCTCTGGCCGTTCCGGCCGCCGGCATGCTCGGCGGCGCGGCGCGCCCGGCGCTGGCTCAAGAGCAGGAACGGGCCTGGAAGCACGGCCTGTCGTTGTTCGGCGATCTGAAGTATCCGGCGGGTTTCAAGAGCTTCGACTACGTCAATGTGAATGCGCCGAAGGGCGGGGTGGTGCGCATGCTCTCGCTCGGCACCTTCGACAATTTCAATCTGGTCGTTGCCGGCGTGAAGGGCGCGCTCGCCGCCGGCGTCGATCAGATCTACGACACGCTTTTCACGTCGTCGATGGACGAAGTGGCTGTCGGTTACGGCCTGCTCGCGGAAGCCGTCAGCGTTCCGGCCGACCATTCCTCCGCCACCTATCGTTTACGCGCCAACGCCAAGTGGCACGACGGCGTTCCGGTGAGCGTCGAGGACGTTCTGTTCTCGCTTGAGGCGTTCAAGGCCAACCATCCGTTCTACGCGGCTTATTATCGGCACGTCGTGAAAGCGGAAAAGACCGGCGACCGCGATGTGACGTTCGTCTTCGACGGCCCCGGCAACCGCGAGCTGCCGCAGATCGTCGGCGAGTTGACCGTGCTGCCCAAGCATTGGTGGGAAGGCGCAGACAGTTCCGGCAAGAAGCGCGACATTTCGGCAACCACGCTTGAGCCTCCGCTCGGCTGCGGCGCCTACCGCATCAAGTCGTTCGTCCCCGGCCGCACCATCGTGCTGGAGCGCGTCGCCGACTACTGGGGCAGGGATCTCAACGTCAACATCGGTCGCGACAACTTCGCTGAGCTGCGCTTCGAGTATTTCCGCGAGGCGACGCCCGCGATCGAGGCCTTCAAGGCCGACGCCATCGACTGGCGCACGGAAAACGCCGCCAAGAACTGGGCCACGGCTTACGATTTCCCGGCGGTCAAGGACGGCCGTGTCATCAAGGAGGAGTTTCCCATCCAATCGTCGGGTGGGATGCAGGCCTACGCTTTCAACCTGCGCCGTCCGAAATTTTCCGACCCGCGGGTGCGTCGCGCCTTCAACCTCGCGATGAACTTTGAGGAAATCAACAAGCAGTATTTCTATGGCCAGTACCATCGCGTGAACAGCTACTTCGAAGGCATGGAGCTGGCGTCGAGCGGACTTCCGGCCGGCGAGGAGCTGGCGATCCTGGAAACGGTTCGCGACAAGGTGCCGCCGGAGGTGTTCACCACGGCCTATGCCAATCCGGTCAACGGGAGCCCCGAAGCGGTGCGCGGCAATCTACGCGAGGCGACGCGGCTGTTGCGCGAGGCCGGGCACGAGGTGCGCGACGGCAAGCTGATCAACACCAAGACCGGCGAGCCGCTCAACGCCGAAGTGTTGATCGCCCAGCAGGAGTGGGAGCGCATCGTTCTGTTCTATAGGCCCAGCCTGGCGCGGCTCGGCATCGAGCTATCGGTGCGTTACGTCGACGATGCGCAATACGAAAACCGGCTGCGCAGCCGCGACTATGACATCATCGTTGCGAGCTGGCGGCAGAGCCTGTCGCCGGGCAACGAGCAGCGCGGCTTCTGGAGTTCGCAGGCGGCCGATCAGGTCGGTTCGCGCAACTACGTCGGCATCAAGAATCCGGCGGTCGATGCGTTGATCGAGCGTGTCATCTTCGCCAAGAGCCGCGCCGAGTTGGTGGCGGCAACCAAGGCGCTCGACCGCGTGCTGCTGTGGAACCATTACGTCGTGCCGCAATGGACCTATGGCAAGGTGCGCACCGCGCGCTGGGATCGCTTCGACCGGCCCGCCGAATTGCCGAAATACGGCGCCGGAGCCTTCCCCACCATCTGGTGGTGGGACGAGGCCAAGGCCGCCAAGGTCGGGACGCGCTCGTGACGAGATTGTCGCGCCGCGGTCTTCTCGGCTTCGGTGTCGGCGCGATCGTTTCCGGCGCGGCGGGATCGCGGACCCTGGCGCAGCAGCCGGGCGAATCCGCCGAGCGGCACGGCATTTCCGCGTTTGGCGACCTGAAGTATCCGGCCGATTTTGCGCATTTCGACTATGTCGATCCAAGCGCGCCCAAGGGCGGCGCGTTCTCGCAGATCGGGCCGGGGACGATCTTCAATCAGAACCAACTCACCTTCAATTCGCTCAACAGCTTCATCCTGCGCGGCGACGCGGCGCAGGGCATGGAGCTGACGTTCGCCACGCTGATGGCGCGCGCCGCCGATGAGCCCGACGCGATGTACGGGCTTGCCGCGCGCTCGGTCCGTATCTCCGACGACGGGCTGGTTTATCGCTTTACGCTGCGGCCGCAGGCGCGCTTTCACGACGGCAGCCGGCTGACGGCGCACGATGTGGCGTTCTCGCTCTCGGTGATGAAGGAGAAGGGCCATCCGATCATCGTGCAGTTGCTGCGCGATCTTGCCGCCGTGGAGGCGCTCGACGACGCCACGGTGATGTTGCGCTTTGCGCCCAAGCGTGCGCGTGACGTGCCGCTGTTCGCGGCGGGCCTGCCGATCTTCTCGCGCGCTTATTATGCGAATCGCGCGTTCGACGAATCCACCCTCGATATTCCGCTCGGCAGCGGTCCCTATCGCGTCGGCCGGTTCGAGGCGGGGCGAACCATCGAATACAACCGCGTCGCCGATTGGTGGGGCGCCGACCTTCCGGTCTGCCGCGGGCAGAACAATTTCGATACCGTGCGTTTCGAGTATTACCGCGATCGCGATGTCGGCTTCGAGGGGTTCACCGCCGGAAACTATACGTTCCGCGAGGAGTTCACCTCGCGGACGTGGGCCACGCGCTACGATTTTCCCGCCATCAAGGACGGCCGGGTCAAGCGCGAGGTGCTGCCGGACGACACCCCTTCGGGCGCGCAGGGCTGGTTCATCAACACCCGGCGCGCGAAGTTCCAGAACCCGAAGCTGCGCGAGGCGCTGATCGACGCTTTCGATTTCGAGTGGACCAACAAGGTCATCATGTACGGCTCCTACGAGCGTACCCATTCGGTGTTCCAGAATTCCGACATGATGGCGAAGGGCAAGCCCGGCGCCGAGGAATTGGCGCTGCTCGAACCGTTCCGCGGCAAGGTGCCCGACGAGGTGTTCGGCGAGCCGTTCACGCCGCCGGTGTCGGATGGCTCGGGGCAGGACCGGCGGTTGTTGCGGCGCGCCTCCCAGCTTCTCCAGGAAGCGGGCTTCGTCATCAAGGACGGCAAGCGCGTCACCCCGCAGGGCGAGCGGCTGACGGTCGAGTTCCTGCTCGACGAGCCGTCGTTCCAGCCCCACCACATGCCGTTCATCAAGAACCTCGCGACGCTCGGCATCGACGCGAGCCTGCGGCTCATCGACCCGGTGCAGATGCAGCAACGCCTCAAGGATTTCGACTTCGACCTCGCCATCCAGCGATTCGGCTTCTCGGCGACGCCGAGCGATTCGCTGCGCGCCTACTTCTCGTCGCAGGCGGCCGCGCTGAAGGGCTCGCAGAACCTCGCGGGGGTTTCCGATCCGGCCGTCGATGCCATGATCGACCGTGTCATCGCCGCGCCCTCGCGCGCCGATCTGACCGTGGCCTGCCGCGCGCTCGACCGGCTGATCCGCGCCGGCCGCTATTGGATTCCGCAGTGGTACAAGGCGTCGCACTGGATCGCCTATTGGGATACGTTCGGCCGTCCGCCGAACAAGCCGCGCTACGCGCGCGGCATTCCTGAAACGTGGTGGTTCGACCCCAACAAGGCGCGGAAATAGGAAGCGCACGGCCCATGTCCGCCTATATCATCCGCCGTCTGCTGCTCATGATCCCGACGCTGCTCGGCATCCTGCTGGTGTCGTTCGTGGTGGTTCAGTTTGCCCCCGGCGGGCCGGTGGAGCGGGTCATCGCGCAATTGTCCGGCGCCGACACCGGCGCCGCGTCGCGCATCGCGGGCTCGGGCCAGGGCGGCGATTTCGGCAGCCGCGGCGTGCAGGGCGGCGCCGCGGTCGATGCGGTGACCTCGAAGTATCGCGGCGCGCAGGGCCTCGATCCCGAATTCATCAAGAAGCTGGAAACGCAATTCGGCTTCGACAAGCCGGCCTATGAGCGGTTCTTCCTGATGCTGAAGAACTTCGTGGTGTTCGATTTCGGCAAGAGCTATTTCCGCGACATCAGCGTCATGCAGCTCATCAAGGAGAAGCTGCCGGTTTCGATATCGCTCGGCCTGTGGATGACGCTCCTGACCTACCTGATCTCGATTCCGCTCGGCATCAAGAAGGCGGTGGCCGACGGTTCGCGATTCGACATGTGGACGTCGGGCGTCATCATCATCGGCTATGCCGTCCCTGGATTCCTGGTCGCTATCTTTCTCATCGTGCTGTTTGCCGGCGGTTCGTACTGGGATTGGTTCCCGCTGCGCGGGCTGACCTCCGACAATTGGGCGGCGCTGAACTGGTGGCAGAAGATCCTCGATTATTTCTGGCACCTGACGCTGCCGATCATCGCCATGATGCTGTCGGCCTTCGCCACCATGACGCTGCTGACCAAGAACTCGTTCCTCGACGAGATCAAGAAGCAATACGTCCTGACCGCGCGAGCCAAGGGCTGCACGTCGCGGCAGGTGCTCTACGGCCACATCTTCCGCAACGCCATGCTGATCGTCATCGCCGGATTCCCCGGCGCGTTCGTCCATGCGTTCTTTTCCGGCTCGCTCCTGATCGAAACGATCTTCTCGCTCGACGGGCTCGGGCTGCTCGGCTTCGAAAGCGTGCTCAACCGCGACTATCCGGTGGTGTTCGCCACGCTCTATATTTTCGCGTTGATCGGACTGGTGGTGAATCTGATCTCGGATCTGACCTACACCTGGATCGATCCGCGGATCGATTTCGAGACACGCGAGGTCTGAGGTGGACGCGCGCTCTTCATCGAACGCCCCGCCGACCGTGCCCGCCGTTCCGCCGGAGACGGCCGCGCCGGCACGCAAGCGGTTCGCGCTGTCGCCGCTGAACAGGCGGCGCTGGCAGAACTTCAAGAACAACCGTCGCGGCACCTGGTCGCTGTGGCTGTTTCTCGCCCTGTTCGGCATTTCGCTGTGCGCCGAACTGATCGCCAACGACAAGCCGTTCCTGATCGTGATGGACGGCAAAGCCTATTTCCCCGCCGTCGTCACCTACCCCGAGACGGCGTTCGGCGGCGACTTCGAGACCGCCGCCGACTATCGCGACCCCTATCTGCAGGAGCTTATCGCCAAGAAGGGCGGCACCATGATCTGGCCGCCGATCCGCTATTCCTACAACACGCACAACCTCGATCTGCCCACGCCCGCGCCGTCGCCGCCGACGTGGCAGCTCACCGAGGAGCAGTGCAAGACGGTGGTCGAGAAGAAGCACCTCAGCGGCTGCCGCGATCTCGAATACAACTGGCTCGGCACCGACGACCAGGGCCGCGATGTGGTGGCGCGGCTGATCTATGGTTTCCGCATCTCCGTGCTGTTCGGGTTGATCCTGACGATCGTGTCCTCGGTGGTCGGCGTCGCGGCCGGCGCCGTGCAGGGCTATTTCGGCGGCTGGACCGACCTGTTGTTCCAGCGGGTCATCGAAATCTGGACGTCGGTGCCCTCGCTCTACCTCCTGCTCATCATCTCGTCGGTGTTGGTGCCGGGCTTCTTCGTGCTGCTCGGAATCCTGCTGTTGTTCTCCTGGGTGTCGCTTGTCGGCCTGGTGCGCGCCGAATTCCTGCGCGGGCGCAATTTCGAGTACATCCAGGCGGCGCGCGCGCTCGGCGTGTCGAACGCCACGATCATGTTCCGCCATCTTCTGCCCAACGCGATGGTGGCGACCATGACGTTCCTGCCGTTCATTCTGTCGTCGTCGGTGATGACGCTGACCGCGCTCGACTTCCTCGGCTTCGGCTTGCCGCCCGGCTCGCCCTCGCTCGGCGAACTCCTGGCGCAAGGCAAGGCCAACATCCAGGCGCCGTGGCTCGGGCTCGCCGGCTTCTTCTCCGTCGCCATCATGCTGTCGTTGCTGATCTTCATCGGCGAGGCGGTGCGCGACGCCTTCGATCCGCGAAAGACGTTCCGGTGAGCCGCATGAATCAGACCGCGACACCCCTCCTCGCCGTCGAAGACCTTTCCGTGGCGTTCAGCCAGGGCGAGCGGACCACGCTTGCCGTCGATCGGGTGTCGTTCGACATCGCCCCGGGTGAGACGCTGGCCCTCGTCGGGGAATCCGGTTCCGGCAAGTCGGTAACCGCGCTGTCGATCATGAAGCTCCTGCCCTATCCGGCGGCGAGCCACCCCTCCGGCCGGGTCATGTTCAAGGGGCGCGACGTGCTCGGCCTGCCCGAGCGCGAAATCCGCACCATCCGCGGCGCCGACATCACCATCATCTTTCAGGAGCCGATGACCTCGCTCAATCCGCTGCACACCATCGAGCGGCAGATCGGCGAGATCCTGCTGTTGCATCGCGGGCTGACGGGAGCTGCGGCGCGCGCGCGCATCATCGAGCTTTTGACGCAGGTCGGCATTCCCGATCCCGCCTCGCGGCTCGGGAGCTATCCGCACCAGATGTCGGGCGGCCAGCGCCAGCGCGTGATGATCGCGATGGCGCTCGCCAACGAGCCGGACCTTCTGATCGCCGACGAGCCGACGACGGCGCTCGACGTCACCGTGCAGGCGCAGATCCTCAACCTCCTGAAGGAGCTGCAAGGCCGGCTCGGCATGGCGATGCTGTTCATCACCCACGACCTCGGCATCGTGCGCAAGATCGCCGACCGGGTCTGCGTGATGAAGGATGGCAAGATCGTCGAGCGCAACAGCGTCGAACAGATTTTCAAAGCGCCGCAGCATCCCTACACCCGTGCGCTGCTGGCGGCCGAGCCCAAGCCCCATGCGCTCAAGCCCAACCCGAACGGCGAGATCGTGCTCAAGGCCGACGATCTGAGGGTCTGGTTTCCGATCAAGCGCGGCGTGATGCGCAAGACCGTGGGCCACATCAAGGCGGTCGATGGCGTCAGCGTCGAAGTGCGAAAAGGCGAGACGCTCGGCGTGGTCGGCGAGTCCGGCTCGGGCAAGACCACGCTGGGCTTGGCGCTGCTGCGGTTGATTTCGTCGGACGGGCCGATCGTGTTCATGGGCCACGCGCTGCAAGGCCTGCGCTTCAAGTCGATGCGGCCGCATCGCCGCAACATGCAGATCGTGTTCCAGGACCCCTATGGTTCGCTGTCGCCGCGCATGTCGGTGTCCGACATCATCCAGGAAGGGCTGTGGGTCCACATGCCTGATCTGCCGCGGCAGGAATGCGAGCGGCGTGTGATCCAGGCTCTGACCGATGTCGGCCTCGACCCCGAAACGCGCTTTCGCTATCCGCACGAATTCTCCGGCGGCCAGCGTCAGCGTATCGCCGTGGCGCGCGCCATCGTCTTGGAGCCGACCTTCATCGTGCTCGACGAGCCCACCAGCGCGCTCGATATGCTGATCCAGGCGCAGATGGTCGATCTTCTGTGCGATCTGCAGCAGCGCCACGATCTCACCTACATGTTCATCTCTCATGACCTGCGTGTGGTCGCGGCGATGTCGTCGAGCCTGATGGTGATGCGCGACGGCAAGGTGGTGGAGGCGGGGCCGGCGGCGGAGCTGTTCAAGGCTCCTCGGAGCGCCTACACCCGCGCATTGTTCGCCGCCGCCTTCAGCCTTGAGACGGCGCCGGAAGGCGCGGCAGCGCAATAGGGTTGGGGATGGGATCTTCCGATTTGCAGGATGCGCCGGCGGCGGCGACGCTGAGTGGCCCCGAGCCGCGCGGCGGCGGCCTCTACCGCTATGAGCGCTATCGCGTTGCGCTCGACGGCGCGAGGTTCGAGCGCGACGAGGTGAGGGTCGGTCGCGTTGTGGTCATCGTGCCGGTCGATCTCGCGCGCGACGAGGTGGTGCTGATCCGCCAGTTCCGGCTCGGCGCGCATCTGGCGTTGGGGCAGGGCGATCTGGTCGAGCTTCCGGCCGGGCGGGTCGAGCGCGATGAGGAATGGCTGGCGGCGGCCCGGCGCGAATGCGAGGAGGAGATCGGCGTGGCGCCGTCGGTGCTGGTGCCGATCTTCGGCGTGATGCCGTCGCCCGGCATGTCGGACGAGCACATGCAGTTCTTTCTCGGTGTGGTTGACGCGGCGAGGGTTCCTTCGCGGGCCGGCGCAGCCCACGAGCAGGAGGATACGCGGCCCATCCGCGTGCCGATCGACCGGGCGCTTGAAGCCGTGGCGGCGGCAACCCTACACTACGGTGCGGGCGTGTTGGGGCTGCAGTGGCTGGCGCTGAATCGCAATCGGCTCGGGGACATCGTGCGCCGGCCGCACGCCGCGGGGGGACGTTGATGATCGCGCGGATCGCATCCATCGTGGTTTTACTGCTGAGCTTTGCCGCGGCTCAGGCACAGCAGTTCGGCGCGGCCGAATTTCCGATCAAGGACGACGACGGCGATCCGATCGCCAACCACAGCCTGACCGCCGAGCAGATGGCCAAGGTCGCGCGATTGCCCGGCCTGGTCGATGTCGGCGATGCCATCGACGATGTCACGCTTTATCAGTTCTACGACCTCAACTGTCCGTTCTGCCGCGAGGCGGCGGCCGATGTGGATCGGCTGATCCGTACCGATTCGGCGTTGCGTCTGGTGTTCGTGCCCTATCCGGTGCTGTCGGCGGCCTCGGTCGAGGGCGCGCGAGTCGAGCTTGCGGTGCGCGAACTGGCGTCGCCGCAGAAGTTCTTGGAATTCCATCGCAGGATTTACGCCGGGCGGGGCGTCATCGACGGCGCGCGGGCCTTGGCGGTGACTCGCGAAATGAGCCTCGATCAGAACAAGATTGTCGAAATCGCCAACGCCCAGCGCGTCACCGATACGATGACGCGGCACGCCAAGGTCGGTTCGGCGCTCAAGCTTGTCGCGACGCCGGCCTACGTGATCCAGGGCGTGGCCATCCTCGGCCATCCGGGGTTTGAGCCCCTGCGCAAGATCATCGCGGCGGTGCGCACCTGCAAGAAAGTGGTGTGCTGACGTTTTGTCGCGAGAATAGCTGTAGCGTCTCGGGTTCGCGATTGATGCGAGCCCGATAGGGCTGGCAAGGTCGTTCCGCTTACTCGGCGGCGGCTGCAGCCTGCATCGCCTGTTCTTCGGCGTAGAGGCGGTCGACGATGCGGCGGGCCTGGATGCCGCCCGAATCGGCGTTGATGTCGATCTGCGGCGCATCGGGGTTGAGGTTGATCAACTTCTGTTGCGCCGAGAACACCGACACATCTTCCAGGAACGCGGTCTTGATCTGGGCGAACACGCGCTCGGTCATGTCCTTGTTCTGCGGTTCGAAGTCGTGCGCCTGGCCCCAGAAGTAGTGCGTCGTCGTTTCCGTTTCCGGCGTCATGGCGTTGAGGTTGCGCATCTCGATGCCGCCGACGCGGCGGCCCTCCGGCGCGCCGGTGCCGGTCGGCGTCGCGCCGACGTCGAGCCGGATGAACGACGGCGGCGTGTAGTCGATGATCTGCCAGCGGTCGACGTTGCCGGTGAAGCCGCCAATCTTCACGAACGCCGGCGGCGCCGGCTGGTCGATGATCCAGCGCGTCACCTGCACGCCGGTCGGCGTGCGCTGCACGCGCACCGCGGCATGCTCCACCAGCGCCATGTTGCCGATGGTGGTTTCATGCACGAAGGCGAGATGCGTCAGGTCGAGCAGGTTGTCGCAGACGAGCTGCCAGTTGCACTCGGCGTGAAGATAATCGCTCTTGGCGCCCCACTTCGGATCGTCGAACCAGTGGAAGTCGCAAATCTTGGCGGGATCGGCCAGCGCCGGATCGCCCATCCAGATCCACACCCACTTGTAGCGTTCGACCACCGGATAGGTCTTCACGCGCGCCGCCTTCGGAATCATGTCCTGGCCTGGAATGCGAACGCAGGCGCCGGTGCGGTCAAACTGCAGCCCGTGATAATGGCATTGCAGCACGTCGTCGCCGACAAGCTTGCCCATCGACAGCGGCAGGCGGCGATGGGGGCAGCGATCCTCCAGCGCGATCGGCGTGCCGTCCTCGGTGCGGTACAGCACCACCGGCTCGTTCATGATGATGCGGCCGAGTGGCTTGCGCGTCACCTCGCGGTCGGATGCCGCGACGTACCAATAATTCTTGAGGAACATGGCGCGTCTCGCTTCGATTGTTGGTTTTGATTCCGGCTTCGAATTTTGTTCGATTCAAAAATACGAACGGCGTGGGCGCTGGTCAAATCGACCTTCGGGCCGCACGTGGTCGGCGCGCACGTCTGGCGTGTGCGATCGGCTGCGGCCGGCTGCGAGAGACTCGACGCTGCGGACCGGGCGCCGCAGGCGTGCCGCTACAGCATGTCCTTGATGGCGCGGATCAGGCTGCGGTCCACGCTGATCATCGCACCGTCTTTCGGCAGCGAGAGAACCTCGCGCTCTTGCTCGGAAACGGCGCGGCCTTGCAGGATCACCCGGCCGTCGGAGGTGAGGTAGATCGACGAGGCCGTCGTCCCCTCATCCTCCCAGACCAGCTCGACGCGGAACTTCAACGCCATATCGGAATCTATGTCCGCGTCGCGATGCGGATCGCCTGATGTCGCGGCTACTTCGCCAACTCGTAATTGTGTGCGAAGTCCTCGGGCGGGGTCGGGCCCCACTGATAGAACGAGTCTTCGGCGGGGTGATCGCCATCCTTCCAGTCGTAATCGACAGGAATGTAGTCGATGTCGCAGGAATACTCCGAGAAGCTTCCCCACGGGTCCTGCACATAGTGGAAGTAGTTCGAGCCGAGCACATGACGGCCCAGGCCCCAGCCCTTGGCAAAGCCCTTCTCCGCCATGTGGCTGGCGCCGACGCCGATATCGTTGATCGAGCCGACATCCCAACTCAGGTGATGCAGGCCCGGACCCTCCGATTTGACGAAGGCGATCATGTGATGGTCGCTGCCGTGGATGCCGTGCATGAACGCGACGAGATCGCCGGAGCGATCAGACAGCCGCAGTCCGAGCACCTCGTGATAGAATTTGATCGCCCGCGATACGTCGGCGGTGAAGATCAGCATATGCGCCATGCGCCGTGGCCGCACCGTGTGGGCCTGGCTGCGGTTCTGAGCGTTCTGGCGGGCGACCTCGCCGCCTTTCATCTCGAATGTCGCTTTCTCGTTCGGCGAGCTTTTCTCGGCGACGCGAATCTCGATCAGCGTGCCGTCAGGATCGCGGAACCAGAGGCCGTTCGACTCGAAGCCTTTCGGCGGGTCGAGGCGGTCGATGCGCATCGCCTCAAGGCGCTCGCGAAAACGCGCCAAGTCGTCCTCGAAGGCGCCGAACGAAACGTAGTTGAGCTTTTTGCGCGGCCCCTCCGCCAGCGTGCCCCAGCGGTGCGGGTGGCCGTGGGTGTAGAGCGCGAGCCTGCCGTTCTCTTCCTTGGTGTTCAGACCGAACAGGCCGTAGAACTTTTCGGCTTGGGCCAGGTCGGGCACCGCGAAGCTGAAATGGTCGAGCGAGTGCACGCCGAGCTCGCCGGGGCGGCGGTGCACCGGCTGGGTCATGGAGCGAATCTGAGTCATAGCGAAGATCCTTCAACGCAGGGGAGGCTTGCGCGAGCGGAGCCGCACGGCGCGGTCTGCCGAGAAACCTATTCATTCACCGGGGCAAGCGCAAACCTGCGCCCGGCGACGGATGCATGCTGCCGCAGCGCAGCATAGCGTCGGGCGCAAGCCTTTCCCACCGAAGCTTGCCCGTGGGGGAGGGTTGTTGGCCCATCGGCGCCGCGATGCGCGGGCGGATGGGGGCCGTGCTCCCGCGCGCTGGGCGCGTCAGCCCCCGAGGGCGACCGCTTCGACCTCGATCTGGAAGCCGTAGTGCAATTGCGGCACCGGCACCACGCATCGTGCCGGCCGTGCGCCGCCGGTCCAGGCGGCGTAAAGCGTGTTGAATGCCGGCCACGAGGCGATGTCGGTGACGTAGACGCGCACCTGGGTCAGCTTATCGACCGAACTCCCCGCGCCCTTGAGCGCGGCGGCGACGTTATCCAGCACCTGCTGCGCCTGCTGCTCGAACGGCGCTTCGTTCAGCTTGGTGCCGTCCGGCTTGATCGGCAGTTGCCCGGACACGAAGACGAAGCCGCCCGCGGCCACCGCGTGACTGTAGTGGCCCCCTGGCGCGGCCATCGTCGAGGGGTTGCTCTGAACGATATCGGCGGCCATTCGGATGATCTCCTGTTTCCTGACGTTGATGGTCCGTGCGGCGCGTTCCGGCAGACGGCTGGCGCGTCCGATCACATCGGCGGCGTCACCCCGAGGTCTTGCGCCGCCTTTGTGATGCGCTGCCAAGTGCCCTTGGGGATCGGGATGCCCGAGGCTTCCCGCTGGGCACGCACCGCGTCGCCGCGCTCGCCGGGCAGCATGATCTTGTCCACGCCTTCCGCGCGCGGCAGGCCGGCGATGGCGGCGCCAAGCCGCGCGGCCTCGCGCTCGAACCGCTCGCGGTCGCCGAACGCGCCGATGTCGATGGCGATCACGGAGCCGTTGAGGAACGGATTGTTCTCGATCGAGCCGTCCTCGAGGTCCGGCGCCAGCCGCGGTTGCGACAGCAACAGGCTCGTCAGGCATTCGATCATGAACGACAGGCCGGCGCCCTTGGCGCCGCCCATCGGCAGCAGCGTCTCCACCGCCTTGGGATCGGTGGTGTCGCGGCCCTGCGCGTCGAGGCCCCAGCCGAGCGGGATCGACTCGCCGCGATCCTTCGCACCCATGATCTTGCCGTTGGCGACGACGCCGGTCGAGAAGTCGAGAAGATACGGCCGGCCGCCCCGGCGCGGCACCGAGAACGCGATGGGGTTGGACGACACCGCGGCCACGCGGGTGCCGGGATAGGCCATCATCGGCCCCGACGCGCTCATGGCGATGCCGGCAAAGCCCGCCTCCGCCGCCTGCAGCGCGTAATAGCCGATGGCGCCGGTGTGCGTGGTGTTGCGCACCGCGCACCAGCCGATGTGGGCGGCGCGGGCGCAATCCATCGCCTCGCGCATGGCCTGTGTCATCGCCACCGCGGCGGGCGCGCGATCGGCCTCCAGCACCGCCATCGCCCCGGCCTTGCGCTCGACGCGGATGTTCGGCGTCGCGTTGATCGACTTGTTGCGGAGAAGGTCGATGTAGCGCGGGATGCGGATGACGCCGTGCGAGTCGGTGCCGCGCAGGTTCGCCCACACCAGCATCGTCGCCCATTCGTCGGCGTGCGGTTTCGACACTCCGGCCGCGACGAAGATGCTGCCGACGAAGGCCTCAAGCTCAGCCTTGCCGATGCGCAGAATGTCCTGAGCCATGCGTGTGCTTTACTTCAGCTTGTCGGCGGCGACCGACTTGTACCAGTCGAGAATCTGCTCGCCATTCCAGTGCAGCACGCCGTCGAAGCGGTTCACGTAGCTGTAGATCGCTTCGAGGTATTTGATCCGGTGCGGCTGGCCGCTGATGTAGGGATGGATCGCCAGCGCCATGATCTTGGGCCGGTCGCGACCTTCCGTGTAAAGCCGGTCGAACTGATCGACGGCGCGCTTGAGCAGGTAATCGCTCTCGTGATGCTGGACCAGCATCATGGTGATGTCGTTGAGCTCGACCGTATAGGGCAGCGTCACCAGCGGTCCGTTCGTGGTCTTGATGACGCTCGGCTCGTCGTCATAGACCCAATCGCCGATGTACTGGACGCCGGCCTTGGTCAGGAGGTCCGGCGTTTCCAGCGTCTGCGTCAGTCCGGGGCCGAGCCAGCCGACCGGGCGCTTGCCGGAGAATTTCTCGATGATGTCCAGGGAACGGTTGATCATCGCGCCCTGGTCCTCGTTCTTGTGGATCGGGAGTTGGTCGTAGGCGTGGCCCATGAACTCCCAGCCGTCCTTCTTGGCCTGCTCGGCGACGCGCGGATAGTCCTCGCAGATGCGCGCATTGGCCGAGAGCGTGGGCTTGATGCCGATCCGCTCGAACAGCTCGTAAAAGCGCCAGCAGCCGACCCGCATGCCGTATTCGTGCCAGCTCCAATGCGGCACGTCGGGCAGCAGCACCTGGCCGGTCGGCGCCGGAAGAACCTGCCGCGCCATCGGCCGGGCGATGTCCCACACCTCGTAGTTGACGATGGTCCAGAAGATCAGCCGTGCGTCGTTCGGCAGCTTCAGCGGCGGCCGGTCGACAATCGCGGAAAATTCGGCACGCTGGCTGGGAATCATCGGGTCGGGCACGGCTTTAGCTCCACGTTCACGCCTTTGAGACAGGCTTTGCAGTATCCACCGCATGGGCGGTAACGCAAGCCCGGCCCGCGACAGAGCATATTCGCGTGCCGCGGATCGGATAGCATGACATCCGAGACGCGGTGCCTGAAGCCGCTGCAACAGGATCGGCCTCGATGACGAATCGAAAATCCGCGCAATCGTTGGCGACAGCTCTGACGGCACGTTTCGGCGAAGCGCCTCCCGTCGATGAGACGATAACCGGCCTCGACACGTTGTCGCGTCTGGCCGCGCGCAGCGTGCGCCGGCGTTACGCCGAGCGCGCGGTCGATCGCGACCTGTTGCGGTTGTTGTGTGCCTGCGCTTTGTCGGCCCCGAGCAAGAGCGATTTGCAACAGGCCGATATCCTGATCGCGGACAAGACGGACCAGGATGCCATCGCCGATTTGATTCCCGATCAGCCATTCATCCGTGGGGCGCCGGCGTTCCTGGTGTTCCTCGCCAGCGGCCGGCGGCTGCCGGAAATTGCAAGAATGCGCGGCAAGCCGTTTCCGAACGATCATCTCGATCAGTTCTTCAACGCTGCCGTCGATGCCGGCATCGTGCTGGCGACGTTCATCAACGCCGCCGACGCGGCAGGCCTCGGCACCTGTCCGATCAGCGCGATCCGCGATCACTCCGCCAGGATCAGCGACATGTTGCGCTTGCCGCAGCGGGTGATCCCGGTGGCGGGGCTTTGCGTCGGTTGGCCGGCGGACGAGGGGCGGATCAGTCCGCGCCTGCCGCTCGCCTGCACCGTCCATGAGGGCCGTTACGACGAGGGCGACCTTGCCGCGCGGATCGACGCTTACGACCGTCGCCGCGCCGCGGTGCATGGCTACAAGCCGCGCGATCCGGCACGCTGGGGCGATGTCGGGTTCTATGGCTGGTCGGAGGACAAGGCGCGGCAGTACGGCGTGCCGCAGCGGCCGGACTTCGGCGCATTCGTGCGCAAGAAAGGCTTTCGTCTCGATTGATGAGCTACTTGGTGCTGCGCACGTTGACGCCGCGGCCCATGCCCTCGCAGTCGGCGTCGGTTTTCAATCCCACGGCGCGGATGCCGTAAGCCGCGAGTTCTTCGTCGCGATCCTCGGTGTCGCCGGTAACGCCGACCGCGCCGATCACCTCGCCGTCGGCATCGCGGATCAGCATGCCGCCGCCCTTCGGGAAAATCCTGTCGTCGCTTGCCGCGATCAGGTAGCGCATGAAGATCGGCTTTTCTTCATTGCGCACCCGCACCAGCTTCGAGTTCCGGCCGAGCGCCAGCGCCGCATAGGCTTTACCGTAAGCCATCTCGAACCGGATCATGGAGGAGCCGTCCTCCTTCTGGAACGCCTTGACGATGCAGCCCGGCTCGACCACCACCGCGCTCAGCGGCCGGCAATCGAGTTCCGCGCCGCGCTTGAGAATGGCGGCGATGATGCGGTTGGCCTGGTCGAGCTTGATGGCGGACATGAACCCCTCCTGGTTGGCGCCACTTTATTTTTGCCGCCGCGGCTTTGCCATGATTTCGTTGGCCACGGCGCTGTTCGGGCCATCGCACCGGCCTTGCGCATCGGGCATGAAGAGTGCATTCGTCACGCCATGACGATGCCGCCCGCCACCGACCCGTCATCGGCCAATGCCGCCGCGAGCCGAGCGCGGCCGCGCCAGTTCGGCGCGGTGAAGACATGGGTGTTCGACCTCGACAACACCCTTTATCCGCACGACCTCAACCTCTGGCAGCAGATCGACGAGCGCATCCGCTCCTTCGTGTCGGACTTCCTGCATGTGACCAAGGACGAGGCGTTTCGGGTTCAGAAGGACTATTACCGCCGCTACGGCACCACCATGCGCGGCCTGATCGCCGAGCACGGGCTTGAGCCCGACGCCTATCTCGAATTCGTCCACCAGATCGACCATTCGCCGCTCGTGCCCAATCCCGAACTGGGCGAGGCCATCGAGCGGCTGCCGGGCCGCAAGTTGATCCTCACCAACGGCACCCGCAAGCACGCCGAGGCGGTGATGCGGCGGCTGGATATCGATCGCTGCTTCGAGGACGTGTTCGATATCGCGGCCGCCAACCTCGATCCCAAGCCGTTGCCGCAGGTCTACGACCGCTTTCTGAAAAAGCACGGCGTCGATGCGCAAAAGTCGGCGATGTTCGAGGACCTGGCGCGAAACTTAAGCGTGCCGCACGCGCTCGGCATGACCACCGTGCTGGTGGTGCCGCCGGCCACGCGCGAGGTGCTGCGCGAAGGCTGGGAGCTCGAGGGCCGCGACGCCCCCCACGTCGATCACGTCACCGAGGACCTGGCCGGATTCTTACGGAATCTGCGCTGAACCGGTTCTCGCGACCCCTCCCTGTGCGTGCGCAGTCGTGCTATCGGGTCCCGTCCGAAGGAGAAGCCATGTCCTATTCCGATCTTGCCAAGGCCATCGACGAAGCTTTCGAGAATCGCGCCGACGTGACGCCCGCGACCAGGGGCGCGGTGCGCGATGCCGTCGATCAGGCGCTCGACCTGCTCGACCGCGGCCAGGCGCGCGTCGCCGAACGTCAGGCGGACGGACAATGGCGCGTCAACGAATGGCTGAAAAAAGCCGTGCTGTTGTCGTTCCGTCTGACCGACAACGAAATCATTTCCGGCCCCGGCCGCTCCGGCTGGTGGGACAAGGTGCCGCTCAAGACCGAAGGCTGGAACGATGCTCGCTTCAAGGACGCCGGCTACCGCGCCGTGCCCGGCTCGTTCGTGCGCCGCTCCGCTTACATCGCGCCGAACGTCGTGCTGATGCCCTCGTTCGTGAACCTCGGTGCTTATGTCGATTCCGGCACGATGGTGGACACCTGGGCGACGGTCGGCTCCTGCGCGCAGATCGGCAAGAACTGCCACATCTCCGGCGGCGCCGGCATCGGCGGCGTGCTTGAGCCGCTGCAGGCGGGGCCGGTGATCGTCGAGGACAATTGCTTCATCGGCGCGCGCTCGGAGGTTGCCGAAGGCGTGATCGTGCGCGAGGGTTCGGTGCTGTCGATGGGCGTGTTCCTCGGCGCGTCCACCAAGATCGTCGATCGCGCGACCGGCGCGGTGCTGCAGGGCGAGGTGCCGCCTTACTCGGTCGTGGTGCCGGGCAGCCTTCCCGGCCAGCCGATGGCGAACGGCGCGCCCGGTCCGAGCCTCTATTGCGCGGTGATCGTCAAGCGGGTCGATGAGCGGACCCGCTCCAAGACCAGCATCAACGAACTGCTCCGCGATTGATGCGGCGCGACATCGCCGCATTGCAGCGCGACCCAAGCTAGCGTGGCCAGGAGGACGCGCCGCACGACGATCCGGCTTTCGCTTCGGCCGGCAGCGGGATAGATTCGTGCGGTCGCGGCATTGAACGAGGGGCAGACGATGGATGTCGGGCAACTGTTCTTCGGTTTCAACGGCCGCATCAATCGCGCGAGATACTGGATCGCGATTCTGGTTTATGTCGCGATTGCGTTGATCCTGGGCGTGTTCACCTACATGGCCGGGCACGGCTCGGCCATCGAAAGCGCCAGCGGCATGATCGGCATTGTCCTGCTGATTTCCAGCATCGCCGTCAGCATCAAGCGCCTGCATGACCGCAACAGGTCCGGCTGGTTCATGCTGCTGTTCTATCTCGCGCCCGCCGTGCTGTTGATCGGCGGCCGCATGTTCGGCACGGGCCAAGGCGAAGCCTCGACAACCGAGACGGTTCTCGGGTTTGCCGCGCTTGCCCTTCTGGTATGGGCCATGATCGAGTTGGGTTTCCGGCGCGGCACCATCGGCAACAATACCTATGGTCCCGATCCCATTGCGCCGGAGATCCTGACGCCGCCGGTGCGCATCCCGCATTGATCGCGGCGCGCATTGACGGCGGCGGTGCGCCGCTGGATAAAGCCCTGGCATGAGCACCCCCGCCGATCCCGTCTCCATCGCCCGCGATCTGTTGCGCTGCCCCTCGGTCACGCCGGCCGAAGGCGGTGCGCTCGCTTATCTCGAAACGGTGCTGAAGCGTGCGGGCTTCACCGTGCACCGCATGACGTTTTCGGAGCCCGGCACCGCCGACGTCGAGAACCTCTATGCCCGGATCGGCAGCGCGCGCCCGCACTTGATGTTCGCCGGGCACACCGACGTGGTGCCGCCGGGCGATCCCGAGGTCTGGTCGCATCCGCCGTTCTCCGGCGCCATCGCCGGCGACGTGCTCTACGGCCGCGGCGCCGTCGATATGAAAGGCGCCATCGCCTGCAAGATCGCCGCCGCGCTCGATCATCTCGCGGCAAACGACGGCAAGCCCAAAGGCTCGATTTCGTTCCTCATCACCGGCGACGAGGAAGGCGTTGCGGTCAACGGCAGCCCGAAGCTCCTGAAGTGGGCGGCCTCGCACGGCGAGACGTTCGATCATTGCGTGCTGGGCGAGCCCGGCAACGTCGCGGAGCTGGGCGACACCATCAAGCTCGGCCGGCGCGGTTCGCAGAATGGCGTGCTGGTGGTGACCGGCAAGCAGGGTCATGTCGCCTATCCGCACCGTGCCGATAATCCGGTGCGCGGTTTGGTCAAGCTGATGACGGCGCTGATGGACGAGCCGCTCGACAAGGGAAGCCACAAGTTCGATCCGTCGAACCTGGAGTTCACCTCCATCGACATCGGCAATCCGACCGTGAATCTCATTCCCGGCGAGGCACGCGCGCGCTTCAACATCCGCTTCAACGATTGCCATAATTATGCGTCGCTGAAGGCGCTGGTCGAGCAGCGCGCGGCGCAGGCCGCCGACGGCAAGGTGAAATGGCGGATCGACTGGGAGCCGTCGAACGCCGATGTGTTCTACACCGAGCCGAGCCCGTTCACCGACGTGGTGATCGGCGCGGTCGCGGCCGTCACCGGCCGGACGCCGAAGCTTTCGACCTCGGGCGGCACGTCCGACGCGCGCTTCATCAAGGACTATTGCCCGGTGGTGGAGTTCGGTTTGGTCGGCACCACGATGCATGCCGTCGACGAGCGCGTGCCGGTTGCGGACCTGCAGACGCTGACGAGAGTGTATCGCAAGATCCTCGACGATTATTTCGCGTAAGCGATACGCCGCCGCTCGCGGCGCTAATAATCCACTTTCACCAGATACAATCCATCCGGCGGCGCGACGGGGCCGCAGGCCGCGCGGTCGCGCGCCTCCAGCGCGCGGGTCATGTCGTCCGCGCTCCATTTGCCGTCGCCGACCAGCGCCAGCGAACCCACCATCGAGCGCACCTGGTTGTGCAGGAACGAGCGCGCCGTGGCGCGGATATGCACCTCGTCGCCGGCGCGCGATACGTCGAGCCGGTCGAGCGTCTTCACCGGCGACTTGGCCTGGCATTCGGTCGAGCGGAACGTGGTGAAGTCGTGCTTGCCGATCAGGCGCTGCGCGCCCGCGTGCATCGCGTCCGCATCGAGCCGGCGCGGCACCCGCCACGCCCGCCCGCGCTCCAGCGCGAGATCGGGCCTGCGGTTGGCGATGCGATAGAGATAGTGCCGCCGCAGCGCGGAGCGGCGCGCGTCGAAGGTGTCCGCGACCCGCTCGGCCGATAACACCGCCACCGGATGCGGCCGCAGGTGGGCGTTGAGCGCGTCGCGGACCGTATCTGCCGTGTGCTCGCGCGACAGGTCGAAATGCGCCACTTGCCCCAGCGCATGCACGCCGGCGTCGGTGCGGCCCGCGCCTTGCACCGCGGCTTTCTCGCCGCTGAAGGCTTGGATCGCGGCTGCGATGACGCCTTGCACCGACAGGTCCTTCTCCTGGAGCTGCCAGCCGACGAACGGCGCGCCGTCGTATTCGATGATGATCTTGTAGCGCGGCATGGCTCAGTTTAGCACTGCGCCCACGGCCAACGGCGAACCGCGCAGGAAGTCCTCGGCGCGCATGGCCTTTGCCCCGGCCTTCTGCAGTTCGACGATGCGCAGCGCGCCCTCGCCGCACGCCACCGTCAGGCGGTCGTCCAGGATCGCGCCGGGCGCGCCCCGGCCGTCAGCCTTGGTCGTGCGCAGCACCTTGATCCGCTCGCCGTTCAACTCGCACCAGGCGCCTGGAAACGGCGACAGCCCGCGGATGTGGTTGTGCACCGCCTGCCACGGCTTATTCCAGTCGATCCGTGTCTCGGCCTTGTCGATCTTGGCGGCATAGGTCACGCCCTCGGCCGGCTGCGGCGTGACCTGCAGCGTGCCGCGCTGCGCCGCCGCCATCGCCCGCACCATCAGGTCCGCCCCGAGCCGCGCGAGCCCATCGTGCAAGTCGCCGGTGGTCGTGTCGTCGCCGATCGGCACGCGCTCGATCATCGCCATCGCGCCGGTGTCGAGGCCTTCGTCCATCTTCATGACGGTGACGCCGCTTTCGGCGTCGCCCGCCATGATGGCGCGATGGATGGGAGCCGCGCCGCGCCAGCGCGGCAGCAGCGACGCGTGAAGATTGAAGCAGCCGAGCGGCGGTGCATCGAGCACGGGCTTCGGTAGGATGAGGCCATAGGCGACGACGATCGCCCCATCGGCGCCGTGCGCAGCGAAGGCTGCCTGCGCGTCCGCGCCCTTGAGCGAAGCGGGGGTCAGCACGGGCAGCCCGAGCTTGCGCGCCTCGCGCTCGACCGGGGAGGGCACGGGCTCGAGCCCGCGCCGGCCGCCCGGCTTGGCGGCGCGGGTGTAGACGGCGGCGATCTCGTAGCCCTGGCCGACGAGCGCCAGCAGCGTCGGCACCGCGAAGTCCGGTGTGCCCATGAAGACGAGGCGAAGGGCCATGTCAGACGTGCCCCGCGGTCAGAACCGGCCTCATGGTGAGGAGCGCCGAAGGCGCGTCTCGAACCATGGGGCCGCCCCATCCTTCGAGACGCGGTCCTGCGGACCGCTCCTCGGGATGAGGCGGAAACGGATTTGCGATCATCCGTCGTTTACTCCGCCGCGCGCTTGGTCGCCTGCTTGGCTGCCTTGGCGAATTTCTTGATGACGCGGTCGCGCTTGAGCTTGGAGATGTGGTCGATGAACAGCACGCCGTTGAGGTGGTCGATCTCGTGCTGGATGCAGGTGGCGAGCAGGCCGTCGGCCTCGATCTCGTGTTCGGTGCCGTCGAGGTCGAGATAACGGACCTTCACCTGCGCCGGCCGCTCGACCTCCTCGTAGAATTCCGGGATCGAGAGGCAACCCTCCTCGTGGACGTTCTTCTCCTCGGACCGCCACAGCAGCTCCGGGTTGATGAACACCCGCGGCTGCTTCGGCTCGTCCTTCTTGGCGAGGTCCATCGTCACCACGCGCTTGATCTCGCCGACCTGGGTGGCGGCAAGCCCGATGCCGGGCGCGTCGTACATGGTCTCGAACATGTCCTCGACCAGCTTGCGCGTGGCCGCGTCGATCTTGGCAACCGGCTTGGCCACCGCCCGCAGCCCTTTGTCCGGCAATATCAGAATGTCCCGCAGCGCCATCGCTTTCCCAATCTTCGGCTTGGTCGCGATTTAAGGGCTGGACAACGCCCGGTCAATGTGTTCTCTATTTGTTCTTTGCGCAATCCCCATGGAGAGCCTGTTAAGGCGGCGTGCGTATGAGCTTGGGCATGGACAGCGCCTTGTTTTCCGATTGGGGTCCCGCGCTCCTGATCGCCCTTGGCGTCATGGCGGGGCTGGCCGTGGCCGGTCTTGCCGCCCTTGCCACGCGCGGGCGGACCGCTGCGGCCGATGCCGCCGACCGGCAGATCGCCGAACTGGGCGCGCGGGTGCAGCAGATGGGCGAATTGCTGGCGCGGGCGCAAGGCCAGCTTCAGGTCACGGTCAACAATCGGCTGGATGCCGTGGCCCAGCAGCTTGGCACCTCGATGCAGACGGCGACGCGGCACACCGCCGAAAACCTGCAACAGTTGAACGAGCGGCTCGCGGTCATCGACCGTGCCCAGAAGAACCTTACCGAGCTTGCTTCGCAGGTCACCTCGCTGCGCGACGTGCTCTCGAACAAGCAGACCCGCGGCGCGTTCGGCCAGGGGCGGATGGAGGCCATCATCCAGGACGGCCTGCCGAAGGGCGCCTACGAATTCCAATTCACGCTGACGAACGGCAAGCGGCCGGACTGCGTGGTGTTCCTGCCCGACCAGCGGCCGTTGGTGATCGACGCCAAGTTTCCGCTGGAAGCGGTGACGGCGTTCCGCGAGAGCCGCACCGAGGACGAGCGCAAATACGCCGCCGCCCGCGTGCGGCAGGACGTGATGAAGCACATCAACGACATCGCCGGAAAATACCTCTGTCCGGGCGAGACGCAGGACGTGGCGTTGATGTTCGTGCCCTCGGAGTCGGTCTATGCCGAGTTGCACGACAGCTTCGACGACGTGGTGCAGCGAGCCTACCGCGCCCAGGTGATGATGGTGTCGCCGACGCTGCTGATGCTCGCGATCCAGGTGATCCAGCAAATCCAGAAAGACTCGCGGATGCGCGAGGCGGCCGACCTGATTCGCGCCGAGGTCGGCCACATGATGAAGGACGTGCGGCTCCTGGGCGAGCGCGTGCGCAAGCTGCAGACGCATTTCGGCCAGGCGGGCGAGGACCTCAACACCATCCTGACCTCCGCCGGACGCATCGAGCGCCGCGCCGGCCGCATCGAGGAACTCGACTTCGAGGGCGGCGACGAGCCCGCGGCCGATCTCCTGACCGCGCCGATGCGCAAGATCGAGGCGGCGGAATAATCCTGTCCTTCGCTGAAACGGCGGTGGACGCGAAACGACGCAGCCGGGATTCCCAAGAGACGGTAATTGTTGCTGGATTCCGGGTTCGCTCGCTTGCGCGCGCGCCCCGGAATGACGGCGGATGGGTGGTGTCATGATCGCGGGTTCTTTGCTTTTGCTTGGATGAATCCAGGCGCGTGTTTCCCGCGCCGGCCCCGGAATCCAGACGCATCCTCAGCGTGGACGCTCCGCTTTGTCGCGCCGGATTGCCGATCGCACGAAAGGCGCGCGTAACCGCGGTTTTCGCGCGGGGACCGGAATGACGGCGGCGAATGGTTCGACAACCTGCTAAAACCACGCCGTGGCGAATCATGGCATCGAAACCACCGCCGACACCGGACCGGACCATCCGGGGGGCAAGCCGTCGGCCGATGCGCGAACGGCTGCGGCGGCCAAGCCCGACTGGCGCGAGGCGTTCTCGGTCTATCTGAAGCCGCGCGTCCTGATCGTGATGTTCCTCGGCTTCTCGTCGGGGCTGCCGCTGGCGCTTTCCGGATCGACCCTGCTGGTGTGGATGCGCGAGGCCGGCGTCGATCTCAGCACCATCGGATTGTTCGCGCTGGTCGGTACGCCTTACACGATCAAATTCCTCTGGGCGCCGCTGGTCGATGCGCTCGACGTGCCGGTGCTGTCACGCTGGCTCGGCCGTCGTCGTGGCTGGCTGATGCTGTCGCAGCTTTTGCTGATGGCGGCGATCCTGGTGCTGGCGCTGTCCAATCCGAAATTCTCGCCGCTGATCGTGGTGGCGGGCGCGGCGCTTCTGGTGGCGGTGGCCTCGGCGACGCAGGACATCCTGGTGGATGCGTTCCGTGTCGAAAGCCTGGAGCAGAGCGAGCAGGCCGCCGGCATGGCGTCCTACGTGGCAGCCTATCGCGTCGGCATGTTGATTTCGACGGCGGGCGCGCTCTATGTCGTCAGCGGCTTCGAGATGATGGGCGCGAGCAAGGACGCCGCCTGGTCGCTCGGTTACGCGGCGATGGCGCTGCTGGTCGCGATCGGCATGGCAACGACGCTGCTCGCCACGGAGCCGAAGGTGTCGGAAGCGGTCGAGGCCACGCACGCCGATCCCGCTGCGAGCAATCCGGTCAAGCGCGTGGCGGCCGCGGCTTACGAGGCGTTCTCGGAGTTCCTCACCCGCGATGCCGCCGTCGCGGTGCTCTGCTTCGTCGTTTTCTACAAGCTGTGCGATGCCTTTGCCGGCACGATGACCGCGCCCTTCGTCATCGACCTTGAATTCACGCGCACCGACTATGCCAACATCGTCAAAGGGCTGGGGCTTGCCGCCACGTTGATCGGCGGGTTCGCCGGCGGTTTCGTCGCCAGGGTGTGTCCGCTCGCCACCGCTCTCTGGATCGGCGCGTTCCTGCAGATGATGTCGAACCTGGTGTTCGTCTGGCTGGCCCGCGCCGGGCACGATTATTGGGCGCTTTCGATCTCCATCACGGTGGAGAATTTCACCAGCGCGATCGGCACCGTGATTTTCGTCGCTTATCTTTCGGCGCTGTGCAAATCGCCGCTGCATACGGCAACGCAATACGCCTTGCTCACCGCGCTGGCCGCGGTCGGCCGAACCTATCTGTCGTCCGGCGCGGGTTTCGTTGCCGAATCCACCGGATGGGCCTGGTTCTTCGGCCTCAGTTCGCTCGCCGCGCTGCCGGGCCTCGTGCTGCTGGCGTGGCTGCAGATGCGCGGGCATTTCGACACGTTGACCGTCGAGCGCAAGCCATGAGCGTGCGACGTTGAGAGTTAGCGCGTTTTCGAAGCGAGGTGGTTCCTGTTCGCATGAAGAAAACGCGTCAAGACAAGGACTCTAGCGGATCGAGTTCGGCTCATCGGGCAGCATCGTCGCGCGAGCGGAAGACCTGCCACTCGCGGCTGTTGTCCCAATCGAACGGCTCGCCGTCGCACACCTTCTTGTCGGCGACCTGGATCAGTTGGAAAAACCAGCCGTTCCATTTCCACTCCTTGATGGTGCCGCAGTCGCCCGTTGCGCGCGCCTCGCGGACAGAGCCGAGCGTGCGTGTCTTGCGGTCGTAGCCGGGCGAGGCGACCCGATAGCCCGGCACGACGCGCCGGCCGTTCCAGTGCTCGGTCATGATGAGTTCGGCCGGGCCCGTGCCGTCGGTCGGAACGGCGAACAGGATGCTGCCGGTGTCGCTTCCCGTGCGCCCGCACGATACTTCGACGATTTGCAAGTGATGGCCCAGCCATTCGGTGCCGACGATCCGGGCTTCGTTTGGCGCGATGGTGCATCGGGCCTTCTTCAATCCGGCTTCGATGGTTGAGCGTGGCAGGTTGGGTGTATCGAGCGCGGCGGCGTTGGCGGCGAGCGAAGCCATGAGCAATGTCGTGCTCGCGGACAGCATGCGCATTTCTCCAATGCGATAGCCCCGCGACGGTGGTCGGACACGATCTTGGCCGAATTTCGGCCGGCGCGATGGAACCTTGTTCCGTGCGCATCGCTCGCCGCGAACCCTCCGCGCTCGGTGGCGAGCTTGTTCGCTCGGAGCGGGCTTTCCTCGCTCGGCACGGGCTTTCCTCGCTCGGCGCGGGCTCTCCTCGCTCGGCGCGAGCCTGCGCCGCTCAGAGCGGCGTGCGGCTGCGCATGGCGGCCGACAGGGTTCCTTCGTCGAGGTAGTCCAGTTCGCCGCCGACCGGGACGCCGTGCGCGAGCCGCGTCACGGTCACGTTGGCGCCTTGCAACATGTCGGTGATGTAGTGCGCGGTGGTTTGGCCGTCGACCGTGGCGTTGAGCGCGATGACGATCTCCTTCACCGCCGGATCGTGCGCGCGCGACACCAGCGCGTCGATGGCGAGGTCTTGCGGGCCGACGCCGTCGAGCGGCGACAGCGTGCCGCCGAGCACATGATAGCGCGCGTTCAAAACTTCGGCCCGCTCCAGCGCCCAGAGGTCGGCGACGTCGGCCACCACCACGATCACCGACGGATCGCGCCGCGCGTCGGCGCAGACCGTGCACGGGTTCTGCGTGTCGATGTTGCCGCAGGTGCGGCACACCTCGATCTTGTCGATCGCCGTTTGCAGCGCCGCGGCGAGCGGGGCCATCAGCGGCTCGCGCTTCTTGATGAGATGCAGCGCCGCGCGCCGTGCCGATCGCGGGCCGAGCCCCGGCAGGCGCGCCAGCAGTTGGATCAGACGCTCGATCTCAGGGCCGGCGGTGGCTTTCGGCATGAAGGTCGGATGGATGTGTTGCGGCGCGCCGGAACGGATCGCGCGACGGCGCGGCCGATGTCAAAACAATTCGATGTCAGAACAATTTCATGCCGGGCGGCAGCGGCAGCCCTCCGGTCAGGCCTTTCATCTTGTCCTGCATCACCTCCTCCGCCTTGCGGCGGGCGTCGGCGTGGGCCGCCACCAGCAGGTCTTCCAGGATTTCGGTCTCGCCGGGCTTCATCAGCGAATCGTCGAGCTTGACGCTCTTGAGGTCGCCCTTGGCGTTGAGCGTCACGGTGACCATGCCGCCGCCGGCCGCGCCCTGGACCTCGGTGCGGTCGAGCTCCTCCTGCAACTCCTTCATCTTCGACTGAAGTTGCGCCGCCTGTTTCATCATGCCCAGAAAATCGGCCATTCCCTTGTCCTGCTAGTCGTCCCGTTCCCAGTTGTCGCCGAAGCCGTCCTCGTCGGGCGGCGGCAAATCCATATCAGGTGGCGCGTCCTGCTGCGGGGCACCGGACGCGCCGGCGTCGTGGCCCTGCACGCGGACAATCTCCGCGCCGGGGAAGCGTTCCAGCACCGCCTTGACCAAAGGATCGGCGCGGACGCCGATCTCGAACTCGGCCTTGCGTGCCTCCGCCACCGATTTCAGCGTCGGCTGGCCTGGCTCGCGCGACACCACCACCACCCACGGCCGCCCGGTCCACTCCTGCAGCTTGCGCGACAGGTCGTTCACGAACGTGCGCGTCGCGCCGGGTTCCAGGGCGATCTCGAGCTTGCCGTCCTCGCAGCGCACCAGCCGCACGTCGCGCTCCAGCGCCAGCTTGGTCTGGATGTCGCGCTTGTCGGCGGCGAGCGCCACGAGTTCCGGAAAGGTGTTGATGACGAGGGCGGGCGCCGCCGGGGCCATTTGCGGTACCGCGTCGGAGACGAGGCGGGCCTGGGGCTGCGCGGCGACCGACATCATGGCCCGAGGCGCGCCGCGCGGAGCGTCGTATCGCGGCGCCGCGTTTGAAGCCGCCGCCGACACACCGCCGCTCGTGCCCGTGCCGCCGCCGTTGCCCTGCGGGCGGGGCGACGAACCGCCGTTGCCGTCGAGCGAGCGGATCGCCTCGTCGGGCGTCGGCAGGTCCGCGGCATAGGCGATCCGCACCAGCACCATCTCAGCCGCCGCCAGCGGCTTGGCCGCCGCCTGCACCTCGGCCGTGCCCTTGAGCAGCATCTGCCAGGCGCGCGAGAGCACGCGGATGGACAGCGCCGCGGCAAAGGCGCGGCCGCGCGTGCGCTCGGCTTCGCCCAGCGAAATGTCGTCCGCCACCGCCGGCACGACCTTCATGCGCGTGACGAAATGCGTGAACTCGGCCAGGTCCGCGAGCACGACGGACGGATCGGCGCCGATATCGTACTGCTCGCGCAATTCCTTCAGCGCGGCCGCGATGTCGCCCTTCATCAGCGCCTCGAACAGGTCGATGATGCGGGCGCGGTCGGCAAGGCCCAGCATGTTGCGCACGTCCTGCGCGCGCACTTCGCCCGCCGCATGCGCGATGGCCTGGTCGAGCAGGGAGAGCGCATCGCGCACCGAGCCCTCGGCGGCGCGCGCGATCAGCGCCAGCGCCTCCGGCTCGACACCGACATTCTCTTTCCCGGCGATGCCGCCGAGATGCTTCACCAACGTGGCGGCATCGACCCGGCGCAGGTCGAAGCGCTGGCAGCGCGACAGCACCGTGACCGGCACCTTGCGGATTTCGGTCGTCGCGAAAATGAACTTGGCGTGCGCCGGCGGCTCTTCGAGCGTTTTCAGCAGCGCGTTGAACGCTGCACCGGACAGCATGTGCACTTCGTCGAGGATGTAGACCTTGGTGCGCGCGTTCACCGGCGCATAGCGGATGGCGTCGTTGATCTGGCGCACGTCGTCGACGCCGTTGTGGGAGGCGGCGTCCATCTCGATCACGTCGAGGTGGCGGCTCTCCATGATCGCCTGGCAATGCACGCCGAGCACCGGCATCTTGATCGTGGGCCCGGCGATGGAGCCGTCGGGCAGTTCGTAATTGAGCGCGCGCGCGAGGATGCGGGCGGTGGTGGTCTTGCCGACGCCGCGCACGCCGGTGAGAATCCAGGCCTGCGGGATACGGCCGGTCTCGAAGGCGTTGGAGACGGTGCGGACCATCGCCTCCTGGCCGATCAGGTCGTCGAAGGTCGAGGGCCGGTACTTGCGCGCCAGCACGCGGTAGGACGCCGCCGCCGCCTGTGGCGCCTCGCCCAAGGCCAATCCGCCCTGGTCGGGGGCGGAGGGGGTTGTCGCATCGTGCCGGGTGGTGTCGTTCATGACCAGTCAGCGGCTTTGTCCGGAGTCTTTTACCGTCCTGCAGAAACGGTGAAGACTCCAGGTTTTTGTCTCAGCGCGTTTTCTTGACGCGAACCGGTATCCACTTCGCTCGAAAACGCGACGAACGGCTCTGTCGCAATCGCCGCAACCCGGCCGGTCGTCCATCTTGGCATGGTGGACGGGAGCGCCGCATCCCTGCGCCGGGCGGCCGTGGCCGGACCCGCGCAGGGCAAGCCTCGAGAATTCGGTGGGAGGCTGACGAGCGACCCGATCCGTGCTCGTTAGGGCTGCTTCCTTCCGGACCTGACCCGGTTGGCGAGTGGCTCGTCCACCGCCAACCTCCCGGCCCCTATATCGTCTGTCCCGGCGGCCAAAGCAAGCGACGGAGGCAAGCGCCGAAGCCACGCCCCGAAGCCACGCCTCAAGCCACGCGCGACAGGCGAGGCGGCGGAAATCGCCGCCGTGGTATAGACCGCGGCATGTCTTCCTTATCCGAACCCGCCCCCTGGACCCTCGATCCGGTGCTGGAGCGCGACACCGCGCCGGTCGGCGACTTGCCGCTCTGCCGGGTTCTGCTCAACCGCGACGCTCATTATCCGTGGCTGCTGCTGGTGCCGCGCCGGCCCCGGATGGTCGAGGTCACCGACCTGGAGCCTGCCGACCGGACGCAACTGATGGGCGAGATCGGCACGGCTTCGCTCGCGCTCAAGGCGCTCACCGCTTGCGACAAGATCAATGTCGCCGCCATCGGCAACGTGGTGTCGCAACTTCATGTCCACGTCATCGCGCGTTTCCGCAACGATGCGGCATGGCCGAAGCCGGTGTGGAACGCCGTGCCGCCGCGAAGCTATGAGCCCGAGGCGCTGGCGGCGCGGATTGCGGCTCTGCGCGAGAGCCTTGGGTTCAGCGCGGACGCTTGAGCCTCAGGCCGTGTAGGCCGTGTACTGCTTTTCCTCGACCAGCCCCGACTGCATCAGTTCGTTGATGCGGCGCTTGATGCGGGCGCGCTTGTCGTTGTTGAGATAGACCGACCGGGTGAGCTCGATGAACGCCTGATCGAAGGTCTTGGCGGCTTCCTTCGCCCGCGTATGATTCTCGATGTCCCACAGCATTTCGTTGATCGCCTTCAACTCGCGCTTGAGCTCATCGAGCGCGGCGGGCGGCGGGCCGAACGGCTCGGCCGCACGGCGCAGCACGGCAAGCTCGGTGCGGACATTCGCCACGGCTTGCGGCGCGGTCAGCCGTCGTTCCTTGATCTCCAGGATCGTGATTTTGTCGATCAATTCGCCCCACGACACCGCGATGGTCGGCAGGTTGCGGGCGGAGGATTGGGCGGACGAATTCAAGCGGCTCTCCGGTTGCGATTTTGGCAGACAGGTCCGCGACACTATAGGATAACCCCCCGGAACGAAATTCCGCCGACGACGGCACCGGAGACGACATGACGGAACGCGGCCTTAAGCCGGTTGTGCTGCCGGAGAAGCCGCGCATCCTGGTGGTTTCGCTGCGCCGGATCGGTGACGTGCTGCTGACGACGCCGCTGATCCGCAGCCTGCACCGCGCATGGCCGGGCGCGTCGGTCGATGCCTTGGTGTTCTCGGGCACGGCCGGCATTCTCAAGGGCAATCCGGACATCAACGCCATCCTGTCGATGCCGACACGGCCGACGTTTGGCGAGACGGTCACGCTCGTCCGCCGGTTGTTCAAGCGATACGACCTCGCGGTATCGACGCAGAGCGGCGACCGGCCGACGATCTTTTCGCTGCTGGCCGGGCGCACCCACGCCGGCCTGTTTGCCGAAGACGGTCCGGCGCTCGGCCGCGTGCTCAAGCGCGCCGCGCTCCACCGCAGCATCCCGGTGGTCAACGATATTCATCGCGTCGAGCAGATGCTTCGGCTCGCCGACGTGCTCGGCGTTGCGCGCGTGCCGGAGATGGTTTGCCCGGCCGGTGGCCCAATCGAAGGTTTCGATCCGGGCCGTCGCTACGCCGTGATCCATGCCGCGCCGATGTATCGCTACAAGCAATGGACGCGCGCGGGCTGGCGGGCGCTGGCCGCGGGGCTTGGCGAACGCGGGCTCAACGTTATTGCGATCCGCGGCCCCGACGAGGCCGAGCGCCGCTACCTCGAGGATATTTTCCACGGAGTCACCGGCGTTCATTGCGTGGCCTGGCCCGCGACCGTGTCGCTGCTCAAGGGCGCCGAGGTCTATGTCGGCCCGGACACCTCGGTCAGCCATCTCGCGGCCGCGAGCGGCTGTCCCACGGTGGCGTTGTTCGGGCCGATGGACCCGCGCGCCTGGGGGCCGTGGCCGGTGGGAGGCCTCGATAAGCCCTGGCAAGCCAGTGGAACCATCCAGAATCGCGGCAATGTGTGGGTGGTGCAGAACCCGCTGCCATGCATGCCCTGCGCCCTCGAAGGCTGCGAACGCCACAATGACAGCCCGAGCGCCTGCCTGGACGAAATGCGCGCCGACCAGGTGCTGGCGGCGGTCGATCAGGCGCTGACCAAGGGGGCGGCGCGGCGCGGCGCCGTGGCTTGACCGCCAGACCCGCCTCGCTTCAATGTCTGGCCGCATGTTGTCACGTCCCGATCTCGGTCCCAGGCCCCCTCTCGGCTACACTCAAAGCCGGATCGACCGCGCCGCGGAGCGCCGGCTCGATCCGTCCTGGCTTCACGCGCGGATGCACGACGCCTCCGCGCGCGCCTACGTGATCGGCGGCGAGATGATCGTGCTCAAAAAGGGCGGCGGCCTGCACGATCCGGCGTTCACGCCGGACGAAGCGCGGGCGCTGGCGCCATCGACCGAGATGGTGTTCCTCGGCCTGCACGGCGACGGTGCGCGCTTCGGCGTCGGCATCGCGCCTGCGAGCGCGGAGGCGCTGAAGGCGCGCGACGACCTGTTCGTGATCGATCTGCGTTCCATCGCGGTGCAGGGCCTGGTCGAGGCCGAGCATCTGCCTCCGCTTGCCGAGGCCAAGGCGATTCTGCACTGGCACGCGCGGCACCGCTTCTGCTCCAATTGCGGCGCGCAGACCAACACCGTCGATGCCGGGTGGAAGCGCATCTGTCCGGCCTGCAAGGTCGAGCATTTCCCGCGCACCGATCCGGTGGTCATCATGCTGGTGGTGAACGGCGATCGCGGATTGCTCGGCCGCTCGGGACGGTTCGCGGCCACGATGTGGTCGTGCCTTGCCGGCTTCGTCGAGCCGGGCGAGGCCATCGAGGATGCGGTGCGCCGCGAGACGCTGGAGGAAGCCGGCGTGCGCTGCGGGCGGGTGAAGTATTTGCACTCGCAGCCCTGGCCGTTCCCGATGTCGCTGATGATCGGGTGCTACGCCGAGGCGCTCAACGACGACCTGACGATGGACAACAACGAGCTGGTGGACTTGCGCTGGTTCACCAGGGACGAATGCGCGGCCATGCTGACGCGGCGGCATCCCGACAATCTGACCACGCCGCCGCCGGTCGCCATCGCCCATCACATCATTCGCGAATGGGTGGAGAACGATGTCGCCCTCTGACGCGCCCGCGATCCTGTGTGCCGGCATCGCTGTGCAGGACATCGTGTTTCGCGTTGCGGAGTTTCCGCCGCCCGGCGGCAAGTGCATGACCAACGAGTTCACCGTGGTACCCGGCGGCTGCGCGGTCAATGCCGCGATCGCGGTGGCCCGCCTCGGCGGCCGCGCATTCTACGCCGGCCCGCTCGGCCATCCCGGCGACCACGCCAGCAACCAGCTTATCGACCAGATGACGCGCGAGGGCGTCGGCACCATCGGCGTGGTCCGTGTGCCCGGCGCCACCGCGCCGGTGTCCGGCATCATGATCGACGCCTCGGGCGAGCGCATGATCGCCACCTACCGCGACAGGAAAATCGAAGCGGCGCGCGCGGCCGATCCCGACCGCCTGGTGGAAAAGATCGACCTTCTTCTCGCCGACAATCGTTTCCCCAATTTCGTGCGGCCGATCTGCGAGGCGGCGCGCCGCCGCGGCATCCCCGTCGTGCTCGATGCCGACCGCCCGACCGTCGCCGACGATCCGCTGTTCCTCGCGCCGACCCACATCATCTTCTCGGCGGAATGCTTGCGCGCCACCACGGGCCAGGACGATCTCGGCGCGGGCCTGATGACGATGACGTCGCAGACGAATGCATTCCTTGCCGTCAGCGACGGCGCGGCGCCGGTGCGCTACATGGAGCGCGGCACCGTGCGCGCCATGCCGGTGTTCAAGGTCAACGCAGTGGACACGCTTGCGGCCGGCGATGTGTTCCACGCCGGAATCGCGCTGGGTCTGGCCGAGGGCCGCGATGCGGTGGCGGCGATGCACTTCGGTGCGGCTGCGGCGGCGCTGAAGTGCACGCGCTTCGGCGGCAGCGTCGGCGCGCCGACGCGGCGCGAGGTGGACGCGCTGGTGTCGCGCTGACCGGCGCTATTTCTTCTGCGCCGACGGGCACGGCGCGCCGCAGGGCGCGCAAGCGCCGGCGAAATCCTCCGGCGAAACCGGGCGGCCGCTCGAGGGCGACGTCAGATGGTCCGCGAGCAGCGCGGCAAAGGCAATCGCGAACACGATGACGTAGACGGTGCGCATCGCGGTCACTCGCGCGACAGGCCGAACAGCGGCCGCAGTCTGATGCCGATCCAGCAGCCGGGCAGGGCGGCCGCGAACCACACCCAGCCGTGCAGCGAGCCCGATGCGATGCCGCCGACGAAGGCGCCGATGTTGCAACCGAAGCCGAGCCGCGCGCCCCAGCCCATCAACAGCCCGCCGAGCGCAGCGGCCGCGAGCGAACCGAACGGCGGCCAAGGGCGGCGCGCGAACGGCGCGGAGGCCGCGGCTGCCGCCATCGCACCGAAGATCATGCCCAAATCCGTGAGGCTCGACGTGTCGCTCAGGATGGAATCGCCGAGCGCGCGCTTGGGTCCGGCCCATTGCCAGAACTCCGCGCCGCTGAGATCGAAGCCGGCGAAGGTGGCGAGCTTGGCGCCCCAGACCGTCAGGCCGAAGGTGACGCTCCAGGGGTGGCCGCCGGCGACGAACACCGCGATCGACAGCAGGCCGATGGCGATGGCACCAAGCAAGACGCGCCGCGACGGCACGAACGTCGCGCCGCGGCGGCGGGCGAAGCGGATCGCGGCGTATGTTGCGACCGCGAGGCTTGCCCATGTCGCGCCGAGGCCGCCCCACGGGCCGAGATAATCCGACGCCAGCACCGGGTCGATGCCGCCGAGCGCGAGGAACGCCGGCAGATGCAGGCTGCCGATGACGCTGCCGACGATGAACATGGCAAGCGTCAGCAGCATCCGGCCGGAGCCGCCGCCGACGGTGTAGAGCGTGCCTGAGCCGCAGCCGTTGGCAAGCTGCATGCCGATGCCGAACACGAACGAGCCGACGACGAGCGAGGGGCCGAGCGGCGCGATGGCGCCGCCGAAGCCCGGCACCGTTGCGGCGACGGGAACGATGACGGCGGCGGCGATGGCGATCACCATCAGCCCGGCCACGAAGCCGTCAGCCTCGCCGCGAACGATCAGGCGGCGCCATGACGCCGTGAAGCTGAACTGCGCCTTGAGGAAGGCGACGCCGAGCGCGAAGCCGCTGACGAGGAGCGCGGCCGCCGCCGGCTGGCCATCCACCAGCACCAGCGCCACCAGCAGCGCGGCCGCCAGCACCGAGGCGATCAGGAACGGCCAATCGCGCTGCGATCGCCGCTCCGGCTCGCGTGCCGCTGCGGCCGGCTCTGTTGCTGCAACACTCACGATTATCCCCCGCGTCCGATTCGACTGAACGCTACAGGCCCATCCCGAGGGCTTTCTTGATGTCGTCCCAGCGCGTTCGCGACGAGTTCACGGCGTGGTGCGGATCGGCGGTCCATTCCACCATCGAGCCGTCGTAGAGCCGCACGTCGGGCCGTTCGAGGATGACCGACAGCACGAACCAGTCCGTCGCCGCCCAGTGGCCGGTGTTGCAATAAGCAACGGTCGGTCCCGGAGGAATCGTGGCCGCGATGGCGGCAAGCTCGGCCTTCGGCCGCAGCCGGTTGGTCACGGGATCGTAGAAGCGCGCGCTGTCGAGGCTGACCGCGCCGGGAATATGCCCATAGGCCTTGGCGGCGGCCACCTTTTCCTTGCCGTCGAAAAAGCTGCGCGGCCGCGCATCGACCAGCGTTGCCCTGGTGTTTTGCTCCACCAGCTTGACGTCGGCGAGCAGGCGTTCGTCCGGCTTGATGGAGAAGATCTTAGGGGAGGGCAGGTTTTGGGCGCGCTCCACCGGATACCCCGCCTCCCTCCACCCCGCAAAGCCGCCATCGAGGATCGATACTGCGGGGTGGCCGGCGACCTTGAGCGTCCAATAGATTCGCGCGGCGGAACCGAAGTCGGTCGCGCTCACGCCGGCCGGAACGATGATGACGTGACTGTCCTCGTCGATGCCAGTTTCGCCGATCAGCTTCTCAAGCTCGGTTGTTGTGGGCAGCATGAACGGCACGCCGTTCCGCGTGACGCGCCAGCCGGCCTTGTCGTAGTCGCTGTGGATGGCGCCGGGAATATGCCCTTCCGCATAGGCACGTGCCCCGCCGCCGTCGACCACGGAGCGCACGTCGAGGATCACGAGTTCGGGGCGGGAGAGGCGATCCTTCAACCACTGCGCCGAGACCAGCGGGGTGACCGGCTCGGCAGCCAGGATGGCCCCAAGAACGGCCCACGCGACAACCATTCTCCGAACGGCAGCAAACGGCGACATTGGACCCCCGCGGCAGACGGCCCGGCGGATTCCGGGCCCAACATTCCGCTTGAAATAGAATATTTTACTCTGTAGTTACAGGAGATCATCGTAAAAGAAAAAATATTCTATAATTCATCCAAAAGCGGAAAACGGGGGCTCCATGGACGCCATCGACCGAAAAATTCTCGCGGTCATCCAGACCGACGCGTCGTTGTCGGTCGCCGAAATCGGCAACCGCGTCGGCCTGTCGTCCACGCCATGCTGGAAGCGCATCCAGCGGATGGAGGCGGAGGGCGTCATCACCAAGCGCGTCGCGCTGATCGACCCCAACAAGATCGGGCTCGGCATCACCGTGTTCGTGTCGGTTGAAACCGGCGACCATTCGCAGGAATGGCTGGACCGCTTTGCCGAGACGGCCAGCGCCATGCCGGAGGTGATGGAATTCTATCGCATGGCCGGCGACGTCGATTACATGCTCCGCGTCGTGGTGCCCGACATTGCCGGCTACGACACGTTCTACAAGAAGCTCATCAGCACGGTGCCGCTGAAGAACGTCACGTCGCGTTTTGCCATGGAGAAGATCAAATCGACGACGGCGCTGCCGATCCCGCCGGCGTGATCCGCCGGTCCGCGCGGCGCGCGCTCCTCGAGCGGACCGCGCTCAGGGGACGTACTTCACGTCAACCGATTTTCGCGGGCTCATGAAGAGCTGGTCGGAGAGCGTCAACGGCCCGACGATGACGTAGCCGGCCGCCGGCTGGTAGATATATTGCGCCTCGCTCCAAATCAGCGACGAACTCTTGTTGGCAAGAAGCACGGGCGGCAGCGTGACCGGGTCGCCGTTGTTGTGCGGCGTCGCGTTCAGCGCCCTGCTCCAGTCGACGGTCGCGTTGCCGTCCTTGTCGATCTGTACGCTCGACACGATCAACTTGAGGTTGGCGGCGGAAAACGGCGCCATCACCGCCGCGCCGGCCGTGAATATGTCGTTCACGTCCGCTGCGGTCACGCTCGTCGTTCGCGACACCAGATCGGCGACGGTCTTCGCCGTGTTCGTCAACTTGCGATCGGCGCTGATGCCCTGGGACACGTCCACCGATCCGAGAAACAGGAGCAGCAGCAGCGGCAAGATCATCGCGAATTCGATGGCGGACACGCCGCGCTCGTCGTCGAGCCATCGTTTGAGGAAATCCGATTTGAAGCGGCCCACGCGGAGCAGCAGGTGCTTTGCGGCTGTGCTCACGTTCCGTCTGCCTCGTACGGTTCGTTGCGGAAGGCCACCGTCGCCATCATCAGCCGCTTGTTTCCGCTCACGTTTGAGAGATCGAGGCCGGGCACCGTGATCGGGAGAGGCCACAGATAAATCAGCCGCACCACCACGATGTCGCCCGGGCCGCCGGTCTGATAGCCGAGCTTGTTGGGATCGATCTTGCCGTCGGCGTCGAGAGCGATCGGAGTGGCCTGGCCTATGGCGAGGTTGGCGAACGAATCGAAGGTCTGCACATCGACGTTGAGGCCGCTCATGCAATCGAACAGACCGGCGACCCGGTCGCATACCGCCTTCTTGAACTTGTCCCGGTCGAAATTCTGGGTCTGCGCCTGGCCGGTCATGATCAGGCGTGCGCTGTCGGCCGCCACCGTTTCCAGCGACTCCTGGGCGAAGAACACCAATCCGGTTTGCAGGATGGCGAGCATCAGCGCCAGGAACGGCAGCGCCACGAATCCAAATTCGACGGCGACGGCGCCGTCCTGCTGCCGGACGAATCGGCGCAGGACGGTGCGACCGAGCAGCCGCTTCGTGGCGCTGATAATCCTGGCCTGTGGATCGCCGATCATGGGTTCATCCGACTGAAACGGCCGCAAACGCCGCTTCGTCGGACGTTTTTAACAGCGAGGCGTTGTCGAAGTGTTGCGCCCAACGCGGACAAGCGCGCGGATCGCGTTTATCGTCCGTTAACCAGACTCTATTGCGCCGGCCGAGGGCCGCCGGCGCTCGAGCCGACCGCGCCGACCTGGTTCAGGTTGGCCGTGAAGAAATCCGCGGTGTCGCCGACCGTGATGCGGTGCTCGCAATTGGGCATGCAGCTATAGGATTCGCGGTTGACGCCGCGATAGACCCTTACGACCCGGTCGCTCGGCCCCACCACCTGGATGGTCTGTTGCATCAAAGCGGAGCCGGAGCCGTCGAGCGCGATCATATTGGTGGCGCCATAGCTTTTCGCTGTGATCACCGCGATGCTGCCCGGCTGAACGGCGGCATCGGCGATCAGGGGATTGCCGATCACCAGCGTCGCGGTCCGTTCCGGCAGCTTGAGGATCGCGGCCTGATCGAGATGAACCGTCATCGTATCGGCGGCGCGGGCGGGCTGCGGCGATGCGGCGGCCCACGCCACGGCCGCGAGCGCCGAGGCGAGCAACACACCGCGCTTTAAGCCGCGGCTGGCACCGAACGCTGCCATCGAAGTCTCCAGATGCTACGGCCCGCCGCCGGATGGGGACGCCGGACCACGCTTTAGTCTTGCTTGAGCGCCGGCACGAGGCTGCTCAAGGTATTCCGATATTTCGTGAGTTGAACGTAAATTGGTGAACAAAGTCCAAAGCCGGGCTTTGAGCAGAAACGCATGTCGCCGGATATTGCCATTCGGAGAACGGCGTCGCTCCGCTCGCCCATAGCCGTTCAAGAACGGCGTCGCTCCGCTCGCCTATGGCCGTTCAAGAACGGCGTCGCTTCGCTCGCCTATGGCCGTTCAAGAACGGCGTCGCTCCGCTCGCCTATGGCCGTTCAAGAACGGCGT
>Ga0182740_1000487_pt1 | contig 44326 bp, 50 predicted proteins | sample eDN5th37CKraftBY_FD_128872 | JGI IMG/M metagenome (GOLD analysis project Ga0182740, IMG submission 128872) | Enriched backyard soil microbial communities from Emeryville, California, USA - eDNA 5th pass 37_C Kraft BY (version 2) (version 2) | ecosystem: Environmental > Terrestrial > Soil >...
CACGCTGAAAATCCTCGCGCCCTCCCTGCTGTCGCAGAAAGGGAAAGGGTGGACGACTTTTACGCCGCCCGCAGCAGCTCCATGCCGCCGCTTCCGTGGACTAGTTTCTCACCGCCGTTCTCACCTTCAGGTCAATCTCGGTGATGATGCCGAAGCCGGCCTTGCTGAGCGCGTCTGTCGTGCGCCGCACGGCGTCGTCAAATGAACATTGAAGCGTCCGGGAGAAATAGTAGTTCACAGTCGGTCTCCTTTGTCATGTCGATGCTAAACCGGCATGCTCCGGCCCATGGGGATCGGGTGGCGAAGCGGCCTCGATGGAGCTCCGTCCTCCTCTCAGCACGATGTAGATCGCCGGAATGACGAGCACGGTCAGTGCTGTGGAGGATGCGAGCCCGAACAGGAGCGAGATCGCCAGACCCTGGAAGATCGGATCGGTGAGGATGACGGCAGCACCGATCATGGCGGCGATCGCGGTCAGCAGGATCGGCTTGAAGCGGATCGCGCCGGCTTCCAGAAGGACGTCGATCAGCGGCCTGTCGGGCCTGCGCGCGTGCCGGATGAAATCCACCAGCAGGATCGAGTTGCGCACGATGATGCCGGCAAGCGCAATGAATCCGATCATGGAGGTCGCGGTGAACGGAGCGTCGAACAGCCAGTGCCCGCCGAGGATGCCGATGAAGGTCAGCGGAATAGGCGTCAGGATGACGAGCGGCAGCTTGAACGAGCCAAACTGGGCTACGACGAGGATGTAGATTCCGAGGATCGCCACCATGAAGGCGGCACCCATGTCGCGGAACGTCACCCAGGTCACTTCCCATTCGCCGTCCCACAGAAGCGTCGGATGGCTTTCGTCGTCCGGCTGACCATGCAGGACGATTGCCGGCTTGGGCAGGTCGCCCCAGTCGATCTTCTCGATCGCCTCCTGCACGGCGAGCATGCCGTAGATCGGCGCTTCGTAGGCACCGGCAAGCTCCGCCATCACCATCTCGGCGGCCCGGCCGTTGTGCCGAAAGATCGGGTAGGATGCAGCCTCGCGCGCAACGGTGACGACGTCGCCGAGTTCGACCACGCCGCGGCCACCGGGCAGCGCGTTGGCCGGAACCGGCGTTGCCAGCGCGCGTTCGTCGATCGTGCCGTGTTTCTTCGGAAGCGAGAGTCGGATCGGGATCGGCTGGCGCCCTCCGCCGCGATGCGAATAGCCGACGGTTGCCCCGCCATAGAGATAGCGCAGCGTGTCATATACATCCGACTGCTCGACCCGGTAATATTCGAGATTGTCCTGGTCGATGGCGAGGCGCACCCGCTCCGGCTGGTTGTGGTAGCTGTCGTCGACGTCGACGATGAAGGGCACGCTCTCGAAGGCCTCCCGTACCTTGCCGGCGACGGCGCGCCGGGTCTGCGGGTCCGGGCCGTAGATCTCGGCAAGCAGGGTCCCGATGACGGGAGGCCCCGGCGGCGGCTCCACGACCTTCACGGCAGTATCGTTGGGCAAATCGAGGTCCTTGATCCGCTCGCGCATGTCGAGCGCGATCGCATGGCTCGCACGGCCGCGCTCGCCCTTGGGGGAGAGATTCACCGCAACCTGTCCTTGCTCGGGATTGCCCCGCAGATAGTAGTGACGCACCAACCCGTTGAAATCGAAGGGTGCGGCGGTACCGGCATAGGTCTGGAAGGAAACGATCTCCGGAACTTCGACAAGCCTGTCCACAACGGATTGCAACGCCCGGTCGGTATCTTCGACGGAGGAGCCCTTCGGCAGGTCGAGCACGACCTGGAGATCGGACTTGTTGTCGAACGGAAGCAGCTTGACCGTGACATGCTGAGTGTAGAGAAGCCCGAGCGAGGCGAAAGTCGCCAGCCCGACCACGAGCAGAAACGCCCAGGCGCGTGGGCGGCTTGCAAGAACGGGCGTGGCAACCGCGACATAGAGACGTCCGAGACGGCCGCCTGCCTCCTCGTGAGCAGCCGGAGAAGCGCCCTCCCCTTGCGGTCCCGCGTGTTCCCTGCCGATCCTGATCATGAGCCACGGCGTCAGCATGACGGCGACGAAGAAGGAGAACAGCATGGCCGCGGAGGCATTGGCGGGAATCGGGCTCATATAGGGCCCCATCATGCCTGAGACGAACAGCATCGGCAGGAGAGCCGCGACCACCGTCAGCGTGGCGACGATCGTCGGATTGCCGACCTCGGCGACGGCGTCTATCGCCGCCTGGATGCGCGAGCGGCCGTCCTGCATGGCCCAATGGCGTGCGATGTTCTCGATGACGACGATGGCGTCGTCGACCAGGATCCCGATCGAAAAGATCAGCGCGAACAGCGAAACCCGGTTGAGCGTATAGCCCATGATCCAAGAAGCGAAGAGCGTAAGCAGGATGGTCGTGGGAATGACGACGGCGACCACCAGAGCCTCGCGCCAGCCGATAGCGATCGCGACCAGAACGACGATCGAGACTGTCGCCAGCCCGAGGTGGAAGAGCAGCTCGTTGGCTTTCTCGTCGGCGGTCTCGCCATAGTTGCGCGTGACCGTCATTTCCACGTCGGACGGAAAGATCTGGCCGCGCACCTGCTCCAGCCTGTGCACGATCTGCTCGGCGATCACGACGGCATTGGTGGCGGGACGCTTGGCGATGGCGAGAGAGACCGCAGGGGCCCGTTCAAGTCCTTCGCCGGCCCTGCGAATGTCCATCACGCTGCTTTCGGCCGGCGTGGTGGCCAAGACCATATCGGCCACATCTCGGACGTAGACGGGGCGGCCGTCGCGCGCCGTAAGCAGAAGGTTGCCGATTTCGGGTAACGTCTGAAGCGTCTGGCCTGCGATGACGGGGTGCTGGCCGCCGTCATCACGGATCGTGCCGATCCGGAACGAGCGGTTGGCGCCTTCGACCTTGGCGGCAAGCTGCTGCAAGGTGATGCCGAAGAGGGAAAGCCGCTCCGGGTCCGGTTCGACGCGGAACTGTTCGGGCTGTTCGCCGACGATGTAGGTGAGCCCGATATCGGGCAGCTTCGACACTTCCACCTGAAGCTCGCGGGCGAGGCGGGTAAGGTCATTTGCTGTCCAGCGCCCGGCGGCCTGCGCAGTCGGGCGCAACGTGACCACGACGATCGCCACGTCGTCGATGCCGCGGCCGACGATCAACGGCTCGGGGATGCCGACCGGAATGCGGTCCATGTTGGCGCGAACCTTCTCATGGACCCGCAGCATGGCCGCATCGGAATCGGTGCCCACCTCGAAGCGGGCGGTGACGAGCGCGCCGTCGTCGTCCGTCTGTGAATAGACATGCTCCACACCATCGATGCTCTTGATGATGGTTTCGAGAGGCTCCGTGACGAGTTTGACGGCATCTTCCGCCTTCAGGCCGTTGGCGTTGACATGAATGTCGACCATCGGCACGGAAATCTGCGGTTCCTCCTCGCGCGGTAGCGTGATGAGGGCGACCAGGCCGAGGGCAAGTGCGGCCAGCAGGAAAAGCGGCGTAAGCGGTGAAACGATGAAGGCGCGGGTGAGTCCGCCGGCGATCCCAAGCTTCATGGCAGCACGACCCGGTCGCCGACGCGCAGGCCGGACAGCACCTCGACGTGCTTTACGTCGCCGTCCCCGACAATTTCGCCAAGGATCACGGCGACGTCCATCTCGCCTTCGGCCGTGGCGACACGCACATAGTCGACGCCATGCACGGTGCGCACCGCTTCGGGCGGGACGGCAAGTGCGGATCGCTTGCCCACGGGGATGGACACCAGCGTGCGCTCGTTGACGAAATAGTCGCCGATGCCCTCAATCTCGACGTCGGCGATCACGCGCCCTTCGTCGATTTCCGGATAGACCTTGCTGATGCGGCCGGAACGGACTGTCTCGAGCTCGCCGGCGCGTTGCACCAGTCCACGCTCGCCAATGACGACCTCTGCGCCCTCCACGATCTCGGCCGCATGCCGTTCCGGCAAGGAAAGGCGCAGATAATATGGCCCGGGTGCGATACGCGCGATGTCCTCACCTGCCATGATGACGGATCCGAGGGTTACGGGGACGGTGAGGACCCTACCCGTTGCGGGAGCAAGGACTTCACCTTCCTTCGCGCTTTGCTCGACAACCGCCTTCTCCGCAACCGCGGCAGCGGCCTGATTGGTGGCGACCTCGAACTGCGTCCTGGCCTGGTCGACACGGGTCTGGGTCCCGGTGCCGGACGCCCGCAACTGTTCGGCGCGCTCCAGCTCGAGACGCGCATTCGCGAGTTGCGAGTTGAGCGCTTCGAGGCGGGCGTCGGCAGCCCTCAATTGCAGAGCGAGCTTGTCGTCGACGATCAGCGCGATGACGTCGCCCTTGGAGACCTGATCTCCCTCGCCAACCCGAACGTCCTGCACGACACCGCCTATCCGGGCGCGTCCCGGCACGACTATCCGGCTTTCCACGCGGCCGAACACGGCCTTCATCTCGGGAACCGTCAGCGGTTGCACGAGGAACTCGGCGGCAAAGGACATCGAGACGACAAAGGGTGCAGTCGCTGCAAGCGCTGCGGCAAATTGAACAACGGCTCGAATCATGTATTTCATCGCTTTTTCAGGCGGCAATGCGCAACTGCTGCAACTACTTTGAATGTAAGGTGGGGCTGCCTGGATTAGTTGAACGCGCAGCCTGTCTTCACCCCAAGCTTTCGGAAGACCATCGCGGCGGGGCAGAAGCCGGTCAGTGATGCCTGCATGAGATTCAGGCCGACAAAGGCATTCAGCAGATACCACCAGGGCGACACGTAGAAGCCGAGCGCCAGTGAAAGAAGGACCATGAACCCCGCGAACATCATCACGGCACGATCGAGCGTCATTTGACTATTCCTTCTGTTATCGAACCCACTTGTGCGACCGTGGAAGCCATTCCGCATTGATCCGTCTCAAATCGCCGGCTGACAGGGGTCCCGCGGTCCGCAAGGCATCGGGAAAATCGTGGCTTGCATATAACATTCAAAATTCTTAAATTCAAGAACATGAATGTTATGGATATGATCCCCGCTTCCGAATCCGCCGCCGAGCTGATGCGCAGCCTGTCTCATCCCCAACGACTGCTGGTGCTTTGCGCGCTGGTGGATGGCGAGAAGTCGGTTGCTGAATTGCGTCAGGAACTAGGGATCGAGCAGGTGCCGATGTCGCAGCAACTGATGCGCCTGAGGGCGGACGGGCTCGTCGAGGCCCGCCGTGAGGGAACGGCGGTCTTCTACAGCATTACCCAGCCACAGGTCCTGACGGTGATCGAAGCGCTCCACACCGCCTATTGCAGAAAGCAACCCTCAGCCCCCCGACCCGGCCAAAGGGGAAACGAGGCGGCGGACTGACGGCCAGACCAGGCTAGTTCGCCCGACATCCAGGTCGGGCCGTCCTGTCATTCGCCAGCCTTCCCTGCTCTTCCGGAGACTGTAACCGCCTGCTTCTTTGCCGCATCATCCATCAGTTCGTACCACATAGCGTTGAGGACGGCGACGGCCGCGGCAAGGGGCAGGCCAAGCAACCATGCAAAATACCACATTGCGAATTTCCCTTGTTCAATAGGCGTGGCCTGAGCCGTCAGTGATCGACTTCTCATCCACCTTGCCCCACAGCACGCGATAGACCCAGGCGGTGTAGGCGACCACGATCGGCACGAAAACCACGCTGACGACCAGCATGATGAAGAGCGTCATATGGCTCGACGAAGCGTCCCAGACGGTCAGGCTGGCCTGCGGCTGGATCGATGACGGCAGGATGAAAGGAAACATCGACAGCCCGACCGTCGAGATGATGCCGAGGATGGAGACGGACGAGGCAAGGATCGCCGCAACCTCGCGCCTCGCGCGCATAAAAGCATAGGCGCCCGCCGCCCCGGCAAAACCCATCGCCGGGCCGAGCACCATCCATGGATGGGTGGCATAGTTCTCGAACCAGATACCTGGCGCCCGCTCCACCGTCTTGGCGAGAGGGTTGGAGGGGCCGGTCGTGACGACCTCGCTGGTGATACGATAGCCGTCGATGCCGAGCCAGAGCCACAGCCCGCCGATCGCGAACAGGGCGATGGTCACGAGCGCGGCAATGCTTCCGTAGGCACGCGAGCGGTCGGCGACCGGGCCTTCCGTCTTCAGAACAAGCCAGGCCGCCCCGTGCATGACCAGCATGGCGACGGACAGGAGGCCAGCCAGCAACCCGAACGGGTTCAGAAGTTCAAACAATGTCGTGCCCTCATAGAAGATGCGCAGATCGCTTTCGAACCGAAACGGAACTCCTTGCAGGACGTTGCCGACGGCTACACCCATGACGAGCGCCGGCACGCCGCCGCCGATGAAGAGAGCCCAGTCCCAGGCTGTACGCCATGCCGCGCTCTCGCGCTCGGATCGGTATTTGAAGCCGACAGGGCGCAGGATGAGGGCGAACAGGATGGCGAACATCGCGAGGTAGAAGCCGGAGAAGGAGACGGCGTAGAGCGGCGGCCAGGCGGCGAAGATCGCACCGCCGCCGAGGACCAGCCACACCTGATTGCCTTCCCAAACCGGGCCGACGGAATTGATGACGACACGGCGCTCGACATCCGTTCTGGCCACGAAAGGCAACAGGAATCCCGTGCCCAGATCGAAGCCGTCCATCACGGCAAAGCCGATGAGCAGCACACCGAGCAGCAGCCACCAGGCGACGCGGAGAATTTCGTAATCGATATATTGATGCAGGATCATAGTTCTACTCCGCAGCAGCGAACGAGGTCGGAACAAGTTTGGCCTCGGGCTCGTCATCGGGCTCCGGTCCGTGGCGGATCGCCCTGATCATCAAAGCCATCTCGATGATGAACAGCACCGTGTAAATCAGCACGAAGCCGGCGATGGTGGCGAGCACCGTCGCGGCCCCCAGATTGGAGACCGCTGCGGCGGTCGGCAGCACGCCCTCGATGATCCAGGGCTGGCGACCGAATTCCGCGACGATCCAGCCCAGTTCGGCCGCGATCCATGGCAGGGGTATCGAGAAGACGGCGACGCGCAGGAGGAAAGGATAGCGGTCGAGCCGGCGGCGCGCCGAGAGGTAGAAGAACACGGCCATCAGGGCAATGAAGAAAAAGCCCAGACCGACCATGATGCGAAACGACCAGAACAGCGTTGGAACGTGGGGAACCGTGTCCAGCGCCGCCTGATGGATCTGGTCTTCAGTCGCCTGACGCGGATCGTCGACATAACGCTTGAGAAGAAGGGCATATCCGAGGTCGCGGCCATTGTTCTCGAAGGCCGTGCGCACTTCCGGTGCAACATTGGCCCCGCCATTCGTCTCCCGGATCTGCTGGAGTGCGTCGAAAGCCGTGACGCCCCGACGAATGCGTGTCTCGGCATGCTCCACCAGTTCGTCTATGCCGGGGATTTCGGCGGTCAGCGAGCGCGTGCCGATCAGGCCCATCACCCATGGAATCCTGACCGCATAATGGGTTTCGCGAGCCTCCTGGTCGGGAAGCCCGAACAGGGTGAAGGCGGCGGGCGCAGGTTCGGTCTCCCACATGCCCTCCATGGCCGCCAGCTTCATCTTCTGGTGCTCGGTCGACAGATAGCCGCTCTCGTCGCCGAGAACGACGACCGACAGCGCCGCGGCAAGGCCGAACGAGGCCGCAACCGTCATCGAGCGCTTGGCCAATTCGGTATGCCGTTCCTTGAGCACATACCAGGCCGAGACGCCGAGGACGAAAACCGCGGCGGTGACGTAGCCGGCGGAAATCGTGTGCACGAACTTCGCCTGCGCCACCGGATTGAAAAGCACCGCATAGAAGTCGTTCACTTCCATGCGCATGGTCTGCGGATTGAAGACGGAACCGACCGGGTTCTGCATCCAGCCATTGGCAATGAGAATCCATAGCGCCGAAAGATTCGAGCCGAGAGCCACGGCCCAGGTGGCGGCGAGGTGACCGACCCTGGACAGTTTATCCCATCCGAAAAAGAAGAGGCCGACGAAGGTCGCTTCGAGGAAGAAGGCCATCAGCCCTTCGATCGCCAGCGGAGCGCCGAAGATGTCGCCGACATAATGGCTATAATAGCTCCAGTTCATGCCGAACTGGAATTCCATGACAAGGCCGGTGGCGACGCCGAGCACAAAGTTGATGCCGAACAGCGTGCCCCAGAACTTAGTCATCTGGCGCCAGATCGGTCGCCCCGTCATGACGTAGACTGTCTCCATGATCGCCAGCAGCACAGAAAGGCCGAGCGTCAGGGGCACGAAGAGGAAATGGTAAAGCGCGGTGATGGCGAATTGCAGCCGCGAAAGATCTACAATGTCCAGGTCCATTAAGTATTCTCCATTCGCCCATCATCGCAAGGTGTTGCCGGCAGTCTTTGATATCGGTCAATCGCCATCAGTCCGGTCGCAAGTCTTCGAGCAGGGAGGCAAATTCCGGCCCGCCGCGCCGGACGATGGTAGTGATCGATCCCTTGTCCATGATGACAATGCTGTCGGCGAGTTCGGCCTCCCGCCGGATATGCGTGGCCAACACTATCGAACGCCCTTCGGCCCGTGCTGCAAGACGGATCAGGACGTCACGCGCCGTCGGCCCGTCGAGCCCCTCGGTCGGCTCGTCGAGCAGCCATAGCGGCGCGTCGCGCAGGAACAGGCGAGCGAGCGCCAGCCGACGCGCCTGCCCGCCCGAAAGACCAAACCCCCCTTCGCCGAGCCGCGTATCGAGCTTCTCCGGGAGAGCTTCGACATCCTCTCTGAGGCCTGCGGCCTCGAGTGCGGCAAGCAGTCGGGAATCGTCGGCCTTCGGATCGGCAAGGCGAAGGTTGTCGCGCAGGCAGTCCTGAAACAGTTCGGTCCTCTGTGTCAGCAGCGTTGCCACCCGTCGTTCGACCATACCGTGTTCGGCCGCTATTTCCCCGGCAATGAGGGCGAGCAACGTCGACTTGCCGGCGCCGCTCGGTCCCACGAGCGCGACGCGCTGGCCGTCACGGATCATAAGCGAGACATCGCGCAGCGTCGGCGCGGAAGCGCCCGCATGCCTGACCGTTGCATGCGCCAGACAGACGGAAAGGCCGGCAGGAGGACCGAGGGCGGCCGATTCGGGAGGAAGAACCTCCAGACGCGGCGCGATCCGACGCGCCGCAAGCAGTGTGCGCCCCAGCTCAAGGGCGCCTCTGCGCAGTGGCGTGAAAGGTTCCAGGGCCGCGAACGCCACGAGAATGCCGAGCGCGGCGACTGGCGCGTCGATGGAACCTGTCTCGGCAAGCAGCGTCATGGCGACGACGGTGGCCGACAACAGTAGCGTCCCGACAATACCGAAAGCGATGCCCGTCTTGGTTTCTATGCGATTGAGCGCGTCGTCGCTCTCTGCAAGATAGCGGTCCACCGTGGCGGCATCTTGCTGCCGGGCAGCAAGTTGTCCTGCCATGATCAATTCCGTATGACCGGCGACGAGGTCGATGATGTGTGAGCGCAGGATTTCAAGGCCATGCGCCCGTCGCTCCGCCGGCCTTTTCGCGGCAATGGCCGCAACGGTGGGAATTCCAGCCCCCGCCAGCACGAGCAAAAAGACAATCGCGGTTCCGAACAGCGGCTCGATCAGCCCCAGCACGGTACCGCTTGCCAGCGCCACGACAAGCGCGCCAAAAAGCGGCACCAACACACGCAGGTAGAGCGAATCCAGCGCGTCGATGTCGAGCGTCAGCCGGAACAGCAAGCGGGCCGGCCGCTTGATGAGGCCGGCGGCCATGTCGGGCCGGGCCCAACCCCGGAACAGCCCCTCGCGCAGTTCGGCAAGTACGCCGAGGGTTGCATCGTGCGTCGTCAATCGCTCGCCATAGCGGGCGGCGGTGCGGACAAGCGCGAGGAAGCGGATACCTGCTGCCGGGGCGAATACGTCGAAGGCAAGCGCAGTCGTGACCGACAGGCCGGCGATCGCCGTGGCGGTGATGAACCAGCCGGAAAGGCCGAGAAGCGCTACTCCGGCCAGAGCCGTGGCGGCTGAAAGAAGCGCACCGGCAACCGGCATGAAACGATTGCCGGAGAGGAAAAGCACGAGGATCGGTCGCAGGCTGGTCATGCCGCGCGCTCCAGTCGCCCCGGTGTCACGCGCACGATCCGATCCATGCGTGCCGCCAGCGCGGGATCATGCGTAGCGACGATCAGAGTGCGGCCGTCCGCCAGCGCCAGAAGAGCGTCGGCGATCTGCCGGGCGGTTACCACATCGAGATGCGCGGTGGGTTCGTCGGCGAGGATCAGCCCGGTTTCGGGGGCTGCGACAATGCGCGCGAGCGCAAGCCGCGAGGCCTCGCCTCCCGACAAGCCAACACCGCCCTCGCCGACCGGCGCCGCCCCTCTCCTGGCGGCCACCGCGCCGAGGCCCACCAGATCCAGGGCCTTTCGGACCACCTTCCTGCTTATGCCGGGTCGCCCCAGCGTGACATTGCCTGCAAGTGTCGCGGGGAAAATGTGCGGACGTTGTCCGATGAACGCCATGCGTCGGCGCAGCGCTGCAGCTGTACGCTGCGACATGACCTCTCCTCCGATCAGGATGCGGCCGCTTTCGGGCAGCGCAAAGCCGGAAAGCAGCGCGAGCAGCGTCGATTTTCCGGATCCGCTGGAACCGAGCAGCGCCACATGCTCGCCGGGGACGACGTCGAGATCGAAGCCGTCGAAGACAGGCTCGGTATTGGAAGCGTGGCGAAAGCGAAGCTTTTCGATGCGAACACCTGGCGGCGAAGATGGAGCCGGCCCGAATGGCAAATCCTCATCTTGGGCCCCGGGAAGTAGCGTGCCTTGCTGTGCAAGATCGCGAACCGCCTGCATGGCCGCCTCGCCCGCGGCCCGGTCGTGCCAGACGGTGGAAAGGTCACGCAACGGTTCGAAGAAGGCGGGCGCGAGCAGCAGAATGAACAAACCTTCTTTGAGGGAAAGCGTCGTCCCCCAGGCGCCAAAGGGGAGTTGTCCCAGAAGGTGGAAACCGACGTAGACGGCGACCATGGCGACGCCCAGCGCGGAGAACAACTCAAGCACCGCGGACGACAGGAAGGCGATCCGCAGCACCGCCATGGTGCGCAGCCGGAGATTTTCCGCATCGAGCCTTAGCCTGCGGGCGGTCATGTCGACGGCTCCGAGCGAGCGGATCGTGGCAAGACCACGCAGCCGGTCGAGCAGGAAGGCGTTCATGCTCCCCAGTTCGACGAGTTGCGCCTTGCTCGCGGCCTTGGCGCGCCAGCCGATGAGCGCCATGAAGATCGGGATCAGGGGTGCAGCGATGAGGAGCACCAGGGCGGCGGCCCAGGACCAGACGAAGACGCAAGCGAAGATCAGCAGCGGCATGATCGTCGCACGCAGTCGCGCCGGCTGGAAACGGGCAACGTGTGGTACGATCGCCTCCGCCTGCTCGGCCAGCGTGCTCGCTGCGAGGCCGGAGGCAGGACGGGCGGGGTCGATCGGCGAACGGTCCGCGAGAGCGGCCAGGGCATCGCGGCGAAGATCGGACAGGGTATGACGCGCCTGACGAAAGGCTATGCGAGCGCCGGCGGCATCGAGAACCGACCTCAGCACTCCGAGGACAAACACGCCTGTCGCATACCACCAGACCGAAGCGGCGGCGTCTCCGGCGCCGATGTTCCCCACTGCCGATGCGAGCAGCCAAGCTTGCGGAATCCAGATCGTGGACGCAAAGATTTGAAGAGCCGATCCAGTCCGGGCTTTTGCATTCGATGCCGGTCGCATGGTCGCATGGCACTGATCGGTATCAGCGCCTCCCTCGCCGCGAGATGCATCGCAAGGACCGATGACCGCGGCTTCCGCTCGCCTATCTTCCGGCGCGCTGATGGAACCGGCTTTGGTCACACTCGCCCCTTCCCGTCTTTTGTTTTCCGACGACCCACGGAGACGATCTTGTCGCTGGCATCGAGCAACCTGGAGATGCGGGAACCCAACCCAAGCAAGGTCGCGAGCCGCTGGGTGTCGAGCTGCTTGACATCATCATACCAGGTCGTCAGTTGCTCGATCAGGCCGTGCATCTCGGTCATGCGTCGCTGCGCGAAGCGTTCGCTCTCGCCCTGCGGATCCTGCATCAGGATTTCGCGCAGCACCGAAAGCGTAGGATCGATTTCGCGCTTTTTTCTTTCCTCGATCAGCGTGCGCAGGATTTGCCAGACATCATCCGGCGCGGAGAAGAACTCACGACGATCGCCCGGCTTGTGGCTTAGCAGAACAAGGCGCCACGCTTGCAATTCGCGCAAGCTCATCGAGACATTCGAGCGTGAAATGCCGAGTGCCTCGACAATCTCGTCGGCACATAGCGGCTTCGGTGAGACATAGAGAAGGGCGTAGATCTGGCCGACCGTGCGGTTGATACCCCAGCGACTCCCCATCTCTCCGAAATGAAGAACAAAAGCCTGAATGAGTGGCGGAAGGTTCACGGCGGACTTTCACGGAGTTCAGAAATTTCTGAAACTTCTATATATAAAGACGTGATTGCGCAAGTCTGCATTGCTAGCGCCTGAGGTGTACATCGCGAAAGACAAGAACCTTCAACACATCTCGTCAGCTCAAAATGGCCATGCTTTATCGAAGCCGTGAGAACTCTGGATCGGTCAACCCCGGAAGATAGTCCGTAGGGCGCCAATGTCCGTATTCGTGGCTTATGACGTCGTACGCGCTTCCATCGGCAAGGAACAAAGGTCGTGGTCACCACTGGCTGACGGTGCATGCCCGCATATGTCTCGTTCTTCCGTGAGGCTGCGGAACGCCTCGAACTGACTGAGATAGACGGTTCCCGTCAGGTGATCGAGGAACGCGGCACGCTTGAGACGATCCATCACGGGACCCTTCACCTCGGTCAGATGGAAGGTGATACCGGCATCCTTCAGTCGGTGATTGATCTCCTCCAGGCTTTCCAGCGCGCTGGCATCGATGGTGTTGACTGCCGAACACATCAGCACAACGTGGCGCAGGTCAGGACGCTCGGCCACAAGTTCGGCAATTCGGTCTTCGAGATAGCGACTGTTGGCGAAATAGAGGCTTTCGTCGACCCGGATCGACAGGATGTGCGGATCGATCTGGACCTGATGGCGTTCGACGTTGCGGAAGTGTTCGGTCCCTGGCACCAGGCCGACGACCGCCATGTGGGGCTTGCTCGTGCGGTAGAGGTGAAGAACGAGCGACAGCGCTACCCCAGCCACCACGCCAGGCTCCACGCCCCACAACAGGGTAACGAGGATCGTCGCCGCCATCGCGGAAAAGTCGGCCTTCGAATAGTCGAAGACCTGGCGGATCGCCTTGAGGTCGACGAGCGACAGGACGGCGACGATGATGGTTGCGGCAAGGGTAGCCTGCGGGAGGCTGGTGAGGAGCGGCGTCAGGAACAAGGTCGCAAATGCGATACCGGCGGCCGTGAATACGCCGGCAGCGGGCGTTTCGGCCCCAGCGTCGAAATTGACGACGGAACGGGCGAAGCCTCCCGTCACCGGATAGCCGGTGGAAAGGCCGGAAGCGATGTTGGCAGCGCCAAGCCCGATCAGTTCCTGATCCGGAACGATGCGCTGTCGCCGTTTCGAGGCGAGCGTCTGCGCAACCGACACGGATTCGACGAAGCCGATGATGCTGATCAGGAAGGCCGGGGCGGCGAGGGTTGCGACCAGGTCAAGGGAGATCTGCGGCAGGCCGAATGCCGGCAGGCCTTGCGGGATCGTGCCGACCAGCGCGACGCCCTTCCCGCCAAGGTCGAGCGCGACTGCAATGAGGATCGTCATGACCACCGCAAGAATCGGCGCGGCCTTGGTCATCAGGTCCGCCGGCCGTTTCGCGACGCCGAGGCCGATCAGCAGAGATTTCAGCCGCGTACGGGCGAAATAGAGGAAGGCCAGTGCGCCCGCACCGATAGCGACCGTGTAGAGATTGATCCGGGCCGCCGCCCTTGCCAGCGCGAAAACAATTTCGGGAAGGGTATCGCCGCCCGCATCGACGCCGAGAATATGCTTCAACTGGCTGGCCGCGATCAGGAGTCCCGAGGCGGTGATGAAGCCGGAGATCACCGGATGGCTGAGGAAATTGGCAAGGAAGCCGAGCCGGAACAGGCCCATCAGAACCAGCATCGCCCCCGACAGCAGCGCCAGCACGATTGCCGCTATGAGATAATCCGTCGTACCTTGCGCGGCGATCTGCCCAACGGCCGATGCCGTCATGAGCGACACGACGGCGACAGGCCCAACCGCCAGTGTCCTACTGGTGCCGAACAGCGCGTAGGCCACCAGCGGCAGGATCGACGCGTAGAGGCCGACTTCAGGCGGCAGCCCCGCGAGCATGGCATAGGCCAACGATTGCGGGATGAGCATGATCGTGACGATGACCGCGGCAACCAGATCGCTGACCAGCGTCGTCCGATCATAGGTACGCGCCCAATCCGTCAACGGCAGATATCCGTTTATCCGCCTCGCAAGGCCGCCCATCTTCGTATCACCTTCCGCTGATCAGGCCGCGTCCGACTGCGTCCGCACTGCCATCGCGTGTCGCGCCAGGCGCGCCGCAGCGATGCCGCCCAACATCGAGCCGACAAAGAGCAGCGCGTCGGCTTCGCCCAGGCCGAGAGCCGGGATGGCACCTCCTGGACAGAAGCCGGTGATGCCCCAACCGACGCCGAACACCGCCGAACCCGCGATGAGCGCGGGGTCGATATTGCGGGCGCTCGGAAGATGAAAGGTTCGATCGAACAGGGGCTGCGGACGTCTGAGCACGAAATGATAGCCGATGGCGGTCACGATGAGCGCACCACCCATCACGAACGCGAGCGAGGGGTCCCACACGCCTGCCACATCGAAGAAACTGAGCACCTTGGCCGGGTTGGCCATACCGGAAATCGCAATTCCTGCGCCGAAGACGAGACCTGCGAAAAGGGCGGAGAGGGTCCGGATCATCAGAAGCCTCCAAGAAGGTGACGAACGATGAAGACGGTCAATGCCGTCGATGCCATGAATGTGAGCGTCGCGGCGATGGAACGTGGCGACACCCGGGCGAGCCCGCAGACGCCGTGTCCGGACGTGCAGCCGGAGCCGAAATAGACGCCAATGCCGACGATCAGCCCGCCGATGACGAGCCATGGCGCTGGTACCGCGCTCTCAAAAGGAATGACCGGCTCACCGGCAATGGCAATGATCAGGGCTGGTGCGGCGATCGCTCCGGCAATGAAGGCCGCCCGCCAGGTCCAGTCGTTCGAGAATGGCGGCAGAAGCCCAGACAGGATGCCGGTCATCCCGGCGATGCGGCCATGGAAGGCCATCAGCAGGACGGCGGCAACGCCGATCAGCGCGCCTCCAAGAAGGGAGGCAAGCGGTGTGAATTCAGTCATCGATCAGTCTCGTCGTTGCGGGTTTGCGGCATCGCTCGTGCAGAACAGCCGGTGCATGGTGTGAATGAATGCTGCCACGCGCGGGTCCGCGAGGTGGTAAAAGACATGCTTGCCCTCCTTGCGACCCGCAATCAGCCCTGCCTCGCGCAACTCTGCGATCTGCTGCGACAGGCCCGGCTGGCGGATGCCGAGCAGATCCTCGAGGTCCCGAACGGAGCGCTCGGCCTCAAGGAGTGCGCAGCAGACCAGCAGTCGATCGGGATTGGACAGCTTCTTCAGAAAGCCCGATGCCTCCTCGACATTGGCCTTCAGGTCGGCTGCTTCGCAGGAAAGCGGCTCAATCACGTGTCAATCCCATGGCGCGCCGCTCAGCACGTCGAGCGGGATCTTAAGGTAACGGCGTCCGTTTGATTCGGGTACGGGCAGCCGTCCGCCATTGGTGTTGATCTGCAGCGAGTGCAAGATCAGCTTAGGCATGGCAAGCGTCCTGTCGCGGGCCTCGCGGGCGGCGACAAACTCCGCTTCCGTCCTGTATTTCGCCATATGGATGTTCTTTGCCTTCTGCTCGCTGACCGTCGATTCCCACAGCGGTTCGCGACCGCCGGGCTGGTAGTCGTGGCCGGTAAAGATGCGGGTCTCGTCCGGCAGGGCGAGGATGTCCTGGATGGACTTCCACAGCACCTTGGCGCTGCCGCCCGGGAAATCGGCGCGCGCCGTGCCGCTGTCGGGCATGAACAGCGTGTCGTGTACGAACGCGGCATCACCGATGACATAGGTGATCGAAGCGAGCGTATGACCCGGCGAGAACATCACTCTCGCGTCGATATTGCCGATCGTGAAGGTGTCGCCGTCAGCAAAGAGGCGATCCCACTGGGAGCCGTCGGCGGGAAAATCCGGCCAGTTGTAGAAGTCCTTCCAAAGCTTCTGGACCTCAGTCACCTTCTCGCCGATCGCTGTGGGCGCTCCGGTCTTTTCCTTGAGGTAGGCGGCGGCCGAGAAGTGGTCGGCATGGGGATGGGTGTCGAGGATCCACTCGACCGTGTAGCCCCTCTCCTTCACGAATTCGAGGATGCGGTCGGCGCTCTTCGATGCGGTCTGGCCGGATTTCTCATCGAAGTCATAGACGGGGTCGATGATCGCGCATTTCTTCGTCTCGGGATCAGCGACCACATATTGGATCGACCAGGTCCGCCGGTCGAAGAAGCCGGTCACTTCGGGTTTCTGTGCCATGGGAATTCTCTTTCTGCGTGCTGCTCTTGGGTGAAGGTGCTAGCGGCCATGTGTGGCGAGCCAGGCCACGCCTCCGGACAGATCGAAACCATGCCTGGCTCCGAACTGCATGAGGTCGGTCTTGGCCATCCGGCCGTCGAGGACCTCTCCGATTGCCCAGAGCGTCAACGATCGTGTGCCGGAGCGGCAAAAGGCAACAACGGGTCCGGCGCTTTCGGCAAGCGTCTTCTGAAAATCGCGCACGAGCTGTTCGGTGATATTGGGCCCTCGCACCGGCAGATGGGCCGAACGCAGTCCGGCCTTCTCGGCGGCGTCGGCGATTGCGCTGGCGGTCGGCTGCAGAAAGCCCTCCCCGTCCGGCCGGTTGTTGACGATTGTCGCATACCCGGCTTGCGCAAGACCGCTGATGTCCTGCGGACTGATCTGGCCGCAAACGGCAAGCCGTTCGTCGATCTGGACCGGCTTCATTTGCCACCTCTCTTAAGAGGACAGGTGTTCAGGCCAAAGATCGAATAGAGCGGGCAGGTTGAGAACAGGCCCGTGAAAAGCGGCACGAGGCCGACCAGTCCCCACCAGCGTGCGTTGCTCTCGAGGACCAACAGGAGCGACAGAAGCCCCAGGCCGATGATGATTCTCAGGGTGCGATCGACGCCACCGACATTCTTCGTCATGTCCGTTCCTCGTCATTGTTTCCGGTTCAATTCCGGCTTCTTCCTTACGTACATACGATTGCAAATAAATGCAATCAATAAAATGTTTCGGACCTACAGTTCTCTCCGGAATTCTTTCTTGCGTGGTGTGCGCCGTCGTCAGGTCGTGCCGGGTGCCTCCTGCTTTCTCCTGCTCATGCGCCACAGAAGCGGGACCAGAACGAGGGCAATCGTCGGAAATATCAGCCAGTTGATGGTCTGCCAGCCGGCCGCCGTCAGCAGCGTTCCGGAAAAGAACGAAGCTGCGGCGACGGAGCCGAAGATGAGGAAGTCGTTCGCGCCTTGCACTTTGCCGCGTTCATCTGACGTGTGGCAGTCGGTTACCATTGCGGTTGCGCCGATGAACCCGAAGTTCCAGCCAACGCCGAGCAGGATCAGCGAGATATAAAAATCGGAAAGGTCTAGCCCGGAAAGTGCGACGGCCCCGGAGCCCGCGATAAGAAGCAGTCCGGCGGCGGTCACCTTCTCCTTGCCGAAGCGACCAATGAGATGGCCGGTGATGAAGCTTGGCGCAAACATGGCGAGCACATGCCACTGGATGCCGAGCGCGGCCTCCCCGACGGTAAACCCGCAGCCGACCATAGCGATGGGGGCCGCAGTCATGACGAAGCTCATTAGCCCATAGGAGACGATGCCGGCCGCTGCTGCGAGCATGAAACGAGGCGCAAGCAGGATCTCGCGAAGGGGTCGGCCGCTGCTCATCGACAGGCGGGCCTGCGCCACTTTCGGAGCGCGCAGCATTGCCAACACGGGAAGCGCCAGAAGCGCCAACACCGCCTGGCTCAGGAAGCTGCCCGCGAAAGGCGCTGCTGGCAGCGCGTCGCGCGTCCAGATCACCAACTGCGGTCCGATGATGGCTGCGATCAGCCCGCCGATCATTACCAGAGAGATCGCCCGTGCCTTGAAGCTGTCGGGGGCGGCATCGGTCGCGGCGAAACGATAGCTTTGAACGTATGCGCCGTAGAAACCGGCGAGAAAGGTGCCAAGGCAGAAGACGACGAATGCTGCTGCGACCACTCCGAGTGTCGCGACGAGGCCGGAGATGAGGCCGATCCCCGCACCGAGCAAATATCCTGTGCGACGACCGAAATGACGCATCACGACCGCGGCGGGGATCGTTCCGAGCGCAAGGCCGAGATTGTAGAGGCTGACCGGCAAGGTCACGAAGGCGGGATCCGGCGACAGGACCTGACCGACGATGCCGCCGAGCGAAATGATGATCGGCGGGCTGGCGGCCCCGAGCGCCTGGGCTGCCGTCAAGATGAATACGTTCCTACGGGCAAGTGCCTCAGCCGGCATAAACAATCCCCAGTCAGTTCTGGGGCGCTTTGCGGCGCCCGATGGCAGGGCCCTCCGAGGCTGCAGCTGCCTTGGCCACCCGTGGTTCGCAGAAAGACTCGTACAAAATGGTCAGCACGTTGCGCGCGGGCTCGCTCTGGATCCGGTACCAGATCATCTGGCCGTCTCGCCGACCGGCGATCAGCCGGTCGCGGCGCAAGAGCGCTAGATGCTGGGAGACGGTCGAATCCCGGATCCCGAGATACTCCGCAAGCTGTCCAACCGACTTCTCGCCATCGATGAGCTGGCACAGGATCAGGAGACGATGCCGGTTGGCAAGCGCCTTCAGCAATTCGCTGGCATCGTCGGCGGCGGCTTCCATGATTTGAAGATCGATTTTCATTATTGCGAACCTACGCAGATTTGAATATATAGTCAATGAGAAATCGCCCTGCCGACGGCACTGCCCCGGCACGGCGCGCTGGAGATCGGATGTATGACGAACGGTGACCGTAACGTTGTCTGCCCGCATTGCGCGGCAGTGAACCGGATTGCTACCGGGCGGGACGCCACTGCGGCCCGCTGCGGATCGTGCAAGGAGAAGCTGTTCGACGGACATCCCGTCGATGCGAATGCCCGCATGTATGATCGCCAGATCGCGCGCAGCGACATCCCGGTTCTTGTCGATGTCTGGGCGCCCTGGTGCGGGCCCTGCCGGGCGATGGCGCCGGCCTTCGCCCAGGCCAGCACCGAACTCGAGCCCGATGTCAGGCTGATCAAGCTCAATTCCGATAACGAACCGGAGGTCGCCGGACGGCTCGGCATTCGCGGGATCCCTACCATGATCCTGTTCCGCGGAGGCAGGGAGCTTGCCCGCACCTCCGGAGCCATGACCGCCAGGCAGATTTTTGACTGGACGCAAAGACATTTGGGCCCGGCAGCCTAGAACAAAGCTGATTTTGCCGTTCGGCGAGGAGGTGAGAGATGAACAGACGAGAACTACTGCTTGGTGCCAGTGCGGCCGGTGCGTTTTCCGCATTGGGCGCGTTTCCAACCCGTGCTCAGGTTTCGTCGGCGCGTGCTCGCATTGTCATTGCGGGAGCCGGTGCCGCCGGTCTGTCGCTGGCCTCCAGATTGTCGCGGCAGATGGAGCATGCAAGCATCACCATCATCGACGCCAAGCACGAGCATCATTTCCAGCCAGGTTATACCTTGGTCGGGGCCGGTCTCTGGCAACCGACGGACGTGACCTTCCGGAACGCCGATTTCATCCCCCCGGGCATCGAGTGGATCGAGGAGGGTGTGGCGGATTTCGACCCTGACGCCAACCGGGTCGCGACCACTTCGGGTCGTAGCGTGAACTGCGACTTCCTCTTCGTGGCAACGGGTTTGATGCTGGATTATCGTGGCATCCAGGGTATGGACGAGTCGCTCATCGGAAAGGACGGGATCGCTTCGATCTATGCCGGACCCGAGGCCGCCGCAGCCTCGTTCAGGGAGATCGAAACATTCATCGACAGGGGTGGCGTCGGCCTGTTCGGCCGGCCTCCGACGGAGATGAAATGCGCCGGCGCGCCGCTGAAGATCACCTTCATCACCGACGACAGGGCGCGCCGCAGAGGCCGGCGCGAAAACGTGGAGCTGATCTACAACGCACATGCCGGCGCGGTGTTCGCAGTTCCGCCGGTAAACGACAAGGTCAAGGAGATGTTTGCCGCCCGCGACGTCGCGGTGAACTATAATCATGTGCTGACGGCAATCGACCCCGATGCGAAGAAAGCCACCTACCGGACCGAAGGCGGCGACGTCACGCTCGACTATGATTTCATTCACGTCGTACCGCCCATGCGCGCTCCTGACGCCGTCAGGAACAGTCCCCTGCCCTGGCAGGACGGTGCGCTCGCCGCGGATGGCTGGATCGAGGTAGACAAGGCGACGCTCCGCCACCCGCGTTTTGCCAATGTCTTTGCAGTCGGCGACGTGGCCGGTGTGCCCCGCGGCAAGACAGCAGCGAGCGTCAAATGGCAGGTCCCTGTTGTCGTGGACAATCTCGTTGCCGAGACGGCCGGACGCGATCCGACCGCGACCTATAACGGCTACACCTCCTGCCCGATGGTGACCGCCTACGGCAAGGCGATGCTGATCGAGTTCGACTATGACGGCACTCTGATCCCCTCCTTCCCGTTCATCGACCCGCTCGAGGAACGCTGGATCTCCTGGGTGATCGAGGAAAAGGGGCTCAAGGGAGCCTACCGCGCCATGCTGCGCGGACGTGCGTGAGGAGCAAGGACAATGGCTGATTTCAATCCTGTGACGCTTTATTTCATTCTCTATGAAAGCATGGGCGTCTGGCTCTTCATTCTCGCCGGCGTGGCAATTCTCCTCCTTGTCGGCGTGATCATGATGACGTTGCGTCTGGGCCGTACGGGTCGTCCGGCCAAACGGCCGGCGATGGCGGCAATCGCGGCGGCGCTCGTCGTGACGGTCGTATTCTTCTTCCTGGTTCCCGGCTGGACGCTCGCCGGCATCGGCGCGTTGAGCGGCGTTGTCGATTATGCCTTCGCTGCTCTTCTTGCGCTCGTGCCAGGAGTCGCGGCCGGAGCGATCGTGTTCATGCTTGCGGCGCGTCGTTGTACTGCGAAAAGCATGAGACAGCCGGTCTCGGCCTGACGAACTCACGCGACCGCGGCAATGTGGGAACCGAGGGACAAGTCAGGTCGATTCAGCGAGGTCCGACAGGTCAACCCTCCGACCTGCCGGGCCTCGTCGCAAAAGATGGTAGCAAGACCTCTTGCACCTTCTTCACTTTCAACCGGAACACCTTGCTTAAGGCGATACAGATGCCGTCTGCGCGTACTTTCCTTCTCGCGGTCGCCGCAGCCGGCCTGGTTGGCGGATCTATCGCCTGGGTTGCTGGCGAAGAGTGGTCGCGATGGGCATGGTCAGCGGGAACGGCCGTTGTCCTCACCGGGCTGATTATCGAGATTGTCACCAGCCTGCGACGCGGCGAGGTTGGGCTCGACCTTGTCGCCGCCCTGTCCATGTCGGCGGCGCTCGCCTTTGGCGAGCCGCTGGCGGGCAATATCGTCGCGCTGATGTATGCTGGGGGTCAGTTTCTCGAAGGCTATGCCGAGGGCCGCGCGCGCCGCGAAATGACGGCGTTGCTGGGCCGCGTGGCGCGTGAAGCCAGCCGCTACGTCGATAGCAGGCTCGAAACTGTGCCGATCGAGTCGCTCCAGCCTGGCGATCGCATTCTGGTGCGCCAGGGCGAAGTGGCGCCGGTCGACGGTGTGCTGCTTTCTGCAACAGCCATGCTTGATCGCTCAGCCCTCACCGGAGAAAGCCTGCCTGCCCGCCTGGTCGAGGGCGACGAGGTGTTGAGCGGCGCGGCCAATGCAAGCGAGCCCTTCGATCTACGCGCAGTTCGCCCGGCAGCGGACAGTACCTACGCCAACATCGTCCGGCTGGTACGGCAAGCGCAGGAAAGGAAGGCGCCAAGCGTTCGCATTGCCGATCGCTATGCTGTCTGGTTCCTGCTGCTGACCATCGTGATCGCGGGCGTGGCATGGTGGATGACAGGTGACCGGATCCGCGCGCTGGCGGTGCTCGTCGTGGCGACGCCCTGTCCGCTGATCCTCGCTTTGCCTGTCGCGATCATAGCCGGCATGTCGCGGACTGCCAGAGAGGGCGTTCTGATCAAGGACGGCGGCGCCCTCGAAATGCTCGCGAAGGTAAGAACGGCCATCCTCGACAAGACGGGCACGCTGACTTTTGGCGAGGCACGCATCATCGCCATGAGAACGGCGGACGGTTGGGACCCCGACGAGATGCTGCGTCTGGCGGCCTCGCTCGACCAGGCATCAAGCCATGTAATTGCGCAGGCGCTGGTGAAGGAGGCACATCACAGGGACCTGTCCTTGTCCTCGCCGTCTGGGGTAAGTGAAATCGGCGGCACCGGCATACGAGGAGTGGTTGAAGGCCGCGATGTCGCGGTCGGCGGTAGTCGCTTCATCCACGAGCTTGTCGAAGATCGTGATCCCTATTCCTTGCGCGCCGACCTTCCCCAGGGGAGCGTCGTCGTCGCGGTTGCCGTGGATGGAGCGCTTGCTGGCATCATCGTGCTTGCCGATGACCTCAGGCCCGATGCAGCTGCCATGCTGGACGAACTCAAGGAATCCGGGATCGATCGGATCGTGATCGCTTCGGGTGATCGCCAGGACGTCGTGGACGCAGTTGCCGAACAGCTTTCCATCGCGCCAGCCTATGGAGAGCTGACGCCGGAGAAAAAAGTTCACGTCGTAGAGCAGGAAGCGACAAGGGCGCCGGTCCTCATGGTCGGCGACGGCGTGAACGATGCGCCGGCGTTGGCCAGTGCCAGCGTTGGCGTGGCCATGGGGGCCCGCGGCTCGGCGGCCTCCGCCGAAAGCGCCGACGTCGTACTCCTGGTCGACCGCATCGACAGATTGGCCGTCGCCGTACGCATCGCCCGGCGAACACGACGCATCGCGCTTCAGAGCGTCCTGGCAGGGCTGGGGCTGTCGGTCGTTGCCATGATCTTCGCCGCGTTCGGCTACCTTCCTCCGGTCGCCGGCGCCTTCTTACAGGAGGCGATCGACGTTGCGGTCATCTTGAACGCCCTCCGGGCGCTGCGATGACAAGTAGCATTTGACTCCTGTCAATGCTGCCTCGGATCTTGGGACGCTATCATAAAACTATTGCCAAGGCCCGAACTGTGAACGTGTGGCGTAAAGCTCCAATATCCAGTCCGGTAGATGAAAGAGGAAAGAAATGATCTTGCCGAACGGAACGACGGTCGCAGTGGTAGACGGTGAAAAGTTGCGCCTGTTCCACAATAAAGGCCATGAACCCCGAATCGATCTTACTGCGCTAGCTGACCCCGACGTCAAAGGCGCCAACGGTGGATCAGGAGCACGTCACAGGAGCGCCGCTGCCAACCCTGACGAGGCGCGACTTCGCGAAGACGATTTCGCCGCCGCTGCGGCCGCCTATCTTAATCGGCAGGTTCTCGGCGGCGCTGTCGAAAGGCTGTTCGAAGTTGCCGATCCCAGAACGCTTGGCGAGATGCGTCGCTATTTTCACGACGCATTGACGGCGCGGCTGGCGGGGACCCTCGCCAAAGATCTCACTGGACATGACGTGGACGCAATTGCCGCGGCACTCGCCCGCGCGTGACCTGGGTCTGCTTTAAGATCGTGCGGCAGAGGCGCATCTGGCCTTTCAGAGCCTGTTCCCGCGAGATCGGTGTGGGCGAGGAAACAGGCATTCACAGCGATGTCGCTATGGAAGGAGAAAAGGGATGCGGCGCGTCTGGCTTTTGGGTGTCCTGTTTGCAATGGCTGTCGGGGCTGGTTCCCTGTTCTTCACCAAAGGCCCTCTCGCAGTCACGATCGTTCAGCCCGAACGTGGTGTGATCCTTCGCGTATACGGGCTCGGCACCGTCGAAGCGCGGATCCTCAGCCGCGTCGGCTTCGAGGTCGGCGCCGCCCTCACCGCGCTTTCTGCCGACTCGGGGGACAGTGTGACGAAAGGGCAGGAACTCGCTATCCTTCACTCCGCAGAGCAAGAGGCGCGTGTCGCTCGCGCTCGCGCCGCAATAGCGGCGAACGAGGCCACTCTTGCGAAGGCCGCGGCGGCGGTCATGCGCGCCCACGCGGTACTGGCCGAGCGTGAAGCGACGAACCGTCGCCAGCAGGGATTGGTGCAGCGTGATATTGCCTCGATCCAGCGCGCGGAGGAGGCACAACGTGACGAAGAGGTAGCCCGCGCCGATGTCGCGGTCGCCGAAGCGGACGTGGCGGTAATCCGGGCGCAGGGCCTAGACGCAGCGGCAGCTCTGCGCCAGGAGGAAGTTCTTCTCGCCCACCATGTGCTTGTTGCACCATACGATGCGCTGGTCGTCACCCGCCATGCCGAGCCAGGCGCAGTCGTGAAGGCCGGAGATCCAATCTTCACTCTGATCAACCCACAGTCTGTCTGGATACAAGCCTATGTCGATGAAGAGCGCGCCGGTCAGCTTGCCCTTGGCCAGCCGGGCACCATCCGACTGAGGTCGCAGCCTTCTGCCGAATTCCACGGCACCGTCACCCGCATCGGCATCGAGAGCGACCGGGTGAACGAGGAGCGCCGTGTTTGGCTAAGCTGCGCTGATTGCCCCGCCGAGATGTTCCTCGGCGAACAGGCGGAGGTGCGCATCATCACCGGGAGCCGGGATAATGCGTTGATGGTTCCCGAGGTGGCGATCGCCGGCTTCGACGGCCATCGCGGCACGGTGTGGACGGTGCAGGACGGTCGCCTCGCCCGGGTGGAGCTGACCTTCGGCGCCCGCGACGACCGCGGCCGCGTCGAGGTGACGGGCGACCTGCCCGACGCCGCGGCCATTGTCGCCCGGCCGCCTGCGGGCGCGGCCGAAGGCCGGCGCACCCGCGTGGGCGAGGGGCCATGAACCTCGCGCTCAAGGACATCCGCCACGGGCTGTTCCGCTTCGTGCTGACCTGCTTCGGGCTGGGATTGCTTATGACGGTCGTGCTGGCGATGATCGGCATCTACAACGGTCTTGTCTCGGACGCGCTGGCCGTTGTGAAGGGTCCAGCGGCCGATGTCTGGGTGGTGGAGGCCGGAACTAAGGGGCCATTTGCGGAAGCGTCCAGCATTCCTGCCGACACGCGAGACGCGGTCGCGCGCATGCCCGGCGTGGCTGAAGTCGGCGCGATCAACTACCAGAACGTCGAGGCGCTTCATGCAGGGCGCACGCTCAGGCTCTATGTCGTCGGCTATGAGCCCTGCCGCCCGGGCGGGCCGCAGCGAATCGTCGAGGGGCGCGGCATCGGCGTCGGCCATTTCGAGCTGGTCGCCGACCGCAAGACGGGCCTTCAGCCCGGCGAGACGATTCGGCTGGGACGCGCCCGCTTCGCCGTGGTCGGACTCGTCGAAGGCGCGATGAACTCGGGTGGCGATCCGGCGGTCTTTGTGACGCTTTCGGATGCAATGGCGCTACAGACCGAACTCGACCCGGCTGCCCAGCGGGTGCAGGCCGCACGCGGGTCAGTCTCCGTCAAGGCGGCGTCCGTTGCCGCCGTCATCGCTCGTATCGCGCCGGGCGCCGACGTCGATCTGCTGACCGCTACCGTGCGCCAGTGGAAGCACCTCGCGGCGATGACCCAGAGCGAACAGGAGGAACTGCTGCTTGCCTCCGTGGTGGACAAGGCACGCCGCCAGATCGGGCTGTTCCTCACCATCTTGCTGTCCGTCAGCGCCGTGGTGATCGCACTCATCATCTATACAATGACTATGGAGAAGCTGAAACAGATCGCCACGCTGAAGCTGATCGGCGCGCCCGACCGAACCATCATCGCGCTGATCGTAGAGCAGGCGCTGATCCTTGGTGCCTCGGGCTGGGCCATCGGCCTGATGCTGATCGTGACGGTCAAAGACTACTTTCCCCGTCGCGTGGTGCTGGAGCCGCTTAACGCCGTGGTTCTGGCCGGGATTATCGCCGCAGTCTGCCTGCTGTCCTCCGCGCTCGGTGTGCGGGCGGCGATGAAGGTCGACCCGGCCACTGCGCTCGGAAGTTGAGATGGCGCTCAGCGATACGCTCATAGAGGTCTCGGACGTAGCCAAGCATTTCGGCGAGGGCGAGACCCGCGTCGATGCGCTGCGCTCGGTCGACCTCAAGGTACGCGCCGGCGAGGTGATCGCACTGCTTGGACCGTCCGGTTCCGGCAAGACGACGTTGCTCAACATCATCGGCTGCATCCTTGCCCCGTCGGCTGGACGAGTGGTACTCGATGGTGAGCCGGTGTTCGACGGAAGGTGGCTTCGGCGCGATCTCAGGCGTCTAAGGCTCGACAAGATCGGCTTCATCTTTCAAGCTCACAACCTCCTGCCTTTTCTAACGGCAGAGGAGAATATCGCAGTCGTGCTGTACCTCGCCGGCTGGACTGCCGACAAAGGCCGGGCACGGGCGCGCGAACTGCTGGACTATCTGGAAGTCGGTCACCGCGCCGCAGTTAAGCCCGCGCTGCTTTCAGGAGGTGAGGCGCAGCGCGTCGCTATCGCCCGCGCACTCGCCAACCGTCCCCGCATTATTCTGGCCGACGAACCCACGGCCGCGCTCGACAGCGCGCGGGCCGGACTGGTGATGGACCTCATGCGAAAGCTTGCTGTCGAGCAGGAGGCCTGCATCGTCACCGTCACCCACGACGAGAAGATCTTCGATCGTTTCGATCGTCTCATCCACTTGCGCGACGGCCGCCTTGCCACCGTCTGATCCGAAGGTGTCCCATGCCCGCAAGACCCCTAGCCCTGACCGTCACCGCCTGCGTCGCGGTGATCTTCGGGGTGCTTACCGTCGTTTCGGGCAGCAGGGCGCTGTTCGGAGGCGTAGACATGGGCGCCGTGGTGCCCTTCGTGTTGTGGTTCAACTTTAGTGCGGGTTTTGCTTATGTTCTGGCCGGAATCGGGCTGTGGCGCGGCGCAACCTGGGCACCAGCGCTTTCGCTCGGCATTGCCGTGGCGACGTCGGCCGTCTTTGTTGCCTTCCTGTGGCACGTCTGGTTGGGCAGCACCTGGGAGGCGCGCACTATGGGCGCGATGATCCTGCGCACCGGCATCTGGACCGCCATCGCCGCGTTCACACTGCGGGATAAAAAAGGCATTTGATTTGATCCGCTCCCGGACCGAGCCAGAAACGGCCGTCCAGGTCCCTCTGTCGCGCCTCATCGCTGTTTGTTTTGCTGGCACCGTCCTCGGCACAGTGGTGGCCGCCGTAGGGAGGTGGACTTCCGACATCGTCACGCGCTCATAGGCATGTGCTCGACGTCAAACACTTGATGATCGTCCCATCCATTGCTGCGGCAGTTGTCAAGTTCGGTGTCACTGTCGCGCCGAAGGAGCGGGCGCTCGGTCGGGAAGCGGCGCACCATCAAGGTGCGGAAGCGCTGACCCTGAAACGGGTCCCGCAAGTGCGCTCACGCCTTGTTGCAGGAGGCGATCGACGTCGCGGTTATCCTGAACGCGCTTCGATGACAAATGTGTTTTGACCCCTGTCAATGCCCCCTCGTTTCGTGAGAGGCTATCCTGATTATTGAGTTGTGAGTGCACCCTGTCCTGTAACGCCGCACTCGAACCGGAACTCGACACGCGCTCGAGGCTGGTTGGCTCGATCATCCGCGAGAACATCCAGCGGGCGCTGGATGCCGGGATCCCACTGCGCAGGATTCCGGGCGCCGATACCTATCTTGTCGACGTTCTCGAGACTTTCCACGTCCCTCGGCAGGCGACGCAATTTTCAGCGGTTCCGCTAGGGCGGCCGGAAGAGGACTGTCCGGTTTATGGGAGTACCACGCGGTAAGCTACCCTTTCTAATGAGCCCACCAGGCAAAATTTGCCTCTTCCGCTCGCGACCCTAATTGTCGCCGTTCGGAGTGGGTTCCAACGCCGTCTGAAAACCTGCCGTTCGCGCTGGTTGCGGCGGACGACAGAGCCGGGGCCGATACCGGATAGTCAGGTTTCGGCGATGATTCATAACAAGCTGCCATTCTGAATCCGACCTTAATATCTGACGTCCGGCAGCAATCAGAGCATTCCCGATAGCTGCCGTACGGGGAGCCGTAGTCGCTGGCTGGCTTTGCTGGCCGCCTCCTCCATGCTCAGCTTTCGCGCGCCGCGGCGATGGCGTCGACGAGCGCCTGTCGATCCATCGCGCCGCTGTAGATGCGGGTGCCGATGATGAAGGCGGGCGTGCCGCCGAAGCCGAAGGCATTGGCCTGGTCCATGTTGCGGGCAAGGATCCCGTCGACGCGGTCCATATCCTTCCGGAAGGCTTGCCACAGCGCTTCCGGGTCAAGACCCGCGCCTGCGATGGCGGCGTCGACATCCTCCTTGGCGAGCCTGCCCGGGGTCGCCATCACCGCGTTCAAGGCTTTCTCGTAGTCCTCGCCGGCGGCCAGCACCAGGCTCGAGGCATGAACGGAAGCCAGGCCGAAGATCGGCCAGTCCTTCATCACCAGACGGACGTTGCCGTCCTGCTCCACCACGTCCAGCAGGTCCTTGTGGCCGCGCTTGCAGAAGGGGCACTGGTAGTCGAAGAACTCGGCGACCGTCACATCCCCGTCGGGATTTCCCAGGACCGGAATTTCCGGATCGAACAGGACCTCCTCTACCGTCAACTGCACTTGCGCAAGGGCAGCTAGCGGGAAGCTTAGCGTGGCGGCGCCCACGGCGGTTGCCTTCAAGAGGTCTCTTCTGTTCAGCATGTTTCTTCTCCTTGTCAGTCTTGTCGGGTGAGCAGTCCGGAAATCCGCGACTGCAGCGTTTCGCGCGAGATCTCGCCGAGATGCGCGTGGCTCAGCACTCCGTCGGCGCCGACGAACAGCGTCGCCGGCAGCCCTGGCGCGCCATAGTGGCGGGCGAGCTCGCCGAACGAGTCGAGCAGCACGTGGTCAAGCGCTATTCCATTCTCGGCAAGGTAGCGGTCGATCGCGTCGCGGCTCTCGCCCTGATTGGCGAACACGAACTCCGCTTCGTCCATGGATCCTGCCAGTTCGGCCATCATCGGCATCTCGCGCCGGCACGGCGGGCACCAGGTCGCCCAGAGATTGATGACCATCGGCTTCCCCGGCGCTTCGGTGAGCGAATAGACGTCGCCGTCAAGCGTCCGGTACGCGCTCGCCGGGAGCGCGATCGCCTGCGTTCCTCCGGTCAGATGCGTTGCCGTGTTCCAGACCACGAGGGCGAGCGCCACGGGCAGCAGAGCCCATAGACGCAAACGGGCGCCTCGCAGGACGAGGACGATGCTGAGCGCGATCGCGGCAAGTGCGGTCGGCAGGTGGAAGCCTCCCTGCCACAGGGCGAAGATGCGCAGCGGTTCTGCGGCAAAGCTCTGCCAATGAAGAGCCACGTGCCCAAGACGGGCGGCCGCGATCCCGCCGAAAAGCACCCACCATGACCAGGTGTGGAAGCGGCGGTCGACCCTGCGCGTCATCATCCCTGTGACGAGCGTGAAGGTGAAGATGCCCAGGAGGACAGCGAACTGGTCGGCTGCTATGACGAGGGGGCCAAGCGTGATCGCATTCATCTCAGAAGCCCTCCAGCCGAGCCGCCGACCGCGTCAGCGAATCGACGGACACGCTGCCGACCAGTCGGGTCGCGGCGACCTCGCTGGACTTCTCGTCGAAGAACAGCATGGTCGGGGGACCCGCCACGCGCAGTTGCTTCATCAGTTCCGCGTCCTGCGTGTCGAAGTCGGTCACGTCCGCCTTCAGGAGCTGGAAGCCCGACAAAGCCTGCCGAACGCCCTGGTCGGGAAACACGCCGCGCTCGATCCCCCGGCACGTCACGCACCAGTCGGCCGTGAAGTAGACCAGCGTCGGCCGATCCTCCCCCTCCAGCTTCGCCTGCAGGTCGGCGGTCGAGGCGACCGAGGCGAATTCGAGTTCCTTGCTGGCGGCGGGCGCCGTCCCGCGATCGGCGAATACGGCGAGGGGCTTGAGCGGGTCGGTCGCGCCCGCGGCGGCTCCGATCATCAGGATCGCGCCATGGATCAGCGACATGCTTCCGAGCGCCCGTCCTGCGGTCAGCGCGAGGCCATGTGGCAGAACCGTCGAGAACAGGTAGCTCGCAAGCCCGATCAGCAGCACGGCCCAGAGCGCCAGGTCGAGACCCGATGGCAGCAGGGGCGTCGCCAGCCAGATCGCCGTCCCGAGAAAGGCGAAGCCGAATGCGCGCTTGACCTGTTCCATCCATGCGCCCGCTCGCGGCAGCGCCTTGCCGCCAAAGGCACCGAGAACGAGGAGTGGCAATCCCTTACCTGTTCCCAGAGCAAAGAGAGCGGCCGCGCCGAGCACGGTGTCGCCCGTCTGCGCGATGTAGAGCAGCGCGCCTGCCAGCGGTGCGGTGACACAAGGGCCGACGATGAGGGCCGAGGAGAAGCCGAGAATGGCGGCCGATCCCGTCGATCCTCCGCGGCTGCTCGTGCGCGCTGCAATCCAGCTCGTCCACGCCGACGGGAGCTGCAGCTCGAACAGCCCGAACATGGACAGCGCCAGCGCGACGAACACGGCCACGATCACGCCTGTGGTCCAGGAAGACTGCAGGACCATCTGGAGGTTCTGGCCCGACCATCCGGCCGCCGCGCCGAGGAGCGCGAATGCTGATGCGAGGCCAATGACGTAGGCGGCCGAGAGGCGGAAGCCACGGCCCGGCGTCAGGCGCTCCCCTTCCCGGGCGAGGGCTCCGGCCAGGATCGGATACATCGGGAACACACAGGGCGTGAAGGCGAGCAGCAGCCCGAAGAGCACGAACATGCCGAACAGCAGGAAGGCCCCGCCCTCGCCAAGGAGAGACTGGACGAGGCCCTCATCCGCCGCAAGTTCGAAACCGGCGGAACCCGCCACTTCACTGGATCCTCCCTCCACTGCCGCGGGCGCGGCGTCTTCCGATTGCCAGGCGACCGCGGGATGGAGAGGAGCCGGGTCCGAAACCGCCAGTGAGACCGGATCCACAAGCCGTGTCTCGGGAGCGTAGCAGATGCCGTCTTCCTGGCATCCCTGGTAGGTGATCTCGACCGGCCCCAACCCGGGTTCGGAAAGCACCGCCTCGGCACGGCGGTAGTAGATCTCGGAGGGCCCGAAGTTGGGGTCGTCCTTCTTGAGGCCCGACGGTGTCTCGACCGTCAGCGCGGCCCCGTCCGCGGTCCGCGCCGCGATCCGGTCCCGGTACAGATAATAGCCGTCGGCGATATCCCATTCGACGGAGAGCGATCCGCCCGGGCCTTCCGACGCCGAGATCGCGAAGGCCTGATCGACCGGAAGCGGCTCCTGGGCTGCCGCATCAGTCAGCGCAATGCCAAGGCTCGCGAGCACTGCCAGGATACCCGCAGCTGTCTTCTTCATCGCCCGCTCCTTCGTCCCGTGGCGGAGGCAGAACCTCATTTTGGGGGCAACTGGGCGACGCAGCTTAAGGCAGCCTTAAGGTAGAAGGGCTTCGGAACGTCATCGGAAACAGCAGAGGTACGGCAGATGACGCAGGATATGGGAACCGTTGCAGCCAAGGGCGAAACGGCGATGCGGAGCGGGAATGTCGGACGGCGTTCGGTCCTTGTCGGACTAGGCACAATGGCCGTATCCGGCTGTGTCGCGGTCCCGCGCGAGGCGCCGCTAGCAAGCGTCGCGCCTGCCCCGGCGCCCGCGCCCGCTCCGGTCGTGCCGCCGATGTATTATGCGATGCCGCACGAGCGCTTCCCGATTCCCGCCGTCGACGTGACGCAGCTCGATGAGCGGTTCTGGCGCACGGAGGTGGACTACCCGACGGACGAGAAGCCGGGAACGCTGATCGTCGACACGCCGGGCAAGTATCTCTACCACGTCAAGCCCTATGGCCGCGCCACCCGCTACGGCATCGGCGTCGGCCGCGACGGCTTTTCATGGGCCGGGCGGGCGATCATGGCCTACAGGCGCGAGTGGCCGCGCTGGACGCCGCCGGATTCGATGGTCGCGCGCCAGCCTGAACTCGAACCCTACAGCATCGCCAATGGCGGCATGGATCCCGGGTTGAAGAACCCGCTCGGCGCTCGCGCCCTCTACATCCACGAGAACGGCAAGGATACGCTTTACCGCATCCACGGCACGCCGGAGGCATTCAGCATCGGCAAGGCGGTGTCTTCAGGATGCATCAGGCTGGTCAACCAGGACATCATCCATCTTCATGACGAGGTCCGCGACGGCAGCCCGATCGTGGTCATCCCCGACCCGGCGATGGAGCACCTGCTCGTCGGCTGAGCGCCACCGAAAGGGCACTATCTGATGCTGAGGAGCACCCTGTTACGGGAACCGATAGATGCGGATACTGGTAGTCGAAGACGATCCGATGCTGCTCGACGGGCTCTCCGCGGGCCTCGGGCTGGCGGGATTTACGGTCGATGCAGTGGCCACCTGCGAGGACGGCTTCGCCGCCCTCCAGGCGCACAGCTATGGCGCGGTCGTGCTTGACCTGATGCTGCCGGATGGCTCGGGTCTCGACGTGCTTGCCTTCCTTCGCAGGCGCAAGGACGCGACGCCGGTGGTGCTGCTCACCGCGCGCGATCAGGTGGAGGATCGCATAGCCGGACTGGACGCCGGCGCCGACGACTATGTCGGCAAGCCCTTCGACCTCGACGAACTCGCCGCCAGGGTGCGCGCCGCGGCGCGCCGTGGCGCGGGACAGGCGTCAGGCGAGCTCACCTGGCGAGGCGTGGTTCTGGACCCGGCGCGACAGACCGTCAGCCTCGAAGGAGAGCCAGTGTCCCTGACACGTCGGGAGTTCGGAGTCCTTCGCACCCTCATGGAACGGCCTGGCGCCACCGTTTCGAAGGCGATGCTTGAGGAGACCCTTTACGGGTGGCAGGAGGAAGTGGAGAGCAACGCGGTAGAAGTCCATATCCACAATCTGCGATCCAAGCTCGGGAGCGGGTTCATAAGGACGGTTCGTGGACTTGGCTACAGGCTCGCGGAGGAACGTGCGTGACGTCGATCCGGTCGAGGCTGCTCACCATTCTCATCGCATCAACCGGGCTGGTGTGGCTGTTTGCGGTGGCGTGGATCTACGTCAGCACGCAGGCCGAGGTGGAGCGCGTGCTGGATGCGCGGCTGACCGAAGCCGCTCGCATGGTCAACTCCCTTCTGGCGGAGCGACGGATCGAACTGGCGGCGCTCGCCGGCGACGATGAACTGCCCGCAACCGAATTCCAGACCGAGGGCCCGTCCTACGAACGTCAGCTGTCATGCCAGATCTGGTCGCTGGACGGGAGGTTGGTCGGGCGTTCGGAACACGCGCCGGACGGCCGGCTCACCGAGGCAGGCAGCGGCTTCTCCGAGAGCGTCGTCGGTGGCGAGACCTGGCGCGTTTACGCAATCGAGAACCCTGCGCTCGGCGTGCGCGTCATGGTCGGAGACAGTATAGCCGTGCGGGACCGCCTTGTGGGCGACGTCGTAAAGGGGCTTGCGATTCCGGCGGTGCTGATCCTGCCATTCCTGGCCGCCGTCATCTGGGTCAGCGTCCGGCGCGGCATGTCGCCTCTCGACAGAATGGCGCAGTCTCTGTCGTCGCGGCCGGCCACCGACCTGCGCCCGCTTGCCGATGACAACCTGCCTGAGGAGATCGCACCTGCCGTCCGCGCCCTCAACGGACTGTTCCAGCGCGTCGAGGATGTCCGCGACCGGGAAAAGAGCTTCACCGCATTTGCTGCCCACGAACTGAAGACGCCGCTGGCCGGCCTGAAGACGCAGGCGCAGGTGGCGCTCGCCAGCAAGGACGGTGAGGTCCATGAAAACGCTCTTCGGCAGATCGCCGCCGGTGTGGACCGCACGTCGAGGCTGGTCCGCCAATTGCTCGATCTCGCCGCCGTCGAAGCGGGAGACAGAACTCCTGAGATGCAGGAGGCCAGCCCGGTCGAGATCGTCAGACAGGTTGCAGGGGAATTGCCGTTCGCGGGAGAACGGGTGAGGATTGAGGGTGGCCCCGCTCCCTCCGCGCGCTTCGATCCGGTGCTTCTTGCGCTCTCCCTCCGAAACCTCCTGGAGAACGCTCTCACCCATTCCGATGGTCCTGTTCTGGTGAGCGCCCGCAAAGCCGTCGGCGCAGTCGAAATCCTGGTGGAGGACGAGGGACCGGGCATTCCCGTCGACGAACTGCCGCGCGCCACCGACCGGTTCTTCCGCGGGCGGGCAAAGTCTGCTTCCGGCAGCGGCCTCGGTCTGGCCATCGCAAAGGAGGCTGTGGCACGCATGAACGGCACGTTGACATTGGAGAACCGGAAGCCTCGCGGGCTGGCGGCGGCCCTGTCCATCCCTGCTGTCGAATGATGATCAGCAGGAGAGCCTTGCTGGCGGCCTTTGTCGCGACGCCTCTACCACGCGCCGCGGCCGCCCGCAGTCGCGTCGGCCTGTCGGAGATCCTGTTCGACCCGGCCCTTCCCGTGCTCGCAAACCCTGACGGCGACGTTACGATCGCCGAGTTCTTCGATTATGCCTGTCCGTATTGCAAGGTGCTTCACCCGGACCTGAAGGAGATCGTCGAACAGGACGGGGGCATCCGGCTGGTGATGAAGGACTGGCCGATCAATGGCGACATGGCCATGTACGCCTCCCGGATGGTGCTCGCAGCCGAACGGCTCGGACATTACAAGACAGCCCACGCGGCGGTGATGGAGATCACGGCCCCTCTGACGCATCGCAGGATCGATGATGCGATGCGCTCGCAGGGGGTCGACGTCGGAGCGGTTCGTGATGCGCTGGACGTTCACCTGGAAGAGATCGACGCGCTGCTACAACGCAACCGCGAGCAGGCGCGGCTGCTTTCTCTGCGGGGAACGCCTTCCTTCCTGATCGGCGCCAGGCTTTATCGAGGCGCCCTGACACCGGGACAGATCCGCGAGGCCGTCCGGCAGACGCGCCAGGGCCGCAGCTAGCCCGAGACATGCAGAAGGAAACGAGAGGTGACTGACTGGGATGCCCGATACGACCGCCCTGACTATTTGTTTGGCGAGGAGCCGAACGCCTTTCTGAAGAGCCAGCTTCATCGCATCAAGCTGCACAAGAACGCCTTGGCCGTCGCCGATGGCGAAGGCCGCAACGGCGTGTGGCTCGCGCAACAGGGCCTCTCGGTGACGTCGATCGATGCTTCGTCGGTGGCACTGCGCAAGGCCGAAGACCTTGCGGCGAGACGCGAGGTCTCGATCACTACCCGGCTCGTCGACATGAACGATTTTCAGTGGCCGGCCGCGGCGTACGATCTCGTCGTCGCCATCTTCATCCAGTTCGCCGACCCGCAACTGCGGGACGATATGTTCGCCGGGATGATCAGAACGCTGGCGCCCGGCGGAACGCTGTTGATGCAGGGCTATAGGCGGGAGCAACTGGCCTACGGCACCGGCGGTCCTCGTGACGCAGATCATCTCTACACCGAGGAGATGCTTCGGGATGCTTTCGACAGCCTCGAGATCGTCGAGCTCAATTCCTACGATGCCGAGATACGGGAAGGTCCGGCCCACGACGGCATGTCGGCTCTGATCGACCTCGTGGCTCGCAAGCCGGAGTAAGGCGGCCGCGGTTTCGCCGCGCGACATAGCTTGCGTAGGGATCATCAGGCGCCTTCCGGCCCTGCAGATTCACGCCCCGGCGACGGCTCCCGCCACACATTTCCATGGACAGACCAGGTCCGCTTCCAGGCCATTTTTGACAGCAATCATTGCAGTATTTTGCAATCGTTCCTATTTAATCGTCATCACCCGATTGAATCCACTACACACAGAGGAGCCAACGCATGAAGCAGATTTCCGAGAAGCTTTATGTCGCGCCGCAGGTCACGGCGAGCGATATCCGCCAGGCCAGAGCGCAAGGTTTCGCGATGATCATCAACAACCGCCCGGATGGGGAGGAGCCCGGTCAGCCCAGCGCCTCGGACAGCCGTTCGGTCGCGGAAGGCCAGGAGCTTGCCTACGCCCACATCCCCGTGACTGCAGGACAGATCAGCGAAAGGCAGGTTCGGGCTTTTCAGGAGGCGCTCTCCGAGGCGGAAGGTCCCGTGCTGGCCCACTGCAAGACGGGCACGCGCTCCGCAATGCTCTACGCCATTGGCGAGGTTCTCGATGGCCGGATGGGCAAGAACGAGGTCGTTCCGTTCGGCCAATCCGTCGGTCTCGACCTTTCCGGCGCCGTCAAATGGCTCGACGCGCATGGCCGCTAGTCGTCTGACCTGATCTTCCCGGAGCTATTGCAATGAACATGATCAAGCCGCTCGTGAAGGGGTTCTTCGACGAGCGCACCTTCTCCGTCCAGTATGTCGTCGCCGATCCGGAGACGAAGAAGTGCGCGATCGTCGATCCTGTCCTCGATTTCGACGAGAAGTCGGGGGCGACCGCGACCAGGAACGCGGATGCGATCCTGTCCTACGTGAACGAGCAGGGATTCGAGGTCGAGTGGATCCTCGATACCCATCCGCATGCCGACCACTTCTCGGCGGCCCAATACCTCAAGGAAAAGACCGGCGCGCCGACCGCAATCGGCGAGAAGGTGATCGAGGTGCAGAAGCTGTGGAAGGGCATCTACAACTGGCCCGACTTCCCCGCTGATGGCTCCCAATGGGACAAGCTCTTTGCAGAGGGCGAGACCTTCCAGGTGGGCAACATCCCGGCCAGGGTGCTGTTCTCTCCCGGGCATACGCTTGCGTCCATCACCTATGTGATCGGCGACGCCGCCTTCGTGCACGACACGCTGTTCATGCCGGATTCGGGAACCGCACGGGCGGATTTTCCCGGCGGCAGCGCGTCGCGGCTCTACAGGTCGATCATGGAGATCCTGTCGCTGCCGGACGAGACCCGCATCTACACAGGACACGATTACCAGCCCGGCGGCCGCAAGCCCCTGTGGGAGTCCACGGTTGCCGAGCAGAAGGCGAGGAACACGCACATGTCGAAGTGCAAGACCGAAGCAGAGTTCGTGAAGGTGCGCGAGTCCCGAGACAAGACCCTGTCGATGCCGAAGCTCATCCTGCACGCGCTGCAGGTGAACATGAATGGCGGACGGCTGCCCGAAGCGGAGGCGAACGGACGCCGCTACCTGAAATTCCCGCTCGACGCGCTGCAGGGCGCAGCATGGGACGACCGATGAAGCGCGAACTCGCTCCCCGGACCGCAGAGCTCATTGCCAGCGCCGGCGAGGCTGCCGAATTCCTCAAGAAGTTCGCTCATCCATCGCGCCTGATGATCGTCTGTGCGCTGGTGGATGGCGAGCGCTCCGTCCGCGACCGATTGGCCTCTCAGCCGTCCTTCTCATGCTCTGGGAAGGGCGCATAGCAGGCATCTCCGGCATCGTCGGTCGGCTCCTGCCGCCTTATGGGGACGGCGCGTTCCTTTCACGGCTCGGCTTCGTCGTCGGCCTCATCGCCGCGCCCCTCGTCATTGCCGTGGCGACGGGCGAAGCGGTCGGCCAGACCGTCTCTTCGAACGTTCCGTTGATGATCGCTGCCGGGCTTCTCGTCGGTTTCGGTTCGGTCTGGGGCAATGGCTGCACCTCGGGACACGGCGTGTGCGGCCTGTCGCGGCTTTCCCCACGCTCCTTCGCGGCCACCGGCGTCTTCATGGCGACCGCCTTCGTCACCGTCTTCCTTGTCCGCCACGTGATCGGAGGCTGATCGGATGTCCTTTCTCGTCAATCTCGGCCTCGGCCTCCTCTTCGGCATCGGCCTCGTCATTTCGGGGATGGCGGATCCGGCCAAGGTGCTCAACTTCCTCGACCTCTTCGGAACCTGGGACCCGTCGCTCGCCTTCGTGATGGGCGGTGCGGTCGTCGTCGCCTTCGTGGGCTATCGTCTGGTGCTCGCGCGCGGCGAGCCCATCGTGGGCGGCAGCTTTCACCTGCCCACCAGGAGCGACATCGACGCTCGGGTGATCGCAGGCCCGGCGATCTTCGGCATCGGCTGGGGGCTCGGCGGCTTCTGCCCGGGACCGGCACTCACCGCGCTCGGCCTCGGCGCCTCGGGCACGCTTGCCTTTGTCCCTGCGATGATCATTGGCATGTGGACGGCGCGGCTCATTGGCGAAGCCGTCTCGCGGACCTCCAACGTATAGGGCTGCTCCACCATGCTCGACCCTTTTCAGTACCTGCTGGGCGCGCTGTCAGGGTCCCTTGTCGGCTTCTCGCTCGGGCTGTTCGGCGGTGGCGGCTCGATTCTCGCCGTTCCGCTGATGGTCTACCTGGTCGGAGTGCCGGTACCTCATGTGGCGATCGGCACCAGTGCGCTGGCCGTCGCGGCAAATGCGGCCACGGGCCTGGTCAGTCACGCGCGGCAAGGCAATGTGATCTGGCGCTGTGCGCTGATGTTCAGCGTGGCCGGGATCGCCGGAGCCGCTCTCGGTTCGTCGCTGGGAAAGGCGTTCGACGGACAGAAGCTCCTGTTCCTCTTCGCGATCGTGATGGTGGTGATCGGCATCGGCATGCTCAGGCGCCGCGGACATGAAGGGACTCCGGACGCTGCCTGCGACCGCGGCAACGCGCCGAAGGTTCTGGCCGCCGGCGGCCTGACGGGCCTGTTCTCCGGCTTCTTCGGGATCGGCGGGGGTTTCCTGATCGTGCCCGGCCTGATAGCCGCGACCGGAATGCCGATGCTCAATGCGATCGGCTCCTCACTGGTGGCCGTGACGGCATTCGGCCTCACGACCGCAGCAAGCTACGCCTTCTCCGGGCTGGTCGACTGGCCCCTGGCGGCCGTTTTTATTGCGGGAGGAGTGGCAGGCGGGATGCTCGGTTCGGTGGCCGCCCAGCGCCTCAGCAGCCGCAAGGGGGCTCTGAACACCGCTTTCGCGCTCCTCGTCTTTGCGGTGGCAGGCTACATGCTCTGGCAAAGCGGGCGGGCGATCCTGGGCTAATCGACCGAAGCTGCTGATGAAAAGCCGCCTGAGGGAACGTTCTCCCTGTCTGCCACGTTCGGATGGACGGCCCTCCAGGAGACGGACATGGTCTCATCCAGCGCGGAACGGGTGCCGGCGCAGACGGCGGAAGACATCAATCGCCGCATTCGGCATGAGACAGAAGCCAGCATCAGGTACTACGCGGACCATCGCGGAGAAATCGGCGACCGCCTGCGGGCGCTCGACCGCGAGTGGGATATCGAAAGGGCGATTGAAGCCAACGCCTCTGCACTCGCCCTGGCGGGCGTCATACTCGGCGCGACGTCCGATCGCAGGTGGCTTGCACTCCCTATGGCGGTGAGCGGATTCCTCCTGCAGCATGCCATTCAGGGTTGGTGCCCGCCTGTGCCGGTCCTCCGGCGGCTGGGATTCCGGACCGCCAGGGAAATCGATCAGGAGCGCTACGCGCTGAAGGCCTTGCGAGGCGATTTCGGTGGAGTCGACAAGGCGGAAAACCGATGGGAGGCGGTCCTGCAGGCCGTCGGCCTCAGGGCAAGATCGCGGGGCGGAAGATCCTCGGAAGCTGAATCGTCATGATCGGCAACGCGCGCGCATAGCGAAGGTCTCGATCCGGCCCATCGAAGTCAACGCGCTTCGTCAAACGTCACGTCCGGTTTCAGCGTCTGTCCAGATCGCCTGTAGATGGCCAATAAGGGCGCGAACCTGAAGGTAAGTCGGTTCGGGCTGAAGGTCCGCTTCCGCAACCCGCTGGCCAATAGCTGACCGACCGGAAACCATCCCACAATGGCCGGAGGGGAGTTTGAAGGCCTAGATTTTGTCGCCGTTCGGAGTGGTTCCAACGCCGCCTGAAACCTGCAGTTCACTCGGGGCGCAGCGAACGACGGAGTCGGGGCCGAGACCGGACTGTCCGGTTTGGGACCACTAAGCGGTAAGCTACCGAAATGTATCCGATCCCATGGCAGTCGCCACTCGTGATCCTATCCGCAACCCGAAAGTCAGTAGGTCGCTTGTTGGGTTGGCAGAAAACAGGACCTTTCTGTCGTTTCCGATAGGGCGCGCGGTCGGTAGCCTCTCCTGGCATCCAGATTAGAGAGCGAAACGATGAAAGCACTGATCGCCGGCGGCGGCATCGGGGGACTGACTGCGGCCCTTTTCCTGCAAAGGATCGGTGTAGAGGTCGAGGTGTTCGAACGGGCGGGCGAGATCCGTGAACTCGGTGTCGGCATCAACATGCTGCCGCATGCGGTCAAGGAACTCGCCAGCTTGGGACTGCAGCCAGCGCTCGAAGCGGCTGGCATCTGGACACGCGAGCTTCTCTATACCAACCGCTTCGGGCAGGTCGTCTGGCAAGAGTTGCGCGGCATCGAAGCAGGCCACGACCATCCCCAGATCAGTATCCATCGCGGACGGCTCCTCGGCCTCATCCACAAGGCCGTGATCGAGCAGCTGGGTCCCAGTGCCGTTCGAACGGGATGCACGGTGCAGTCGTTCCGACAGTCGGATGGCGGCGTCACAATCGAGGTTGCGGACCGGGGCGGCCGCGCCGAGCTTTCTGGCGACCTGCTCATCGGCGCTGACGGAATCCATTCGAATGTCCGTGCGCAGCTTTATCCCGATGAGGGGCCGCCGATCTGGAACGGCGTGATGCTCTGGCGCGGTTGCACGGTCTGGCCATTGTGGCGCGACGGCAGGACCATGGCGATCGCCGGCGGCAACTTCGCCAAGTTCGTCTTATACCCGATCGCGACAGTTCCCGACCGCGACGACCTTCGCCTGACCAACTGGGCGGTGATGGCAAAGACCGGCGAAGCCCACGCCCTCCCGCCGAGACCTGAGAACTGGAGCCGCTCCGGCGTGGCGGCAGAGGCGCTGCCCTTCGTCCGCGACAGGTTCCGGCTCGGCTTCGTAGATCCCGCGGCAATAATCGAGGCGACCGGCGAGTTCTACGAATATCCGAATTGCGACCGGGATCCACTGCCGCGGTGGTCGTTCGGCCGGGTGACCCTGCTCGGCGACGCCGCCCATCCGATGTATCCCGTGGGCTCGAACGGGGCGAGTCAGGCGATCCTCGACGCGCGCTGCCTTGCAGATCACCTCTCATCCCGCTCCTCCGCGGAGGCGGCGCTCGACGCCTATGATGCCGAGCGCAGGCCCGCGACGGAGAAGATCGTGGTGTCCAACCGCAACGGAGGGCCGGAACGGGTCATCGACACGGTCGATGCACGTGCGCCCGAAGGATTCGTCGACGTCGACGCGATAGCTCCCCATGCTGAACGCCAGGCAATCGTCAGCGGATATGCAAGGCTGGCCGGCTTCGACAGCTGACGATCAGAACTCGCCGTGATGTAGCGGAAGAGACGCGGCGCGATGCCGAAGCGGCGTTCGAACGCTCCCGTTAGGCGAACGGGCGGGAAGAGGCCGACTTCGGCCGCCACGGACTTCAGAGACCTGCCGCGCGACAGAAGCATGCGCGCGGCGTCGAGCCTGGCGATCTCCACGAAGCGCGCCGACGTCTCGCCAGTTGCGGCGGCAAACTTGCGGTGGAAGGTACGCTCGGTCATGCCGGCCCGTTCGGCAAGCGACGACACGTCGAAAGGAACGACCATGCCCAGCACTGTGAACCTCCATCGTCTCTTCGCAACCAGTCACGAAAAGGTCTTCCGCGCCTTTGTCGAGCCGGATGCGCTTGCCAGCTGGCTGCCGCCCTATGCGTTCCTCTGCACGGTGCATGAGTTCGATACCAGGGCGGGCGGTGGGCACCGCATGTCCTTCCGCAATTTCACCACGGGCAAGAGCCACTCCTTTGGTGGCAGCTATTGCGAAGTCGTACCCGGCGAACGGCTCGTCTACACCGACCGCTTCGACGACCCGAACCTGCCTGGCGAAATGCTGGTCACCGTCACCTTCAAGCAGGTCTCCGTCGGCACCGAGGTGACCATCGAGCAGTCGGGCATCCCGGACCTGATCCCGCGCGAGGCCTGCTATCTCGGTTGGCAGGACACGCTCGACAAGCTCGGCCGGCTCGTCCAGCCGGAGATGGACCAGTAGCCTCGCGCAAGCCGGCTACCCCGCGAAGCCAATGTCCTCAGTGGAGGAGACATACAAGTGACCGACACAGCCGATATCATCCGCCGTTTCAATCGCGCATTCGAGGAACACGAACCGGCACTGCTCGACAATCTGGTCGGATCGGATTGCGTGATGGAAACGATCCAGCCGGCGCCGGACGGCATCCGCTACGAGGGACGCGAGCCAAACCTGGCCTTCTGGAGAGCAATGGCAGAGGACCGCGTAAACCGCTTCGAGGTGGAGGACACCCTTGTCATGGGCGACCGTGCCAACATCCGCTGGCGCTTTCATTTCGGCGGCGGAGGCTCCTTGCGCGGGGTCACGCTGGTTCATGTCCGCGATGGCCGGATCGTCGAAGCGCTGGCCTACGCCAAGACGGGCGGTCAGGCCGCGCCCCTGCCGGACTAATTCAGGGCCGATGGCGAGGGAGAGCTGCGGCACCCACGGCAACAAGCGAGGTGATGCCATGACCTACCCAATCGATACGCGCACCATCATGGAGCGCTTCCACGACGCATTCGAGAACCATCGCCCGGACGATCTCGATGACCTCATCGGCGAAGACTGCGTGCTCGAGAACACGACACCCGCCCCGGATGGAGCGCGTTATGAAGGGCGTGGGGCATGCCTCGCCTTCTGGAAAGAAGTCGCGTCCTCAGCCAAGCTGGCCTTCACGGCCGAGGAAATCTCGGCCATGGGCGACCGCGGCATCATCCGCTGGCAGCTTCGCTGGAGCGAGCGCGCTGCCGACCACGTCCGGGGTGTCAACATCATGCGCGTCCGCGACGGAAAGATCGTCGAAGCTCTTGGATACGTGAAGGGCGGCTAAAGTACGGACCACAACCATGGCGGCGCCGGCGTTGCTCGGCACCACGGGCGGCGGCCGACAAGCTCGAAGGAGGAACCCAATGATCATTATCGCCGGGTACACCCGCTACGATGCCGGAAAACGGGATGACACCGTCGAGGCTTTCAGGAGCATGGTGGAGCGCGCCAGGAACCAAGACGGCTGCCTCGACTTCGCGATCAGCTCGGATGCAATCGATCCGGAGCGTATCAACATCTTCGAATGCTGGCGCGATCAAACGGCGTTGAACGCTTGGCGCAAAGTTGCAAGGGGACCGCGCGCGAAACCCCATGATGCCTCCGTCAGCCTGTATCGCACCGACAAGGCCGAGAAGCCGTCCTGAGCCCTCGTTCCGACGCAAATCAGTCCTCGGGGCTGAATGCCACACCTCGGATCCAACCTAGGCAGGAGCGGCTGCTTTCCGCATCTTCATTCCAACGCGGACCTTTCGGGCACGGCCCCAGTCCGCCGATACGTCTCGTCGTGCGAAAGCGCTCGATCAAGAAGGAGGATCGCAATGACAGACCTATCTTTTCAGCAGGTCGACGTGTTTTCGTCGGAGCTGTTCAAGGGCAATCCGCTCGCGGTGGTCATCGGTGCGGACGAGCTTTCCGACCAACAGATGGCCGACTTTGCAACTGGACGAACCTCGGCGAGACGACGTTCCTCTTGAAGCCGACGAACCGGATTGCGGACTATCGTGTCCGGATTTTCACGCCTAAGGGCGAACTCCCCTTTGCCGGGCACCCGACCCTTGGCAGTTGCCATGCGTGGCTGACCAGCGGCGGAATACCGCGCGGCAATGGCTGATCGGCAGCGGTCGAGCGCCTCGTTCATACATAGCCAGCCAGGGGACGGCGCTCGGTCGTGCTGGGCGCGTCTACGTAGATCAGATCGGTGATGGTATTTGGATCGGCGGTGCGACCACCCTCGCGTTTGAGATTGAAGCCCCGCTGGGGGTCGGGCTTCTGTCGATTGTTCTCAAAAGCTCTGTGTCCGGGACCACCACGCTTGGTTACTACAGCACCGCAGACTTGAAGTTCGGATGCACGTCCCGGTGAGGGCTTAGTTCTTGGCCGAAACCCTGAGAAAGCTGCCATTCGGAAGCCGGCCCAATCAAGTCGAAGCACACGGCAGATGAGGGCCAATTCACGTTGCAGTGCCTGCAGCGTGGCCTGAAGCGGCCGCAACTCACGTCGATTTACGCTACTGCGATTCAAATCTCTGGACAGGCGTTGCATTGCCGACGCCGTTGCAGAACGGCGCGCGAATTGCCCTCGCACGCATGTAAGTCAGCGTGAAGCTAGCCGTACGGTTCGTGGACTGGCCCATCGGCCGAAGCATCGGAATCGCGATGCCATGAGATCGAGCGCTCCGCCCCGCTTCCGGCGGTCCGGCTCTCTCGTGGCGCTGCCACCTTTCATGCAGCAGAGGCACCAACGGAGTTGCGGAATGCCTGATACTGTCTGGACGCACTTGGC
>Ga0182740_1000490_pt1 | contig 44077 bp, 40 predicted proteins | sample eDN5th37CKraftBY_FD_128872 | JGI IMG/M metagenome (GOLD analysis project Ga0182740, IMG submission 128872) | Enriched backyard soil microbial communities from Emeryville, California, USA - eDNA 5th pass 37_C Kraft BY (version 2) (version 2) | ecosystem: Environmental > Terrestrial > Soil >...
CACGCCGGATGCGCGCGCGCCACCAGCCGAGCGAAATTCTGAATCTCGCCGAAATGCAGCACCGCGCCAATCAACGCGGCCACCGTCACGAAACCGAGGAACCACCGTCGCCAGGCGCTGCGTGGCCGGGCTTCGGGGCCGGCTTGCGCGGGCGCGGCCGTCAGGCTGCGGCGTGAGGCGTCTCGGCGTGGGTTCATCCTGTCCTTCCTCGCCTCACCCTATTTGGAGGCGCAATCGCTGCGATGATGCCGCGAATGGCAGAAAAGCGCGACGATCAGTGGTGCGGATGGACCTGTTGGCTGAGAATACGTAGTTTTGCGGATTGGGATGTTCCGTCCGAAACAGCAGCGTCCAGCGGAACGATGATAGCCCAGGAGCCGTTTTGTGGCGGGATCGAAAGGACGTTGTATGCCCAGCGCGCCGACTGTCTATTCCGATGTCCTGCCGCTGTCGCGGATTACTGCCCGACACGCCCGATGAGCGAAGCCCCACTTTTTTGGCAGGCCTCGTTGACGGACACGCTGGGAGCCCTAGGCGCCACCGCCGATGGCTTGTCCGCCGCCGAAGCGGCCGCCCGCCTCCTCCGGGACGGGCCGAACGAGGTCCAGGAATCCCGGCGGCGGCATCTGCTGGTGGATCTGCTGCGCCGGCTCGGAAACCCGCTGGTCGTGATCCTGCTGCTGGCGGCGGGCATCGCTGGAGCGACGGGGGATATTCCGAGCTTCGCGATCATTGTCCTCGTCGTGATATTGTCGACCACGCTCGATATGGTGCAGGAGCATCGCGCCGAGGCAACGGCGGAGGCGTTGAAGCAATCGATCGCACTACGAGCGTTGGTGTTGCGCGATGGGCACGCCGTCGAATTGCCGGTGCGCGAGATTGTCGCGGGCGACGTCGTGATGCTGGGTGCGGGCGATCTGGTGCCGGCCGACGGGATCGTCATTGCCGCAAACGCCACGCAGGTGAATGAGGCGCTGCTGACTGGCGAGCCCTATCCCGCCGAAAAGCGCGCTGATCCCGCCCCTTCGGTGACGGAGATCGCTGAGGCCCATAACGCGCTGTTCCATGGAACCTCGCTGATCGGCGGCACCGCCACGATGCTCGTCGTCGAAACCGGACCACGCACGCGGTTCGGTGCGATTGCGGGATCTCTGGCTGATACGCAGCCGCCTACGGCCTTCGAACAGGGTATCCACAAACTCGGCCTGCTCATCGTCCGGCTGACGATCTTCCTCGTGCTGTTCGTCCTGCTGACACAGCTCGCGCTGGGGCGACCGCCGCTCGAGTCCTTCCTGTTCGCGATGGCGCTCGCGGTGGGCCTCACGCCCGAATTGCTGCCGATGATCATGACCGTGGCGCTCGCGAGGGGCGCTCAACGGATGGCCAAAGCCAAGGTGGTGGTGAAGCGGCTGTCGGCCATCCACGACCTGGGGCAAATGGACATATTGTGCACCGACAAGACCGGCACGCTCACCGAGGCCCGGATCGTGCTGGTCGGCCATCCCGGGATAGACGGCGCGGATGACGAGCGGGTGGCCGAACTGGCGGCGGTCAACGCCCGCTTCGAGACGGGGTTGAAGAGCCCGCTCGACGAAGCGCTGCTATCGCATATGGCGGATTGCTCGCTTGACGGCTGGCACAAGCTTGACGAGCGGCCGTTCGATTTCGAGCGACGGCGGGTTTCCGTGCTCGCCGAGCAGGGGGGCGAGCGGATCGAGATCGTCAAGGGCGCGCCCGAAACGCTGCTCGCGCTTTGCACGCGGGCGCAGGATCGCCAGGGCGCGATCGTTCCGCTGGACGAGGCCCTGCGCCGGCAATTGGGTGTCTTGCACGACGATCGCACCCGGCAGGGGCTGAGGCTGCTCGGCCTGGCGTGGAAGCCGGCGTCGGGCCAGACGCGGATCGGCGTCGATGGCGATGAAGATCTGGTCTTCGCGGGCTATTGCGTGTTCGTCGATCCGCCCAAGCCGAGCGCGACGGCGGCCGTTGCCCGGCTCGAGGCGTCCGGCATCCGGATCAAGGTCATCTCCGGCGATGCGGCGGCAGTGGTGCAACATCTGGTGGGGGTGCTCGCGCTTCCCGTCGAGGGGGTGCTGACCGGCGACGAGATCGCGAAGCTTGGCGATCAGGCGCTGGCCGCGCGGGTCGAGGGGGTCGACCTTTTCGCGCGTGTGACGCCCGATCAGAAGACGCGGATCGTCCGCGCATTGCGCGCGCGCGGCCACACCGTCGGCTTCATCGGCGACGGGATCAACGATGCGCCGGCGATTCGCGCCGCGGATGTCGGCCTGTCAGTCGATGGGGCGACCGACGTCGCGCGCGAGGCCGCCGACATGATCCTGCTGGCGCCCGATCTGGGTGTGTTGGCGGACGGCGTTGCCGAAGGGCGGCGAACTTATGCCAACATCATGAAATATATCCGGATGGGCACCAGCTCCAATTTTGGCAATATGCTGTCGATGGCGGTCGCCTCGCTGTGGCTGCCGTTCCTGCCGCTCACGGCGGTGCAGGTGCTGCTCAACAATCTGATCTACGACATGTCGCAGATTGGCATTCCGTTCGACTATGCCGATAAGGGCGATCTCGCGCGTCCACATGGCTGGGATATAAGGGGGCTGGTGCGCTTCACCGCGATTATGGGGCCGCTCTCCTCCCTGTTCGATATCGCCACCTTCGCGCTGCTGCTGGGCGTCTTTCGTGCGGACGTCGCCGATTTTCGCGCGGCCTGGTTCATCGAATCAATGGCGACGCAGATTCTCGTGGTCTTCGTGATCCGCACGGTGCGTCCCGCCTGGCTGAGCCAGCCGCACATGGCCTTGACGGTGACCGCGCTTGTCGGCCTGAGCGCGGCCCTGGCCTTGCCGCTGTTGCCCTGGCGGGGGCTGTTCGGTTTCGAGAGGCCGAGCGGCGCGGTGATCGGCGCGATCGGTGTGCTCGTCGTCGGCTATCTCGTGAGCGCCGAACTCTTCAAGCGTTATGCGCTGCGGCCCAAAGCCTGATCTGGAAAGGGCCGGCATGGTTCGTCCGTGGCCGGTCTTGGTCCGCGCGAAAGAGAGGGGATCAGTGGCCGAGAACCAGCGGAAGCGAACTGGTTGCCAGCATGCGCCGCGTCACGCCCCCGAACAGCGCCTCCGTGAGGCGCCCGTGGCTGAACGCCCCCATCAGGCAATAGCTCGCTCGCCACACGCCGCATTCCTCGAGGATCAGCGCGTCTGCATGATGTTGCCTGTCGTGGATGCGCCGAATGGTCGCATGAATATCGTGGCGGGATAGATAAGCGGCGGCTTCCTCGGCCGAGACGCCCGCCGAGCCGTCGTCGACCGTAAAGAGGTGGACGGCTTCGGCGAGCCGGAGCAGCGGGATGCAGGCGCGCATCGTTGCCATGACCGGATCAGAGCCGTCCCAAGCGATCAGAGCACGCCCGGCGGTGTCGAAACGCTTGGCATCATCGGGAACCGCGACGACGGGCTTGCCCGAGCGCACCGCTATGGCGCCGGTGACGCCGCGCATATCGGGCGTGGGAAAGGCATCGAGCTTGCGGTTGACGACGATCAGGTCGGCCAGACCGGCCGCGTAGGTGACGCAGTCGGCCATAGCGCCGGTCATATCGACCCAGTCCCATGGCACGCCCTCGTGAGCCAGCCGGGCCTCCATCTTTGTGCGATTTTCGGTCTCACGTCGGCGTTCGTCGGCCAGAAGCGTCGCTTCGGCGGTGCCGCTATAATAATCGCCTACGATCGCCGGTATCTGTGTCACGTCGAGGCACATTAGATGGCCTTCCAGGGCGCGGGTGATGTCGAGCGCGGTCTGGAAGCGCGCCTCCTGTCCCGCATCGTCATGCACCAGCAGCAGGATGTTCTTCATGGTCGCCTCCGTTTTTTCTGTCATTGCGAAGCGGGGCTATACGGAGGCGGAATGCGTCGTAATCAGGGACTCTACGGATGCCCGATCGAGGAAACGGCCGCCGGGATAATCCCGACGGCCGTTTGAAATCGGAGTGAGGACGTATCTAGAGGACGACGATATTGTCCTCCACCCTGGTCACGCCGGGGGCTGCCCAGGCCGCACGCTCGGCGATCTGGCGCTCGTGCCAGGCCCTGACCCTGCCGTTGAGGGTGACTTTGCCGCCGTCGGTCATGACGGTCACGGTGCCCGCATCAAGATCCGCCTGGCGCTTGAAGGCGGCCATGATCCTATCCTTGACGTCGTGGGCCGCCGGAAGCTTGCGCAGCTCGATCAGGTTGCTGACGCCGAGGACACCATTGACCTTGCCCGCGATCTTCCTGGCTTCGTTGCTTTGATAATACCAATCTGCCGTGCCGGTGAGCGTCACCCAGCCATGCTCGACCTTCACCTTGATGGTGTCGTTCGGGATCGAGACGCTCCAGGCGAACATGTCGAGGATGCGCTTGGCGATTTCGTGATCGGCGGTCTTCAGATCGGCAGCGAGGCGCACCTTGATCTCCTCGGCGATCGCCTTAACGCCTGACACGCGGCGCACGGCTTTCTCGGCTGCCATTTTCTGGGGGTAGTTCTTGACGAAACCCGAGAGGGTGACGACACCATCGGTCACCGCCACGCCGATATCGGCGTGGTCGATGCTCGGCTCCCACTCGAGTTCGGCCATCACGTCACGCTGTAACTGGCTGTCGCTCTTCATGTCCTGTCTCCTCGGCACTATGGTTCCGCCGGACGGGGGGCACGGCGGGCTCAACGCTGGCCAGCTTGAGGACCAACGGCAAGTTCAGCGAAACAACGGTGCCGCGACCCTCGCGGCTGCGGATACGCAGGCGTCCGCGCGCGCTCCGCGCGAAACCCCGGACGCGGCCGAGGCCGGTGCCGCTCGCCGAAGGTGTATTGCATTCCCGCGAGGCACGGGCCAGTTCAGCCCTGCTCATCCCACGTCCAGTGTCTGCGACCGTCAGTAGGGCACGGGTGCCGATTCGCTTGGTGCGGATCAGGATGGTGCCGGGTGAAAGCAGCGCCGCGCGCGCGTTGGCGACCAACTCGAGAATTGCGGCGTCTAGGCCAGCGAGGTCGAGCCTGACAGGAAGCCGATCATTGCTCAGGTCCGTGTGAACTTCGACGTGCCGGCCCGCGAGTGCGCATATCAGGGGCATCAAGGCAGCGAGATGGCAGGTCGCATCGACGATGTCCGTTGTGCGATCCGGACCGTCTTGCGTCAGGAGCTTCGTCGTGAGCCTGCCACCGCGCAGTGCGGCATCCTCAATCGCGTCGAGGAGCAACGTGCGCCTGTCTGCCGGGAGTTCGTCGTCGAGCATATGCCCGGCGGAAGCGACAACCCCGAACAGGTTCCGCAGGTCGTGGATGCTTTCACGACTGGCGATGGCCGGGGCCTGGCGCGCGGTATGATTCTGCATGGGGCCCTCCGTAGAGAAGGCGCCTTTTCCCGCGTGGGGCACAGCCGGAGAATCAGGAATGTTACGTAAGGAGCTGGCCCGTGAGGCGCTCAGGCCTCGATAATCACCTTCAGCGCCTGGGTCGCGGCGGCCCGCTCGAACGTACTATAAGCGTCGAGAATGTCGGCAAGCGCGAAGCGGTGCGTGATCAGCCGCTTGGGGTCGATCGTCTTCGATTGCACGGTTTTGAGTAGCATCGGCGTCGTCACGGTATCGACCAGCTGCGTCGTGATCGAGATGTTCTGCGACCAGAGCCGTTCGAGATGCAGATCGACCTTCGAGCCATGGACGCCGATATTGGCGATAACCCCGCCCGGCGCCACGATATCCTGGCAGAGCCGGAAGGTCGCCGGGATACCCACCGCTTCGATCGCGGCATCGACGCCGCGCCCGCCGGTAAGCACCATCACGGCATCCGCCGCTTTGCCGTCCGCGCTGTTGATGACGTGCGTCGCGCCGAAGCGGCCGGCGACGTCGAGCCGATTGTCGTCGAGATCGATCAGGATGATCTCGGCGGGGGAGTAGAATTGCGCGGTGAGGAGTGTCGCCAGCCCGATCGGCCCGGCGCCGACGATCGCGACGCTGCTGCCCGGTTCGACCTTGCCATTGAGTACGCCGCATTCGAAGCCGGTCGGAAGGATGTCGCTCAGCATTACCAGGGCCTCCTCGTCGGCGCCTTCGGGGATCGGATAGAGGCTGGTGTCGGCGTGCGGGATGCGGACATATTCCGCCTGGGTGCCGTCGATTGCGTTGCCGAGTATCCAGCCGCCGGTGGTGCAGTGGGAATACATGCCCCGGCGGCAATAGGCGCAGCGTCCACAGGCCGTGATGCAGGAGATCAGCACGCGGTCCCCCGCCTTAAAAGTGGTGACGCCCGCACCGATCGTCTCGACGACGCCGACGCCTTCATGGCCGAGGATGCGGCCGGGCGCGCAGGTCGGCACATCGCCTTTCAGGATATGCAAATCGGTGCCGCAGATCGTGGTACGGGTGATGCGAACAATTGCGTCGCCAGCGTCCCGGATTTCGGGCTTTGGTTGGTCCTCGAACGTCTTTTGGCCGGGGCCGTGATAAACCAGCGCTTTCATGAGGGACCTTCTTTCCTGACCAAGGCCGAGAACATACCAATACTGTGAGGCCGGGTTGGGCGCGGGCCAATCCGTAGAACAACGGATGGCTACCAGAACAGTTCATGGCGCGAGGACGGCCGCCTATGAGAACCGCAGCGCCCGCAGGTGGCCAACGCTTGGTTCGCTGGAGGAGCGCGACGATCTCCGCCTGCGGATCAGGCGAACAACGCACGCTCGCCAGCGTCCTCGATCGCTTCAGGTACGGCAAGCTGGCCGTGCTCCCCGGGACGGGGTGGCGGGTGCGGGGGCGAGAGGGTCTCCGCGCCCACCTCCAACCAGTAGATGTAGAGCATCAGCGGCCACCGCCACAGGCTCTGGACGGCGAGAATCATGTCGGTCATGTCTTCATCGCTCCTACGCGCTTCCATCCGCACAACATTATGAGGGCCTCGCGGGTGCCTGCCATCGGGGATCTACCTAGGCGCTGGCCGATGCGCGGTGCAGCCATTAATGCGGGCCCAACGACGAACGGCTATTTGGTGCGCACGTCACGGAGAAGAAGATGGACGTGCTCACCGTTCCGCACTCCCTGATGATGCTGAGCTATGCGCTGGCCTTGGGCCTGCTGATCGGCCTCGAGCGGGGTTGGACATTGCGCGGGGAGGCGGCCGGCACCCGCGTCGCGGGTTTCCGGACCTTTGGCGTGCTGGGCCTGATCGGGGGCGTTGCCGGGATGCTGGCGCCGCCCCTCGGGGCGACTGCCCTGCTTCTGGCCGGAGGGGCCTTGCTGGTCGGCTATTTCCGCCAGAGCAAGCGGGTGGACGGCCTCAGTGCGACGAATGCACTGACCAGCCTGCTCACCCTCATCCTCGGCATGTTGGCGACGAGCGGCAGGCCGACGGAAGCTCTCGCGGCCGCCGCCGCAGTGACGCTGCTGCTTGCGATGCGGGAGACGCTGCACGGCCTGCTTCGGGGCATGAGCGAGGCCGAGATCCGGTCCGCCGCACGCTTCGGCCTGATCACGTTCGTGATCCTGCCATTGGCGCCGGATCGGCAGATAGGGCCGCTGGATGCCTGGAATCTCCACCAATTATGGCTGGTGGTAGTGCTCGTCTCGGGGCTTTCCTTTGCCGGCTATGTGGCTACGCGACGGATAGACCCGATGCGGAGCGCGCTTGTCACGGCCGTGTGCGGCGCGATCGTCTCCTCAACGGCGGTGACCGTCGCGTTCGCCAGACGGCTCCGATCGGGCGACGAGCCGGCCGGCCCGCTGACGGGGGGCATCGCGCTGGCCTCCGTGGTGATGTTTCTGCGCGTTCTTCTGCTCACCGCGCTCCTCGCGCCTTTCGCGCTCCCCTCGCTTGCGCTGATCGTCGTGCCGGCGCTCGCGGTTGCCACCGTCCTGGCCGCGATCCTGATGCGCCGGCCCGGTGCCGTGCGCCCCACCGATGACGTGAAGTTGGGCAACCCGCTGGATCTGAGTGCCGCTTTGGGCCTCGCTTTCCTCGTCGCGCTCATGACGCTGGCGAGCCGATGGGCCTTCGGGCATTTCGGGGGCATTGGCATAGCAGGCGTGCTCGCGATCACCGGCCTCGCCGATGTCGACGCCGCGATACTCGCGCTGGCCGGCCTTCCCGCCGGGACGCTCGATAGCCGCATGGCGGGGCTTGTCCTGGCCGGGCCGGTCCTGCTCAATACCGCGTTCAAGGCCGTACTCGCCGTCGCCTTCGCGCCGGGCAAGGCCGGGCTTCGCGCGGCCGCCCCCTTGATGGCGAGCGTCGTGGCGGCGGGCCTTGCGGCGCTCCTGCTCGTATAACCCCGAGCGCGTGGCGGCTGGTCAAGGCGTGCGGGCGAGCGCGGCGCTGTGCAGGGCGATCTGCCTCTCCTCCCGCGACGGGATGATATGAAGGGCCACGCGCGAGGCCGTGGTGCTGATCCGGCCCTCCCCCCTCTCGTTTCGAGAGGGGTCGAGCGCGGCGCCTGTCCACGCGAGGCTCTGGCTCACCGCTGCCCGGAGGCTTGCATCGTTTTCACCGATGCCGCCTGTAAAGACGAGCGTGTCCACGCCAGCGAGGGCCTGAGCCATGGCGGCGATCGTCTTGCCGAGGCAATAGCAGAAGATGTCGATCGCGAGGCGCGCGTCGCTGCCCGGTCGCGCGGCCTCTTTCAAGCTTCGCATGTCGCTGTCGCATCCTGAAAGGCCGAGCAGACCGCTTCGGCGATCGACAAGCTCCTCGAGCGCGTCCGGCGTGAAGCCCCGCTCGCGCAGCAGATAGATCAGGATGCCCGGATCAAGATCGCCGCTGCGGGTGCCCATTGGGATGCCACCCGTGGGCGTCAGCCCCATGCTCGTGTCGATGGATCGGCCTGCCCGCACCGCCGTGACGCTGGCGCCGTTGCCGAGATGAGCAATAATCAGTCTCTCGGGGAGATTCGAGCCGAGTTGATGGACGATCGATTCACAGGACAGGCCGTGGAAGCCGTATCGTTGCAGCCCCTCGCGGCGGAGAGCGAGGGGGAGGGGCAACGTTCTGGCGACGTCCGGCATGGCGGCATGGAAGCTGGTGTCGAAGCACGCGACCTGCGGCAAGGCGGGGAAATGCGCCCGCGCATCGCGGACCACCGCCAGCGCTGGCGGGATATGCAGCGCGGCGAAAGGCGTCGCCTCCTCCAGGCCGTGCAGCACGGCATCGTCGATCAGGCAATGATGGCGCAGCGACGGGCCGCCGTGGACGATGCGATGCCCGATTATCGCTGGCGGCGGCAACCGCGCCTCGCGGACGAGCCTTGCGATGCGCTCGACCGGCTCGTGGCGTGTTGCCGCCGCCACCGCCTCGTCGGCGAGAGTATGCCCGTGCGTGTCCGAGGCATGCAGGCGGGATTGCCCGTCGCCCAAAACCTCGATCTCGCCGGACATCAGTCTGTCGGCCGCAGCGGGGCCCGCCTCGTAAAGCCCGAACTTCAGCGAGGACGAACCGCTGTTGAACGTCAGGACGGCCCGGTTCATGTGGCCCAATGCCAGTCGCGGACTTCGGGCATGTCCTCGCCATGTTCCGCGACATAGAGCTTGTGGCGTTCCATCGTCGCCCAGTAGCGATCCCTTGCCGCCGGGACCCGATCGCGCAGCCGAGGAATACGCTCGATTGCGTCGAGCGCGAGGCGGTATCGGTCGAGATCGTTGAGCACGACCATGTCGAACGGCGTCGTGGTGGTGCCTTCCTGTTTATAGCCGCGCACATGGATATTGTCGTGGTTGGTGCGTCGGTATGTCAGCTTGTGGATCATCGCGGGAAAGCCATGAAAGGCGAAGATGACCGGCCGGTCGATCGTGAAGAGGGCATCGAAATCGCGATCCTCAAGGCCGTGCGGATGCTCGCTCTGCGGTTCCAGCACCATCAGATCCACGACATTCACGACCCGGATGCGAATATCGGGCACATAATCGCGCAGCAGCATCACGGCGGCGAGAGTCTCCAGCGTCGGCACATCGCCGGCGCAGGCCATGACGACATCGGGGTCGGCATCATTGACGCTCGCCCAATGCCAGATCCCGGCACCTACCGTGCAATGCCGGACGGCGGCTTCGATGCTCAGCCATTGCCAATCCGGCTGCTTCCCGGCGACGATGAGGTTCACGTAATTGCGGCTGCGCAGGCAGTGATCCGCGACCGACAGCAGGCAGTTGGCATCGGGTGGCAGATAGATGCGCGCAATATCCGACGTCTTGTTGGCGACCTGATCGATGAAGCCGGGGTCCTGATGCGACAGCCCGTTATGATCCTGCCGCCACACATGGGAGGTGAGCAGGTAGTTGAGCGAGGCGATCGGCTTGCGCCATGCGATGGCCTTGCTGACCTTCAGCCATTTTGCATGTTGGTTCAGCATCGAATCGACGATGTGCGTGAAAGCTTCGTAGCAGGAGAAGAAGCCGTGGCGCCCGGTCAGTAGATAGCCTTCCAGCCACCCTTGGCAGAGATGTTCGCTCAGTACCTCCATCACCCGCCCGGTGGGGCTGAGATGCTCGTCGACCGGCTCCACTTCGCCCATCCATGCCTTGCCTGACACTTCGTAAACGGAGTCGAGCCTGTTCGAGGCGGTTTCGTCCGGGCCGAACAGCCGGAAATTCTGCCGCTCGAGGTTGAGCCGCATCACCTCCCGCAAATAGCTGCCCAGCACCCGCGTCGCTTCGGCGCGGACGAGGCCGGGGCCGGCCATCGGCACGGCGAAATCGTGAAAATCCGGCAGCGACAAGGCGCGGAGCAGCGCCCCGCCATTGGCGTGCGGGTTGGAACCCATCCGGCGGCGGCCGGTGGGCGCCAGCGCGGCCAGATCCTCGCGGAATTTGCCGGTCTCGTCGAACAATTGCTCGGGGTGGTAGCTGCGCATCCAGTCTTCGAGCTGGCGCAGATGCGCGGGATCCTTGAAATCGGCGATCGGCACCTGATGCGAGCGCCACGTCCCCTCCACCGGCTTGCCGTCGACCATCTTCGGCCCGGTCCATCCCTTGGGCGTCCGCAGCACGATCATCGGCCAGCGTGGCCGGTCCGGCGTGGTGGAAGGATCGGCGCGGGCGGCGCTCTGGATCGATCGAATCTTCCGGAGAACATCGTCGAGCGTGCTGGCGAGTTGCTGGTGGAGGATCGCGGGATCATCGCCCTCCACGAAGTGCGGATCATGGCCGTAGCCGCGCAGGAGATCGGTCAGATCCTCCTTGCCGATTCGCGCGAGCAGGGTGGGATTGGCGATCTTGAAACCGTTCAAGTGCAGGATCGGCAGCACCGCGCCGTCCCGTGCCGGATTGAGGAATTTATTGGAATGCCAGCTTGCGGCGAGCGGCCCGGTCTCGGCCTCGCCGTCGCCGACGATGCAGGCGACGATCAGGTCGGGATTGTCGAAGGCGGCGCCGTAGGCATGGGCCAGCGAATAGCCAAGCTCGCCGCCTTCATGGATCGAGCCGGGCGTTTCCGGCGAGACATGGCTGGGGATTCCGCCCGGCCAGGAAAATTGGCGGAAAAGGCGCCCCAGGCCGCTGCGGCTGCGCTCGATCGCGGGATAATGTTCGGTATAGGAGCCTTCCAGGTAGGCGTTCGCCACCAGGCCCGGGCCGCCGTGGCCGGGGCCGATGATGTAGATCATGTCGAGATCGTTTTCAGCGATCAGCCGATTGAGGTGGACGTAGAGGAAATTGAGGCCCGGCGTGGTTCCCCAATGGCCCAGCAATCGGGGCTTCACGTGCGCCAGCGTAAGCGGCTCCTCCAGCAGCGCGTTAGCCCGCAGATATATCTGGCCTACCGATAGATAGTTGGCGGCCCGCCAATAGGCGTCCATCTTGTCCACCAGTGCGGGCGATAGAGGTCCGGGCATGGCATTCTCCGAAACTGCCGGCGGAGGGGCATTGGGCGCCGGGCAAGCGTTCAACGACCGGATCGCAGCTTGGTGGCAGAAGGGGGCCGACTGTTCGCAGCCCTCGGGCAAAGGGAGGCGGGCGGCTATCCGGGAAATCCCGTAGGCCGCAACCCGCTCCGGTGGGGAGAGAATGAATGGCCAAAGCCAATATGATGACGCATTCTCATCTCCATCTGCGGCCCGATCCGTCGCGAACGGTCATCCGGCCCTTTATGCCGGAAGACCCGCCCGCTTTCGCCGTCGAGGGGCATCCTCGCGCACAGCGCATCGCGGAGCGCGTTCTGGGTCTCGATGAGGCCGGGCTCCGCGAGGAGCTCGCGCACATCATGCCGTCGCTCGCCAGTCGGCATCGCGATGTCGAGGCGCTGCTGCTGCGGCGTTTTGGCGAGGTAAGCGGCCTGCTGGCCGACGGCCGCTCGATCGGGCGTGAGCGGAAACTCCTGATCGAGGCCTATTTCTGCGAGGAATATTCGTTCGAGGCCGCGGCGCTGTTCAATCCCAGCATGGTCCTCCATCCCGATCAGTCGAACCTGCCGCCGAACCGGATCCGCTTCCTCCTTTCGCTGCGGGGCATCGGCGAGGGGCATGTTTCCTCGGCCACCTTTCGAACGGGAAGCTGGGGCCCGGAGGCTGGCTTCGTCGTCGATCCCCCGAGCGGTCTGGCGGTGCCGCCCCGCATAGAGCAGCCGGTCGATGGAGATGGGGACGACGTGGTCCGGCTGCGATGCGACGGGAGCCGTGATGTTTCCGAGACGGTCCTCTTCCCGGTGACGAGCCGTCAGCGCCAGGGAATCGAGGATGTCAGGCTCGTCCGCTTTACCGAGGATGACGGGGGCGTATGCTATCTCGGCACCTATACCGCATTCGACGGGCGGACGGCGCGGACGGAGCTGCTATATTGTAGCGATTTTCGGACTTTCCTCATGCAGCCGCTCATCGGGGCCGCGGCCGGTAGCAAGGGCATGGCGCTCTTTCCGCGCAAGATTGGCGGCCGCTTCGTCATGCTCGGCCGGCAGGATAATGAGAATATCTGGCTCCTCGATTCGGACGATATCCATCGCTGGGAGGGGGGCAGGAAGCTCGTCACGCCGCACTGGCCGTGGGAGTTCGTCCAGCTGGGCAATTGCGGCTCGCCGATCGAGATTGATGAGGGATGGCTTGTGCTCACCCATGGCGTCGGCATGGCCCGCAATTATTGCATGGGCGCCCGTCTGCTCGACAAAAGAGATCCCTCCCGGATCCTTGCGAGGACGGCGGCGCCGCTGCTGCACCCCAGCGCGAGGGAACGGGATGGCTATGTGCCAAACGTCGTCTATAGCTGCGGCGGGCTGGTTCATGATCGGACGTTGCTCGTGCCTTATGGGGTTGCTGACAATTTCGCGACCTTCGCCAGTGTCCCGCTCGAAGGACTCCTTGCGACGATGAGCTGAAGCTGGCGGTGTGTCGGCCTCGGGGTTTCTACGAGGTTACTGTCGGCATCTTTTGTTATTTCGTGATGTCTCCCTTCGATGGAGGCTGTCGATGGTCACCGGAACCCGCCACCCACCGGCTGTCTCGCTCCCGCGCGGACTGACTTCAACCGACGCATCCGCGCTGCTCGCAAGCGAAGGCCCGAACGAATTGCCGCGATCCGATCGGCGCACGGTGTTGCGCATCGTCGGCGAAGTTCTTCGGGAACCGATGCTGGCGCTCCTGCTCGCCGGGGGCTTCGCTTACCTTTTGCTGGGCGACATGGCGGAAGCGATTGTTCTGCTGGCGTTCGCAACATTCTCCATCGCCGCAACTGTCGTTCAGGAGACCCGTACCGAGCACGTGCTAGAGGCATTGCGCGATCTTTCGGCGCCACGTGCGCTCGTTATCCGGGATGGACAGCGGATCCGCATCGCGGGTCGGGAGGTCGTGCGAGGCGATCTGCTCGTGCTTGAGCAGGGCGACCGGATAGCGGCGGATGCCGAACTGCTGACGGCTGACGATTTTCAAGCCGATGAATCGCTGCTCACGGGCGAATCCCTGCCTGTCCGCAAGCGGGTTGTCATGAGCAACGAGACGTCGGACGAGCGACGGCCGGGGGGCGAGGATCAGTCGATCGTCTACGCCGGGGCATTGGTGACACGCGGCAACGGGCTCGCTCGTGTTGTTGCCACGGGGCCGCGTAGCGAGATGGGCCGTATCGGCCAGTCGCTTGCCATGCTTGATACCGAGCCGCCGCGCCTGAGGCGCGAAACCGCCCGTATTGTGAGGCTGTGCGCGATCGGCGGTGGTGGCGTGGCAGTTCTCGTGGTGATCCTGTTCGGATTGCTGCGCGGTGGTTGGATCGATGCCTTGCTGGCTGGCATCGCAATCGGCATGTCGATGCTGCCGGAAGAGTTTCCCGTCGTGCTCACCATTTTTCTTGCCATGGGGGCGTGGCGAATCGCGCAGGTTGGCGTGCTCACGCGCCGCGCGGCCGCGATCGAAACGCTTGGTTCGGCCACCGTGCTGTGCACCGACAAGACCGGCACGCTCACCGAAAACCGCATGGCCGTGGCGCAATTATGGGTGCCGTCGGGCGAGACGCTGGTATTCGATCCCAAGAAGCCGGCGGAGGCGTGCTTTCGGCTACTCATCACGACAGGCGCGCTTGCGAGCGCCGTGGTTCCGGCCGACCCGATGGAAATCGCGCTCCATGAAGCTGGACGGGCTACGCTCTCTGCGGGAGCGAGCGAGACGCAGGGAAGGCTGGTCCATACTCACGGGCTGCGTCCGGACCTGTTAGCGATGTCCAATGTCTGGCAGATGCCGGGCGCGGCGGATGAGTTACTCGTCGCGGCGAAGGGAGCGCCTGAGGCTGTCGCGATCCTGTGTCGCCTGTCGCCCGTGGAACGCGAGCACATGATGCATGCGGTCGATGCAATGGCATCGCGCGGAATCCGGGTTCTCGCGGTGGCGACGGCGAAGATAACGGAGCCGACCCCTGCACGGGCGCAGCAGGATTACCCCTTCGCCTTGCTGGGCCTGATCGGGCTGGCCGATCCCTTGCGGGCGAGCGTGCCCGCGGCGGTCGCGGAATGTCGCGGCGCCGGCATCCGGGTCGTGATGATTACGGGCGACTATGCGGCCACGGCGCGGTCTATCGCCACGCAAGCGGGCATTGTGGATGGCGACGTGCTGACAGGGGCGGAACTCGCCCGCCTCGACGACGCACAATTGGCGGCGCGGCTCAGGACGGTGAGCGTCTTCGCGCGGATAATGCCCGAGCAGAAGTTGCGGATCGTCGCTGCGTTCAAGGCGGATGGCGAAGTGGTCGCGATGACCGGCGACGGTGTCAACGACGCCCCTTCGCTCAAGGTAGCCCATATCGGCATCGCCATGGGCAAGCGCGGGACCGATGTCGCGCGAGAGGCATCCTCCATCGTCCTGCTCGACGATGATTTCGGAGCGATCGTCAACGCGATCCGGTTGGGGCGGCGCATCTACGACAACATCCGCAAGGCGATGGCGTTCATCTTCGCGGTACATGTCCCCATAGCTGGGCTGGCGTTGTTGCCGCTCGTCGTCGGCTTGCCGATCCTGTTCGGCCCCATCCACATCGCGCTGCTGGAGATGATTATCGATCCGGTCTGCGCGCTCGTGTTCGAGGCCGAGTCGGCGGAGCAGGACATCATGAAGCACAAGCCCCGCGATCCTGAGCAGGTCTTATTTTCGCTCGGCATGGTCGGCTGGAGCCTCTTCCAGGGCGGGCTGACCTTGGTGCTGCTTGCAGCGATTTTCCTCGCCGGCAGCCATGCCGGCATGCCCGAAGGGGAGGTGCGGGCTCTTACTTTCTTCACGCTGGTGGGCGCAATATTGGCGCTTATTTTCGTCAATCGGTCCTTCGATACTTCGGTCTCGCACGCGCTGGTTAGAAGAAATCGCGCAATGCGCTTTGTGTTGGTCGCGATTGCGGCCATTTCCGCCGTGATAATATGGGTACCATCCGTTCGGGTGCTGCTTAAATTCGGGCCATTGCATGCTACGGATCTGGCCATAGTTGTCGGTGTGGCTGTGCTGATTTTCATCCTGCTCGAAAGGATCAAGGGGCCGATGGCGCGAACTCTGACCGCGTCGTAACCCCGCGCGAACTCAGTGGCGGGGTGGGCGGCATGACATGAGAGCGCTTATGTAGAGCCGTTCCGGTAATGACGCAGCTGCCCGGGCCGTCATCGGTCTTCTCCGGAAAATCGTTCATTATCGGATAACGATCACCTTGCCGTCGAGCATGGAAATTCGGACATCGGCGGCAGCCGCGACGGCAAGATCATGGGTCACGCACACGACCGCGCGTGCTTGGTCGTGGGCAAGGGCACGAAAGGTTTCGACCACACGCGCGCTGTTCTGGCTGTCCAGATTCCCGGTTGGTTCGTCCCCGAGGATAAGCGCCGGATCATTTGCCAAGGCCCGTGCGATCGCGATACGCTGACGCTCCCCGCCCGACAGGCGGTCCGGCGTCTTGCCGATTTTATCACCGAGCCCTTGCGCCTGGAGGAGCAGGAGCGCGCGCGCTTCGGCGGCGGCCCGCTTGAGACGGCCCAGGCGCCGGATTGGCAACATGACATTTTCGAGCGCCGTGAATTCGGGCAGCAGGAAGTGGAACTGGAAAACGAAACCGAACCGCTCCAGCCTCATCCTCGCGCGGGCATCGCCATCCAGCGCGCTCACATCCTCCCCGTCGAGCAACAGGGCCCCGCTGGTCGGCCGGTCGATCAGGCCCAGCAGGTAGAGCAAGGAGGATTTGCCGCAGCCCGACGGCCCGACGATGGCCGTGAAGGTGCCCGCCCGGATGACAAGGCTCGCCTCTGCGACCAACGTCACGGGTGGATTACCGGGCAGGCACCGGGTGAGGTTGCGGGCCTCTAGCAGCGCGCTCACGCCGCGCCCCGCAGAATATCGACGGGATCGACGCGTGCCGCCTTGCGCGCCGGCAGCCACGCGGCCACGACGCCGGCCAGAAGCGAGGCCGCCGCGGCGATCATATATTGGCGCACCCCGCGATCGAGCGGCAGATGCCTCGTATCGCCCGAGATCGGAAATTGCAGCGATTCGAGGAGAGCCATCAACCCGTAGCCGAGCAGCCAGCCCAGCATGATGCCGATGAGTGCCAGAATGAGGCCCTCGGCGACGAATATAAGCTGAAGGTCGAGTTCGGAGAAACCGATCGATCGGAGGATGGCAATATCGCGCCGTTTATCGGACACGCTGTTGGAAACGACGGTATAGATGCCGAAACTGGCCACCAGAAGAATAGCGGAAACGACGCTGTACATGATGACGTTGCGGGTCAGGAGCAAGGACAGGAAATCGGCCGAACGCTCCTGCCAGCTTTCGGCCTTGTAGCCGAAGCGCGCCTCCAGCTGTGCGGCGATTATCTGGGCCTGATAGGGGTCGGCCAGGCGGATGCCGATGCGGTTTATGATGAAGGGACGGCCCAGCAGCGACTGCGCTTCGCGCAGCAGCACATAGCCGGAAGAAGGGCCGAGCTGCGATTGCCCGCGTTTGAACAGGCCGACGATACGCAGCGAGCGGGTGGTACCCGAGGCCGAAGTCGCCGCGACGATATCCCCTATGCCGACCCCGAGGCGTTGGGCAAGTTCTTCGCCGACGATGATTCCGCCCTGCACGGTTTCGAGGTCGTGCAGCCGGCCGGTGCGCAGATGTTCCTCTATTGTGCTGATCCGCGTCTCGATATCGGGCTCGATGCCGATAATGCCGAGCGCTTCTTCATGGCCGCCGAGCCTCAGGGTCAAGCCGCCGGTGAGGCTGGGCGAGGCGAGCGCGCCGGGGATCGCATTGGCGGCGGCAAGGATCGCGGGCCAGTCCTTCAGGCCCCGCACCTCGCTGCGCACCTTATAGCCGCGCAGCAGGACAAGCCCGCCCCGAAAGGTTCGCATGGCCGGCTGTGGCGGGCGGCTACGCAGTTCATCGGACACGATGATGTGCGGGGCGACATCGATCAGTTGCCTGATGAAATCGGCCTGGCTGCCGATCATCATGGCGGACACGGCCAGGAAGAAGCCGACGCCGACCGTGACGCCGCAGACCGCGACCACCGTCTGCCGGCGCCGGCGGCTGATATGCTTGAGGGCGATACTCATCAGCAAGGCCCAGCGCCCAGCCATCAGAGGGCGCCGCCTTTGGCGCGGACGCGATCGCCATCGCGCAGGTCCGCCGGCGGGTTGCTGAGGACGAGGGCGCCGCCCAGAACCCCCGACCGGATCTCGATGCTGGTTCCGCTGTTAAGACCCGTCCGCAAGGCGCGGCGGTGCTCGCCGTGATGGGTAGGTAATTTCCCCAATGTCGAGATTCTTCGACGGTTCCTAGTTTGATGTGGGACTCGACGAAAGGAAGGCGGGCGGGCCTCGTGACCCGATGCCCCACCATCATCCATTTCGCCATGGCGAGTATGGTCAATGTGTCGTTGGCCAAAGCGATCAACACTGAGCTCGAGCAGGGTCTATTCCGCTTGAAACTACCAACCGAACGCAAGGAGAGTATAGCCATGAATGATCAAACCAAAGTTCCGGTGTCTACAACACGTTCGGCCCCTACGTTTTTTGATATTGCGGCACCGATAAGCGAGCCAGTTAACTGGCTCCGCACGGAAATCGACCGCCTGTTTGAGGACTTCGGGCGACCGGCGCGCGGCGTCTTCAACTTGGGCGCCCGCAGCCCCGCGCCGATGCCTGCGCTCGATCTGATCGACGATGAGAAGAGCTATCGTTTGTCGGCCGAACTTCCCGGCCTTGTCGATAAGGATATCGAGATCAGCGTTGCCGACGGCGTGCTCAGCATCTCCGGCGAGAAAAAGGAGCAGGAGGAGCGCAGGGAAAAGGGTATCCTGCTTAGCGAGCGCCATTACGGCGCGTTCACACGCCAGATCGCATTACCCAGCGATGTCGATCTCGAAGGGATCAAGGCGCAGTTCAAGGATGGGATACTGACCGTGACGCTCGCCAAGGACGAGAAGGCGGTTTCCCGAACGCGCAAGATTGCTGTCGAGAAGGCCTGACAGGACTGGACGACATCCGCCAGCCCTCCCGCAGGAGGAGGAGCCCGATGGATGTCGTTGCCTTTCTCGCCCCCAGCCTATGCCATCCACGAGGACGCAACGATGTGTGCAATGGAGGATATGCGTTTGCTAACCACCCGCTCGGGCTTCACCTTCCAGGTTCGCCAGGTGCGGGAAGAGGATGAAGCAATGCTGGCGGAGTTCTTCACCCATGTGACGCGGGATGATCTGCGCTTCCGATTTCTCTCGGGTGCGCCGCGCGTCACGCACGATCAAATCGTGATGATGACTCATGTCGACCACCGACGGACCGAGAACTACCTCGCCTTCGCCGAGAATGGCTCTGTGCTGGTCGCGACGGCGATGCTTGCATGCGACTCTTCCATGACGCGGGCGGAGGTCGCGATTGCGCTTCGCGAGGATTATAAGGCGCGGGGTATAGGTTGGGAATTGCTTCGCTATGTGGCTGATGCTGCGGTCGCCAGGGGAGTGAGCACGATCGAATCGATCGAAAGTCGCGAGAATCATGCGGCGATCGATGTCGAGGAGGATCAGGGGTTCACGGCAGCATTCGTTCCAGGTGATCCATCGGTAGTGCGCGTGAGCAAGACCCTCCACCCGAACTGAAATATTCAGTACCTTGCTCGTGTGAGACCGCGACGGATTCGTCGGGGGGCCTCGCAGATAGACGGGCATGTGGCATGGCTAAGCTTAGCCGAGCGGGTTCCCGTGGTTCCTGCACATACGTAGTTTTCCGTATTCGCGCCCCGGAGCGCAGACATTAGCACTTTGACTTAACCCCTTATGGCGCACCCGTGCGCAGCGGAAGGTCACGCCATTTCTTCGCGAGCTGACAGGGCCTATGCTATGGCCGTTACAAGGCGTGCGCATGAGGCTCGAATGCTGCCACTTTACGCCGATTCCGCAGATGGGGAGGGCCTGCCAGATATGCTGGCAAGGCCGCATTCTTTCCTGCTTCGGTTGGCGATGGCGGTTGGCATCGTCCTGCTGACCGCAGCACTTCGCCAGGCATTGGATCCCTGGCTCGGCAACCACGCTCCCTTTCTTCCCTTCACCTTGGTTATATTGTTAGCGGTGATCTGGGCCGGTACTTTCGCCGCCATTATCGCTGCGGTGCTGGCGCTTGCCTTCGGCATTTATTTCGCCGGCGCGGATCGGTTCGGCGTGGGCGCTTATCTGGAAGCGGGGATCTTCCTGCTGACGTCTATGGGCATCATAGCCTTTGCCGGGGCCATAAACCGCGCGCGGAAGCAGGCCATCGAAAGCGATCGGCGTGCGGATCAGCGCGCGAACGAGGCCAACCGGCTCGCCGAGGAACTTAACCTTCTGATCGACGGCACGCAGGGCCATGCGATCTACATGGTGGATGTGGAGGGGAACGTGACCCTCTGGAACGAGGGCGCGGTGCGCCTCAAGGGCTGGACCGAAGAGGAGGTTGTCGGGCGCCATACCTCGCTTTTCTATCCCGCCGATGCGATCGCGGCGGGCAAGCCCGAGCGCGACCTTGCCCGCGCGGCGGCCGAAGGCAGGCTGGAAGAGGAGGATTGGCGGGTCCGCAAGGACGGATCGGAGTTTCTCGCGAGCGTTTCGATCACGCCCCTGCGCGACGATGCAGGCCATCTGCGCGGCTTCGCCAAGGTCGTGGCCGACATCACGGATCGGCGTGCGGCGGAAGATGCCGTGCTTTCGCGGGAAAGCCACCTTCGCTCTATCCTGTCGACCGTTCCCGATGCGATGGTTGTGATCGATGAGCAGGGCCTCATCCTGTCGTTCAGCGCCGCTGCCGAGCGACTCTTTGGCTATCGGGAAAGCGAGGTGGTAGGTTCCAATGTTAGCCGCTTGATGCCTTCGCCCGATCGCGAACGGCATGACGGCTATCTGCGCCGCTATCGGGAAACCGGCGAGAAGCGCATCATCGGCATCGGCCGCGTAGTCTTTGGCGAACGCAAGGACGGTTCGACATTTCCGATGCACCTTTCCATTGGAGAGGCGACTGGGGGGACCCAACGCCTGTTCACCGGATTCGTGCGCGATCTCACCGAACGGCAGCGGACGGAAGAACGGCTGCATGCGTTGCAATCCGAGCTTATCCACGTGTCGCGGGTCAGTGCGATGGGGACGATGGCCTCCACACTCGCCCATGAACTCAACCAGCCGATCACCGCCGTCACCAACTATGTCGAGGCGGTGCGTGATCTGCTGGCGGCGCCCGATCCGGAAGACCTGCCGATGATCCGGGAGGCGTTGGACGATACCGCCAAGGAGGCGCTTCGTGCCGGTGATATCGTGCGCCGCCTCCGCACCTTCGTGGCGCGGGGCGACGTAGAAAAATCGGTCGAGAAGCTGCCTGCGCTGATCAACGAAGCTGCTGTTCTCGGACTGCTTGGCGCGAAAGAGAAAGGCGTCGAACCCCGTTTCGACCTTGATCCTTATGCCCCTCCGGTGCTGGTGGACAAGGTGCAGGTCCAGCAGGTGCTGATCAATCTTATACGCAACGCGGTCGAGGCAATGAGCGAAAGCCCGAAACGCCATTTAATCGTGACGAGCGGGGCAGATAGCCCCGGTTACGTGCGCGTTACCGTCGCCGATAGCGGGCCGGGAATAGCGCCCGCCGTCGCATCCCAGCTCTTCACCGCCTTTGCCAGTTCCAAGAGCGGCGGCATGGGGCTCGGCCTCTCCATCTGTCGTACCATCGTCGAAGCCCATGGCGGACGGATATGGATGGAACCCGGACCCGATGGCGGCACCGCGTTTCATTTCACACTCGTGCGAGCGGAGGCGGAAGAGGGACCATGACGGAGCCCCGGCTGATCCATATCGTGGATGACGAAGAAGCCATAAGACGGTCCGCGAGCTTCCTGCTCAAGACCTCGGGTTATACCGTCGAAACCTGGCCTTCGGGGGTGGCCTTTCTGAAGGAAGTGCGCCACGCCGGGCCGGGCTGTATTCTCCTCGACGTTCGTATGCCCGAGATGGACGGGCTGGAAGTGCAGCAGCGCCTGACCGAATCCGGCGTGACAATGCCCGTCATCATTCTGACAGGGCATGGCGATATTTCGATCGCCGTTCGCGCAATGAAGGCGGGCGCAGTCGATTTCCTCGAAAAGCCCTTCGAGAAGAGCATATTGCTGGGATCGATCGAGGCTGCGTTCGACCGGATGGCGGCAGCCGACGGAAAGATGCTCCGTGCGGCGGAGGCGGAGGTCGTGCTGGGGGCCCTGACACCGCGAGAGCGCGATGTCCTGGAAGGTCTGGCGCAAGGCCTTCCCAACAAGACCATTGCGTACGACCTTAATATTTCGCCTCGGACAGTCGAGGTACATCGCGCCAATCTGATGACCAAGCTGGATGTGCGCAGCCTTTCGGATGCGCTCCGGATCGCGTTCGCCGCCGGTATGGGTGCCTGATTCCTTAGGATCACTACGTAACGACCGCCGGCCCTTATTCTACTCATAATGCATGATTTAAAGGGCTGGATAAAATGGATGTGGCCAGCGGGACGATGCGTAGCGATCGACCCAAGCTTTTGCTGGTAGAGGATGACGCCGCAGTCAGGCGCTCTTTGCAACTGCTGCTGCAGGCAAGGGGTTTTGACGTTCGCGCTTATGCGTCGGGCCACAGCCTTCTTGCCGATGAAAGCGCCGACAGCGCCGTCGGCTTCATCGCCGACTATCGCATGGATGACCTGGACGGCCTGGCTGTCCTCGCTAGCCTTCGGGCGCAGGGCTGGGACGGACCGGCTATCCTGATCACGGCCTATTCGACGCCGGCTTTGGTCGAGCAGGCCCGACAGGCCGGCTTTTTGGAAGTGATCGAGAAGCCGTTTCGGCACCCGGCCCTGGTGGAGACGGTGGCGCGACTGCTCGACATGTAGGCGGTCGCCGGCAAAGAAGGGCGAGGAGTACTGCAGCCGCGGTCGCGGCGCTGATGAGCGGGGGCAAGGCTGCGGCCAGCCCTTTCCCGCGCGCCGATGCCAGCGTGATCGCGCTCTTGAAAACAGTATTGAGCCAGGTCAGTGTCGCCAGGACACTTCAGCCCAGCCGAGTGCTGTAACTATCTCCCGAACTCAAGCTATGCGTTCGACTAACCTAAAAGGGCTCTAGCGGGTGCATCTTCCATTGTCGTCGGCTGCGGAAGCGCCGCGATCGCGGTGATAGATGTCCGGGAAATAGCGTACGCCGCCGTTGCCGTCGGGTTCGGCCGTGAAATAGGCGACATAGACCGGAATGGGCTTGGCGAGAGCGACCTGTTGGGTGCGCCCGCTTGCGACAGCCGCGTCCACGCGCGAACGATCCCATTGCGGCTGGGCTGACAATAAAGTGGTGGCGAGGCCGAGCGCGTCGCCGACCCGGACGCAGCCGTGGCTATAGGCCCGTACATCCTGCGCGAACAAATGCTGACTCGGCGTGTCGTGGAGAAAGACGTTGAAACCGTTGGGCATGACCAGCTTCATGCGGCCGAGTGCGTTGGTTGCTCCGGGCCTTTGGCGATAGCGGCCGTTCTGGAAGACATAGCCCTTCTGCGCGGCCTCTGCAGGGCGGGTGCGCACCATCGCGGCGATCCCCTCCGCCGCGATGGCCGGCGGGATTTCCCACCATGGATTGAAGATCACCCCGGTCATGCGCGCGGCGAATATCGGTGTGGGAGACTTCGTCTTGCCGACCACTACCTGCCATCGGCCGATCATGTTGCGGCCATCCCACAAGCTGGCTTCGAACGCTGCCGTATTGACCAGCAGATAGCGCCCGTCGAGCGCGCGGGGCATCCAGCGCCAGCGGTCGAGATTGGCGGCCAGCGTTGCGCGTCGCGCCGGATCATGCTCCTGGGCATAGGCCATGCGGAGCGAGTAATAAAAGGGATGCGACGGGCGGGTTGTCCCGAACATCCGATCGAGTTGATTGCTGGCGACGGCGGCATTGACTGCATCTGCCGCGTCGGGCCAGGCTGGCGCGACGGCGATATGCCACCCGCTTCGAAGCGAGGCATTGCAGCAACCTTGCCGGTAGGCCGTCAGGAGGCGAATGGCCGCGGCGGTAGCGCTCGTATCGAGCGCGTTGCTTTCTCCGGCAGCGATGGCGGCTTTGACGCCGGCTGTGTCGATCGATACCGGGCTGAGGCCATCATCGGCGGCGCTGCTCAGCCACTCCACAAGCCTTTGAGCTTGCGGCAACGTCCAATGTGGGGGAGGCGACGGGGAGGCCGCGAGGAGCAGGCAGGCGGCAAGCGACGCGAGGAGCTTTTTCATCCATCCGCACTCGCGAAAGAGGCGCACAGTTGCCATAAGGGTTTGTACGGATCTCGTTTCCTCCTGCCGTGATTATCAAGGTAGGGACAGGCGGAGCGCGCGTGATTTCGTGACGATCACGTCTCGTGGTGCAAGAGAACCAGCGCGATCTCGTCAGGCGTGCGAGGCGTGAGATCTTTGTTGATCTCGGCGATGATCTGCCGTTCCAGCCGCTCGTTCCGCACGGCCGCCCGCAGGATGCCGAGCATATGCGGCGGGGCTACGAGGACGATGGGCGCGCCGTCCTGGGCCGCCGCGCCCAGATCGGTCACCGCTTGCGCCGCAAAGCGATCCTTCCGGCTATTGTGGGGATCACCGCTCGCATAAGCGTGGCGACCGGGCCCCTCGCTTTCATGGTTTCGGCCTGGCGCGTCAGTCCCCTGGAGGTGGCTGGGCGGATTTTCCAGCTTCTGCTCCTGGATGGGCTCAAGGTCAGGTGCCGCCTTGCGGCCGCGATTGCGCAACAATTGCATTCTGGCACCATCGATGACGAGAATAAGGGCGCCATGGGGTAACAGCATGGTCAGGGTCCTTTTCTGCCGACAACGTGGTTTAGAGGTGGGGGGGCCGGTTCGCCGAAGCCCTGCGCGTCACGCAGCAGCCGAATCACTTCCGCGTCTCCGGTTTGGTCGAATTCGGCATAATGCGCGCCGACCGCATAGAAGGGGTGCGGCTGCGACAAACACACGATCTCGTCGCATTCGGAGCGCAGCGCAGCCAGCATTTCCGGCGGAGCGACCGGCACGGCCAGGATAAGGCGCGCGGGATGCGTTTTGCGAAGCCCCATCAGGGCGGCCTTGACGGTGCCACCCGTCGCAATGCCGTCGTCGATGACGATCACCGTCCGGCCCGCTGTCGCAATAGGCGTGGCGTCCCCCAGATAGGCCTTGCGCCGCCGTTCGATCTCCACCAGTTGGCGGCGCATCTCCTGCCGGATATATTCGGGCGTTGGGCCCAGTTCGCGCACAACCTCCTCGTTCAGGACGAGCCGCGGATCGGCGCCATCCACGATCGCCCCTATCCCAAGCTCCTCATAGCCCGGCGCGCCAAGCTTGCGGACGAACAGGAGATCTAGCTGGGCATCAAGCGCTTGGGCGACCTCGAACGCGACCGGCACACCACCGCGCGGTAGCGCGAGTATGAGCGGCCGGGCGGGGCGCAGGTGCGTCAGCGCGGCGGCAAGCCGGCGCCCGGCCTCGCGCCGATCCTGAAAGTCGGGCGTGTCTCGAAACATCGCGAAACTCCTTATGCCCGCCGGACGAAATGGGAGAGAAACCACCATACGGCATGGCCGATCACCTGATCGAGCGTGCCGGGTTCTTCGAAAAGATGGCTCGCGCCTGGCACAATTACGAGTTCATGCTCGGCGTGCAGATGCCGCATCGCTGCCCGGTTAAGCTCGATGACCGGGAGATCTCGGCTGCCGACGGTCAGCAGCGTGGGCGCGCGCACCTTCGCAAGTGCCGCCGAGCCCGCAAGATCGGGGCGTCCTCCGCGCGGGGCGATCGCCGCGATGCGCCCGTTAGCCTGTGACGCGGCGAGCAGCGCAGCGCCGGCCCCCGTACTCGCGCCGAAATAGCCCGTTGGCGACGCCGCCAGCGCCTGCGTATGTCTTGCCCACGCCGTGGCGTCCGCCAGCCGCGACGCGAGGAGGGGGATGTCAAACACATTTCCGCGATCCTGCTCTTCCGCAGGCGTCAACAGATCGAGCAGCAGCGTCGCCAGCCCCGCCGCTTGCAGTCCGCGCGCGACGTGATTGTTGCGAGGGCTCAGCTGTCCGCTGCCGCTGCCGTGCGCGAAGAGGACGAGACCCGCAGGCGTCTCGGGTATGCCGAGCATCCCTTGGAGGCCGAGGGGCTGGATCGTCACGGCGATCGCTTCATCCTGTTGCGGGAGGGGCATGGTCACAACCCGAATGGCCAGGTTTCCGGGCTGCCGCGTACATGTTCGTGGCCCAGCGGCGTCACCGCCCTGGTCTGCTCGAACCACACCCAGGCATCGAACTGGTCGGCCAGCACCGCTTCGAAATAATGACTCAGCCGTTCGGTTTCCGGGCGGTAGACGACGCCGATCGCGCGTTCGAGCAGCGGCGCGCGCAATAACCCTGCAAGATCGTGGTTCCGGGTTCGCCAGTCGGTCAGCGTGGGCGAGAGGCCCGTCGCGCGGAAGGCATGCTCATAGCTGTCCGGCCGCGCGGGGCGCACCGTCTTGATCTGCATGTCGGCCCCCCAGTCGCTGGCGGCCGCGACGGTGCCGGTATCGGTGCCGAAGCCGATCAACACCGCCGTGTCGCCATAAGCCATCCGGCAGAGTTCTCCGATGTTGAATTCGCCCTGCCAGCCCATCGCGGTGGCGGCGGCATTGCCGACATGGCTGTTATGGGCCCACACCACCGCCTTGGCGCCGTCGCAGCGATGGGCCAGGAGCGCCTGGAGGGTTTCGAACATGTGCCGGTCGCGCAGGTTCCAGCTCTCGGTCGAGCTGCGGTACATCGCCCGGTAGTAACGCTCGGCGGCGCGCACGATGCGGGCATTTTGGACCGCATCGAACCAGGCTTCACGCTTGCCGAGATCGTCGAGGCGCCGGGCTAGCAGCGCCCTTAGCTGATCGACCACGCGAACCTCACAGCCCGGCCGGCCGTCAAGGCTTACGGCGCGGCCATATAAAGCGGGCTCGTCCTGCCAGGGCGTGAGGCAACCGTAGCGGCGGCGCGCATCGCTGGCCGCATCGGCGTCCACCGTATCGAGATAGGCGACCACCGCGTGCATCGACTCGCTCAGGCTATACACGTCCAGCCCATGAAAGGAGGCGCGCTGCTCCTCGGGAAGCGCGGCATTATAGCCGCGCAGCCAATCGGCGAATTCGAGAACCTCTACATTGCGCCACATCCAGGTGGGAAAACGGACGAAGACATCGCCCCGGCGCGGGCGCGCTTTCTGGTGTCGCACATAATCATCGATTTGGGCGGCATCGGGCCAGTCGGCCTCCACGGCGACGATGTTGAAGCCATGATGCTCGATAAGCCGGCGGGTGATGGCGGCGCGGGCGCGATAGAATTCAGAGGTTCCATGCGTTGCCTCGCCCAGTAACACAAGGCGCGCGTCGCCAAACCGATCGAAGACGGATCCGAACGCCTCGAAGCGTTCAACCGGGGGGAGCGGTTCGGCATGACGCTGGAGACTCTCGACCAGCGCTGCGGATATTTGGGCCTCGTCATGGGGATGCAATGCCGTGTCGGCCAACCTGGCCTCCTCTCGGATGGTGGGGCCACGCGAATAAAAGCGCGTAGGCCGCGATCTCCTTGGCCTGGAACATGCGCGGCATGTCGCGGGCGCGCCTATTGGGAATGCTACGGATGCGGCCGAGGCTCCGCCGCGCTACGCAGAAAGGACGATAATGCGTCGGAATAAACAACGTTCGATCGAGCGACGTGGCGATTTTGGCGAGGGGAAGTTTAAGTAAACATACCGATTTACCACCGTGTCCTGAGGGGCAGGATCGCGAGCTACGAACCGGACGCAAGGGGTGGCATGACAGAGGAACTCACACTCGCCTTTCATGGCGCGGCACGCACGGTCACTGGCTCCTGCATGGAATTTTGCCATGGAGGGAAACACCTCCTGATCGATTGCGGCCTTTTTCAGGGGAGCCGGACCCTGGAGACTCTCAATCGCAGTACCTTCGCCTTCGAGGCGAAGGACGTCGATGCCGTCATCCTGACACATGCGCATATCGACCATAGCGGGCTGTTGCCGAGGCTCGTCGCCGAGGGATTTGCGGGCAATATCTGGTGCACGGCGCCGACGGCGGATTTGCTCGAGTTCATGCTGGCTGATGCTGGGCGTATCCAGGAAAGCGAGACCGCCCGGCGCAACCGGCGCAAGGACCGTGCCGATCAGCCGGAGATCGTGCCGATCTATACGGAGCAGGACGCGATGGCTGCGTGGCGGCAGGCCCGTCCGGTCGCGTTGGAGGAGTGGTTCGAGCCCATACCCGGATTCAGGGCGCGCCTCTGGAATGCCGGGCACATATTGGGCGCGGCATCGGTTGAACTCCATGCGGACGGGGCGCGCATTTTATGTTCGGGGGATCTGGGGCCGGAACATAAGGCCTTCCAGCTTGGCCCGGAGAGCCCCGCCGGCCTCGATTATGTCATCTGTGAATCGACCTATGGCGATCGCGGGCGCGACCATCTGACCATCCTCGAACGCCGCACCTTGCTGGAGGCTGAGATCAAGGGTGCCCTGGCGCGCGGCGGAAATCTGATCATTCCAGTTTTCGCCTTGGAACGGACGCAGGAGTTGCTGCTCGACATCGCTGCGCTCATCGACGGGGATCATATTCCGCCCGCGCCCGTCTTCGTTGATTCCCCTCTCGCTAATAAGGCGACAAGCGTGTTCGCTAAGTATGCCGAGACACTCGAAGATATGCCGCGGGGTAATATCTTCCGTCACACGGCCTTTCACTTTGTCGATAATGTGGCGGAGTCGATACGGCTGAACAGCATATCGGGCGCCATTATCCTAGCGGCGTCCGGTATGTGCGAGGCAGGCCGTATTCGACACCACCTCAAGCATAATCTCTTCCGACGGGAATCGACCGTGTTGTTCGTGGGCTTCCAGGCCGAAGGATCGCTGGGGCGGATTATCCTCGAAGGCGCCAAACGCGTGCGAATTTCGGGAGAGGATATCGTCGTTCGTGCCCAGATTCGGCGTATCGATACCTATTCTGCGCACGCCGATCAGGACGATCTTCTGACATGGATCGAGGCGCGACGCCCGATCAGAGGGAGCCTGTTCCTCTCTCACGGCGAGGCGGCATCGATCGAGGCGCTGCGCCGCATCGTTCAATCCCGTCCGATCGCGGCATCTGTGATCGCGCCGGAATTGGGGGAAGTCTACCGTCTCTCGGCGGCCGTGCCGGCCAGGCGGCTCAAGACCGGAGACCCCCGACTTCAGGAGGCCGTGGGCCGGGATTGGCAGAATGCCTATGCCGATTTCGCCACGAGCCTGAAGCGGGAGCTATCGGCAATCCACGACGCGAAAGCCCGCCAGCGCGCTCTGGGCGAAATGCGCAACATACTGGAAAGTTACAAGAATGTCCGGACGGCACACGCAGCCCGGCGGCCCTGAAGGGGTGCGCGCGGACAATGCGCCTCCCGTCTGCCGGGGCTTCGTTCGTAATCCGGGGAATCCCGTAGCGACACGATATCGATTGGGTGCCACCTTCCTGCCAAAGAGGTGGCTCGTGGACAAGCAGAATATGTCTTATTTGTTCCAGCGAGCCCGCACGCATCGTCCCGTAGGGCGTATTGGGAAATCCGAGGGGAGTGCTATCTGATGGCGAACATGGACCTCGTCCGTCAACGCCTGACGGAACGATTGTCTGCACTGGCCGGGCGGGTCACGGATATCGAAACGGATATGCAGCAGCCGCTTGATGATGATTTGGCCGAGCAAGCCGTAGATCGTGAAGATGACGAAGCGCTGGATGCTATGGAGCGCGCGACTTTGGCGGAAATCACCCTGATCAAGGAAGCGTTGGCGAGGCTGGATTTGGGTACCTACGGGATATGTACGTCCTGCGGCAACGTGATCGCGCCAGAACGCCTTGAAGCCATACCGACTGCTGCTCAGTGCATCGGCTGTGCGAGGGCAGGAGCGGCTGGCGTGGCTTCATGATTTTCATGCGTTGGATGGAAGGTATTGAATTTCCTAGGAGTTAAACCTTTGCGTAGCGCACGTCGTGCTCCGCAGTCACACGTCCGCGTGCGATACTGGCCCCGAACTGGTGCGCCCTTGAGGTCCAGCGCATGCGCCCGGGTGTAGCTTCTGCGAAACTGTTCGAACAGTAGTTCCGGCATCACGAGTGCTGTCTCGGAGGTCATGCCGACGGCGTGCTGTTGCGATATGGCCTGCACCCTAAGCTGCTGTTCGAGGCTGATGTCGTGCGCAGTAATGAACGCGGGCGGAAGCGCTGGGGCGCTTGGAAGGGGTATCACGACCCGCTACGAGCGCTTGAGGAGCTTGCGAAGCGCGGGAAGCGGCCGAGTATTGAGTACATCACTTGCCGTGAGCCAGCCGCGCCGCGCCTGATCCACGCCGTGTCGCATATAGTCGAGCGCGGGAATGCTGTGCGCGTCGGTTGAGATTGCGAGCTTGGCGCCTACCGTCTTCGCCGCTTGGGCATGGCGATCCGAAAGGTCGAGCCGGTCGGGCTCGGCGTTGATTTCGAGATAACAGCCGCGCACGGCGGCGGCGGCGATGAGCCGCTCCATGTCGACCGCGTAGGCGTCACGCGCGCCGATCAGGCGACCGGTGGGGTGTGCAAGGATAGACACGTGCCGATTGTCCATTGCCCGAATGATCCGCTCGGTCTGGGCCTGCGATGAGATGTCGAATTTATAATGTACCGCCGCGACGACAAGGTCGAGCCGTGCAAGTATCGCATCCGGTAAGTCGAGTGTGCCGTCGGCAAGGATATCAAGCTCAACCCCCTTGAGGATCGTGAACCCCGTCATACCTTCGTTCAGCCGGTCGATTTCGTCGATTTGGCGTGCGAGACGATCCGCGTCGAGACCATGGGCGATAGTCACGTGTTGGCTGTGATCGGTGATCGCGATATAGTTATAACCCCGCGAGCGTGCGCCTTTGGCCATGGCGGCGAGCGGCACGGTGCCGTCGCTCCAGTCAGAATGGACATGGAGGTCGCCGCGGATATCGACGAGCGACACCAGTTCGGGCAGGCGCTTCGCCTGCGCAGCGGCGATCTCGCCACGATCTTCGCGCAGTTCGGGGGGAACGAAGTCCAGGCCGAGCGCGCGGTAGATGCGGGTACCACCAGGTCCACGAGACGTAGCTGCTCGACCATAGGGTGGTCGGCAAGGCTCAGCAGCGCGTATCGCTTCAGCTCGTACAGCGCCTTCACCAGCCCATCGTCGACGAACCGCACCTCGACCGTCCCGGCAAGGCTGGGCGCTGCACCCCGACGAATATGATGACGGCGGGCTGTCGGGTGGGACGCTGGAGCGACCGGCGCTCCAGCGGCTGATGCAGGACATCGAGGCCGGCGGGATCGACATCGTGGTCGTTTACAAGGTCGACAGGCTGAGCCGCTCGCTGCTCGACTTCGCGAAACTCGTCGAGACCTTCGACAGGACGAACGTATCCTTCGTTTCGGTGACCCAGTCGTTCAACACGACCAACAGCATGGGCCGGCTCACGCTCAACATGCTGCTCTCCTTCGCCCAGTTCGAGCGTGAGGTCACCGCGGAGCGCATCCGGGACAAGATCGCCGCGTCCAAGGCGCGTGGCATGTGGATGGGCGGCAACCCGCCGCTCGGCTACAGGCCCGATGGCAGGACGCTGGCGATCGTCGAGGAACATGCCGACATCGTTCGGCAAATCTTCGCGCGTTACCTTGATCTCGGGAATGTCCGGCTGGTTACCGGTGCGCTGGCCAGCGGAGGCATCATTGCGCCTGAGCGCATTGCCACGACCGGGAGGGTGACAGGCGGCCGTCCCTTCACCCGAGGGCAGATCTATAAGCTACTCTCCAACCCCATCTACATCGGCGAAATCCATCACAAGGGCCAGGTTCATGACGGAAAACACCCGGCAATCATTGACCGGGCCATATGGGACGCCGTCCAGCAGATGCTGGCCACTAACAGGCAAGGCGAGAGATCGGGCAGCAGAGCGAGTTCGCCCAGCCTCCTTGCGGGTCGCATCGTTGATCAGCACGGCGAGCCGCTGGTCGCTGCCCATGCCTGCAAAGGGAAAGTCCGCTATCGCTACTATGTGAGCCGATCGCTTCAGCATGATGCAGACCGGCACGCCACCGATAGTCTGCGTATCCCGGCGCGGGAAATCGAAGCGGTAGTGATCACCAGTCTTGCCGAGGCGCTGGATGATCCTCTGGCTCTGCTGACTCAGGCCGGCATAGCGCTCGACAGCGATCGTCTGCGCATGATCTTCAACAAAGCCGAACAACTTGCGGCCTCTGTCCGCCACAAACAGCGTGATGTGATCAGCGATCTGGTGACCAGGGTGGTCGTCCATCCCCACGAGATAGCAATTCGGTTATCGGTCACAGCGTTGTGCAGGGCCTGCACGATAGATCCGGCCAGTGACGGCACCATCTCCCTCACTGCGCCGGTTCGTCTCACCCGGACGGGTCTGGCGCTCCGGCTGGTCCAGCGCGATGGCAGGCCCGTCACGCAGGGCAAGCCCGATCCCGGTCTCATCGTGCTGCTGCGCAAAGCCCGCAACTGGTGGCGGCAGCTTCAGGCCGGCGCGATCGATATCGCCACCATCGCTCATGAAGAGAAGGTCAACGACTCATGGGTATCGCGCATCGTCCGGCTGAACTTCCTTGCCCCCACCATCGTCGAAGCCATCCTCGCCGGGACCCAGCCGGCTTCGGTCAGCGCGACATCATTACGTACCGCTAACCTGCCGATCGACTGGGATGAGCAGGTCGCCATGTTCGGCATGTGATGGCTCTCAGTCTGTCACGACACCAATGGCGCTTCGGTGCCGCTTTGCGTTCCAGGTCAACAGAAGCAGCCCATGCTGCAACCTCACTCCGTACTGCGAAAATAGGCGACAGAGAAAAAGCCGCCAGAGCGGCCAAATGTTGCCCCTGACATGCTCTCTGCAGACCGGACCATCTCCGCAAACGGCGCGGAACTGCGCCACTTTCTGAGATATTGTCCTTCTATATCAATAGCTTAGAAGTGAATGGCGGAGACGGAGGGATTCGAACCCTCGGTACGGATTACTCCATACGGCGGTTTAGCAAACCGCTGGTTTCAGCCACTCACCCACGTCTCCAGCGGCCGATGGCCTAGACAAAGGCCGGATTGAGGTCAACGCGGAAAGCGTCCGGGTGGCGCCTTCGGTGCGGTGGGTACCGGGGGCGATGGACGTTCGGCCGCGCTTTACCAGGTGAGCGCGGGGGTCAGGCGGTGGAGCAGGACGTCGAAGCGGCGGGCCGTTGCCGGGGCGACGTGGCGTAGCCTGACGCACGCTTGCCCGGCCAGACGACAGGCGTGCTCGACTTCGCCCGCCTCGGCCAGCGCCGCGAGGCTCGTCAGGAGAAGGTCCGCGACCGAGGTGGGCTGGGCTGAGGTGGACTGGGCCGGGGCGGCGGGCCCGCGCGGGGAGCGAGCGGCGGCGGCGACGCTGGCGTCGGGGCCGTCGCGGCTCATCGGCCACCGTCGCGGATGCCGAAGTGCGCCTTGGCCTCCGGGCTCATTTGCTCGGGCGTCCAGCGCGGCTCGTAGGTGAGTTCGACGTCGACGGTGTCGACGCCTTCCACCGCCGACGCCGCCTCGCCCGCGCCCGCTTTCAGATAGTTCGTGGCCGGGCAGCCGGGCGTCGTCGTGGTCATGGTCACGACGACGTCGCCGTCCGCACTGACGGTGACATCGTAAACCAGCCCGAGGTCGACGATGTTATAGCCGAGTTCCGGGTCGATCACCTGCCGCAACGCGGCGCGGACCCGGTCCTCGGCCTCGGTGGGTTCGTGGTCGGCGGTGTCCGCGCTACGCATGATCGGCGCGCCCGATAGCAGGTGATCCATGATGACGCCGAGAATCTGCGGCTTGAGGCCCTGCCAGTCGGCATCAGCCCGCGTCACCGCGACATAATCCTTGCCGAGCGACACCCCGGCGACGCCCGGAATCGCGAAAAGTTGCTCGGCAAGCGGAGAGACCGCAGCGTCCGCCTTGTCGGTGATGTCGAGCACCCCCGCGGGCAGCACGGTGCAGCCCGGCAGGAAACGCAAGCGGGCCGGGTCCGGCGTCGCTTCGGTTTGAATGAACATGATCTGCCTCCCGCATCGGTTTCAGGCGCGCGCCCGGTCAGGCGGCCTGGTTCGCCGTGCCGATCCGCACCAGGATCTTGTAGGTCTTGCCGTCGGGCTCGAATCCGCCGGACCAGGCATGCCCGCGCTTCGCCAGTTCGGGCAGCAGGAACACGGGTTCGCGGCACAGCAGCGCGGCGAGAACCTCGCCCTTGCTCAGGGCCTCGGTCGCGGCCAGAATCCGCACCATCGGCTCGGGCGGGTCGAGTTCGCGGTTATCGAGTTCCTGAACCGGGGCGGGCCAGTGCGCGGCGTCGGTCGCGACCGCCGCCGGCGCCGCCGCTTCGTCGCCGCCCGCCGGCGTGAACAGGATCTCCCAGTCGCCGCCGCCGAGCTCCTTCGCTTCGTGGGCGTAGCCTTTCGCGCCGAGCACGCTGAACAGCGGCACCGGCTTGAAGGTTGCCAGCAACCGCAAGCCCTGACGGGGTTCGAGCGCCGTGACCGCCGCCATGATTTCGGCAAAGGGCTCGCCACCGGCGCGCAGTATCGGCCGCACGTCCAGGTCAACGAATGTCGATGTCATCGCATATCTCCTTCATGGTCAGCCCTCGCACGACAGCAGCAGGCGCGGCCGCCGCGCGCCCTGCGGGAAACGCCCCGCCGCATCGACCTCGACGAGGCGGCGGGTCCGTATGAGTTGCCCGACGATGCCGGCAGTCGCGGCGAGCAGCACCACCGCAGCAAGCCGGAAGCCGATCGGGACGTCGGCGAGCAGCGCGACGGTGCCGCCGCCGACCGCGACGAAATAGAGCGTGAACCAGGGCCGCGCGTGGCGCTCGACGACCAGGTCCTGGACGCGCGGCGTCGGCGCCTTGCCCAGCACCGGGCCATAGCATTCGAGCCAGGTGAGAAAGGCAACGATCTTGTAGAGCTGGGCGAGCCCGAGCCCGGACAGCCAGCCGAACACCGTCAGGAAGATGACGGCGCCGATCCGTTCGCCGAGCTGCCCCAGCGCGAGCAGGACCACTACCAGCACCGCCGATGCCGCGAAGCCGAGCAGCGCCACCGCCGCCATCCGGCTGTTGAGTTCGATCACCGGGCGCCTGCGGGCGCGGTAGAGATGGAGGGCGTCCTTGCCGTAGAGCGCGAGCGCGGGAAGCGCGAGCGCGAGCGCCGCCAGTAGCGCCGGCGCCGGGCCATGGCCGGTCAGCACCATCGCGGTCCCGCCGGCGATCGCCACCGCGAGCGCCGCCGCGCCGAGATACAGCGCGATCCGGGTGCTGGCGCCCTCCAGCTCCGGCGCCAGCATGAACATCGCGAGCAGGCGATAGCTGACGCCCATCGCCGTGAACGTCAGCCAGCCGCCGAGCCCCGCGACGACGTGGATCGGGAGGCCGGCCGCGGTGAGCGCGACCAGCGGGCCGGCGCCGATCGCGCCGCCCAGCACGAATGCGAAGATCGCGCCGAGCGCGACCGTGCATGCGATGCTGGCAAGGCCGACGACGACGAACCGGGCCGGCAGCGCCACCGCCGACGCGGCGGCCAGCGTCCGGCCGAGATTCCACAGAATCAGGGCAAAGCCGGCGATCAGCAGCACGGCGGCGATCGGCAGGAACGGCAGCGGCGAAGCGACGCGCCCGTCGAGTTGCAGGAAGCCGAGGATCAGCGCGCCGAGGCCCGCGACCAGCGAAACCAGCGCGGGCAGGCTGAGCGTATTGCTGTAGAGCGGTGTGGCGACGAGCACCGGCACGAACTGGAGCAGGGCGCCGCACATCAGCATGCTCAGCCAGCCGATCACCACGACGTGGACGAGAATCAGGGTCTCGGGCGCGGCGACCGGGGCGCCCGGAAAGCCGTAGCCCGCGATCATCATGATTTCCGCGGCCACCAGCGCGAGCAGCGCGGCGGCGAAATAGGACATCGTCCAGCGGGACAGCGAAGCGCCGATCATTCAAGCCTCTCTCATGGTTCGCGCCGGCGGGAAGGGGGCGCCGGCGCGAACCCGCGCAGCCCGATCAGGCGGGCTGGGTGAGCTTGCCGATCTCGACCCGCCATACCGTCGGCCCGCGTTCGAGATAGGACCACGAGAACTGGCCCGGATGCTCGGCCTCGAGCTGATAATAAAGCGGCTTGGGATCATGATCGTTGACGAGGACGAAGGCGCCGCCCGGCGCCAGTTCGTCGACCAGCTGGAAGATTTTCGCGTGGCGCTGCGCCGGAATGAGGCTGCGCACGTCGACGGCGGCGGGGTTCGATGGCTGGGTGGCATCGGTCATATGCAACCTCCTGGTCGCAAGGGGCTCCGGCAGGTGGCGGCGATCCGCCATCGGTTTTCCGCGCGGGCGGCCGTGTCGGTACGGCGCCGGCGGTCGGATCGCGCAGACTGTCGTCTCACATACATGTATTGTCAATACTTGTTTCAGGCGTCATGACTATATTGAAATTGACATATCAATTTAGCTATGGCTCAACAGCCGAGGGAAACCGGCGCGACCCGAAAGCGCGATCCGGCCGACGCCGACGCTCTCCGTGCGGGCGGGCGCTGGCGTTTCCCGGGAGATGTCACAGCGAGAGTGGTGCAGAGGAGAGAATATGGTTCGCGACAGCCTGGAGGCCGGCATTCAAGCCGCCGGCGGAAATCCGATCGAATTCCTGCGTAACGTCCAGTATCCGGCATTCGAATTTCCGGTCCGGTCGGAATGGACCAACTGGCGGGACGAACAGCGCGCCTGGCGCGACAGCTGCGTCCTCTTCGACCAGTCGCACCATATGGCCGATCTGTTCCTCAGCGGGCCGGACGCGGTCAAGGCGCTGACGCGGCTCGGCGTCAACAGCTTCGCGAATTTCGGCCCCGGCATGGCCAAGCAGTATATCTGCGTCAACGACGGCGGCCACTTCGTGGGCGACGGCATCGTCGTCTATTTGCCGGACGGGACGATCAACCTCGTCTCGGTCCCGTCGGTGATCAACTGGACCCATTATCATCTGGAAACCGGCGGTTACGACATCCGCATCGAACGGGACGACAATTCCAACCGCCGGCAGGGCGCGCCGAGAATATTCCGCTACGAGCTTCAGGGCCCGGCCGCTCTGGCGGTCGTCGAAAAGATGGTCGGCCGGCCGCTGCCCAAGGTGAAGTTCTTCCACACCACCCAGCTCGCGATCGGCGGCAGCGAATATACTGCCCTGCGCCACGGCATGGCCGGCCAGCCGGGCTTCGAAATCTTCGGGCCGTGGGCCGACGCCGACAAGGTGCTGGAGGCGATACTCGACGCCGGCGCTGCGTTTGGCCTCAAGCGCGGCGGGGCGAAGTGCTATTCGACGGCGAACGTCGAGTCCGGCTGGATTCCGGGGCCGTTCAGCGCGGTGTTCGGCGAGGCCGAGAAGGGCTATCGCGAGTGGCTGCCGGCGGCGGCGTATGGTTCGCTCGGCGGCTCGATGGATTCGACCGACGTCGCCGATTATTACGTGACGCCCTATGACATCGGCTATGGCAAGGTCGTCAATTTCGATCACGACTTCGTCGGCCGGGCCGCGCTGGAGGGCTTGGCGAAGCAGCCGCGGCGGGACAAGGTGTCGCTGCTCTGGAACCCGGAAGATGTTGCCGCCGCGCTCCGCAGCTGGATGGAGCCGGGAACGCCGGTCAAATATATCGAGCTGCCCAAGGCGCGCTACGCCTGGTTCCAGATGGACAAGGTCTTGCGGAACGGCCGTCAGGTCGGGATTTCGATGGACAACGGGCTGATCCCCAATGAGCGGGCGTTCATTTCGCTGGCGTCGGTCGATCTCGAACATTGCCGGCCGGGGACCGAGCTGACGGTGCTCTGGGGGGAAAATCCGCGTTCGGCCAAGCCCGCGGTCGAGCCTCATCGTCAGATGGAAATCCGCGCCACCGTCGCGCCGTGCCCGTTCGCGCAGGTCATCCGCGACGTCGGCTATCGGAAATCCTGACGCGCGGTTGGCGTGGCTTCAGCGCTGGGGGCCGGTTTCGTCGGCCACCCAGCGCGCATAGGCACCGTGAGCGGCCGCCGCCTCCCAGGCGACAATCGCGGGCACGGCATAGCTGTGCGCGGCCGCGATCGCGGCGATCAGCGCGTCGGCTTGCGCGGCCTGGGTCTTGAACAGGGCGGGGACTTCCTCGCCCTCCTCGATGGCGCCCTGCCAGCGATAGAAGGACTGGCAGGGCGCCAGAATGTTGACGCAGGCGGCGAGCCGGCGTTCGACCATCATTCGGCCGATCCGCCGCGCCTCGGCCGCGTCCGCGAACACCGCATAGACGGTGACGAGCCGGCCCGGCTCGCTCATCGCGCCCGTTCGCCGAGCGCGTGCGCGGTGGCGACGACGCTGGCGAGAAGCAGCACCGCCATCGCCTGATGGGTCACCGCGATCTCGATCTTCACGCCGCTCAGCAGCGTCGCGATCCCCAGCGAGATCTGGCAGACGAGCGCGGCGAACAGCGCGATCGGCGCCGCCCTGAACCCGCGCCGCAGCGCCCGCGCGCCGAGGATGACGGCGGCCAGCGCGACGATCCACGCCAGCCAGCGGTGGATGAACTGGACCACGATCGGCTGATCGATCAGATTATGCCAGGCGGGCGACAGGAAGGCGACGCCCGCTGGAAACAGCCGGCCGCCCATCGTCGGCCACTCGGCATAGGCGTAGCCGGCATCGAGCCCGGCGGTGAACGCGCCATAGGCCAGTTGCGCGGCGAGCAGGGCGAGAACCAGCGCGGCAAAGCCGCCGAGCCGCGCCGGCCGCGCTTCCGGCGCGCGCGCGAGGGCGCGCAGGTCGAGCGCGGTCCAGACCAGCGCGGCGAAGATCAGCAGCGCGGTCAGCAGATGGGTCGCCAGCCGCAAATGGCTGACGTCCGGCCGGTCGACCAGACCAGAGGCGACCATCCACCAGCCGATCGCGCCCTGAAGCCCGCCAAGCGCGAGGATCGCGCCGAGCCGCCAGCCGTAACCGCGCGGGATCGCCCGCTTCGCCGCGAACCAGACGAACGGCACCGCGAAAGCGAGGCCAATCAGCCGCCCCATGACGCGATGAACATATTCCCAGAAGAATATCGCCTTGAACGCCGCGAGCGTCATTCCCCGATTGATCTTCAGATATTCGGGCGTCGCGCGGTACGAATCGAACTCGACCTGCCAGTCATGCGCGCTGAGCGGCGGGATGATGCCCGTCACCGGCTCCCACCGCGTCATCGACAGCCCCGATTCGGTGAGCCGGGTGATCCCGCCGATCACGACCATCACGAACACCAGGAGCGCAACCAGCAGCAGCCAGCGCGCAATCGCGCGGGGCCGTCCCGTCAGGGGGTGAGCAGGCGTGACCATGGCGCGTGGCTATGCCCGGCCGCGCCGCCGCCCGCAACTGACATCAACTGGCATCGCTGCAAATGATATGTTGTATCTTATCGTTCGCCGTGGCATTCGCGGCGGATGGAATCACGGTTCGTCTCTTTCCGGGCCCTCCGGCACGGCCCGCTGCTCGATCGGCTCGCGATCGGCTTGTCGGGGTTATGCGTCATTCATTGCGTGGGCACCGCGATTCTGGTCGCCTTCCTGGCCTCGGTCGGCGGCGTCCTGCTCGATCCGGCGATTCACGAGGTGGGGCTGATCCTCGCCATCGGCCTCGCGGCCCTCGGGCTGGGACGGGGGCTGTTCGTCCATCGCCTCGCCCTGCCGTCGCTGATCGGCGGCACCGGCCTCGCCCTGATGACTGCGGCGCTGTTCATGCCGCATGGCAATGGCGAGATGATCGGTACGATCCTCGGCGTCAGCCTCGTCGCGCTCGGCCATCGCTTCAACGCCCGGGCGCTGCGTTAAGCCTCGGAAGGCGCGTGCGCTTGCCCTTCGGCACCGGAAACCCTAGATTTACGGGCATGGTGTCGTCGCACGTCCATACCCTCCACCGGGGGAATGCTCTCGCGGTCGCCGCCCGCGCCACGCTGGAACGGGCGGGGCAGCAGTGGACGGCGATGCGCGCGACGGTGTTCGATTCGCTGGCGGCGTTCGATCGGCCGGCTTCCGCCTACGACATCGCCGAAGCGGTCTCGAAGAGCGAGGGCCGGCGCGTCGCGGCGAACAGCGTCTATCGCATCCTCGATCTGTTCGTGGAAGCGAATCTGGCGCGGCGCGTCGAGAGCGCCAACGCCTATGTCGTGAACGCGCACCCCGAATGTCTGCACGACTGTATCTTTCTGGTATGCGACGTCTGCGGGAACACCACCCATATCGACGACGACGCGCTGAGCGCCACGGTGCGCGCGGCGGCGCGGAAAGCCGGCTTCTTTGTCGAGCGCCCGGTGCTGGAGATGCGCGGCCGCTGCGCGAAGTGCGGCGCGCTCAACTGACCCGGTTTCGACCGCGCCCCGAGAGAGGTTCCGCCTCGCGAAAAGATGGGCTAGAGCGTTTTCAAATCAGGTGGAATCGTCTGATGCGCCGGAAAATGCGGCAAACAAAAGACAATGAGAGCATCCTCTGGTTCAATCGAAGCGGATGATGCTCTAGGACGATGAGCTGAAAGGATCATTGTGCGCCCATGACCAATCGCCCCGCCACGCCGCTGCTCGACACCATCGCGACGCCCTCCCAGTTGCGGGCGCTGTCGCCGGCCGCGCTGCGGCAGCTGTCGGACGAGTTGCGGCAGGAGACGATTTCGGCGGTGTCGGTGACCGGCGGGCACCTCGGCGCCGGGCTCGGCGTCGTCGAGCTGACGGTGGCGCTGCATTACATATTCGACACGCCGCGCGACATATTGATCTGGGACGTCGGCCATCAGGCCTATCCCCACAAGATCCTGACCGGGCGCCGCGACCGCATCCGCACCCTGCGCGAAGGCGGCGGCCTGTCCGGCTTCACCAAACGCAGCGAAAGCGAATATGACCCGTTTGGGGCGGCGCACAGCTCCACCTCGATTTCGGCGGCGATCGGGTTCGCGGTCGCCAACAAGCTCGGCGACCGGCCCGGCAAGGCGATCGCGGTGATCGGCGACGGCGCGATGTCGGCGGGCATGGCCTACGAAGCCATGAACAACGCGGCCGCGGCTGGCAATCGCCTGATCGTGATCCTCAACGATAACGACATGTCGATCGCGCCGCCGGTCGGGGCGCTGTCGGCCTATCTGGCGCAACTGCTCTCCTCCAAGCATTTCGTGTCGGCGCGCGAGGTGCTGCGCAAGTTCGCCCGGCGGATGCCGCGCCCGATCCATCAGGCGGCGCGCAAGGCCGACGAGTTCGCGCGCGGCATGGCGACCGGCGGGACGCTGTTCGAGGAACTGGGCTTTTACTATGTCGGCCCGGTCGACGGCCATAATCTCGATCATCTCCTGCCGATTCTCGAAAATGTCCGCGATGCCGATCTCGGGCCGATCCTGGTCCATGTCGTGACCCGCAAGGGCAAGGGCTACGCCCCGGCCGAGGAGGCGGCGGACAAATATCATGGCGTCCAGCGGTTCGATGTCGTGTCGGGCGTCCAGGCCAAGGCGCCGGCGGGGCCGCCGAGCTACACCTCGGTTTTTTCGAAGGCGCTGATCGCCGAGGCCGGGCGCGACCCCACGGTCTGCGCGATCACGGCGGCGATGCCGGGGGGCACCGGCCTCGACAAGTTCGCGGCGGCGTTTCCGGGGCGCTGCTTCGATGTCGGCATTGCCGAGCAGCATGCGGTGACGTTCGCCGCGGGCCTCGCCGCGCAGGGGATGCGGCCGTTCTGCGCGATCTACTCGACCTTCCTGCAACGCGCCTACGATCAGGTGGTGCACGACGTCGCGATCCAGAATCTGCCGGTCCGCTTCGCGATCGACCGGGCGGGGCTGGTGGGCGCGGACGGGGCGACCCACGCCGGCAGCTTCGACATCGCCTATCTCGCGACGCTGCCCAATTTCGTGGTGATGGCCGCCGCCGACGAGGCCGAGCTGACCCATATGGTGCACACCATGGCGCTGCACGATGGCGGCCCGATCGCGGTGCGCTATCCGCGCGGCAACGGGGTTGGCGTCGAAATCCCGGTCGAGCCGCAGCGGCTGGAGATCGGCAAGGGCCGGATCGTGCGCTCCGGCAAGAAGGTGGCGATCCTGTCGCTCGGGACGCGGCTGGCCGAGGCGGAGAAAGCGGCGGATCAGCTCGACGCGCTCGGGCTTTCGGCGACCGTCGCCGACCTGCGGTTCGCCAAGCCGCTCGATGAGGGGCTGATCCGCGCCCTGCTGACGACGCATGAAGTGGCGATCACGATCGAGGAAGGCGCGATCGGCGGGCTGGGCGCCCACGTCCTCACCCTTGCCTCGGACGAGGGCCTGATCGACAAGGGGCTCAAGCTGCGCACGATGCGGCTGCCCGACCTGTTTCAGGATCACGACAAACCCGAGCGCCAATATGAGACGGCCGGGCTCGACGCGGAGGCGATCGTCGCCACGGTTCTCGCCGCGCTCCACCGCAACAGCGCCGGGCTCAAGGAAAGCGCGCGCGCCTGACGATCAGCCGGGCGGGGCGTCCGCCGTCGTCGCGAGCAGCGCCAGCACGTCGCCATAACCGCCGGCGTGGGCGACGCGGCGTTCGCTGACCCCGACGAGGCGTTCCAGCAGCCGCTGTCCTTCGACCCACCAGCCGATGCCGCTCGCCGCGTTCACATGGCCATGCGCACCGATATTGACGAAATGGCTGCCCCATTCGCGCGCGAGATCGAAGCTGCGCTGGAGGGTGATATAGGGGTCGTCCTCGCTCGCCGCGAGGATCGAGGGGAACGGCAGGCCGACGCGCGGCGCCGGGGCGAACTGCCGGAGGGTCTCGTGGGCGTCGGCCCGGTCGACGTCGGCGGGGGCAACGAGCAGCGCGCCCGCCACCGGCCAGCCCCAGGGCTGTCCGGCCAGCGCCGCCCACCAGCCACCGCGAGGCAGCCGAGGCTGTGGGCGACGAGGATCACCGGCCGCTCGGCGGCCCGGACGGCCTAGTCGAGGCGTGTCACCCACGCATTGCGGCGCGGCGCCGCCCAGTTGCCGAGGTCGACCCGGACGATGTCGTCGCGCGTCTGCTCCCACAGCGTCTGCCAGTGTGACGGGCCCGATCCGTTGAGCCCCGGGACCGTCAGGATCAGCGGCGGTCTGCTCCCGTTGGAACCGTGCGTCATCGTGATCTCTCCCGCAATCGGGGGAGTTTTTATATCTACTAAAATAATAGATAATAGAGATGAGGCCGATCGAGGGTTTCGCGCGCCTGAATGTTGGGCCAGAACCGGGCCATGCCGCATCCCACGCTCCGCGCCGATCAGCTGCTCTTCGAGCGAGGGCTCGCCGAGAGCCGGACGCGCGCGCAGGCGCTGATCCTCGCCGGGCTGGTCTATGTCGGCGAGACCAAGGTTGCGAAGGCGGGGCAGGCGCTGGCGCCCGACGCCGCGATCAGCGTGCGGGGGCGGGACCATCCCTGGGTTTCGCGCGGCGGGATCAAGCTCGCCCATGGCCTCGACCATTTCGGCTGGGCGGTGACGGGGACGGTGGCGATGGACGTCGGCTCGTCGACCGGCGGCTTCACCGACGTGCTCCTCACCCACGGCGCGGCGCGGGTCTATGCCGTCGATTCGGGCACCAACCAGCTCGCCTGGAAGCTGCGCCAGGACCCCCGCGTCAGCGTTCATGAAAAGACTAATGCGCGCTATCTGACGGCGGCCGAAATCCCCGAGCCGGTCGATCTGATCGTATGCGACGCCAGCTTCATCGCGCTCGCCAAGGTGCTCGAGACGCCGCTGACGTTCGCGGCCGCATCGGCCCGGCTGCTGGCGCTGATCAAGCCGCAGTTCGAGGCGCGGCGGAGCGAGATCGCGAAAGGCGGCGTGGTCCGCGATCCGCTGGTGCACGCGCGGGTCTGCGCCGAAGCGACGGATTGGGTCGCGGCGCAGGGCTGGACGGTGGAGGGGGTGACGGAGAGCCCGATCCGGGGCCCGGAAGGCAATATCGAGTTCCTGATCGCGGCACGGCGTGGCTTTGACCCAAACTGAGACAGCCTCATAGCCACTATATCGTTAAAGCTGATGCTGGCAGTGTGCGACGGATCGTC
>Ga0182740_1000491_pt1 | contig 43988 bp, 46 predicted proteins | sample eDN5th37CKraftBY_FD_128872 | JGI IMG/M metagenome (GOLD analysis project Ga0182740, IMG submission 128872) | Enriched backyard soil microbial communities from Emeryville, California, USA - eDNA 5th pass 37_C Kraft BY (version 2) (version 2) | ecosystem: Environmental > Terrestrial > Soil >...
CGACGGGGTCAAGGCCGGCACCGCCAACGACTACGTGGGCAAGGACGACGCCCGCGTGATCGCCCACACCGCCTTGATCGGTGGCGGCGCCACCACCCGTGTCAGCTTCCCCGGCCGCAAGCTCACCGCCGGCGGCGACTACAGCTTCTTCTGCAGCTTCCCCGGCCACTCCGCGCTGATGAAGGGCAAGCTGGTCGTCACCAACTGACCCGTCCGCCACGCGCTGCCATCACCTCGCAGCGCGTGCCTCCCCGCTTTTTCCGGAATACCGCAATGGAATACGTCATCCGCCTCGGCGACACCCCGGCCGACCTGGCCGCCATCGAACAGCAGTTGCTGGAGATCGACCCGGCCGCCCTGATCGACCACGACCCGGCCACCGCCACCCTGCGCTGCTCCACCTGCGCGCTGGAAGTGGAACTGCTGCCGGCACTGGCCCGCGCCGGCCAGCGCCTCGCCCCCGGCGCCATCGAGCTGCAACCCTCGGTGTGCTGTGGCGGCTGCAGCGGCTGAACGCATGCGCGGCTTGCCCAACATGCGATTGATTCCGTAGGTCGGGGCTATGCCCCCGACTCGGGGCAACCCTCGATGTCCAGCGTGTCGGGGGCGTGGCCCCGACCTACGGGGTGCGCAGCACCTCGGCACGGCGGCGCTCGTACTCGGCGTCGCCAATCCGGCCGCTCTGCCGCAGGCCGGCCAGCCCCGCATCCACGGATACCAACCGCGCAAATGCCGGGCATGCCCCGCACACGATTGATTCCGTAGGTCGGGGCTACGCCCCCGACGCTGGGCAACCCTCGATGTCCAGCGTGTCGGGGGCATGGCCCCGACCTACGGGGTGCGCAGCACCTCGGCACGGCGGCGCTCGTACTCGGCGTCGCCGATCCGGCCGCTCTGCCGCAGGCCGGCCAGTTCGCGCAGCCGTGCTTCCACCTCCGGCGCCGGCGGCGATTGCCGCTGCAGGCGCTCGGCCGCCGAGGGCAGTTCCGGCGGGCGCCGCAACGCGCGCAGCACGGCGACGACCAGCCCGCCGATCACCAGCGCGAACACCGTCACCCCCGCGATCCACACCACCCACTGCCAGGGCTGCATGCCGGGTGCGTCCATCTCAGGCTTCCTTCAACCAGCGCGCGATCTGCGGCGCGTAATAGGTCAGCACGCCATCGGCGCCGGCGCGCTTGAAGCCGATCATCGTCTCCATCACGCACTTGCGCTCGTCCAGCCAGCCGTTGGCGGCGGCGGCCTTGAGCATCGCGTACTCGCCGCTGACGTGGTAGGCGAAGGTCGGCACGCCGAACTCCTGCTTCACCCGCCACACGATGTCCAGGTACGGCATGCCCGGCTTGACCATCACCATGTCCGCGCCTTCCTCCAGGTCCAGCGCGATCTCGCGCAGCGCCTCGTCGCCGTTGGCCGGGTCCATCTGGTAGGTCTTCTTGTCGGCCTTGCCGAGGTTGCCGGCGCTGCCCACCGCGTCACGGAACGGGCCGTAGAACGCCGAGGCGTACTTGGCCGAGTAGGCCATGATGCGGGCGTGGATGTGGCCGGCTTCGTCCAGCGCATCGCGGATCGCGCCGATGCGGCCGTCCATCATGTCCGACGGCGAGACGATGTCCACGCCGGCCTCGGCATGCGACAGCGACTGCTTGACCAGCGCCTCGACGGTGACGTCGTTGAGCACGTAGCCGTGCGCGTCGATGATGCCGTCCTGGCCGTGGGTGGTGTACGGGTCCAGTGCCACGTCGGTCATCACCCCCAGCTCGGGGAAGCGCTGCTTCAACGCGCGCACCGCACGCTGCGCCAGGCCCTCCGGGTTCCAGGCCTCGGCCGCATCCAGCGACTTGCGCGACGCGTCGAGCACCGGGAACAGGTCGATCACCGGCACGCCCAGTTGCAGGGCCTGCTCGGCCTCGCGCAGTAGCTCGTCGATCGACAACCGCTCCACCCCCGGCATCGACGCCACCGGCGCGCGGCCGGGCAGCTCGTGCACGAACACCGGCCAGATCAGGTCGTCGGCGGTGAACACGTGCTCGCGCATCAGCCGCCGCGAGAATTCATCGCGGCGCATGCGGCGGGGGCGGTAGCGGGGGTGGAACATGGCGGTACTCCGGTACGTTGAAGTCATTGCAGCAGGTAGCCCTGCGGTTGCAGCGGCTCGGGCAGCGGGCGCTCGCCCAGTGCGTCGAGCACGTCGATCTCGATGGTGCGTACCATCGCGTCCAGCGGCAGGTCGTTGGCTTCCAGCCCGAACGGTTCTTCCAGTTCTTCGCCCACCTGGTCCAGGCCGAAGAACGCATACGCCAGCAGCATCGACACCACCGGCGTGGCCCAGCCCAGCGCGCCGGCCAGGCCGAACGGCAGCAGCACGCAGAACAGCCATACGCAGCGATGCAGCAACAGGGTGTAGGCAAACGGCAGCGGCGTGCCGGCGATGCGCTCGCACGCGCCCTGCACCGACGCCAGCGCATGCAGGTGCGCCTCGAAGCGGCCGTACAGGTAGGAATCGATCCGGCCGGCGCGCAGCGATGCGGCCAGTTCCGCCGCCACCAGCGCCAGCAGCCCGTCGGGCACGTTGCGCCGCTCGAACGCGGCAAGCTGGTCCGGCTCCAGCCACGGCATCGCCGCGGCGATCTCCTCGCGCCCGCGCAGCTGCGCGGCCAGCGCATGGGAAAAACCGACCAGCGGCCGCGACACCCTGCGCCGCAATGCCGCGTCGGCCGGCAGCAAGGCATTGGCGAGGCGTGCGAAACCACGCGCCTCGATCAGCAGTTGCCCCCACAGCTTGCGCCCTTCCCACCAGCGCTCGTGGCAGGCGTTGTTGCGGAAGCTCAGGAAGATCGACAGCACCAGCCCGAGCAGGGTGAACGGCGCCACCGCCAGGCCACCGGCGGCGAACGGATGCCACACCTCGGCCAGCAGGGTCGCGCCCACCGCCAGCCCGCCGATCGCCAGCACCCGCGGGGCGATGGCCGGCACGATCGAGCCACGCCGGATGTACAGCAGCTGCCAGCCGCGGGGGCGGGGTCGGATGATCATCGGTGGGGAATGCGCCTGCTGCGGGCCCTGGGCGCCGGCACCTGCCGCCGGCATGGCCCCGCATTCTACGCCCCGCCGGTGCCCCGGCGGGCTTCAAACGATGCCGCCGCCCAGGCTCAGGCGGACCACTCCGACCACGATGACGATGCCGTTCAGCAGCAGCCCGGCGCGGGCGCGGCCATGCTTGCCGGCATGAGTGAACAGCAGGCCGATGGCGGCGATGATCGCCCCCACCGTCGCGAACGGGATCAGGAACCAGTTGCCCCAGCCCAGCAGCGGGATGAAGGCCAGCAGCATCCACAGCAGCGCCACGATGCCCCATATCAGGCTGATAAGGCCCATTTTCTTTCTCCGTCGGTTGCCGCGCGTACCCTTGCCGGGAGCCGTGGTTCGCAGGCGATTCAGTGATGGCTGCCGATGATTCACAGACCACCGTCGCCGGGGAGTGAAACCATGAAATTCCCGCTCGTCATCGCACTGGGCATCGCCCTGACCGCCACCGGTTGCGCCAGCACCTCCAGGGTCATGCTGGGGCAGGCGCGCGCGCCGGTGGACCCGGCCAGCGTGCAGGTCTATTCCACGCCGCCGGCCGGTTCGGTGGAGATCGCCCAGCTCGAATCCTCCAGCGCGGTCGGCTTCGGCACCCAGGGCCAGACCGACGCGGCCATCGCCCGGCTCAAGCGCGAGGCCGCCGCGTTGGGCGCCAACGGCGTGGTGCTGATGGGCGTGGGCGCCGGCGGCTCGCCGGTGGGCATGTCGGTCGGCGCCGGCAGCTTCGGCCGCCATGGCGGCGGCGGTTTGAGCATGGGCATCCCGACCCAGCAGAAGCGCGCGGCCGGCATCGCCATCTGGGTGCCGCCGGAAAGATAGGCGATTACCGGTAGGTCGGGGTTACACCCCCGACGCAGGGACCCGAACGAATGCACGCGTCGGGGACGTAGCCCCGACCTACGCGGCGATCAGACGTAAATGCGGGTATTGCCCGCCGGCGCGTCGTCGATGATCGCGTGCGGCAAAAAGCGCGCGCTGTCGCGGGTGATGCGGCTGTCGTCCTCGCGCACGCCGATGCCGCAGGCGTTGTCGCCCACCACCCAGCTGCCGACCAGCGGGTAGTTGCCGGCGAACGCCGGCAACGGATGGAATGCCTGCACGATGCACGGCCCGGCATAGGGTCCCTCGCTTTCCTGCCAGCGGCCATCGGGCATGTGCATAGCGACGTTGGCGCCCTCGCGCGAATGCAGCGGCTTGCGCACCCAGCCAGCCGGCAGCGCGCGACCATCGTCGAAATGCGCTTCGAGCAGGTTCGGATGGCCGCGGTGGCGCTGCCACAGCAGCGGCAGGATGCCCTTGTTGCTCAGCACCGCCTTCCATGCCGGCTCCAGCAGTTGCACGCCCGATCCCGGCAGCGCGGCGCCGAAGTCCTCGCGCATCAGGTCTTCCAGCGGGTACAGCTTGAACAGGCTGCCGATCACCACGTCATCGAGGTCGGTGAAGCGGCCATCTTCCGACAGGCCGATGTCCTCGATGGCGATGGCCGCGCCGTGCAGGCCGGCCTGTGCCGCGCAGTCGCGCAGGTAGGCCACCGTGCCCTGGTCCTCCTCCGACTCGCGCACCGCACTGAAATACAGCGGCGGCGGCAGGCGCGCGGCCAGCCCGGCGAAGCGTTCGACCAGCGCCTCGTGGATGGAATTGAACTGGTCGGCCTGCGGCGGCAGCGCGCCGCGGTTGCGCTGGTCCTCCAGCCACTGCCACTGGAAGAACGCGGCCTCGTACAGCGAGGTCGGGGTGTCGTAGTTCAGTTCGTACAGCTTGGCCGGGCCGTTGCCGTCGTAGGCGAAATCCAGCCGGCCGTAGAGGTGCGGGTCGCCACGGCGCCAGCTTTCGGCGATCCAGTCGCGGAACGGTGCGGGAATCGCCAGCCGTTCCATCAGTTCCTCGCTGGCCACGACGTCGCCGACCAGGTCCAGCGCCATCGCGTGCAGCTCGGCGCTGGGGTCTTCCAGGTCGTCCTCGATCTGGCGCAGGGTGAAGGCGTAGTACGCGGTTTCGTCCCAGTACGGTGCGCCGTCGATGGTGTGGAAGCGGAAGCCACCCTCGGCGGCGCGAGCGCGCCAGTTGGAGCGCTCGGCGATGGCGACGCGCTTCACCGCATCAACCGCCGAAGCTGCCGCGGCCGCGGCTGCTGTTGCCGAAACCGCCACGACGCGCGGTGACGGCACGGTTCGGTTCGGCGTTCACCGGCGCCAGCCCGGCCTTGCCCGCACCGATGCGGCTGGTGGTGTTCAGCCCACCGCTGCCGCCCGGTGCCGCCGCCGGCCTGGCCCAGCCGTTGGCCTTGTCGCGGAACGCCGGCTGCGACGCCGGCGGCGCGGCCACCGCACCGGCGCGGCCGTTGAGCATCTGCGACATGAAGAAGCCCATCATCATCGGCCCGACGAACGAATGCCCGGCGCTGGTGCGCTGGGGCACGCACTGCTCGGCCGGGTATTCCTGCGCGCATTCCTCGCGGCTGGCGTACTGCGGCGCGGCGTCGGCGGCCTGCTGCTGCGCGGCGGCGAACGCCTGGCGGCAGCTGGAAGGATCGCCGGTCGCTTCGCTGCAGGCTTCCACCGAGGTGTACAGCCCTTCCTGCACCTGCACCGTCTGCTCCTGCTGGCAGGCGGTGAACAGCAGCGGCGCGGTACTCATCAGCAGCAGCGCGGTGGTCCTGGAACGCTTCATCATCGTAATCCCATGAAAATCGTGGCCGAATGATGCCCGATCCAGCCGCCGCGGGCATCTGCACGCGCGGGAAAGCCCCGTAGGAGCGACGCGAGTCGCGACCGGAGCATTGGAAAGCTGTCGCGACTCGCGCCGCTCCTACAGGCTTTGCACAAGGCAACGGTTGCAACAGCAACCGGGTTCTTCATGCAGAATCGCCGCACTGCATTCCGCATTCCCCCGCCATGCCCGAATACCGCTCGAAAACCTCCACCGCCGGCCGCAACATGGCCGGCGCCCGCGCCCTGTGGCGCGCCACCGGCATGACCGACGGCGACTTCCACAAGCCGATCATCGCCGTGGCCAACTCCTTCACCCAGTTCGTGCCTGGCCACGTACACCTGAAGGACCTGGGCCAGCTCGTGGCGCGCGAGATCGAAGCGGCCGGCGGCGTGGCCAAGGAGTTCGACACCATCGCCGTGGACGACGGCATCGCGATGGGCCACGACGGCATGCTGTATTCGCTGCCCAGCCGCGAGATCATCGCCGACTCGGTGGAATACATGGCCAACGCGCACTGCGCCGACGCGCTGGTGTGCATCTCCAACTGCGACAAGATCACCCCCGGCATGCTGATGGCCGCGCTGCGGCTGAACATCCCGGTGGTGTTCGTCTCCGGCGGGCCGATGGAAGCCGGCAAGACCCGGCTGGCCGAGCACAAACTCGACCTGGTGGACGCGATGGTGATGGCCGCCGACGCCAGCGTCAGCGACGAGCAGGTGGCCGCCGTCGAACGCAGCGCCTGCCCCACCTGCGGCTCGTGCAGCGGCATGTTCACCGCCAACTCGATGAACTGCCTGACCGAAGCGCTGGGCCTGTCGCTGCCCGGCAATGGCACCGTGGTGGCCACCCACGCCGACCGCGAAGCGCTGTTCAAGCGCGCCGGGCGGCTGATCGTCGAGCTGTGCCACCGCTGGTACGGCGGCGAGGACGCCAGCGCCTTGCCGCGTGGCATCGCCACCTTCGAGGCGTTCGAGAACGCGATGACGCTGGACATCGCGATGGGCGGCTCCACCAACACCATCCTGCACCTGCTCGCCGCCGCGCAGGAGGCCGAGGTGGCCTTCGACCTGCGCGACATCGACCGCCTGTCGCGGCGCGTGCCGCAGCTGTGCAAGGTGGCGCCGAACACGCCCAGGTACCACGTCGAGGACGTGCACCGCGCCGGCGGCATCATGGCCATCCTCGGCGAACTGGCGCGCGGCGGCCTGCTGCATGCCAATGTGCCGACCGTGCACAGCCGCACCCTGGGCGAAGCCATCGCGCGATGGGACGTGACGCAGACGCAGGACGCGGCCGTCCACAACTTCTACAAGGCCGGCCCGGCCGGCATCCCGACGCAGGTGGCCTTCAGCCAGAGCACGCGCTGGCCGTCGCTGGACGTGGACCGCGGCGAAGGCTGCATTCGCGACGTGGCCCGCGCCTATTCCAGCGAGGGCGGGCTGGCGGTGCTGTACGGCAACCTCGCCGCCGATGGCTGCGTGGTCAAGACCGCCGGCGTGGACGAATCCATCCACGTGTTCGAGGGCAACGCGCGCGTCTACGAAAGCCAGGACGCGGCGGTGAAGGGCATCCTCGGCGACGAAGTACAGGCCGGCGAAGTGGTCGTCATCCGCTACGAAGGCCCGAAGGGCGGCCCCGGCATGCAGGAGATGCTGTACCCGACCTCGTACCTGAAATCGAAAGGGCTGGGCAAGGCCTGCGCCCTGCTTACCGATGGCCGATTCTCCGGCGGCACCTCCGGCCTGAGCATCGGCCACTGCTCGCCGGAAGCCGCCGCCGGCGGCAGCATCGCACTGGTGCGCGACGGCGACCGCATCCGCATCGACATCCCCCAGCGCGGCATCGACCTGCTGGTGGAGGAGGCCGAACTCGCCCGCCGCCGCGACGAGCAGGCCGCACGTGGCTGGAAGCCGGCGCTGCCGCGCCCGCGCAAGGTCAGCACCGCATTGAAAGCCTACGCCCTGCTGGCCACCAGCGCCGACAAGGGCGCAGTGCGCGACAAGGCGCTGCTGGAAGGCTGAAAGCCCCTGCATCGGTGCCGGGCTTGCCCGGCACGCGCCATTCATGCCGGCCCCGGTACGACACCCGGCAGCCGATCCAGCGGACTGAGCAATCCGCCGGCACCGCGTCCCAATACATGCGTGTAGATCTGCGTGGTCGCCACGTCCTTGTGCCCCAGCAGCTCCTGCACCGTGCGGATGTCATGGCCGGCTTCGAGCAGATGCGTAGCAAAGGAGTGCCGCAACGAATGGCAGGTAGCCGGCTTGGTGATGCCGGCCCGCGCACGGGCCGCCTTGATTGCCCGCTGCAAGGTTTCCTCCCCCGCATGGTGGCGCCCGGAACGGCCACTGCGCGGATCGGTGGAAATGCGCGAGGAAGGGAACAGGTATTGCCAGGCCGGCTCGCCGTCGGCATCGGGATATTTGCGGGCCAGCGCATGCGGCAGGTGGACGCGGCCAAAGCCCCGCGCCAGATCCCGATGGTGCAGGAGCAATGCACGCTCCCGTTGCCGCAACAAACGCCCATGCAACGATTCGGGCAGCGGCACGCGCCGGTCCTTGTCGCCCTTGCCGCTGCGCACGCAGATTTCCCGCCGCGCGAAATCCACATCCTTGATGCGCAGGCGCAGGCATTCCATCAAGCGCATGCCGGTGCCGTAAAGCAGGCGTGCCATCAATTCCGGCAACCCCTCGGGCATCACCGACAACAGCCGCGCCACCTCCTCCTGCGCCAGCACCACCGGCAACCGGCGCGGGCGTTTGGCGCGCACCACCTCCTCCATCCACGGCAACTCGATTTCCAGCACTTCGCGATACAGGAACAAGAGCGCCGACAGCGCCTGGTTCTGCGTGGCCGCCGAGACATTGCCCACCGTCGCCAACCGCGTGAGGAATATCTCGACCTCCCGCCCACCCAGTTCCTTCGGGTGGCGCCTGCCATTGGCGAGAATGAAGCGGCGGATCCAACCCACATAGGCCTGCTCGGTGCGGATGCTGTAATGCCGCAACCGGATACGCCCGCGGACCTGCTCAAGCAGGCGCGGCGGGCGAAGCCCCGCCCCCGATACACCGGATGGTTGAGGGGTGTAATCCATGGCACGGCACCTTTGCGGCATAACACCCACAGCCTATGGCACGCATCATGCCCGCACCGCTCAGCCAACCCTTTGAAGCCATGTGGGATTTCCCTGATTCACAAGGCAGGAAGAAGCCGCCATACTCGGGGCGACGCCGCGATTAGGCGGTCCAATAAGTGTTAGGTGGTGAATTGCAGTTTCTCTAGCGCCTTGATCTGCTTTTCCAGAGACTTGATCTTCTTTACCCGCGCCGCCTCTGCTGCTGCGTTAGCTTCTTCAAGCGTTGCGTGGGCGTCACGGCCCACCTTGAATCCAGTCCAGTAGCCTTCAGTCTTATAGAAGTACCCAGAGTCCATCAGCTTGCCGTCGGCCTTCTCAATCCCCGAACTAAGCGCGTATTTGCTGATCCACATTTCCATATTCACCACCTAACAATTCGTTCAAGCCGACGTTGCCCCGTTCGGCGTCGTATGTGTGGCTCCGCGCGGGCAACGCGGCTTAACTCAGGTGTTAGGCCGCACTGGGGCAAAGTTCGGAGTGGTTCCTGCTTCGGCAAATCCACTGGCCGTTTTCCGGCCGGCTCCGGCCGCTGCTCTTCACCGTTTCAGCATCGGCAAGTACACGACTTCGGCCTTGGCGTCAGGTTCGCCACACTCGGTTTGCATTTGGCTTCGGTAGCTCCGCGTATCAGGGCTTCACCGGGCAAGCCCCGTCTTGCGGGCTGTGGCATCATCGGCCTGCGTTATGTTCTTCAAGCGGGTAGTATTGGTCGACTGCAACTCTCTCGGCCCATGCTGCCTAACAATTCATTCAAGCCGACGCTGCTATCGCAGCGCGGCTTAACTCAGGCGTTAGGCCTACAGGGGATAACAATGCGAATTCCAATCCTCGCCTTAGTTGCGCTTCTCTCGTTCCCAACCTCCGCCACGCCGGACTACACGTACTGCGAAATCACAGGCCTTGCGCTCGGCGCTGGCAAAGAGTTTGTTGGCTCTGTTGCCTCACGGATAGTGGATCGTCAGAGTTTAACGGGCGAGCCAGGGTGTCAGGCCGTGTGGCAGGACGCATACCGCACTGGCAAGCGTCTTTCTGCTGGCGGGCAATGGTCAGAGTTGGACGCTGTAAAGTGGCGCAAGCTCCAAGACTTTGAGACCAAGGTTTTGGACAGTGTCATCAACGGTCTGCAGCCCGGGCTGTAGGCCTAACAATTCATTCAAGCCGACGCCGCTTCGCGGCGCGGCTTAATTCAGGCGTTAGGTGCTTACAGGTGATCGGAACAATCATCTCCATTCTCATAGGTGCCGCGATCACGTGGCTTGTTTCTTGGTACTACTACAAGAGAGCTGGTGACGGCTTGAAGGCCGAAGCCGCTAGGCTTCAACGTACCAATGAGATGATCCTCAGATGGCTTGAGGTAGATGGAAATAACATCAAGGTCATCCGGGACGACGACGGCAAGCCGGTCAGTCTTGCTCGCACTGCCGACTTTACTGACTCAATCTCTGTCAGCTGTGCTCCAATAGGCGGTGAACTAAGGACTGTCGCTGATGAGCCGCGCACCTAACAATTCATTCAAGCCGACGCCGCTTCGCGGCGCGGCTTAATTCAGGCGTTAGGCAGCATAGGAGAGTTTCATGGGGATCACGCTGGAAAGCCTGGATAGGCCGTCAATTCGCGCTCTCGCAGAGAAACATTCTGCGGAGCTTAGAGATGTGGCTCAATCGGGCGGCAATGTTTATCAGGCATCTCTGGATCAACAAGACAAGATCACTGAATTTACAAGCACCTTGAGTGAAGAAGATGCAATCAATTTTCTCAACACGTACTCGGAGGAGCTGAATGCTTGCGCGAGTAAAACCAATGATGAAACGGCTGTCGTTCTTGCCGAGGCTGAATCGTCAAATCAGGCGGCGGCAGCAATTGGCGCCGCCATTGGATTTGCCGCGCTAATCTTCATCTTCTTCATGATATTCCGCTAATGCTGCCTAACAATTCATTCAAGCCGACGCCGCTTCGCGGCGCGGCTTAACTCAGGCGTTAGAGCCAGACATGACCTATCTAGAACTTGAAGTCAGCGAGAGATGGGGACTAGAGAGTGACGCTGCGTATGCGGAACTTTCTCGGCGTTACCGTGCGTTAGCCGCACGGCGGGAAAGGCACGTGCAAATGGCGGGTACCGCTTCTTCAGTCGTTTTGGCAGTCCTTGTTTTGGTCGTAATCGCGTCGATCGTCATGCACTTTTTGGCTGGTTCGGCCGTGTGGTACGTGGCGGTTCCAACGATCGCTTTCCTGTCGTTATTAGCTGGTCTTTCCCATACATCGTCTGGCAAGAGCTACTACGAAAAGAGGTGCGCGCTGTGGCGAGCTGGTGAGATAGATGCTTGACTTGCAAATAAATCTTCCGGCGCACCGGGCTCTAACAGTTCGTTCAAGGCGGACGGCTACGCCGCCGCTTAACTCTAGCGTTAGACCAGCTATGACAGCTCATCAGCAATCTGAAGAAGAACTCAAGGCTCACCTCGAAGAGCAGATCTACTTTCTGAGAGCATCCGCTGACTCCTATGATGCCGGCTTCGAGGGCGAAGCAAAGAGAATTGCTGTTGCCATTCGAGTGCTACTGCATGACACCCGTCAGTCAAAATCCTTGCTTGGCCAGCTCGGCCTAAAAACGTGCGAGTTTCTCGACACCTCACTTCCTCCTTCCCCCGGAAACTTGACTCCCCACAGCGGCCTGATCGTTACGGCTATGAGTGAAAGCGGAGCTAAGTATTGCGCCTTCTTAGATGAGGGCATTGACCAGCCGGTGCTTCGTGATTTCGAAGAGTGGTGGCGTGGGCCGGTCTTTGTTGATTCGCAAGAGCGACAGGTATCGAGGGAGGAGATCGTCCTCGCCGTCGCGAACAAAGACGGCGGCGCACATGTTGATCCAAATCTAGATCAGAAATACGCAGATCTTTCTAGAAGCAACTCGCTTGGCTGGAACTTCTCTGACGGCACCCGAGAGGAGGCTATGGGAGGTCCCGAAAAAGCGGCACTGAGACAAATTTGCCATGAGGTTCTAAAGACGCTCATTCCTGGTTATGAGAAGCAGCCGACCTATCCGCCCAACTCGGTGATATTCGGAGCTATGACTATGCACGTTGTTGACTCGCCGTCCCCAGTTGCCGCGCCAGCTAGGCGCACCTCGTCAAAGGTTGGCCGAAACGAGCAGTGTCCTTGCGCAAGTGGCAAGAAATACAAGAGGTGCTGCGGTGCGCTTGTCTAACAATTCATCCAAGCCGACGCCGCTTCGCGGCGCGGCTTAATTCAGGTGTTAGCCCTCAGATCGAGTAGCCCAGGAGTCATGCCGCCTTATGAGTGACGTAGTCTTGAAAGTAGCCGTAGACCCCACGAATTCCTATGAGGAGTTCATCCTTAAAATGCACGAGATCGGATTCGCTAGCCGCTATCAACTTCGACAGGTGACTTCGCCGGCACACGAGTTCCGTGATGACTTTCTTGACTACATAGCCGACAACGGAATCTCATCTCTTCTCGCATACACGGTCGCAATGGAGGACATCACTTCCCCCAGCATGTCCGTGAACGATATTGAGTTGGTAATCTCAAAGTTCATAGAAAGATTACGTCCACTAAAGCGCTTGCTCATTATAGACCCGTACTTTTATGCCGCATCACCCACCTCCCACCAACTTCTTGAGCGCTTACTTACCCCTCATCAAGCTGACCTAATTGACGTTACGGTGATCTGCAACAATGTCAGTGCGCCGAACGCCACAAACATGCGATCCGCTATAAAATCTGCCGCACCCAATGCCGCAATCAGTGAAATCCAAAGCTCCACATTTCACGACAGGTTCTGGATCAATCCAGATCGCAGTTGTGGACTCGTCATGGGGACGTCGCTGAACGGAATCGGAAAAAAGATTGCGCTAGTTGATAGGCTTCAGAACTCTGACGCCGAGGATCTTGTCGCTCTAGCAAAGGTTGAGGGTTACGCCGGCTGAGGGCTAACAATTCATTCAAGCCGAACCCGCTTCGCGGGTCGGCTTAATTCAGGTGTTAGACGATCAGATGACCACCAAGCCGCTTGACAGATTAATGTTTGCCCAGGGAGGCATTTGCTTCTTTTGCAACATGCCCCTTCCAAAAGCAGACGCTAGTGTCGAGCATCTTGTTCCTTCCTCCCGCGCCGGAAGCAACAGCGATGACAACTGCGTTGCCTGCTGCAAAGCAGTCAACGCGCTCTTTGGCAGCATGTCGCTTAAAGAGAAAATTCGCGTTGTTCTGAATCAAAACGGCAAGTTCGTCTGTCCCAATGGCAAAGCACAGCCTTCGCCGGTTACTCCGGCTAAAGCTGCTCCCGTTCCACCAAAGATCGACAACTATGCAGTTGTTCTCGCAGATCTTAAAAAGCGCGGCGCGTCTCGACCGAGGAAAGTTGAGACACTCAAAAGCACCATCCGTGCAACTGTCAAGAACGCAAAGAGTTCCATCACGGAGCCGCAGCTGGAAACACTTATCAAGCACTTGCAGGTCAATGGTAAAGTCATCATTGCTGACACAAAAGTCAGCTACTCGCTATGATCGTCTAACAATTCATTCAAGCCGACGCCGCTTCGCGGCGCGGCTTAATTCCGGCGTTAGACATCTAGGGGGATGCATGGCGTACCGAAACAAGACCTACGTAATTTTTGACGGAGACGAAGACATGTGGGCGTATGCCTACATGTTGGGTTGGATCTCCAAGGATCACATCGCCTTCGATTTCCATGACGCCCACGACTTAGCCCCGCTAAGCGCGACAGCCAGTGAGGAGACGGTGAAGCGACATCTACGTGAGCGGCTAAAGAACACAAAGCAGGCCATCCTACTGATCGGTGAAAAAACCAAGAATCTCTACCGATTTGTCCGCTGGGAGCTAGAGATGTGCCAAGCAATGGGTATTCCGATCATTGCCGTCAACTTAAATGGTAGTCGGTCCCAAGACGATCGCTGCCCACCGATAGTCCGCGACAAGTACGTCGTGCATATCCCCTTTAAAGCGAAGATCGTGCAGTACGCACTGGACCACTTCCCAGAGGAGTTTGCTAAGCGCCAGAACGACTCGGGACCTCGTGTCTACAACGACACCGTCTACGCTAAGTTGGGTCTCAACTAGTGAACGAGCAGGACTTCCCTGCGCTTTATCGGTCGGCCGACGCGCTCTCCAAGCAGCAGCAAGCCGTATTCTTGATCAGTCTGGGATCGCATCTACTGTTGTTAGTCATAGCAGCTGCACTGTCAGTCTTCTATGTTGCGAGCCCGGCCGTTGCTTACGCCCAGGCTGCTTGCTTGCTTCTTACAGTGTTTCTTTCAATTTTCATCGGATATCAGAAGCCAGATCGCATTTGGTACAACGCACGAGCGGTGGCGGAATCAGTAAAAACGCTTACGTGGCGCTACATGATGCGCGCGGAGCCATTTCAAGCTACGGACGAAACTCCGCTACGCGATTTCCAGAGGAAGCTGCGAGAAGTTCTAGAGCAGAATCAGCAGGCTCTTGGTCTTCTAAGTGCAAATCTTGCGGATAGGCAAATTACGGAGGCGATCCGGCTCCAGCGTGAATCTCCATTTGAAGCACGGAAGCGCATTTACATCAAAGAGCGAATTGACGATCAGTGCAACTGGTATGCGCGGAAAGCTAGCTTCAACAGAAAACGTGCGAGGATTTTCTTTGGCGCCCTTGTGTTGTCAAACGTCGTCGCGCTATCGCTATCGATGTATCGGATAATTGAGCCTGCGGCACAGTTTTTTCCTACTGACATCTTTGTTGCTCTCTCAGCTTCACTGTTGACGTGGATTCAAGGCAAGCGATATTCCGAGCTTGCCGCTTCTTACGCTTTGGCTGCCCATGAGATTGGAATTATTAGAGATCAGGCAGTAGACGTCTCAGAGTCGCAATTTTCAGTCTTTGTCGCTGACACTGAGAATGCATTCTCTCGGGAGCACACGCAGTGGGTTGCCCGCAAAGATGTCTAACCACTCGTTCAAGCCGACGCCACTTCGTGGCGCGGCTTAACTCAAGCGTTAGCCCTACAGGGACTTACATGGCAACTTTGGAAGACGTGTTCAAGAAGTCTGGCGTTCCGACGCACACATTCGTCGCGCCTCTAGAGTATGACCGCGTACTCGTTTCATTGCGTACACCCGGTCGATGCATTGTCGTGGAGGGTCCCTCCGGAATCGGGAAAACCTCCTGCATTAAGAAGGCAATCGATGACTCTGGCACGGGCGATTCATGCCTATTCCTGTCTGGGCGCAAACAGTCCGACCTTGAGATCATCAAGGAGCTCCCATCTCTTGGCGCTCTTGGTACTGTCGTAGTTGACGACTTCCATCGACTCGGAGACCAAGAGAAGCACATCCTCACTGACTTTGTAAAAACTCTCGCGGACGAAGAGGATGCTAGAAGCAAACTGATCCTTATCGGCATCAATCGATCGGGGCAGGCTCTAGTCGAGTACGCTCCGGACGTTCTTCATCGAATCGAGACAATTCGGTTTGGGCGCACGAATGTAGAGCGAATTCAGGAGCTCGTGAAGTTAGGGGAGCGGGCGCTAAACTGCGAAATCGCAGTGTCCGAAGAGCTCGCGAACGAGGCTGAAGGAAGCTTTGCGATTGCGCAGATTCTGTGCCATGAAGCATGCCTGCAGGCTCGCGTTCTTGAAACAGCAGAACAAGCCTCACCTGCAGGCGTTCATACGAGCTTGCCGGCCGTAAGAGAGTCAGTGCTTTCAGAGTTTGGGACTCGCTTCTTTCCTATAGCACGAGACTTCGCAACTGGCCGAAAGTTACGTCGGGAAGGTCGCGCCCCCTATCTCCATCTCCTTCGATGGCTTTCCCAAAGTTCGGAAGGCGTCCTTGATACAAGAGAGGCCATGGCGGCTAACCCGGAGCTCAAGGACAGCATTAGCCAGGTCATCTCAAAGGGCCACCTTTCTGCGCTGATTTCCGAGTCCGACGCGATCGGCCAGCTGATCCATTTCGAACAGTCAACCCATCTGCTTACCCTTGAAGACCCGAAACTGCTGTACTTTATTCGGCATCTTATTTGGTCAAAATTTGCCCGACAGGTTGGCTATTTCAACATCGATGTTGCAACTCGCTACGACTTTGCGCTCTCTTTCGCGGGGGAGGAACGCGCGCTCGCGGAAGCGCTCTTCAATGAACTCTCAGCACGAGAGATTGCAGTTTTCTACGACAAGAATGAACAGCATCGAATACTTGGAAATGACGTAGAGGAATATCTGGCACCGATCTATAGAAGTGAGTCTCGCTTCGTGGTGCCCTTACTTAGCCCGGATTACCCTAAGAAGATCTGGACAAAGTTTGAATCCGACAACTTTAAGCAAAGATTCGGCGATAATTCGGTGATTCCAGTCTGGTTCTCGAACAGCACGCCCGGCATCTTCGACGAGTCTAGAAGGTATGGTGGTCTCACCTTTGATCCTGACCAAGACTTGACCGAGCAAGCGATCTCCATCTGTGAAGCGCTGTGCTTAAAGTTGGCAGAGGAGAAGAGGGTTGATGAAACGTCTGCAGCATAGGGCTAACAGTTCATTCAAGCCGACGCCGCTTCGCGGCGCGGCTTAACTCAGGCGTTAGGCCTCCATGAAAATACATCGCACGCACATCGCATTCCTTATCACCGCGTTGTGGATAGCTGGCGGCGCTATCTATGCATACAGTATGCGTCACGCCTTCCTGATCATGACACCTCAGGAGTTCGCTGAGTTCCTAGCGGGAGCGTTCTCTCCGCTAGCGTTTCTTTGGCTTATTGTTGGCTATATGCAGCAAGGTGAGGAGCTAAGACTGAACACCCTGGCACTTACGCAACAAGCAGAAGAGTTGCGACAATCAGCCGAGCAGCAGCGTCACTTGGTCGAAGTCACACGGGAACAGCTTGCGGAGGAGCGTGCGAACATCGCGCATGAGCGGGAAAGAATTATGTCGGCGGCGAGGCCCACGTTCCTCATTGGAACAATGAATAACCTCCCCCACGGAAACGCTATCTACCCGGTGAAGATGGCGAACTCTGGCGGTGTCGCCCGCGCACTCTCGTTAATTCTAGTGACCCCTGATGGCGCGGAAAGTCGGCTTTTCACTCTGCCAGTTCTCGAAACTGGGGCTACCCATGACTTCAACCTTCCTCTTCATGTCGTCCAGAGAGACCGGCTCAAGTTTGTTTACAACGACATGTATGGGAATCGAGGCGTCAAGGAGTTCGCCATGGCAATAGATCGAGACAATACATTGCAGTTCACGCGCGTGGAGGCCTAACAATTCATTCAAGCCGACGCCGCTTCGCGGCGCGGCTTAATTCAGGCGTTAGAGCTGCTCATGACACATCCCGTACAGCGGAAGGAAATGGAGGAAGTCTTTGCGCTGATGGGAGTCGCCCTGGCGACCCTTCACGAAATCGAGCGGGACTTTGCCAACTCGGTACTTGTGGGGCTTACCAATCGACAAAGGAAGAAACACGACACAGTGCAAGATCTGCTGGAGGCGCGCTCCAAAATGACCTTCGGTCAACTGGTTGGCCACATGAAGGAGCAGTGGACCCTAAAGCCCGAGGTCGAATTCTTTATCGACACTTTCCTGAAGGAGCGAAATGCCTTTATCCACGGACTTACCACTCTTGATGGCTACAACCCGAGACATAAGAGGCAACGGGCCAGGCTCCGCAAGCGTGTCGAGACCTTCATTGAGATGTCGCTGTTAGCGCGCAGAATTTTCCGTGCGGCCAACTATGCCTCAATTGACTTCGCCCAATGGTGGCTAACACAACACGGCGTAGAGCACGAGCCGCTTCCGCGCGTAGAGAGCATTGAGGATGACATTGACTCCTTCCTGGAAATGCTCGGCGACCAACGTGAGCCGGAGCAGCTCTAACAATTCATTCAAGCCGAAGCCGCTTCGCGGCTCGGCTTAATTCAGGTGTTAGCCCTCATGATGAACTCCACCGAGTTTGCGGATCTCTTAGATGCGTACGTGCGTCGCCTCGAAGGCTTGCTGTTGCGCTTTCGCCACTCTCAGTCGGGGACTATCTACCTAACCGAAGATGATGACGCGCTCACTCGACAGACCGTCCAAGAGCTAATAGACCTCTTCAACGACAACATTCGGGCTAACCCGTACTCGGTCCGAGTAGCTGGCATAGCCAACGAAGGCATCACGGGATGGCCTGAGCGCGTGAGTCAGAACTGCGTGCAAGAGCTCCTTTCGCTCGTCCGCGCTGTCGGAGCCCGCGTTGCGCGAAATCCAGAGGTGGTAAAGGGGCACAGTGGAACCCCGGCAGCCTCGGACGCGTATTGGCAGATTCTGCACCCCACAGTACAAGCCCTCGGCAAGTCCAGAATGGATTCCGGGCACTTCGCTGATGCAGTGGAAGCGTGCCTCAAAGAACTGAACTCCGTAGTCAAGATCAAGCACCAGCAGGTGTCGGGCCGCGAACTCGACGGCGTAGATTTAATGCGCCAAGCGTTCAAACTGGACTCGCCGAGCATCCTCTTGGCACAGCTCACCGATGACACCGGTCGAAATATTCAGCGCGGCTACCTCGACCTCTTTGCAGGCGCCATGGCTGGCGTGCGGAACCCGAAGGCGCACGGAAACGTCCAGATCACGCGTGAGAGGGCCATCCATTTTCTGTTCCTGGCAAGCCTCCTCTTCTTCAAATTGGAGGAAGCGGCATGAGGGCTAACAGTTCGTTAAAGCCGACGCCGCTTTGCGGCGCGGCTTAACTCAGGCGTTAGGGCGCAGGAGCGACATGACCGCATCTCAACCCTCGCAAGACCAGCTGCATCTGGCAAGCGTGCTCGGTATCGACATATCTGGCGACACATTTGACGTGGCGGCGGCCCGCCTGCTTGATGGCGTTGCCCCAGCAATCGGCCACGAGCCAGCCGAGCCTTCTAGCGAGCGCCAACGTGCTTTCGCCGAGTCGCTCGGCTATGACGTGGCGCTGGATTCAAAGCGTGTTGCAAGCGCCAAGATCGGCGAGGCTCTGCTTGCAAACAACCTCGGCGCAATTAAGTCGCTGAACCTCCAAGCCGGAGATCGTGTGATCCGCCTAACCCAGTTTGAGCACGCCGGGGAGCTTCGATCCTTTGAGCAAGAATTCATCGTTTCTTCAATCCAGCCAAATGGCCGGGTATTCTTCAAGGGTGGCAACGGCCAAGGCGCTTGGCCCACTCAGCTCAGAAAGCCTGCGCCCTAACAATTCATTCAAGCCGACGCCGCTTCGCGGCGCGGCTTAATTCAGGCGTTAGGGCGCACATGTCAGATCATCCGAACTTGCAGGAGATCCAAAAGCTCCATTTTGAGAGCCACAACAAGTATGTGTATTTCCTGCTTGCAGCTACCGGTGCGGCGCTGGGCTACGCCTTGCAAAAGCTTGATGGCCTTCCTGTCACATGGTGGGTAGCGCCAGGGCTTCTGGCAACCTTCTGCTGGCTCGCCAGCTTTTATGCGGGTTGCTTACGCATTACTTGGACTCATCGCGCAATCCAATCCGACTATTCGTCGGTACAACTCCTGCGCGGCATTCACCTGCGTCAGCCAAAAGATCCGGCCGAGACACAGCGAGCTATTGATATCACCAAAAACTTAACCCTCTCCAACCTGAAAAAATCCTCGCTCTACCTCAAGCTTCAGTTCTGGCTTCTTTCGGCAGGAGTGGCATCATTCGTGGTCTGGCGCATCCTTGAGATGTTGAGGGTCAGTGGTGCGCCCTAACAATTCATTCAAGCCGACCTTGCTTCGCAAGGCGGCTTAATTCAGGCGTTAGGTCCCAAACAAGTGTTCGACGCTCTCAACCGAGATCTAAGCAGCAAGAATCCCTATGGGCGTTTGTCCAAGCGCGAACTTGAGGCCTTGGACGCGCGTCTCGGCGAGCAGATTGTTGCATCATACATGCACTCAGCTGCGAACCAGTTGAGCGCCAGAGTTCAACTCAGTAAAGCGGCCTCGCTCACGACCGAACTTGCCGCCGTAAAGAGGGAACTTTCGGCGCGTAACCTTCGCTGGAAGCGGCAGCGTGGTGTTTTTTTTGGCCTGCTCTTTCTCGTCATACTTGGATTCGCGCTGCTACTCTTGAGCGTGCTCACGGGCAGCCGTACTGGGCCCTAACCACTCGTCCAAGCGGACGCGCGAAAAGCCGCGCGCCGCTTAACTCCAGCGTTAGCCCTCATGCTCATTCTTTCGCTACTGCAACAAGTACCTGCCGTCATTTGGTCGGCAGTAGTTGCATCAGCTATCACTCTTATGGGTGTAATGCTTTCCAATAGAAGCAACACTAAGCGTCTCATCAAACAACTTGAACATGACGCCAGCCAGAAGTCGAAGGACAGGATGGCAACCCTACATCGAGATGTGTATCTCAAGCTCGCGGAGGAAATGGCGCGGTCCGGCAGCTTTCTTGGAAGACTCTCGCAGCTAGACCCTACTAAGGAGAATATCGCTGATGGCCTGTCAGAGCTGTTTTCGGTTGGCGCAAAAGCCCAGCTTATTGCTCAGCCCGACACTTCGCGCCTTGTTACCGAGCTGACCGCGCAGTACGGTGAGATGGTAATGCGACTTTTAGGTGCTGTCTCACCAGTGCACGACTTCAGCATCAAGATCCGGCTTGCCTCAGAGCATCTGGAAAAAAGCCAAGTAGAAGCGAATCGTGCTCTCGCAGAGATGCGCCAAATGAATGAGTCTGGCAACCCGGACCCTGCTCGATTCCATGCCCTCCAACGCTCTATCGATAGCTCGATGCAGCAGGCCGATAGTTATGCCAAGCAGAGAGACACGTTTTGGCAGGGACACATCGCTGCTTCGCGTGACTTCAACCTTGCAATGCTAGAGGAGATGCGCAAAGTTGGTCCACTGCAAGCACGCACGATGGCTGCGTTGAGGAATGAGCTAGGGCTACAGTCGGACGCCGGTGACTATGAAAGACAAATCGATGAAAACTGGCAGCGCATGGATGCACAGCTTAGACAAGCAATGGAAAGAATCGTTGAGGGCTAACAATTCATTCAAGCCGACGCCGCTTCGCGACGCGGCTTAACTCAGGCGTTAGGGCACAATGGCAACATCCACGCGAGATTTGACCATCATCGTCTTGCTTTCGCTATTTGCCACATGGGCATTCTGGCGTTGGTTTTGGTGCCGCTACGCAAAACCGAGCACCCGATCCGCTGCTGCTTGGGCTAGTTTTGTTGCCTTTGTTTTCTCGTGCTTTCCGGCCATAATCGTACTCAATGCTCTTGTCACTGGCACGGTTCCGTGCCTTGCAAGGCGCTGCGGCAGCGTCATGTACAGCGTGGTTTCGGAGCCATTCTCTTACTGGCTGCGCGTATCAATTCTTGCACTGATTGGTCTATTCTTTTTGTCAGGGGCACTGTTCGGCTTGAGCAAGTCACTTGGCGGCCGGCGGGGTGCACCCTAACAACTCATTCAAGCCGACGCCACTTCGTGGCGCGGCTTAATTCAGGCGTTAGGCCGCACAAGGAACCACGATGAACTTTACAGCAGTCCTTTTTGCCATCGCCGGCCTCATCGTTGCTGACTTCTATGCAATTGAATCATTCTTGTTTTTCCAAGCAAACGGCTTTGCCACTCCGCTGGTCGTAAAGCTGCTCATCTGCGGTATTGGCATTTACTTCTTTCTGCGTAACGTCAAGCGCATCAAGAAGCCAGGTTCCGGTTCGCCGCCAACCACTGCGGCCTAACGATTCGTTCAAGCCGACGCAGCTTCGCGACCCTGCCTAATTCAAGTACTGGCACCACAACAGGAAGGATATGGTGAAATTCATCTCTCTACGTGTTCGCAATGGCCTTACCATCCACGGGTACACTGATGACAATATCGAGATCGTTGAAGAGCACGATGACCAGGAGTTCGTCGAGAAACTCATCTCGTTGAGCCGCATCCAGTCCGCCACCGAGAAATATTTGCTGGTCACGTCGTCCCACGATCGCGTCATGTACTGGGAGTACGACATGACGCTCAGTCAGCTCACTGACAAGCTTGCCCGGGCAGGCTTTGTTGTGGCCTGACAATTCATTCAGGCCGATGCCGCTTCGTGGCGTGGCTTATTCCAGGCACCAGGCCCAATCCAGATGACATTTACAGCCGCAGCATTGATGGCAAGGTACAACCGCTGGATGAACGAGCGGATGTACGAGGCTGCGCGCAACCTCTCGGGGGAAGAGCTTGCAAGAGACCGTGGAGCATTCTTCGGATCAATATTGCAGACCCTCAACCACATCGCTGTCGCCGATACCATCTGGCTGCACAGGTTCTCGCAACACCCCGATGCATCGGGATTGCGGGAGAGTCTGGCGGCATTCCCTCGTCCGGATTCGCTGCGGCAAGAACTGGCCGGTTCTCTGCGCGATCTGCAGCACTACCGGGAAAGGCTGGACATGGTGATCCTGGACTGGTCTGAAACCCTTGCTTCGGAGCAAATGGCATCCACGCTGGTGTACCACAACATGGCTGGGCAATCCTTTTCCAGGAACTTCGGCCACCTGGTCCAGCACTTCTTCAACCACCAGACACATCACCGGGGGCAGGCCAGCACGCTGCTGTTTCAAGCAGGCGTGGACATCGGAATTACGGACTTGCTTGCCGTAATCCCCCGTGAGGCCTGACGGTTCAAGCCGGCGCCGCTTCACGGGGCCGCTTGATCCATGCGCCGGGCCTCGCACCCGGCAGTTCATCCAAGCCGGTACCGGTGCGGCCTGGCCCGCGTACAGGGCATCGCCTGGCCAAGCCGACGATTGCCTCCCCTGCCGGGCTCGCGGCTTGGCAGCTCGGCCACGCACACCGCCAGCCGCCCCTTGCCGACTGCGCCGGCACCTGCGCGCACGCGGCCGGCGGCCCCGGAATTGGAAGATCGCGGCAGGGTCGGTGAAAATGGCGGCTTCCAGCTGCCGCCAGGCCGTCACCGGCCCCTAGCCAAGAGTCTTCGCATGAACACAGAAACCACCCCCACCCTTCCGCCGCGCGAGGCGATGGAGTTCGACGTGGTGATCGTCGGCGCCGGCCCGGCCGGGCTGGCCACCGCCATCCGCCTGCGCCAGCTGGCCGTGGAGAAGGGGCAGGAGCTGTCGGTATGCGTGCTGGAGAAAGGCTCCGAGCCGGGTGCGCACATCCTGTCCGGCGCGATCATGGACCCACGCGCGCTCGGCGAACTGTTCCCGGACTGGGCCGAGCGCGGCGCGCCATTGAAGCAGGCCGTCACCCGCGACGAATTCCTGTTCCTGAGCAAAACCGGCGCCAGGAGCACCCCGAATGTTCTGCTGCCCGGCTGCTTCCATAACAAGGGCAACTTCATCGTCAGCCTCGGCGAAGTGACCCGCTGGCTGGCGCAGCAGGCCGAGGCGCTGGAGGTGGCGATCTTCCCGGGCTTCGCCGCCGCCGAGGTGCTGTACGACGACAACGGCGCGGTGATGGGCGTGGCCACCGGCGACATGGGCATCCACAAGGATGGCACCCCGGGCCCGAACTTCGAGCGGGGCATGGAGCTGCACGCCAAGTACACCATCTTCGCCGAGGGCTCGCGCGGCCACCTCGGCCGCCAGTTGATCGAGCGCTTCAAGCTCGACGAAGGCCGCGACCCGCAGGCCTACGGCATCGGCATCAAGGAGCTGTGGCAGATCGACCCGGCCAGGCACGAGCCGGGGCTGGTGGTGCATACCTCCGGCTGGCCGCTGGACAGCGACACCTACGGCGGCTCGTTCCTGTACCACGCCGAAGGCGGCAAGGTCGCCATCGGCTTCGTCGTCGGGCTGGACTACAGGAACCCGTGGCTGAGCCCGTTCGAGGAGTTCCAGCGCTTCAAGACCCATCCGGCGATCCGCAGGCACCTGGAAGGCGGCAAGCGCATCGCCTACGGCGCGCGCGCGATCACCGCCGGCGGCATCCTGTCGCTGCCCAGGACCGTGTTCCCGGGCGGCGCGCTGGTCGGCTGCGAGGCCGGCTACCTCAATGCCTCGCGGATCAAGGGCAGCCATGCCGCGCTCAAGACCGGCATGCTGGCCGCCGAGGCCGCGTTCGACGCGCTGGCCGCCGGTCGCCAGCGCGACGAGCTGGGCGCATACCCGCAGGCCTTCGAGAACAGCTGGCTCAAGGCCGAGCTGCTGCAGTCGAAGAACTTCAAGCAGTGGTTCAAGAAGGGCAGCAAGATCGCCACGCTGATGACCGGCATCGAGCAATGGCTGCTGCCGAAGCTGGGCATCCGCAACCCGCCGTGGACCCTCCACCACAGCAAGGCCGACCATGAATGCCTGGAACCGGCGAGCGAACACGCCAGGATCGACTATCCCAAGCCCGATGGTGTGCTGAGCTTCGACCGGCTCAGCTCGGTGTTCCTGTCCTCGACCAACCATGAAGAGGACCAGCCCAGCCATCTCACGCTGAAGGACCCGAGCGTACCGGTGCGGATCAACCTGCCCGAGTATGCCGGCCCGGAAGCGCGCTACTGCCCGGCAGGTGTCTACGAGTTCGTCGGCGAAGGCAGCGACACCCGCCTGCAGATCAACGCCCAGAACTGCGTGCACTGCAAGACCTGCGACATCAAGGACCCCACCCAGAACATCGTGTGGGTGACGCCGCAGGGTGGTGGCGGGCCGAATTATCCGGCGATGTGATCGCCCCCCGCACCGGCGGTGGCATTGCTGCCGCTGGAGTGTGCCGCGCCGCCTTCCGATGTGGCCGCGAAGGCTTCGACCAGATGATCGATCATCACCCGCACCTTGGCCGGCGGGCGCCGGTCCGGCGGGTACAGCACGTGGATGCCGCCCAGCTCCACCGGCGGTTTGTCCAGTTCCAGCATTACCAGTTCGCCACGGGCCAGCGCGGTGCGGACGATGAACTCGGGCTGGTAGATGATGCCCTGGTCGCGCACCGCGGCCGCCACCAGCGCATCGCCGTTGTTGGCCAGCAGGTTGCCGGCGACCGGCACGCGCAACTCGCCATTGGCGCCGAAGCGCCAGCTGTCCCGACCCTGCGTGCCCGAGAGCGTGTAGCCCAGGCAGTTGTGCTGGATCAGCTCGGCCACGCGCCGCGGCACCCCGCGCCGGCCCAGGTAGCCGGGCGAGGCACAGACCCGCATCGGGCTGTCGCCCAGCTTGCGCGCCTGCAGCGGGCTGTCGGCGAGGCGGCCGATGCGGATGGCCAAGTCCCAGTTGCCGGCGACGAGGTCAAGCCCGGCATCGCTCAGGCCCAGCTCCACCGTCACTTCCGGGTGGCGCTGGCTGAAGGACGGCATCAGCGGCGCGACGAAGCAATGGCCGAACGACAGCGGCACGTTCATCCGCAGCAGGCCACTGGCCGTGACCCGCCGCGAGGCGGCCGCGGCATCGGCCTCGTCGATCTCCGGCAGGATCCGCCGGCAGGCTTCCAGGTAGTCGTTGCCGGCCTCGGTCAGCGCCAGCCGCCGGGTGCTGCGGTGGAACAGCTTCACCCCCAGCCGCGCCTCCAGCGCATTGACGTGCTTGGTCGCCATCGCCGGCGACATGCCGAGGTGGCGCGCAGCCGCCGAGAGACTGCCGTCGGTGGCGGCGCGCACGAACACACGCATGCTGGTGATCCGGTCCATGCCGGCAATCTAACACCCGTGGTATCAGGTGTTCATTGAATCCAGCTGATTCTCTCCCGATGGGACAGAACCCATACTGCCGGCCATGAACACCAACCTCACTTTCAGTACCGCGATGCACAGCGCACGCATGCCCGTCCTCTTCGTCCCCCACGGCGCCGGCCCCTGCTTCTTCATGGACTGGAACCCGGCCGATACCTGGGACGGCATGGCCGCCTTCCTCAAGGGCGTGGCCGCGACCCTGCCGGCGACACCGCGCGCGATCGTGCTGGTGTCCGGGCATTGGCTGGAACGGGATTTCAGCGTCACCGGCAGCGCTCGGCCGCCGCTGATCCATGACTACAGCGGCTTCCCCGCGCATACCTATGAACTGACCTATCCGGCCCCCGGCCAGCCCGAACTGGCCGGGCGCATCGCGCAGCTGCTGGGGCAGGCCGGCACGCCGACGCGCATCGACCCGGTGCGCGGCCATGACCACGGCGTGTTCATCCCGCTCAAGCTGATATTCCCGAAGGCGGACATCCCGGTGGTCCAGCTGTCGCTGCGCCGCGATCTCGACCCCGCCGCGCACATCGCCGCCGGCCACGCGCTGGCCACCCTGCGCGACGAGGGCGTGCTGGTCGTCGGCAGCGGCATGAGCTTCCACAACATGCGCGGCTATGGCGACCCGCGCTACACGCCGCTGTCGGCGCGGTTCGACGCATGGCTGACCGCCGCGGTGGAAAGCGAAACACCGCAGCGCGAGGCTCTGCTGCGACAGTGGGCCGAGGCACCGCACGCCCGCGACAGCCACCCGCCGGGCGCCGAGGAACACCTGCTGCCGCTGCTGGTCGCCGCCGGTGCGGGTAGCGGCGGCGTGGGCCGCAAGGTCTATTCGGAGGAGGTGATGAAAACGACCTTGTCCGCCTTCCGTTTCGACTGATGGGCCAGTGCCATTCCGGTGCCGCGGTGCGCGCACGCATCACCGCGGCACAAGTTCCCGAGCGCCACACTCAATTCATGTACTGGTCAGTTTTATATTCAGGGTCAATTCCGTTGGCTAACGGATAATTCACACCTGTCGACCGGGCCCGCAGTCTCCGCCCGGGGCGATAAAACCAAAACAAAAAGGCAAGACCAACATGAAGACTTCCCTGATCGCCCTCGGCCTGCTGGCCGCCCTGCCGTTCGCCGCTTCGGCCACCGACGGCCTGTCCTACAACCATGTGGAAGGTGGTTACGTGAACACCGACGCCAAGGGCGGCGACGCCGATGGCTGGGCGGTGAAGGGTTCGGTGGCGGTGCACCCGAACTTCCACGTCTTCGGCAGCTACAACGCCCAGGAAACCGACTTCGGCAAGGTCGACCTCGACCAGTGGCGCCTGGGCGTGGGCTACAACTACGGCATTGCCCCGAACACCGACCTGCTGGCCCGCGTGGCCTACCAGAAGTTCGACCCGCAGTACGGCAGCACCTTCAACGGCTACAGCACCGAGGTCGGCGTGCGTACCGCCTTCACCCCGATGATCGAAGGCTATGCGCTGGCCGGCTACGAGGACTACAGCAAGAAGAACGGCTATGACCCGGACGGCGAGTTCTACGGCCGCGTCGGCGCCGCCGCCAAGTTCAACGCCAACTGGGGCGTGAGCGGCGAAGTGAAGCTGGGCAAGGGCGGCGACAAGGAATGGTTCGTCGGCCCGCGCTTCACCTGGTAAGCGACATCGTTTCAAAGGCGCGTGCTCTCTCTCCCCCGCGCCCCCGGAGCCCGGTCCTCCCCGACCGGGCTCTTTCTTTTCCTGCCCGCCGCGTTCCGCGTAGATGCGGGGCTTGCCCCGCACCCACGATACGGAAGGCCGTGGACCGGAGACAAAAAAGCCCGGCAATGCCGGGCTTCTCTTTGATCGTCGCCGATCGCTACTTGAACAGCGTTTCCGGGTATTCCGGCTTCTGTTCGCGGGCCAGCAGCTGCTTGAGGCCGTCGGTGGGGCTGAGTTCGCCGTGCAGCACCGCCTGCACCGCCTGCGAGATCGGCAGGTCGATGCCGTGGCGGGCGGCCTGGCGCATCACCTCGTCGGCGGTCTGCACCGACTCGACCACCTGGCCGATTTCCTTCACCGCCTCCGGCAGGCTCTGCCCGCGCCCCAGCGCCAGGCCGAGCCGGCGGTTGCGCGACAGGTCGCCGGTACTGGTCAGCACCAGGTCGCCCAGCCCGGCCAGGCCCATCAGGGTCTCGGGCTTGGCGCCGATGGCCGCGGCCAGCCGCAGCATTTCGTTGAGGCCGCGGGTGATCAGGCCGGCGCGGGCGTTCAGGCCCAGCTGCATGCCATCGGCCACGCCGGTGGCCACCGCCAGCACGTTCTTCATCGCCCCGCCCAGCTCGGCACCGACCATGTCGTCGCCGGTATAGGCACGGAACGCCGGGCCGTGCATGGCCTCGGCCACTTCGCGGGTGAAGGCGGCATCATCGCCGTGCACGGTGATCGCGGTGGGCAGGCCCAGCGTGACTTCCTTGGCGAAGGACGGGCCGGTGACCACCGCCAGCGGCACGTCGGCGCCCAGTACTTCGCGCGCGACTTCATGCAGGAAGCGGCCGGAACCGGGCTCGAAACCCTTGGTCGCCCACGCCACGCCGGCACCGGCCGGAAGCAGCGGCGCCAGCGTGTGCACGGTCTGGGTGAAGGCGTGCGAGGGCACCACCACCAGGATCCAGCGCGCGCCGGCCACGGTGGCGGCCAGGTCGGTGCTGGCGCGCAGCGACCCGGGCAGCGGAATCCCCGGCAGGTAGCGGGGATTCTCGTGACGCTGGTCGATCGCCTCGATGACGTTGGCGTCGCGCCCCCACAGCACGGTCGGGTGACCGTGCCGGGCCAGCAGGCTGGCCAGCGCGGTGCCCCAAGAGCCCGCGCCAAGGACGGCGATCTTTTCCGCGTCGGTCGTACTCATCCGTTAACGCGCAGCGCCGATCAGGCGTTGCCGGCCGGCTCGGAGTCGGCCAGCGAGGCGCCTTCGGCCTGCTGCTGGCGCTGGCGCAGGGTTTCGGCGTACAGGCCGTCGAAGTTGATCGGCTGCAGGTAGAACGGCGGGAAGCCGCCGGCCTGCACCAGCTCGCTGATGGTCGAGCGCACGTACGGGAACAGGATGTTCGGGCACTGGGTGCCGAGCAGCACGTCGATGGCCTGCGGCTCCAGGCCGATCAGGCCGAACACGCCGGCCTGCTCCACTTCGGCCACGTAGGCGGTCTTGTCGCCGGCCTTGCAGGTCAGGGTCACGCCCAGCACCACCTCGAAGGCGTTCTCGGACAGGCGCTGCACCTTCTGGTTCAGGTTCAGCTGCAGCTCCGGCTGCACGTTCTCGTTGAAGATGACCGGCGAATTCGGGGATTCGAAGGAAACGTCCTTGACGTAGATCTTCTCGACGGTGAACGCCGGGCCGTTGGCGGTTTCGGCCGGGACGGCGGCGGCGTTGTTGTTCTCTTCGGACATTTTCCAGGACTCCAGAACGGTTTGTTCGTTGAATGGGATTGTTGCCAGAACCAGCGATGGGGGCGGCTTCCGCCCTATACAAGGGCTGAACGCGAAATGAAGGCTCAGCCGCGGCCCTTGACCAGCGGCAGGTCCGCGGCCTGCCACGCCGCGATGCCGCCGTCGAGCACCGACACCTGCTCGAAACCGGCCTTCTTCAGCGCCTTGGCGGCGGTGGCGGCGGTATTGCCGCTGCGGCACAGCAGCACCACCGGCGACTGTTTGGCCGCGGCCAGCAGCTTGTGCGCCGGCGTCAGCTGCGCCGGCTGCACGTTGCGGCTGCCGACGATGTGGCCCTTCTCGAAGTCGGCGCTGGCCGACAGGTCGATCACCACCGCCTCGCCGGCATTGATCAGGCGGGTCAGTTCGGCCGGCTTGAGCGACTTATAGCCACGGAACAGGTGCTTGATCTCGGTGACGATGATGGCGACGGTCAGGCCGGCGAAGGCCAGCGACAGCATCGGGTTTCGGCCAGCGAAGGCCAGCAGCTCTTCGTAATTCACACGGGTCACGGGCAGACAAACGGGCGGCGATTGTCGCACAAGCCAGCCATGCGGCGGCCGGCGCGGCTCACTGCCCCTGCCACAGGTCCGGCAGCCCCTGCGCCTGCCACCAGCGCTTGCCCTCCGCGTCCCAGCGCCAGCGTTCGTTCACCATCACCGTGCGCTCGGCCTGGGTGTTGCGGTTGACCACCTTCATCTCGATGCGGCGCTCGATCATGCCATCGGCGCCGACGCCGCTGGAACGCTCGCGGTAGCCGGACACCTGCACCTGCCGGTAGCGCTCGCGCTGCAGGTCGCTCAACGGGTGTTCCTGCCAGTAGGCGGGGTCGATGAAGCCCTCGGCGGCCTCGAAGTCGCTCCAGCGCACCGCCGCCACGTAGGCCTCCTGGGCCTGGGCCAGTTTCGCGCGCTGGGCCCGGCTCAGGCCGGCGGCCTGCACGGTCGTCGCCAACAGCAGCAGCGACAGCGCGATCAGGCAGGGGAAAAGTCGTCGTTGCATGAATCCTCCAGTAGCTGCCGCCATCCTAGCCCTTCGCCAGCGCGACGAAGCGCCCTTCCAGCTCGGCGGCGCCGCCTTCGATCTGCGCACGGATTGTCATCCGCGCCCGGCCGCGCTTGTCGAACTGTTCGAGGAAGGCTTCCCAGTCCTCGCCCGGCGCCGCGCGCGCGCTGGTCTCCAGGTCGCCATAGACCGGCGCCCGGTAGCGGATGCTGCTGTCGGCCACGTAGACCCCGGCCTCGCGCCCGGCCAGCGACAACCGCAGGCTCACCAGCCCCCAGCCGGCCAGGGTCATCACCGAGGCCAGGCTGCCGCCGAAGGCGTTGCCCTTGTCGTTGACGTTGGCCGCCGCCGGCGCGGTCAGGCGCAGCGCGCCATTGTCGTAGCCGGCGATGCGGATGCCCATCGCCGCCACCGGCGGCATGGCGGCGAGGGTGGTCTGCAGGTCGTGCAGCAGCGGGGCGAGGTCGGCGGTATCGGGCATGGAAGACGGCGGGAAAGTAAAGGGGCACGAAACGGAAAGCGCCCGGCATAATGCATCGAATGAACAGCCGTGCCTATGCGCCGGCCACCCCGGCCTGGCACCTGATCTCCCTGCGCCCCGCCGGCCAGCACGCCGCGCTGCGCCGCGCCGCCGCCCGTTTCGGCGCGCGCACGCTGGCGGTTTCGCCGTGGCGCCTGCGGCTGCACGACGACGACGCCACCCGCGATGCCCTGCTGCAGGCGCTGGCCGGCGACCTGCTGGTGTTCACCAGCCCGGCCGCGGCCACCGCGGCGATGCGGCTGGTGCCGGCGGAGCGCTGGGAAGCCGCCACGCTGGTCGCGGTCGGCGAAGGCACCGCCCGCGTCCTGCGCCGCCATGGGGCAGGCAACGTATCGGCGCCGGCACGGATGGACAGCGAAGGCCTGCTGGCGCTGCCGGCGATGGCCGGCCTGCAGGGCAAACGGGTGGCGATGGTCACCGCCCCCGGCGGCCGTGGCGTCATCGCCGCGCAGGTGCAGGCACGCGGTGCGCGGCTGCAGCGTGTGGACGTCTACGAACGCGTGCCGCAGGCGTTGCCGGCCGCCACCCTCGCCCGCCTGCAGGCGCTGGCGGGCCCCGCGGTGCTGGCAGTGAGCAGCGGCGAAGCCCTCGAACGCGTGTTGTCGCAACTGCCCCCCACCCTGCGCCAGCGCTGGCAGCAACAGCCGGCCGTCGTCGCCAGCGAACGGCTGCGCGCACTGGCGGCCGCGCATGGCTTCGCCCACGTGCACGTCGCCACCGGCCCGCTGCCGGCGCAACTGGCGGCCGCCGCGCACGCTGCAATCCGGCCTTCCGGCCGCTGAAGCCACCGCGCCCGCGGCTTGCAGCGGTGCCGCGTCGCGGGCGATGCTTGAAGCGCATGCCGCCGCCCACCACCGCGGCATGCCTGCCAAGGATGCGTACCCCATGAACGACGACTCCCCCACCCCACCGCGCCGCCTTCCGCTGCGCTGGCTCGCCGCCGTACTGGTGGTGCTGGCCGCAGCCGCCGCCGGCTGGTTCTTCTGGCGCGGCTGGCAGGCCGAGCAGCGGCAGGACGAACAGGCCCGCGCCACCGCCGCCCGGCAGCTGGCCGACCTGCAGAAGACAGTGGAAGACCTGCGCCGCGACCAGCGCGCCACCGCGCGCGGCGTACAGGATGCGGCCAGCACCAACCGCGTGCTGCGCGACGAAATGCTCGGCCTCGGCCAGCGCAGCGCGCTGCTGGAGGAAAACCTCGCCCGCCTTGCCGACAACTCGCGCGAAGGCACCCAGGCCGTGCGCCGCGAGGAGGCCGAGCTGCTGCTCGTCCAGGCCCGGCAGCGCCTCGTCTACGCCGCCGACCTCGATGGCGCGCGCCGGCTGTATGCATTGGCCGCCGGGGTGATGGAGGACCTCGACGGCCCCCGTTACCTCAACCTGCGCCAGGCGCTGATGCAGGAGCGCAACGCGCTCGACGCGCTCGGCCCCGGCGTCCGTGCGCGCAGCGCGGAGCAACTCACACAATGGGCTGCCGCACTGGACACCCTGCCCGAGCAACCGCAAGCGGCGGCCGCGGACAAACAACCGTGGTGGCAGCAGATGCTGTCGCCGCTGGTGCAGATCCGCCCGGCCGACCCGCAGGTACTGGCCGCCCGTTCCGAGCGCATCGCCGCCCACGATGCCCTGCAGATCGAACTGAGCCTGGCCCGTGCCGCGCTGGAGCGCGGCGATGCCGGTGCCTGGCAACAGGCCCTGCAACGCATGGACGCCTGGCTGCTGCGGCTATGGCCGGACACCCCGCAGCGCCAGCAGCAACGGCAGCTGCTGGACGAACTGGGCAAGGCCGACCTGCAGATCGCCGCACCGGAGCTGGGCAGCACCCTGCAGCAACTGCGCGGCATGCGCGAGGCGAAGGAGGCACCATGAAGGCATTCCGTTCACTGCTGGTCGCGCTGCTGGTCGCCGCCATCGGCATCGCCGGTGCGCAGTGGCTGGGGCACGAATCGGTCCGCGATATCGGCGAGGTGATCGTACGCGCCGGCGGCAACGACTACATCGCCACGCTGCCGCAGGCCGCGCTGGCGCTGCTGATCGCCGGCCTGCTGCTGTGGCTGGCGTGGCTGCTGCTCAGCGCACCGTTCCGCAGCTGGGCGCGCTACCGCCGCAAGCAGGGCCGCGCGCGCCTGATCGACGGCCTGCAGGCCCTGGACAACGGCCAGTGGCAGCGCGCCGGAAAACTGCTGCAGAGCGCCGCCGGCGAAGAACAGGCGCGGCCGATCGCCCTGGTCGCGGCGATGCGCGCGGCCGAGGCACGCGGCGACACCGCCGGCGCCGGCCAGTACCTGCAACAGCTGGGCGAAGTGGACGCCCCCCTGCACGCCCTGCACAGCGCCGAGCGCTGGTTGCAGCAGCAGCGCCCGCAGGAGGCCATCGACGCGCTCGACCTGCCCGCGATCCAGCCGCTGCCACCGCGCGCCCTGTACCTGCGCACCGAAGCGCTGGCCGCCGCCGGTCGTGCCGAAGAGGCCTACGGCCAGCTCGGCGCACTGCGCCAGCAGCAGGCGCTGCCGGCCGATGCGCTGGCCGCGCTGGAAACCCGGCTCGCCCTGCAGATGCTGGACGAGGCCGGCGACGTCAACAGCCTCGCCAGCCGCTGGGAAGTGCTGCCCAAGCCGCTGCGCGCCACGCCCACGGCCATCGCGCACTATGCCCGCCGCGCGGCCGCGCTGAACTGGAACGATGCCGCCCTGCACTGCATCGAACAGGCGCTGGACGGCCGCTGGGACGAAAGCCTGATCGCGCTGTACGGCGAACTGCCGGTGGAAAAACTCGACTCCCGCCGCGCCAGCGCACAACGCTGGCTGCAGACCCACCCGTCCAGCCCGGCACTGCTGCTGACCCTGTCACGGCTGGCCCGCGGCCAGGGTCAATGGCCGCAGGCCGAGGACTTCCTGCACCGCGCCATCGCCCAGGGCGCGGGCGCCGAAGCGTGGGAGGAACTCGGCGAAGGCCTCGCCGCCAACGGCGAGGACGCGCTGGCCCGGCAGTGCCTGCTCAACGCCCTGCGCCATCGTCGCGGGCAGACACCGCAACCGCTGCAACGCCGTGACCTGCGTCAGCAGATACAGGACCAGGCGGTGGCCGAGGAGCGCGACGCGCATGGGTTCCCGCGGTTGCCGGGGTAATCAGGGCTCAGATGGAAGTAGTCGCGCAATCCGGCACAAGCGACCTTGGTGACCGGATCATCAAGGTCAATCATGCTGGCGAGCACGGTGCCATAAGCATCTACACGGGCCAGATAATCATGGCCCGGCTGACCGCTCCACACATGGTCGCCGAGCTTCGCGAGTTCCGGTCACACGAACAACGGCACCGCGCCATCTTTGGCGCTGAGTTGGAACGCCGTGGCCGCCCTCGCTGCCGCAGCTACTGGCTCTGTGGCATCGGCGGCTTCGTGCTCGGGGCCACAACCGGCCTGCTTGGGTCCAGTGCCATCGCTGCCACTACCGCTGCGGTCGAGAGCGTCGTGCTCCGGCACTTGGAGCACCAAATTTCCGTACTCCAAGGCCATGACCCTTCCGCCGTCCTGGCAATCTCCGCCATAGTCGCCGAGGAACAGCAGCATCATGACCAATCGCTTGGGCATGTCCGGACTGGTACATTTTGGCCCAGAGTTTTGGCGCCTATTGTGTCTGCCTCCACGGAGACGGTCATTTGGTTAGGTATGCGGCTGTGAGCCCTAATGCCTGAATCAAGCCGCGTTGCGAAGCAACGTCGGCTTGAATGAATTGTTAGGCACCGCCCGACATTGCCAAGGACTCATGGGAACGCCTCATGCTCTGCGAGCGGTACTGCCAACTTTGCCCATGCCGGACGGTGGCCGGTGAATAGCGCGTCTGTAGGTGAAAAGACAGTAGGGTTGTCCAGACCGCCCACGTAGATTGTGACCATGTCCGGTTCCGACTCAGGTGTGCCAAATAGCAGGCAACCGCACTCAGAGCAGAAATTTCGGACAGCAGGCAGGCCGCTGCCGCCATTGACGCGTGACTGCTTTACCGGCCCAGAGTGAGTGAACGATTCCTTTGGAACGCCTAGAACCGGAACGCCGCCACTGCCAGAAGCACGCTGGCAATCGCGGCAGTGGCAGATGACGGAGAACAACGCAGGCCCAGATGATCTGTACTGGACTGCACCACAAAGACAGCGGCCGGTGAGCATATGTGCTTCTGCAGTTGGCGAGACAGTGTGATAGGTGCCTAACAATTCATTCAAACCAACGTTGCTTCGCAACGCGGCTTGATATAGGCATTAGATCCAGCAGCCGCGCAGAGTCCTCCATCCAAGGCCCAAGCACGCGGCTTGGAGACTAAGCTGACCGGAGAAGCTCGGCGAACCAAGTGCGATATCCCGGTCTACGTCCACGAAACCGCAGCGCGGTTGCTCAGCGCTCGACGATCGCCACCACGCCCATGCCGCCGGCGGTGCAGATCGACACCAGCGCGCGGCCGCCGCCGCGTTCGGCCAGTTCCTTGGACACGGTGGCGATGATGCGCGCGCCGGTCGCGGCGAATGGGTGGCCGGTGGCCAGCGAGGAACCCAGCGGGTTGATCTTGTCCGGGTCGATGCGGCCCAGCGGTGCGTCCAGGCCGAGGCGGGTGCGGCAGTAATCCTCGCTCTCCCACGCGCGCAGCGTGCACAGCACCTGCGCGGCGAAGGCCTCGTGGATCTAGTAGATGTCGAAATCCTGCAGGGTCAGGCCGTTGCGCTTGAGCATTTCCGGCACGGCGATGGTCGGCGCCATCAGCAGGCCTTCGCCATGAACGAAATCCACCGCCGCCACCTGCGCGTCGCGCAGGTACGCCTGCGGCGCGTGGCCGTGGGCGCGCGCCCATTCCTCCGAGGCCAGCAGCACCGCGGCGGCGCCGTCGGTCAGCGGGGTGGAATTGGCGGCGGTCAGGGTGCCGCGGCCGGAAGTCTTGTCGAACGCCGGCTTCAGCGTCGCCAGCTTTTCCAGCGAGGTGTCCGGGCGCAGGATGTTGTCGCGCTCCACGCCACGGAACGGCGCGATCAGGTCGTCGAAGAAACCGCGCTCGTAGGCCGCGGCCAGCTTGCGGTGCGAGGACACCGCCCATTCGTCCTGCGAGTCGCGGCTGATGTTCCACTCCTTGGCCATGTCCTCGCAGTGGTCGCCCATGCTCTTGCCGGTGCGCGGCTCGGCCACGCCGGGGAACTCCGGCTTGAGCTCGGAGAACTTGAAGCCGGAGACCAGCGCCTTGAGCTTGTCGCCGGTGCTCTTGGCGCGGTTGGCGGCCAGCAGGCGGCTGCGCAGCTGCTTGCCGTAGACGATCGGCACGTCCGAAGTAGTGTCGGAACCGCCGCCGATGCCCGATTCGACCTGCCCCAGCGCGATCTTGTTGGCGACGGTGATGATGCTGTCCAGCGAGGTGCCGCAGGCGCGCTGCAGGGTGATGCCCGGGGTCAGCGGCGACAGCCCGGAGGACAGCGTGGCCTCGCGGCCGAGGTTCCAGTCGCTGGGGTGCTTGATCACCGCGCCCATCGCCACTTCGCCCAGCTGCTGGCCGTGCAGGCCGAAGCGTTCGACCAGCGCGCCGAGGGTGCGTACCGACATGCCGAGGTTGCCGACGTCCGAATAGGCGGTGTTTTGGCGGCAGAACGGGATGCGGACACCACCGAGGATGGCGACGGGACGGGCGCTGGACATGCGGTTACCTGCAGGGGGAGTGGACTGGCACGGAACTGCCTGCAACGGCAGGCATAATGGACATTGAGTGTAGCTTCGAGCCCGTGACGGGCCAACCGCAAACGATGAGCAATCCCAATCCCGAGATGAACGCGCTGGGCGTGATGGCGCTGGAACTGGCCGGTGGCGAGCAGCCGCGGGCGGCCGCGCTGTCGTCCGTGCAGGCCGGCGAGCTGGCCACGCTGGTCGGCCGCGACCTGGCCAAGCTGGTGCCGCAGGCCAGCAGCCTGGACCTGGTGCTGGCTGCGGCGCATTTCGACCCGGCCGAGGTGCTGCGCCCCGGTTGGCCGGTGCACCGGCGGCTGGAAGAGCTGCAGATGCGCGCCCCCGGCCGCAACCAGGGCCCGCGCCAACTGGCCTTCGGCGCCGCCGCCAGCGGCGACGTGCCTCTGCCCCTGCAGGCCGACGCCACGCTGGCCGGCGGCGGCCTGCGGGTGCTGCCGTTCGTGCTGGCCGGTGGCGACGCCGCGCTGCTGCGCGAGACCCGCGACGCGCTGGAAGAGGTGCTGCTGGCCAACGGCATGGCGCAGCCGGACACCGCGCTGCTGGCGCAGGACGCCTTCGGCGCGCGCATCGAGCATGCCCGCTATTTCACCGTCAACGACCTGGCCGCGATGATGGCCATGCAGTACGACAACCAGGGCCTGGCCGCGCTGTGGCCGCTGCTGGAGACGGCGATGTTCGACCCGGCCGGGGAGCAATGGCTGGAAATCGCACCCGAACCGCTGCTGCGCTACGCCGGCGGCGAGGCGCGCATGGCGCTGTTCGACCCGGCCGGCTGGTGCGCGCACTACGGCCATGAAAACGGCGACTGCGACCGCCTGCAACGCATCTACGAGCAGTTCCTGATGCGCCAGCGGCAGATGGCCGCGGTGCTCGAAGCACATGGCATCGACGTGCTGTACGTGCACGTGGAAGCCGGGCAGGACGCGAAGGCGCTGCTGGTGCGCTGAGCAGGTAGTGCCGGCCGCTGGCCGGCAGCCTCGCAGGACGTCGATCCCGCGGATGCCGGCCAGAGGCCGGCACTACCTGGTGGTTGTCGGCACTGTCGCTCCACCGGCAGAGAGCCGCCCGACCAACGGTCGGGCGCTACCCGGCAGTCCGGAAACCAAGGGTGCCGGCCGACTGGCCGGCACTGTCCCGATGCGGGAGCCTTATTCGGCCTTGGCGATCACTGCGCAGGCCAGGCGCGCGCCGGCGTTGCCGGTGGGCTGGCTGTGGTAGTCGTCGGGATCGGCGTGGACGATCAGGCCGCGGCCGAGGATGTCGAATTCATCACCCTTGCCGACGTTGACGTTGCTCGACACCGGGCCGTCGACATGGGCGTTGCCCTGCGCGTCGGCGACGATGTTCGGCATGTCGCCGCCGTGGTGCACGGCCGCCTCGACGCTGCCGTGGTCGGCGTTGCCCGGGTTGAAGTGGCCACCGGCGCTGCTGCCGTCGGTCGAGCTGCAATCGCCCTTTTCGTGGATGTGGAAGCCGTGCTCGCTGTTCGGCGCCAGGCCGCTGATGTCGCCGCTGGCGCGCAGCTGGCCATCTTCGGTCACGGTGAAGGCAATGCTGCCGGCGACCGTGTTGCCCTCGGTGGGCTGCAGCGTGGCGGTGGCCACCGGCGCCTGCATCGGCGGCGGCGCGGCCGGGTCGGCGGCCGGCGCCTCGATCGCGGCGTCGGCGGCATCGCTGGACGGGGTGGTCGGCTCGGTGCCCGGCTTGCAGGCACTCAGGGCCAGCACGCTGGCGGCGAACAGGGTGGTATGGATCATGCGCATCGTCGTACTCCCTTGTGGGGTTGGATTTGCGGGTGGCCGCATTCAGCGGGTGACGCGGATCACGCCACAGGCGACCCGGGCGCCGGCGTTGCCCGCCGGCTGGCTGCGGTAGTCGTCGGCATCGGCGTGGACCACCAGCGCGCGGCCGGCAATGTCGTTGGCTGCACCGCCGCCAAGGGTAACCCCGTGCAGGTGCATGTCCATGTGTACGACGCCCGCGGCGTCGGCCTGCAGGTTGTCCATGTCGCCGGCGTGGTGCGTGCCACTACCGGCACGGCCATGCGGCTGCGCAGCCGGGTTGAAATGGCCGCCGGCGCTGGCGGCATCCACCGCGCTGCAGTCGCCCTTTTCATGCACGTGGAACGCGACCTGCCGGCCACGCGGCAGGCCGCCGATGACGCCGGTGATGTGCACGCCACCGGCCTCCGGCACCAGCGCCAGCCGGCCGCTGACCAGGCTGGCCGAGGCCGGTGCCAGGTTCGCTTCGGCCAGTTGCGCGGTGCTGACCGCAGGTGGCGCGGGCGGTGCGGGCGGCTCGGCAGGCGGCTGGGTGGCGCAGGCGCCGAGCAAGGTGGCGCCGGCAAGCGGCAGCAGGGGCAGGCGAAAGCGCATGGGGATTCCTCGGGTGGGACGGCCGGCATTGTGCCGGGGATGACGGCAGGATTCATGGCGGCGGAAGTCCGCTCCGGGCCACCCGGTGTCGCTTGCAGGCATGGACTTGCCCGCTCTTCGTAGTGCCGGGCAAGCCCATTGCATTACAGGTGCGCTTGGGCTTGCAGCCCGGCCTTTTCCACTTTTTGCAGGGTTTCACGCATGTCGCGCAGCGCCGCTTCATTCTGCTCGCCATAGATGTCCTGCATCACCTGCAAGGCCGCGGCGGCGTGCTGGCGGGCGGCGGCGAGGCGGCCCAGCGCCAATTCGGCATCGGCCAGGCCACGCAGGATTTCGGCGGTGACGGCGCTGTTGCGGCCCAGGGTGCGCTCGGCGATTTCCAGCACGCTGCCCAGCTCGTCCGCCGATTCCTGCGCACGGCCGGCGGCCAGCAACCAGTTGCCGTAGTTGCCACGGGTGGCCACCGACGAAAACGCTTCCGGGCCGGAGTGGGCAATATGCCATTCCATCGCCGCGCGGTAATGCGGGCCGGCTTCGGCCACCTTGCCCAGTTCGCGCAAGGCGCTGCCGAGCATGCCGCGGGCACCGGCGACGTAACCACTGTCCTGGCCGTAAAGGCGGGTGTAGGCGGCCACCAGCCGTTGCAGCTCCGGCTCGGCGGTGGCGAAATCGCGTTGTTGCAGGTGAGTGATCGCCAGGTCGCGGCGCACCGCCAGCGTCAGCGGGTGGTCGCGGCCGCGGATGCGTGTGTGCTGCCCGATCACCTCGCGCAGCAGAGCCATGGCCTGGTCGTGATGGCCGCTGAAGGACAGCACGTTGGCATAGCGCCGGGTGGCATCCTGCCGCTTGTCGTCGCCGGCAGGCCACGCCGCAAAGCCCTCGTAGGCGCCGCGCGCCAGCCGCAGCGCCTCGTCCGCCCGCCCCTGCGCGAGCGCCACCCAGGATTGGCGGGATTGCATGTCCAGCAGCAGCCAGCGGTATTCGGGCTGGCTGCGCTCGGCCAGGGCGATGCCTTCGTCGAGCGTGGCCTGTGCCTCCTTGAGGCGATCGGCGGACAAGTAGGCGTCGCCCAGCACCTGCAACGCGCGCAGGTGCTGGAAGCGCAGCGCGTCCGGGCGGCTGGCGGCCAGCTCGCGGATGGATTGCAGGTGGGCGATGGCGCGGTCGTATTCCTCCAGGCTGATCTGGTTGATGGCGATCAATAGCTCCACGTCGGCCTGGATGTCCGGCCAGGCCGCCAGTTCCCGCCCCGCACGCTTCGAGGCATCGTCGAGCACGCGCAGCATCAGGGTCTTGTCCAGGTCCTGCGAGATCGCCGGGTCCACGCTGTCCAGCACCGAGGCGAGGAAGTCCGAGGTCACCTTGGCCCGTGCGGCTTCCTGCCGTGCCTGCCGCAGGGACCAGCTGGTGACCAGCAGGCCGGCGACCAGTGCGGCAGCAACCACGCCGGTGGCGGATACCACCAACCGGTTGCGGCGCACGAACTTGCGCGCCGCCAGCCAGCGCACCCGGCCTGCGGCGCGCGGTGGATAGTGCGCGAGCCAACGCCGCAGGTCGTCCAGCAGCGATGACACCGATTCGTAGCGCGCGCTGCACTCGGCCTGCATCGCCTTGAGCACGATGGCGTCCACGCCGTCGCGCAGTTCGCGCCGCAGCACGCGCGGCGTGGTGGCGCGCAGTGCGGCCAGCTCGCGCTGCTTCTGCGCCGGCAGCGCTTGCAGGCATTGCGACGGGGCAAGCGCCGTGCCGGCCTGCGGGCGCATGCCGCAGGCCAGTTCGTGCAGCATCGCGCCGAGCGAATAGACGTCGCTGCGCGCATCGGCCTCGCTGCCCGCGCGGGCCTGCTCCGGGCTCATGTAGCCCGGCGTGCCGCCACCGGACACTTCGCCTTCGGCGTCGGTTTCCACGGCGATGCCGAAGTCGATGATCTTCGGCAGCGGCTGGCCATCGACGTTGCCGACCAGCACGTTGCCGGGCTTCAGGTCGCGGTGGATCACGCCCTTCTGGTGCGCGTGCTGCACGCCCTCGCCGGCCTTGACCAGCAGTTCGACGCGCTGGCGCAGGCTCGACGCGTGCTGGTCGCACCAGGTCGAAATCGGCTGGCCGCGGATGTATTCCATCACCAGCCAGGCGTGGCCGTCGGGCTCGATGCCGGCGTCGTGGATCTGCGCGATGGCCGGGTGCTGCATCTGCGCCAGCAGCCGGCATTCGTATTCGAAATGGCCGTGGCGGCGCGCGTCCAGCGCCGGCGTGCGCACCCGCTTCAATGCGACTTCGCGCTCGTAGGCGCCATCGGCGCGACGCGCCAGGTAGACCCGGCCCATGCCGCCGCTGCCGATGACCCGCTCCAGCGCCCACGGGCCGAAGCGGGTGCCGGGCGGCAGCTCCGGGTCGCTGGCGCGTAGCGTCGCCTCGGCCGCGTGCTGCAGCGGATCGCGCAGGCGGCGGGTGGCGTCGGTGTCGGCGGCGATCAGCGCCAGCAGTTCGCGCTGCAGCTCCGGGTCATCGCCGGCATGGGCGTGGACGAAGGTGGTGCGCTCGGATTCGGGCAGCTCGGTGGCCTGGTGGAACAGTTCGCCCAGGCGGGCCCACGCATCGGCGTTCAACATGACAGGCGGGTCGCGAGCCAGGCGCGGGTGAAGCGCAGGTCGCGCTGCAGGGTGGCCGGGGAAACATCGAGCAGCTCGGCGGTTTCGGCGACGCTGAAACCGGCCAGTTCGTTCAACGCGAATGCCTGCGCCTTGCGTTCGTCCATCCGTGTGAGCTGGTCGAAGGCCTCGGCCATCAGCTGCAGGTCCTCCGGTTGCGGCGAGGGATCGAGCAGCGTCACCGTCAGGGTCAGCGGGCGCAGGTCACCACCGCGCTTCTGGCTGGCCTGCATGCGCGCCAGGTCGATCAGCAGGTTGCGCATTTTCAGTGCCGCCACCGCGTAGAAATGCGCACGCGACTGGAACGGATGCGGGTTCGCGGACAGCCGTATCCAGGCCTCGTGCAGCAACTCGGTGGCCTGCAGGCCTGCCTGCCCGCCATGCGCCAGCCGGCGTACGGCGATGCCGTGCAACTCCTGGTAGACCTCTTCGGCCAATACCGCGCTGGCCTCACGGTCGCCATGTTGCCAACGCCGGATCAGGCCGGTGATGTCCGCAGAGGGAGGCTGTGTTTCCATCGGGGGCCGATCATACACGGCCCGTTCACGCGACAGGATGGCGGCACTCAGCGGCGACGGCCGGAGCCGAGTTTGCGGGTGATGGTGTTGCGGCCGAGGCCGAGCCGCGCGGCGGCTTCGCCGCGGTGACCGTCGGTGAAGGCCAGCGCCGCTTCCAGCAATGCGGCATCCATGCGCTCGCGCGCTTCGGCATGCAGGCCGCCGGCGCCTTCGGACAGGCGCTGCCGGGCCCATGCGGCCAATGCGTGGTCCCATTGTTCGGGCGTGGTGGCGTCGGCGGTGGCGGGACGGCGACGGCCGCCGCGTGCCAGCGCCGCGCGCACGTCGTCGGCGGAAATGGCGTCGGCCACGGCCAGCGCGGCCAGCCGCCAGCAGACGTTTTCCAGCTCGCGCACGTTGCCGGGCCAGTCGTGCTGGCGCAGCGCCTGCACGGCGGCGGCGGACAGGTGCTTGCGTGGTACGTCGAGCCGGCGGGCGGCGCTGGCAAGGAAGGTGGCGGCCAGTTGCGCCACGTCGTCGATGCGTTCGCGCAGCGGCGGCAGCCACAGCCGCACCATGTCCAGCCGGTGCAGCAGGTCGGCGCGGAAGCGGCCCTGTTCGACCAGCGTTTCCAGGTCCTGGTGGGTGGCGGCGACCACGCGCACGTCGACGCGGATCAGCTCACGGCCGCCGACGCGGAAGAATTCGCCTTCGGCCAGCACCCGCAGCAGGCGGGTCTGCAGCGGCAGCGGCATGTCGCCGATTTCGTCGAGGAACAGGGTGCCGCCATCGGCCTGTTCGAAGCGGCCGACGTGGCGCTTGCTGGCGCCGGTGAACGCGCCGGCTTCGTGGCCGAACAGTTCGCTTTCCAACAATTCGGCGGGAATGGCGGCGGTGTTGAGCGCGACGAACGGGCCGCGCGCGCGCGGCGATTCGCGGTGCAGCGCATTGGCCACCAGCTCCTTGCCGGTGCCGGTTTCGCCATTGATCAGCACCGACAACGGTGCCTGCGCGAGGCGGCCGATGGCACGGAACAGCGCGCGCATCGCCGGGGTGTCGCCGATCAGTTGCGGCGGGCCGGCGTGCTTCGTCGGAGCGGGCGTGGTTTCCGGCGATGCGGCCCCCATCTCCGGCAGCGTGCGCCGCGCCAGTTCCACCGCGTCGTCCAGATCGAACGGCTTGGACAGGAATTCGTGGGCGCCGCCGCGGAATGCGCCGGCGGTGCTGGCGACGTCGGTGTGCGCGGACATCACGATCACCGGCAGTTGCGGATGCGCGGCCTTGAGTTTTTCCAGCAATACCAGGCCGTCGTCGCCGGGCATGCGTACGTCGGTGAACAGCAGTGCCGGTGGCGGGCGCCGCGTGAGTGCGTCGAGCGCGGCGGCGGCGCTGTCGAAGCCTTCGACGGCGTAGCCGGCATCGCGCAGGGCGGTGCTGAGGACGAAGCGCACCGAGCGGTCGTCATCGACGACCCAGAGCGTGTGGGCTTGGGTGTCAGTGGGTTTCATTGCGCCCCCGCAAGTGATGGGCGATTCGGCCGCCAGGATGCATGCCGTTGCAGGCACGAGAGGAGCCAGCTGTTGCTGTTGCTGTTGCTGTTGCTGTTGCTGTTGCTCGTGATTTTGCTTTCAGCCTTTGACGTTCGGGTTCCCTTCCGCAGCGACGGAGCCGACGGACAAGACCCCGCAGGGGCGACGTGCATGGATGCACGTCGTTTTTCGACGAGACAGGGATGTCTCGTCGAAAAATCCCGGCGGCGGAGTGGACCCCGCGCGCGCAGCGCGTGGGGCGCGTAGGCAGGGCGTGCTTTCTCTTGGTTACCTTCTCTTTGCACGAGCAAAGAGAAGTAACTCGCTCCCCGAAAGGGGAGCGAAAGCCTTTGCTCCTGCTTCCCTTCATTGCCTCGCCTTCCCTTTCCCAAGGAACTTGATTCCCCCTTGGGAAGGGGCAATAGCCAAGGCATGAAATCAGAGCTTTCACTCCTGCTCCGCAGGAGCGAGTCACTTTGACCAGCCATTCGGCTGTTGAAAAAGCGCCTCTTTGCTCGTGCAAAGAAAAGTAACCAAAAGAAAGCACAGCTGGACGCGAGCCGATGCGGCTGCGCCGCATCGGTCCCCTGCGCTCCTCGCGGGCCGGGGGGACGGCGCACAACTCGCTTCGCTCAGACACGTGCGCCTCTTCGCCCCCCGTCCCGCTGCGGTGC
>Ga0182740_1000493_pt1 | contig 43853 bp, 42 predicted proteins | sample eDN5th37CKraftBY_FD_128872 | JGI IMG/M metagenome (GOLD analysis project Ga0182740, IMG submission 128872) | Enriched backyard soil microbial communities from Emeryville, California, USA - eDNA 5th pass 37_C Kraft BY (version 2) (version 2) | ecosystem: Environmental > Terrestrial > Soil >...
CCGCGACGTGTACCTCGCCGACGAGCCGTACATCGACGAGGCGGCCCTCGACGACGCGTTCGACGAGTGGGACGAGTTCCTCCGCACGTCGGTCGCCCAGGGGTACAACGCCGTCGCATGGCCGGGGTTCATCGAGTTCGTCGACTTCGCGCATGCCCCGGACGGGCCCGTCTACCCCGACGGCGACCCGCACATCGCACGGGCAGCAGCCTTGCGCGAGGCGTTCGGCCCGTTCTGGGACCGTGCCTCCGAGCTCGAGGTCGACGTCTTCCTGCGCACCGACATGCTCGCGCTGACGCCGGCACTCGACGACTACTTCACGAAGCGCTTCGGCGGGGCCGACACCGAGAACCCCGAGCTGTGGCAGGTCTACGCCGACGCGCTCGACGAGCTCTACGCCGACCAGCCCGCGCTCGACGGCGTCGTCATCCGCATCGGCGAGGCGGGCGACATCTACGACACCCCGGGCTGGGACTACTCCTCCGCGCTCGCGGTGCGCAGCGTCGACGCGGTGCGCACGATGCTCGACGTGCTCACGACCGGGGCCGAGGCATCCGGTGCAGAGGTCGTCTTCCGCACATGGAGCGTGGGGATCGGCGACGTCGGCGACATGCACATCGATCCCGGGTCGTACGAGGCCGTGCTCGGCGGCATCGACTCCGACGCGCTCATCGTGTCGACGAAGTACACGGCGGGCGACTTCTACAGCTGGCTGCCCCTCAACGAGACTCTCGCGATGGGCGATCACCGGCGCATCGTCGAGTTCCAGAGCCGCCGCGAGTTCGAGGCGTTCGGCTCCTTCCCGAACGACCTCGGCCCCAAGTTCCAGTGGGCGCTGGGCGAGCTCCTGGCGCAGAACCCGAACATCGAGGGCATCTGGACATGGACGCAGGACGGCGGTCCGTGGCGTGCGGGCCCCATGTCGCTCTACCTCAAGTCCGGCTTCTGGCAGCTGTACGAGCACAACACACGCCAGGCCGCCGCGCTCGCGCGCGACCCCGACGCCGACCTCGCGCAGATCACCGCCGACTGGGCGCGCGAGTGGTTCTCCGACGACCCCGCGACCGTCGCGGCGATCGCTCAGGCGATGGCGCGCTCGCGCAGCGCGATCGAGAACGGCCTCTACCTCGAGCCCTTCGCCGAGTCCCGCGTGTCGGCGCTCGGCCTCGAGCCGCCCCCGCAGATGTGGCTCTTCGAGTGGGACATCCTCACCGGCGACTCGGCCGCGCTCGACGTCCTCTACGCGATCATCGGCCCCCATCGCGTCGACGAGACCATCCAGGGCGGGCGAATCGCGCTCGCCGCGGCCGAGCGGATGCGCGCCGACATCGAAGAGACGGATGCCGCGACCTGGCACGATCCCGAGCTGCGCGACGCCTTCCTCGAAACGCTCGACTACGAGATCGACACCCTCGGCATGCTCGGCGCCTACCGCGAGATGTTCCTCGTGCAAGGGGAGTGGCACGACACCGGATCGCCCGAGGCCTACGAACGGTGGCAGCACGCGCGCGACGACTACGTCGCCCGCGCCGCCGCGCACGTCGACGCGTACGAAGGCGACGTCGATCTTCCCGCGTGGAACCTCACCGCCGCGCAGCTCGGCATCGACCGCGCCGATCGCGATCTGCTCGTCGCGTGGGGTGCGCGCATCCTTCTCCTCCTCGCCGTCGCATGGCTCATCATCGGAATGCTCTCCGCCCGCACACGTCTCGTGCGACGACCCGGAGCCGCCGCCGCCCGCGCAGCGTGGATCGCCTCCACGCGCCCGTGGCGCGCCCGGGAATCGACCCTCGGCATGCTCGCCCTCGACAGGTGGCTGCTGGTCGTCATTCCTGGAGGCCTCCTCGTCGCCACGCGCGCGCTGCAGACCTCGCTCCTTTCGTGGACGCACCTCGCGCTCGTCTTCGGAGCGTGGCTTCTCTTCCTCCTCGTGGTGCGCGTGTGCGTCGGCATCCGTTCGCCCTATCCGGTGATCGCGGCCGTGGGCGGCGTCGTCGTGCTGCGATGCATCGTCACGCTCTTCGCCCTGGCGTTCACCGGCCCGGGCGGATACTGGTTCGCGTTCTGGACGGAGCCCGTCGCGCGGGTCGTCTACATCGCGATCGCGTTCGCGCTGTTCGTGTGGGCGTTCATCGCGGCGGGCTGGGCGATGTCGATGCAGGTGGGCGCACGCCGAGCGACGGGGTTCGTGCTCGCCGGCGTCGGCGCCGCGCTCGCGGTCACGGCGTTCGCCGTCGCGATCGTGGGGCTCGAGCGGGCGCTCACCGTGTGGAACGACGAGATGGGACTGCTGCCGTGGGGGATGGCGCGCATCCTCGGCATCACGACGTTCCTGGAGATCCCCGCGTCGACGCCCTGGTGGGCGGCCGGCGTCGGTCTCATCGTGCTCGCAGCAGGCTCGCTGCTCGCGTTGCCGTGGAGGCGGCGCCTCGACAGCGCTTCCCGGTGAGCGGGCGCGCGCGGGTGCCGCGCGGCCCTCGCGGAAAAGTGCGAGGCGTAGCGTTAAGAGCATCCCAACCGAATCGAAGAGGTGTTTGTCATGCGTTCGCGCAGCTCTGCAATCCTGTCCGCCCTCGCCGTGTCGGGTCTGCTCCTGGCCGGCTGTGCGGCCGAGTCGAGCCCGTCGGAGACGTCCGCGCCCGACGCCGCCGCGGTCGAGTCCTCGGTGACGGAGCCCGCGGGTGTCGGCGAGCGGGTCGGTGCGGACGGCGTTCTGCTCGAGGTGTGGAGCGCCGCCGTGCCCGACGAGACGATCGGCGAGGCGGACCCGGGCAAGCAGTGGGTCACGGCGAACGTCTCTCAGTGGGTGACCGAGGAGGGCGTGACGGGTGCGGAGGTCGCACCGGTGCTCCGCTCGACCGCCGATGAGTCCTTCTCGGCCGAGGCGGAGGCCCGTCAGAACGTCGACATCGAACTGGCCCCGAACAAGTCGTACACCTTCGTGTGGAGCTACCAGGTTCCCGAAGACCTGGTCGACCCCTCGACGCTCGTGCTCTGCGTGGGCGGCGACGAGGGCTGCAGCCTCCTCGCCGAGTGACCCCGCGGCGAAGCGGGGCGCGTCAGGCGCCCCGCTTCGCCATCGCCTCGTCGAACTCTCCGCGGTGCGTCGAGACGATGTCCTTGCCGAGCGGCATGATCGAGATCGGCACCATCTTGAAGTCGGCGATCCCGAGTGGGATGCCGATGATCGTGAGGCAAAGCAGCACGCCCGACACGATGTGCGCAACGGCGAGCCACCAGCCCGCGAGGATCACCCACACGACGTTCCCGAGGAACGCCCACACACCTGAGTTCTGCTTCTCGACGATCGTCCGCCCGAACGGCCACAGGGCGTACGCCGCGATGCGGAACGACGCGATCCCCCACGGGATCGTCACGATGAGCACGCACAGCAGGATGCCCGCCGCGACGTAGCCGAGGAACAGCCAGAACCCGGACAGGACGAGCCAGATGACGTTCAGGACGGTGCGCACGAGATGATTGTGGCAGTCGGCGTGACCCCGCGGGGGCCGTGTCGGTGGGCCGGAACTAGACTTGAGGGGCCATGACCGACGCCGTCACACCCATCATCGTCGGCGGGGGCTCAGGGCCTCGCCCTGGTGCGGCGCGCGCCGACGAAGACCTGCTCGCCGGGCTCAACCCGCAGCAGCGCGAGGCGGTCGTCTACCGCGGTCCGGCGCTGCTCATCGTGGCCGGCGCAGGTTCCGGCAAGACCCGCGTGCTGACGCACCGCATCGCGAGCCTGCTGCGCAACAAAGAGGCATGGCCCAGCCAGATCCTCGCGATCACCTTCACCAACAAGGCAGCGGGCGAGATGCGCGAGCGCGTCGAGCAGCTCGTCGGCGATTCCGCGCGCGGAATGTGGATCTCGACGTTCCACTCCGCGTGCGTGCGCATCCTGCGGCGCGAGGCGCAGCAGTTCGGCTTCACGAGCTCGTTCACGATCTACGACTCCGGCGACTCGCGCGCGCTCATCAAGCGGCTGGTCAAGGAGCATGAGGCGGATGCGTTCGGCCTGACGCCCGCCGCGGTGCAGGGCAAGATCTCGAAGCTCAAGAACGAGCTTGCCGACGCCGAGTCGTACGCGCGTCAGGCGAACATGAACGACCCCGTCGAGCGTGTGTTCGTCGAGGTGTTCGGCGCCTACCAGCGCGAACTCCAGCGCGCGAACGCGTTCGACTTCGACGACCTCATCGCGCAGACCGTGTACCTCTTCCGCGCGTTCCCGCATGTCGCCGACGTGTACCGGCGGCGGTTCCGGCACATCCTCGTCGACGAGTACCAAGACACGAACCACGCGCAGTACGCCCTGATCAACGAGTTGACGAAGCCCGTCGGGTCCGACGCGCAGCCGTTCGAGGCATCCGGCGGAATGATGATCTTCGATGCGCCGGCGACGGATGCTCCCGAGCCCGCATCGCTCACGGTGGTCGGCGACTCCGACCAGTCGATCTATGCGTTCCGCGGAGCGGATATCCGCAACATCACCGAGTTCGAGCGTGACTACCCGGGCGCGAAGGTCGTGCTGCTCGAGCAGAACTACCGCTCGACGCAGAACATCCTGAGCGCGGCGAACGCGGTCATCAGCAACAACTTCGACCGCAAAGACAAGAAGCTGTGGACCGACGTCGGCGCGGGCGAGAAGATCGTCGGGTTCACCGGTTACTCGCAGCACGACGAGGCGCAGTTCGTCGCCGACGAGATCGAGGCGCTCCGCCGCGAGGGCGTCGACTACGGGCAGATGGCCGTCTTCTACCGCACGAACTCGCAGTCGCGTGCGCTGGAGGAGATCTTCATCCGCTCGGCGGTGCCGTACAAGATCATGGGCGGCACGAAGTTCTACGAGCGCGCCGAGATCAAGGACGCGCTCGCGTACCTCATCGCGGTGGCGAACCCCGCCGACGAGATGGCGCTGCGCCGCATCGTCAACAAGCCCCGCCGAGGCATCGGCGACGTCACGATCGAGGCGATCTCGCGGTACGCGCGCGAGGAGCAGATCACCTTCCGCGACGCGCTCGCGAACTCGTCCGCGCTCGGAGTCGGACCCAAGATCCAGGCGGCCATCGCGCACCTCGACGCGGTGCTGGCCGAGGCATCCGACATCATGCTCCCGCCCTCCGGTGAGATCGCCCCGCCGACGTCCGTCACGGAGGGGCTGCAGCTGCTGCTGAACAAGAGCGGCTACATCGACGCACTGCGCGCGAGCCGCGACCCGCAAGACGAAGCGCGCGTCGAGAACCTCGACGAGCTCGTCGCGGTCACGCGCGAGTTCGCCCGCAACAACCCCGAAGGGACGGTGCTCGACTTCCTCACCGAGGTTGCGCTCGTGTCCGACGCCGACGACCTCGAAGACGCCTCCGGGTCGGTGTCGCTCATGACGCTGCACACTGCGAAGGGCCTCGAGTACGACGCGGTGTTCGTGACGGGCGTCGAGGAAGACTTGATTCCGCACCGCATCTCGGCGGGGGAGCCCGGTGGGCCGCAGGAGGAGCGCCGCCTCTTCTATGTGGGCATCACCCGCGCGCGCAAGCGCCTCTACCTGTCGCTCGCGATGACGCGCGCGCAGTTCGGCGAGGTGTCGGTCGCGATGCCGAGCCGCTTCCTGCAGGAGATCCCGTCGGAGCTGCTGCACTGGCGGCAGTCGCCGGGCGATGTCAACTCGCGCGGAGGTTCGCAGTCGCGCGCGCTCAACGCCCGCCGGGGCTTCGGCGGATCCGGGTCGGGCAAGCGCTACGGCGACGACCTCGTGCCGCTCGCTCGCCGCCAGCCGAACGGGTCGATCGAGAAGTTCGCGAACCGCATTCCCGCGAAGGTGCGCGACAACGGCGACCTCGAGCTCGCGCCGGGCGACCGCATCCGCCACGACGACTTCGGTGAGGGCCGCGTCGACCTCGTGACGGGCGAGGGCGCGAAGCGCGTCGCTCACGTGCGCTTCGACACCGCCGGCGCGAAGAAGCTCCTCATCAAGGTCGCACCGATCGAGAAGATCTAATCCGCCGCGCTCTCCGTGGGCGGTGGCACCGCTCCGCTCACGAGCAGGTGGTGGTGCGCGAGCCGCCGCAGCGCAAGCATGACCGGCTCGTACAGCGCCGTGCCCAGCACGGCGTACACGACGGCGTCCTGCAGGGTCATCTCGGCGACGGGTGCGACCTCTTCGCCCGCGACCGCCCGCATCGCATCCGCGTATCGGCTCAGCACGGAAGGATTCCACCGCAGCCCCGCATCCTCGATCGCGCGGATCGCGGAGTCGAGCTGCCTCACCGCGGCGAACCTCGGCTCGTACGTGAGCCCGGCGTGCTCGATCGCCTCGCGCGCACGCGGGTAGTCGTCGGCCTCCTCGACGTAGGGCGGCAGTGCGCCGACCGCCCGCCCGAGCGTTTCGACCGGGTCGGGCGCCGGCTCGTCGATGAGCGCGAGGATCTCGCGCACCCGCGACAGCGGCAGCCCTCGCACATCCGCCAAGGCGGCGATGAGCCGGACACGAGCGAGGTGCTCCTCGCCGTACTCCGCGTTCGTCGCCGACACCGCTTCGCCGCGGGGGAGCAAGCCCTCGCGGATGTAGAACTTCAGCGTCGCGACCGGCACGCCGCTGCGCTTGGAAAGCTCGGAGATCCTCACGGAAGGGTCCGCCGGTCCGACGCGCGTGTCGGGAATGGATTGGACATGTAGATAGTTTAGCTATCTAATACTGAATAGCAAAACTATCCAATCTCGCTGGACCGAGATCTACCGAAGGAGAAGCATGGATCCCGTACTCACCATCGTCCTCGGCGCCACGGTGCTGACGGTCATCGGCATCATGTCCGGGGGCACGTTCCTGCTCCGCATCGCGTCGCACGGCCTCCCGTTCAACGGCCTGCAGAAGACGTTCTTCCGTGCCGGTCACGCCCACGCGGGCGTGCTCGTGATCCTCGGGCTCGTGTCCGCCCTGCTGCTCACGGTGGCCGGTGTGACCGGTCCCTGGCTGTGGTCCGCGGTCGGCGTGCTGGCGTCGGCGATCCTCATCCCGGCCGGGTTCTTCCTCTCGGTGCTGGGGCAGGATCCGAAGCGCCCGGGCCGCCTGATCGCGCTGCTGTGGGCGGGAGTCGTCGTGCTCGCGCTGTCGCTCATCGCGGTCGGCGTGAGCCTGATCGTCGCCGGCGCGAGCGCCATCGCCTGACGGCGGAGGGGGCGTCGATCGGCGTGCCCGCACGCGGTCCGGTCCCAAGGGATATCCCGAGGAATAGTAGTGTTGGGCAGATGAAACGCAACAGGATCGCCCCCGGCATCGCCATCGCTCTCGCTGCGCTCATCTCGGTCGCATCCGGAGCCACTGCCGCCTCGGCCTCGGCGCCGGCAACCCAGCTCAACGTCAGTCGCACGCTCAGCGAATGCAAGAGCACACGAGCCTTCTACATCAGCGCCGGGGAATCGGTCGGGTCCTGCTTTCCCCTGAAGAACATCGTGAAAATCGACTCCAACGGGGCGTGGTGGTACAAGAAGGGCTACCGGTACGCGTTCTACGCGTCTTGGTAACCGCCCACACGGGCGATCCTTCCCCAGAGGGGCCTGCTATCGGTAATTCACGAACTGCAGGTCGACGTCGAGGTCGGCGGCCTTGAGGATGCGGATGACCTCCTGCAGGTCGTCACGGCTCTTGGACTGCACGCGCAGCTCGTCGCCCTGGATCTGCGACTTGACCGACTTCGGACCCTCGTCGCGGATGATCTTCGAGATCTTCTTGGCGTTCTCCGACGAGATGCCGTTCTTCAACGATGACACGATGCGGTACTCCTTGCCGCTCGCGACCGGGTCGCCCGACTCGAGGCTCTTGAGCGAGATGCCGCGCTTGATGAGCTTCGACTGGAACACGTCGAGCACCGCCTTCGCGCGCTCCTCGCTGTTCGCCTTGATGAGGATCTGCTCGCCGCTCCACTCGATCGAGGCGCCGGTGCCGCGGAAGTCGTAGCGCTGCTCGACCTCTTTGCGGGCCTGGTTGAGCGCATTGTCGGCCTCCTGGTGGTCGACCTTGCTGACGATGTCGAAAGAGGAATCAGCCATGCGGGGCAGTCTATCCGGCGGCTCCCGTCGGGCAGGGGACGAAACGGATGCCCCACCACCGTGCAAGCGCTTCCAAACCTATCGGGGCGATGGTCACGGGATGATATCGGGTTCACTCCGGGATTGCGCGAAGGCCCGTCTTCGGTGAAACTGTAAGCGCTTGCATTACCGAGGGGCGACGATGTGGACGCCGACGCATCCATCTCGTCTCCGCAGACAAGAGAGGCACACACCGATGAAGGTGAACAAGAAGGGCGCGATCGGCCTGGCGGCGATCGTCGCGGGCAGCGCGGTCGTCCTGGCCGGCTGCGCGGGCGGCGGCGGCGGCAACGAGACCGAGGCCCCCGAGTCGGCCGGTTCGATCACCGTGTGGGTCGACGCCGACCGTGCCGGCGTCCTCGAAGACGCCGCGAAGGACTTCACCGCCGACACCGGCGTCGAGGTCAAGCTGGTCCAGAAGGAGTTCGGCGAGATCCGCGACCAGTTCGTGCAGCAGGTTCCGACCGGCGAGGGTCCTGACATCGCCGTCGGCGCGCACGACTGGCTGGGCGTCCTCGTCACGAACGGCGTCGTGGCGCCGGTCGAGCTCGGTGACACGGCGAGCGACTTCGAGCAGGTCGCCATCGACGCGTGGAGCTACGAGGGACAGACCTACGGCGTGCCGTACGCGATCGAGAACATCGGCCTGCTTCGCAACACCGACCTCGTGGCCGAGGCTCCGACCAGCTACGACGACATGATCGCCAAGGGCACGGCGGCGGGCACCGAGTACGCGTTCCTCGTCGGCCTCGACCCCGAGGCATCCGACCCGTACCACCTGTACCCGTTCCAGACGTCCTTCGGCGCCCCCGTCTTCGGAACCGACGCGGACGGCGCGTACGACCCGGCCGACCTGCAGATCGGCAACGCGGGCGGCCAGGAGTTCGCGACGTGGCTCGCCTCGCAGGGCGCGACCGGCGCGGGCGTCTTCAACACGAACATCACGGGCGACCTCGCGCGTGAGAACTTCGTCGCGGGCAAGTCGCCGTTCTTCCTGACCGGTCCGTGGAACGTCCCGGCAGCCGAGGAGGCCGGCCTGAACATCGCGGTCGACCCGATCCCGTCGGCCGGTGGTCAGGATGCGCAGCCGTTCGCGGGTGTGCAGGGCTTCTTCCTGAGCTCGGAGAGCGAGAACCGTCTCGCTGCGAACGAGTTCCTCATCAACTACATCGGCAGCGAAGAGGTCCAGACGGCCCTCTACGAGGTCGGCGGCCGCGCCCCGGCGCTCACCGCCGCGTTCGACGCGGCCGTGGGGTCCGACCCGATCACCGCGGGCTTCGGCGAGGTCGGCGCGAACGCCGTGCCCATGCCGTCCATCCCCGAGATGGGCTCGGTGTGGCAGTTCTGGGGCGTGACCCAGGCCGCCATCATCAACGGCCAGGGCGGCGACCCGGTCGAGCTGTGGAACAAGATGGCGTCCGACATCCAGGCGGCCATCGAGTAATCGACGCCGATGCGGGGCGGCATCCGCAAGGCTGCCGCCCCGCATCCGTCACAGCATGCGACCGAGGGACACGCGATGACGACGCCGACCATCGAAGAACCACACACGGCCGAAGCGCCGAAACCCACCAAACGGGCCCGCCGGGCGACCCGCATCGCCGAGGCGGCGTCGGGCGGGTGGAAGGTGCTCCTGTTCAAGGTCATCGCGCTGGGCATCATCGACGCGATGGCGCTCTACGCGATCCTCGTGCTCGTGCAGAGCGAGCAGTGGCTCATCGCGGGCATCGTCCTCGCGGTGACCGCCTTCGCGAACTGGATCTACTTCAGCCGCGGCCATCTGCCGGCGAAGTACCTCATCCCCGGTCTCATCTTCCTCTTCGTCTTCCAGATCTTCGCGGCGGGCTACACGGGCTACGTCGCGTTCACCAACTACGGCACGGGCCACAACAGCACGAAGGACAGCGCGATCAACGCGCTCATGCTGTCGGCGCAGGAGCGCGTGCCGGACTCGCCCGCCTATCAGCTCACGATCGTCGAGCAGCTGGGCGAGCTCTCGTTCCTCGTGACCGATCCCGACGGCGATGTCCGCCTCGGCGGCGAGGAGCGACCGCTCGAGCCGGTCGACAACGCCGAGATGGACGGCGGCAAGGCTGTCGGCGTCCCGGGCTACAACACCCTCTCGTTCGCGCAGATCGTCGCCGACCAGCAGCGCATCGCCGACATGGCGGTGCCCATCAGCGATGACCCGAACGACGGCGCGCTGCGCACGCCCGACGGATCCGTCGCGTACGCGTACGTCTCGAAGCTCGTGTACGACGAGGCCGCCGACACGATGACCGACACGCGCACGGGCGTCGTCTACTCCGATATCGGCACCGGCGCGTTCACCGCACCCGACGGCACCGAGCTGCTCCCGGGCTGGCAGATCTTCGTCGGCTTCGACAACTTCGTGCGGGCGTTCGGCGAGGAGTCGATCCGCGGTCCGTTCTTCTCGGTGCTGACGTGGACGTTCGTGTTCGCCTTCTTGTCGGTGTTCCTGTGCTTCGCAGCGGGGCTCTTCCTCGCGATCGTCTTCAACGATCCGCGCATGAAGTCGAAGCGGTACTACCGCGTGATCATGATCCTCCCGTACGCGTTCCCCGGCTTCCTGTCGGCGCTCGTATGGGCGGGCATGATGAACCAGGAGTTCGGCTTCATCAACGTCGTGCTCTTCGGGGGCGCCGACATCCCATGGCTCACGAATGAGTGGCTCGCCAAGTTCAGCATCCTGCTCGTGAACTTGTGGCTCGGATTCCCCTATATGTTCCTCATCTGCACGGGCGCTCTGCAGGCCATCCCGGATGAGCTGCAGGAAGCCGCGCGCGTCGACGGCGCATCCGCCTGGCAGGTGTTCCGCAACATCAAGCTGCCGCTGCTGTTCGTGGCTGTCGCCCCGCTGCTGATCGCGTCGTTCGCGTACAACTTCAACAACTTCGTGCTGATCTACATGCTCACCGGCGGCGGACCCCGCGATGTGAGCGCGGGCGTGAACGTCGGCGCGACCGACATCCTCATCTCGATGGTCTACAAGGTCGCGTTCGTCGGGTCGACGTCCGACTACGGTCTGGCGAGCGCCTTCTCGATCATCATCTTCCTGTTGGTCGGCACGATCTCGGTGATCGCGTTCCGGCGCACCAAGGCCTTGGAGGAGCTGGTCTGACATGAGCGACCTGAAACCTGGAGCCCCTGCAGCGCGCGGCCTGCTCGACAGGGTCGCGGCGTCTGACGACGAGCTCACGACGACGACCACCCTCACAACCGGCGGCGGTGGAGTTCGCGGCCAGGGCAAGCAGCCCCGCCGCCCCTTCAAGCGCTACTTCCGCGAGACGGGGTGGCGCCACCTCGTCGGCATCGGCGTCGCGATCTTCGCGATCTTCCCGCTGCTGTATGTCTTCTCGGCGTCGCTCAACCCGGGCGGCACGCTGCTCACGGCCAACGGACTGTTCTCGAACTTCAACTTCGAGAGCTACGTCGACCTGTTCAACAGCCCGCGGCATCCGTACGGCGCCTGGTATGTCAACACGCTCGTGATCGGCCTCGTCACGGCAGCCGGCACGGTCCTGATGGGCGCGCTGGCTGCTTACTCGTTCTCGCGCATGCGCTTCACCGGCCGCCGCTTCGGGCTCACGACCCTGCTCGTGGTGCAGATGTTCCCGCAGATGCTCGCCGCGGTCGCGATCTTCCTCCTCATGGTCGCGATCGGCGACATCTTCCCGGCGCTCGGCCTCAACACCCAGATCGGCCTGATCATGGTGTACCTCGGTGGGGCGCTCGGCGTGAACACGTACCTCATGTACGGGTTCTTCAACACGGTGCCGTCGTCGATCGACGAGGCCGCGAAGATCGACGGCGCGGGCCACGCACGCATCTTCTTCACGATCATCCTGCGGCTCGTCGCTCCGATTCTCGCGGTCGTCGGCCTGCTGTCGTTCATCGGAACTGCGAGCGAGTTCATGCTCGCGAGCGTGATCCTCATCGATCCCGACAAGCAGACCCTGGCGGTGGGCCTGTACAAGTTCGTGTCGGACGAGTTCTCGAAGAACTGGAGCATCTTCGCAGCCGGTGCGGTGCTCGCGGCGATCCTGCCCGTGGCTCTGTTCCTCGCACTGCAGAGGTACATCGTCGGCGGCCTGACGGCCGGGAGCGTGAAATAGCGGATGCCCCACCCGGCGCGCCTCGCCGGCGCATCCGCCGTGGCGCTCACGCTGGCGCTCGCCGGGTGCACGGCCTCACCGTCGACGCCCGAGCCGGCGGCGCCCGACGTCGGCGTGCAGCTCTTCCAGCTGCCGTGGACGTCGATCGCCGAGGAATGCGAGACGACCCTCGGGCCGAACGGCTTCGCGTGGGTGCTCACATCACCGCCGAACGAGCACATCCAGCGCGATGAGTGGTGGGCGTCGTACCAGCCGGTGAGCTACGAGCTCGAGACGCGCCTCGGCACGCGCGACGAGTTCGCCGACATGGTCGAGCGATGCGGCGCGGCGGGCGTCGACGTCATCGCGGATGCCGTCATCAACCACATGACCGGCCAGGACGCGCCTGGCGAGGGCTGGGCGGGCACGCCGTACGAGCACTACGAGTACCCCGGGCTGTACGCGGCAGAGGACTTCCACCGCTGCGGGCTCACGGCGAACGACGACATCCAGGACTACGACTCGCGCGAGCAGGTGCAGACGTGCGAGCTCGTGAACCTCGCCGACCTCGACACGGCGAGCGAGAAGGTGCGCAGCACGATCGTCGACTACCTCGACGACCTGTTGTCGCTCGGTGTCGCGGGATTCCGCATCGACGCCGCGAAGCACATGGCCGCCGACGATGTCGAGGCGATCGTCGGGGCATTGCCCGAGGGCACGCGCGTCATGAGCGAGGTCATCAGGGGCGCCGGAGAGCCGATCGTTCCCGAGGAGTACGCCGGGTTCGGCGAGGTCTTCGAGTTCACCTACGCGGGCGACCTGACGCCGCCGCTCGCGAACGGCGTCTTCAACGACCCCGAGCTCGGCGGGGAGCGGCCGCTGCACGTGGCATCCGATCGCGCGATCGTGTTCGTCGACAACCACGACACCGAGCGCGGCGAGGCCGACGTGACCTATCGCGACGGCGGGCTGTACGTGATCGCGAACGCGCTCATGCTCGCTGATGACTACGGCACACCCGTCGTCTACTCCGGGTACGCGTTCTCCGACCGCGACGCGGGCGCGCCGATCGGCGCCGACGGCCGCGTGCTCGACACCGCGTGCGACGGCGTCGCCGGACCGGCCGAGTCGTACGACGACGGCGAGCGCACGTGCGTCCATGCGTGGACCGCGATCGCGGGTATGCTCGAGTTCCGCGCGTTCGCCGGCGACGCCCCACGGCTCCCCGGTGTGGACGAAGGCGACGCCTACGGATTCGAGCGCGAAGGTCGCGGTGTCGTCGCCGTCAACGTGGGCTCCGAGCCCGAGACGATCGCGATCCCCACGTCGCTCCCGGCGGGGGAGTACCGGGACGTGATCGCCGGAGAGACCTACACCGTCGGCGACGGTGAGGTCGTGTTCGAGCTCGAGCCGCTGGGTGCCGCTGCGATCCACATCGGGTCCCGGTCGTAGTCCTACAATCGACTCGCGCACAACTGAACAACAATCTGAGGGCTCTGTCACGGCGCGGCCGTGCAACCACGTCGCTTCCATCGGCGGCGCCGCCGCCTCGTCTCGAAAGGCTCGTCCGTGACCACCCTCATCCCGCACCACGACGGTTCGCCCCTGTACGTCTCGAACCTCGCCCCGGAGCTGGGCGATACCGTCACCGTCCGGCTTCGCGTGCCCTCCGGCTACGGGCCGCTGAGCGCTGTGCGCACACGCTCCAATCCCGACCACGAACCCGAGTGGACGGATGCCGCACTGCTCGGCTCCGCCGACGGATGGGACTGGTGGGAGGCGCCCGTCACCGTCCGCAACCGACGTCACGGCTACCGCTGGCTGCTCGTGCACGAAGACGGCACGATCGAGTGGTTCAACCAGACCGGCCTGCACCGGATCGAGACGCTCGACGCCGAGGACTTCGCGCTCGTCGCCCACCCGGCGCCGCCCGCGTGGCTGTTCGACAGCGTGATGTATCAGATCTTCCCGGACCGGTTCGCGCGCTCGGCGCAGGCCGACCGGCATCCGACGCCCGACTGGGCGATCCCGGCCGCCTGGGACGACCCGGTCGATCCCGTCCTCCCCGGGCGCTCGCAGCAGTTCTACGGCGGCGACCTCGACGGGATCGTCGAGCACCTCGACCACCTCGTGCACCTCGGCGTGAACCTCCTCTACCTGACGCCGGTGTTCCCGGCCGCGTCGAACCACCGCTACGACGCGTCGAGCTTCGATCGTGTCGACCCGCTGCTCGGCGGTGACGAGGCGCTCGTACGGCTCGTCAAGGCGGCGCATGCGCGCGGCATCCGCGTCATCGGCGACCTCACGAGCAACCACTCCGGCGACCGGCACGAGTGGTTCCAGGCCGCCTACGGCCACCCCGGCGCGCCGGAGGAGGACTTCTACTACTTCCTGAACGACGACAACACCGAGTACGAGTCGTGGCTCGGCACGCCCACGCTGCCGAAGTTCAACTGGGCGTCGGAGGAGCTGCGGCGCCGGTTCATCGCCGGCCCCGACTCGGTCGTCGCGAAATGGCTGAAGCCGCCGTTCAACACCGACGGCTGGCGCATCGACGTCGCGAACATGACGGGACGCCTCGGCGACATCGACCTCAACGCCGAGGTGCGCCGGCTGCTGCGTCAGACGATGGAGGAGATCAACCCCGACACGATCCTCCTCGCCGAGTCGACGAACGACGCCGCGAGCGACCTGCAGGGCGACGGCTGGCACGGGGCGATGACGTATCCGTCGTTCACGCGCCCGCTGTGGGGGTGGCTGTGCGAGCCGAGCGGCGAGCCGTATCTCACCGCCGAGGGCGAGTGGCGCACCGAGCCCTGGTTCTTCGGACAGCCGATCGGCGGCATGCCGCGCTACACCGCGAAGCAGTTCGCCGACGCGGTCGTGCGGTTCACGGGGTCGATCCCGTGGCGCGTGCGCCTCGGGAACATGCAGGCGCTCGACACGCACGACACCGGCCGCTTCGCGACGCACGCCGCGTCCGGGACGGTGCCGGTCGCTGTCGGGCTCTCCGTGACCCTGCCCGGCGTGCCGGTGCTGTTCGCGGGCGACGAATTCGGGCTCACGGGTGTCGACGGCGAGATGAGCCGTACGCCCATGCCCTGGGGCACGGAGGACGAACCGGATGCCGCGGCCCGCCTCGCCCTGTACCGCGACCTCATCCGCCTGCGGCGCGAGCACCCGGTGCTCGCCACGGGCGGCTTGCGCTGGGTGCACGTGGACGACGAAGGGCTCGTGTTCGTGCGCGAGTCGGAGGAGGAAACGGTCCTCGTGCTGGCTTCGCGCGGCGACGTCGGCGTGTCGCTGCCGGCGGGCGTCGTGCCGGGCGCCGCGTACGCGGAGGTGCTGTTCGGCGACGCGACTCTCGCGGTCGCCGACGACGGCTCCGTGCTGCTGTCGGCGGAAGGCCCGGCGTTCGCCGCGTGGGCGTTTCCCGGCGTCGCGGTGCCGTGATGGTGGGCGCGGAGCGGTTCGATGCGCTGAGCGCCGGACTCGCGGAAGGCGTTCGCGCCCGCGACGGGCTCATCGGGCTCGTGCTGCTCGGATCGGCGTCCGACGGGGCATCCGGTCGCCGCGATGAGTGGTCCGATCACGACTTCTTCGCGATCGTCGAAGAGGGTCGCGGCGCGGAGGTGCGCCCCGACCTGTCGTGGCTGCCCGATCGTGAGCGCATCGTGCTCACGGCGCGCGAGGGCGAGATCGGATTCGTCGCGGTGTACGACGACGGGCACGTGTTCGAGTTCGCGCTGTCGGAGGCCGGAGAGCTCGCGGGTGCGGTCGCCGGAGACGCGACCGTGGTGGTCGACGATGAGCTGGGCACGACCTCCGCGGTCATCGATCGCGCCCGCGCCCGAGCCGAGTCCGCCGACGGGTTCGACGCGGAGAACGACGTGCGCCTCGTGCTGGTGAAGCTGCTCATCGGCGTCGGGCGCGTGCGGCGCGGCGAGGTGCTGAACGGCGGGCAGTTCATCCGGCAGTGGGCGGTGCAGCACCTCGTGCGGGCGATCCGGGGGCGGTTCGCCGAGGCATCCGGTTCGCTCCGCGACGTGATCGACCCCGTGCGGCGGTTCGAGCGCGATCACCCGGAATGGGGCGCGCGCATCGCGGCGGCGCTCGAGCGTCCGGCCGAGGACGGCGCGCGCGAGCTGTTCGCGTTCACGCGCGAGGTGCTCGAACCGGGGTGGGATGCGTTCCCCTCGCGGGCGGCGGATGCGGTCGCGCAGCGACTGGGCTGGGTGGCGACTTCGCCCGGGTCGTCAAGCAGCCGAAGGCGGTGATCATCGCTCTGCTCTGCCAGCTCATTCTGCTTCCCGCGATCTGCTTCGGCCTCGTGCTGCTGTTCCAGCTTCCGCCGATCCTCGCCGTCGGCATGATGATGCTCGCCGCGTCGCCCGGAGGCACCACCGCCAACCTTTACAGCCATCTGTTCCGGGGCGACGTCGCCCTCAACATCTCGCTGACCGCCGTGAACTCGGTCATCGCCGTCGTGACGCTGCCGATCATCACGAACCTCGCGATCGCGTACTTCAACCCGTTCGACGACCAGCTCGGCCTGCAGTGGTCGAAGGCGCTCGAGGTGTTCGCGATCGTGCTGCTGCCGGTTGCGCTCGGCATGATCGTGCGGCATTTCTGGGCGAACTTCGCGAAGGCGATGGACAAGCCCGTGCGCATCGCATCGATCATCATCCTCATCGTCGTGATCGCGGGCGCGGTCGCTTCGAACTGGATCTGCTGATCGCCGACTTCGGACGCCTCGCGGCCATCACGATCGTCTTCTGCCTCGTCAGCCTCGCGGTCGGGTATTGGGCGCCCCGCCTCTTCCACGTCGGCAAGCGGCAGTCGGTCGCATCGTCGTTCGAGATCGGCATCCACAACGCGACGCTCGCGATCGTCATCGCGCAGTCCGTGCTCGGCTCGACCGAGCTCAGCCTGCCGGCCGCGGTCTACGGCGTGCTGATGTTCTTCATCGCGTTCGGCTTCGGCTTCATCATCCGCGAGCGCGAGACGACGGATGCCGCGGCCGAGCCCGAGCCGGAGGAGACGACCGCCGCCACGACTTAGACTGGGCCGTGACGGCGAGGAGGTTCTATGCGCCCGCTGACCGAAGACGACGTCCTGGCATCTTTCGTGAATGCCGCCCCAGAGGAGCTCCGGCTCATCGCTCTGCCGCCGGACTTCCTGCTCACCGATTGGGATCACCTCGACTTCCTGGCGTGGCGTGATCCCCGCACGCGAAGTCGCGGGTACGTGATCGCGGAGGTCGACGGCGAGCCGATCGGCATCGTGCTGAGGGCGGCAGAGGGCTCGTCGCGAGCCCGGTCGGCGATGTGCAACCTGTGCCACACGATGCAGCCCGGCGACCAGGTGTCGCTCTTCACCGCGCGCAAGGCGGGCCCGGCCGGACGCCACGGCGACAGCGTCGGCACGTACATGTGCGCCGACCTCTCCTGCCATGAGAACGTGCGGCTCGCGGCGCCGCTCGCACCGAGCGAGATCCGCGCGAGCGTCGACCGCCGCATCGACGGAACGCGCGAGCGCACCGAGGCGTTCGTCGAGCGAGTCCTCGAGGGGAGCGCCGCATGAGCGATCGCGTCGTCGTGATCGGCGACGCGCTCATCGACGAACTCCGCGACGACCATGGTGTGCGGGAGTTCGTCGGCGGTGCCGCTCTCAACGTCGCGGTCGGGCTCAGCCGGCTCAGCGTGCCCGCGACGCTCATCGCGATGGTCGGCGACGACGAGCCGGGCTCGCGCATCCGAACGTACCTGGCCGACTACGGCGTCGAGCTCATCGCGACGCCGTCCTTGCTCGGCTCGTCGCGCGCCGTGAGCACGCGCACGGGCGGAGGAGAGCCCGAGTACGTCTTCAACGACGCCGCGAAGGCGCGGCGCATCCGCTTCGGCGACCAGGAGCGGGCGGCGATCGCGGCCGCGCCGCTCGTGGCGATCAGCTGCTTCCCGTTCGACGACGCCGAGCAGACCGACGAGCTCGCGCTCGCGCTGGCCGGTGCGCGTGTGGCGGTCGACCCCAATCCGCGCACCGACCTCATGCGCGATCGCGATGAGTTCGTGCGCGGCTTCGAGCGCCTCGCCGCACGGTCGGCACTCGTGAAGATCGGCGTCGACGACGCCGCGCTGCTCTACGGCGAGCCGATCGACGCGGTGACTCCGCGTCTCATCGACCTCGGTGTGGGGGCGGTGTTCGCGACGGAGGGTGCCTCCGGCGCCGCGATCGAGACGGCGACGGATGCATGGACCCGCCCGGTCTCGGACCTGCCCGGCCGCATCGTCGACACAATGGGTGCGGGCGACGCCGCCTTCGCCGCGGTGCTCGCCGCGCTCGCATCCGGCTGGCCCGAAGACGCCGACGCGTGGGGCGCGATGCTCGAGCGCGCGATGGACGTCGCGGCCGCGACGTGCCGGTTCGAGGGAGCCCTGCTGCGCCTGCCGTCCGCCCTCGTCGGGCCGGATCTGGACCGCCTCGGAACCTGATGCGACGGTGGCTGCCCGCCGATTTCGAGCAGTCCGTCTGAGCAGGTAGGATTGTTGATCGCGCCTCCGGTCGACTGTACAAGCCGGGCGGGTGCGCACCCGGCGAGTTACCCAAGCGGCCAAAGGGATCTGACTGTAAATCAGCTGGCATTGCCTTCGGGGGTTCGAATCCCTCACTCGCCACCGAACGAATGAAGGGCTCCGCGAATGCGGGGCCCTTCATCGTTCATCGGAGTGCTGCGCTCAGCGCCGGCGGCCGCGCACCGCTTTCACCGCCATCTGCGTCGCGATGAACGCGAGGAAGACGGCGAACAGGATGTTCGCGGTGAACGGGTCGATGGATGTTGCGACCCATGCGCCGAGCGCCGTCGTCGTGCACGCCGCGAGCCCCACGCACACCGCGCCCAGCGGATCGATGTTCCGCCGGATGATGTTGCCGACGGTGCCCGAGATCGCGGCCGGGATCATCATCAGCAGGGACGTGCCCTTCGCGAGGAGGTCGCTCGTGCCGAAGACGAGGATCAGCGCGGGCACGACGATGATGCCGCCGCCGACTCCGAGCAGTCCGGAGACGGTCCCCGTGGCCAGTCCGAGGACGACGAGGCCGATGACCGCCGGCCACAAGAGCGTCAGGTGGACGTCGCGTGAGGGGATCACCACGAAAAGGCTCACGATCACCGCCAGGAGGAACCCGACGAACGCCCAGCGCAGCGCGGTCTGCGACACGCGCGGAAGCAGCCACGTCCCGAACTGGGCGCCGAGCACCGCGCCGGCCGCGAGGATGAGCGCGGGGATCCACGCCACCGCGTCGTTGACGGCATACGAGACGACGCCGACGGCCGCGCTCGGCACGATCGCCGCGAGCGACGTGCCGGCGGCGCGCCGCTGGTCGAAGCCGAGGAGGAGAACCAGCAGCGGCACGATGACGACACCGCCGCCGACGCCGAACAGACCCGACAGGAACCCGGTCAGAAGGCCGATGGAGACGAACAGGAGGACGGATGCCGCGGCACTGCGCCGCGGCTGATCTGACGCCCCCACGCGCTATGCGCCTTGCTCGGACAGACGCGTCTCGACCCAGCGCGCCGTCGACTCGTTCGCCTTGCGGTAGTGCTCCTCGGTGAGCTCGCGTGCGCGGACCGGATCGTGGTCGGCGATGGCACGTGCGATCTCGTCGTGCTCGGCGAGGTTCACGCGCAGGCGATGCGTGTTCCCCGCGTAGCCGCCGAAGGAGAGGTTGCGCGGGACGCGTCGATGCAGCTCCGCGATCGTGAGGGCGAGCTGCCGGTTGTCGGCCGCTTCGACGACGACCGAGTGGAAGCGCTCGTTCGCGTCGGCCCACAGGTCGCCGAGGTCGTCGGACGACGCGCCGTGCTCGAGTGCCTCGCGGAACTCGTCCCATGCTGCGAACAGGCGCGTGATCTGATCGTCGTTGATTCGGATCGCCGCGAGTTCGGCGGCGAGTCCCTGCAGCTCGGCCCGGACCTCGCCCATTTCACGGATGTCGCGCACGGAGAGCCCGTTGACGCGGGCGCCGCGATTCGGCGCGATCGTCACGATCCCCTGCGCCGCGAGCACGCGGAGAGCCTCGCGCACGGGGGTGCGACTGACGCCGAACTCGGCGGCCAGGGCGTCATGCCGCAGCCACGTTCCGATCGCGATCTCACCGCTCACGACTCGCCGTTGCAGCGTCGTGACGATGCGATCAGCCGGCGAGACGTACTCACTGCTGTCGACGGGTACTGTCACCGAATCCTCGCTCCTGGTGCTGGTGCGACCGACATCCGCTGTCGTCGTGCAGCAGCCAACACGCCATTGTCCACGTGCGTTCGTCTCATCGTCCCACGAGGGGACTCACTTGATCTCGCACCATTGTGCCATAGTGTTGCATCCAATCTAAACGTATGTAAATCCAATCTTGGAGGACCCATGAGCCAGGACCAGCTGCAGGCGAGGCCGGATCTCCTCGGATGGTTCGGCATGTGCAGCTCGACGCACTGGACCGCATCGGCGACGGGGCAATCCGTCCTGGAGCGTGGGGGCAACGCGTTCGATGCAGCCGTCGCGGCGGCGTTCGTGCTCCACGTCGTCGAGCCGCACCTCAACGGGCCGGGCGGGGATCTCGTCGCGCTCGCAGCTCCCGCCGACGGCGAGCCGGTCACCGTCGTCGGCCAGGGTCCGGCTCCGGCCGGTGCGACCATCGAGAGGTTCCGGGAGGAGGGACTCGACCTCGTTCCCGGTGCGGGTGCCCTGGCGGCGGCGATCCCGGGGGCGGTCGACGCCTGGCTCATGCTTCTGCGCGACTACGGAACGTGGGAGGTCGGCGCCGTGCTCGAGCCGGCGATCGAGTACGCGCGGCGCGGCCATGCGCTTCTGCCGAAGGCGGCCGACACGATCGCCGGCGTGGCCGACCTCTTCCGAGATCACTGGCCCACGTCCGCGGATCTCTGGCTTGTCGACGGTGCGGTCCCGCACGCGGGGAGCATCGTGCGGAATCCCACGTACGCCCGAACCCTCGAGCGCCTCGTCGCGGCGGAGCGCGGTCAGACGCGGGAGGAGCGCATCGACGCGGTGCGTCGCGAGTGGCGCGAGGGCTTCGTCGCCGAGGAGATCGACCGGTTCGTCTCGTCGACCCCTCACATGCACGCAAGCGGCACGGTCCACCGCGGCGTGCTCGCGTACGAGGATCTCGCGCGGCACCAGGCGACCTACGAGCGCCCTGTCCGCGGCACCTTCCGCGGCTACGACGTGCTCAAGGCGGGGCCGTGGTCGCAGGGGCCGATGCTGCTGCAGACGCTGGCGATCCTGGACGGATTCGACGACGAGGACCTCGACCTGAACACTGCAGCGGGGGTGCATCGGGTGCTGGAGGCGCTCAAGCTCGCGCTCGCGGATCGCGACACCTACTACGGCGCGGACGTCGCTCCCGACGTGCTCGAGCACCTGCTCTCGCCCGAGTACGCGCGCGAGCGGCGCCGCCTCATCACCGACCGCGCTTCGCTCGAACTGCGGCCAGGCGATCTCGACGGCGGGCGTCAGTTCCTGCCGCCCCTGCGCGAGGCGTACCGTGCCGAGGCCGCCGCCGCGTCGACCGGGGAGCCTACGGTCTCCGCGGTGGGCGCGGTGCGCGGCGACACGTGTCATCTCGACGTCGTCGATCGCTGGGGGAACATGGTCTCGGCCACCCCCTCCGGCGGCTGGCTTCAGTCGTCACCGACCATCCCCGCGCTCGGATTCGCGCTCGGAACACGTCTCCAGATGACGTGGCTCGATCCGCGCAGCCCCGCCGCACTCAGGCCGGGAGCCAGGCCGCGGACGACCCTCACGCCTTCCCTCCTCGCACGCGACGGCCACGTCGTCGCGGCATTCGGATCCCCCGGGGGCGACCAGCAGGACCAATGGCAGGCCGGCTTCCTGGTGCGGATGCTCGTCGGGGGGATGACTCCCCAGCAGGCGATAGAGGCTCCCGCCTTCCACACGACGAGCTTCCCCAACAGCTTCTGGCCGCGCACGTGGACCCCGGGAGGTGCGGTCGTCGAGGATCGCCTCGGAGACGACGTGATCGCCGACCTCGAGTTGCGCGGCCACCGCGTCGCGCGTGCGGGGGACTGGGCGCTGAGCAGGCTCACGGCGGTCACTCGCGACGCCCGGACCGGGCTCGTGGGAGCAGCGGCCAACTCGCGATCGTCGTGCTGCCGATGCTCCGCCCGCTCCGGCTCATGCGCTTCCTGACGATCCTCGCGATCATCCAGCGCGGCTCCGGCTCCGTCCTGCGCGGGAAGGTCGTCGTGTACACCGTCGGCGCCACCGCGCTCACGATCTTCGTCGCCGCGCTCGCGGTGCTCGACGCGGAGCGAGGACAGGGCGGCACCATCCAGTCGTTCGGGGACGCGATCTGGTGGGCCTTCGTGACGATCACGACCGTCGGATACGGCGATTTCGTGCCGGTGACGGTGACGGGGCGCATCGTCGCGGTCGGCCTCATGGTCGGCGGTCTCGCGCTGCTCGGCGTCGTCACCGCCACGCTCGCGTCGTGGCTGGTCGAGAAGGTCTCGACCGAGGCGCACTCGGCCGCCACCGCGGCGCAGGTCGATCAGCTGCGCGCGGAGATCGCCGAGCTGAAGGATCTGCTCCGCACCCGTTCAGACGAGCCCGTCGGCAGAGCCTGACGAAGCGGACTGATGCGGATGCGGCGCGGCCGCTACACGCCCGCGACCACGCGCCGCACGGCTTCGACGACGTTCCCCACGGTGATTCCCCGGCGCTCGAGAACCGCGGCACCGGGACCGGACTCGCCGAAGTCCTCCACCGACACGACGACGCCGTCGAGACCGACCCACTTGTACCAGCCGGCCCCTCGCCCGGCCTCCACGGCGACACGCGCGCGCAGCGACGACGGCAGCACCTCGTGGCGGTACTCGGCGCTCTCGCGCTCGAACCACGTCTCGCACGGCATCGAGATCACGCGCACCTGGACGCCCTCGTCGGCGACGCGCTTCGCGGCCTCGATGGCGAGGGAGAGCTCGCTTCCGGTCGCGAGGATCGCGGCATCCGTCCCGTGTCCGCTCATCCACGCGACATAGGCGCCGCGCGCGACCGACTCCGGATCCGCGGCCGTGCCGGACGGAGCGACGGGCACGCCCTGACGAGACAGGATGAGGGCGGTCGGGTGCGAGCGCTCCGACAGCAGTCGGCGCCACACGCCGACCACCTCATGCGCGTCGGCCGGTCGCACGACGTCGAGGTGCGGCACGGTGCGCAGCGACGCGATCTGCTCCACGGGCTGATGCGTCGGGCCGTCCTCGCCGACTGCGACGGAGTCATGCGTGTACACGTATACGACCGGCTGCCGCATGAGCGCCGTGAGGCGGATCGACGGGCGCTGGTAGTCGCTGAAGGCCAGATAGGTCGAGCCGAACGGGCGCCACAGTCCGTGCACCGCGATGCCGGTGAGGATCGCCGCCATGGCGTGCTCGCGCACGCCGAACCGGATGAAATCGCCCCCGGGGTTCGCCGCGTCGACGCCGGTGCCGGGCACGGCGACGCTCGTCGACTCCGACAGGTCGGCCGAGCCGCCCCACAGCACGCCCTGCGGCGCGAGTGCGACGAGCACCTTCCCGTTCGTGGCGCGGGTGGCCACGGATGCCCCGGGCCCGGGGATCTCGGCGGCGACGGCGTCCAGCTCGCGCGACAGCGCCTCGGGGTCGCCGCCGCGCGCGAGGACGCGGCGCCGCGACGCCTCGACGCGGTGCGTGCGCTCCCACTGCGCGAAGCGGATGAGCCACTCCTCACGCAGGCGTGCGCCGCGATCGAGCGCCTGGCGGGTGTGGGCGAGGACCTCGTCGGGGATGAGGTCGTCGAGACCCGCGTCGGGCGGGAACCGCAGAATGCGCTTCACCTCGGCGACGTCGTCGACGCCGAAGGCCCCCGCGTGCGCTGCGGCGGTTCCCGCCCGCGCGGGCGAAGGGAAGCCGATCGTGGTGCGGATCGCGACGAACGTCGGGCGCCCGGTGCGCTCGCGCGCCTCACGGAGAACACCCTCGACGGCGTCGAGGTCGAGCGGGTCGTCGATCTCGAGCACGCGCCATCCGTACGCGCGGTAGCGGGCCCGCACGTCCTCGGTGAATGCGAGGTCGGTGGGGCCGTCGATCGTGATGCGGTTGTCGTCCCACAGCATCACGAGGTTGTCGAGGCCGAGCGTGCCGGCGAGACTGCTCGCCTCCCCGGAGACGCCCTCTTCGAGGCATCCGTCGCCGGCGATCACCCACACCGTCGGGTCGAACAGCCCGGTGCCCGCACCGTGCAGCGCCTCATCCCGGCGGGCCGCGAGGCTCACGCCGACAGCGCTCGCGACGCCCTGCCCGAGGGGGCCGGTCGACAGCTCGATGCCGGGGGTGTGACCGAGTTCGGGATGACCGGGCGTGCGCGAGTCGAGTCCGCGGCTGCGTTCGAGGTCGGAGGGCTCGAGGCCGTAGCCGGTCAGCAGCAGCTGCACGTACAGCAGCAGCGACGCGTGCCCGGCCGACAGGATCACGCGGTCGCGGCCCTCCCACGACGGATCGGCCGGGTCGTGGTGCAGCACGCGCGAGTAGAGCACATGTGCGACCGGAGCGAGGGCCATCGCGGTGCCGGCATGCCCGTGGCCCTTCGCCTGGACGACGTGCGCGGGGAGCGCGATCGCGGTCTCGACCGCACGCACCTCGGCGGGATCGGACGAGCGCACGATGGACTGGCCGCTGTCGGAGGAAAGCTCGTCGTTGCGCATCATCCCACTTTGGGATAGGTCTATACAAAAGTCAACGCGACGGTGACGTCGTCTGTGGACTTGTGAAAGGGGAGAACGGATGCTGCCGACCGGCCCGGGCGCGGTGCTCGAGCTCATCCGCACGGGGCGCGCGACCACGCGCGGCGAGCTCATCGCGCACCTGGGGTGGTCGCGCGTCACGCTCGGCCGTCGGCTCGACGAACTGGTCGGCGCGGGGCTCATCGTGAGCGGCGGGCAGCTGGACTCCTCGGGCGGGAGGCCGCCCGAGCGCCTCGCCGTGAACAAGGACGCGGGCGTGCTTCTCGCGCTCGACATCGGCGGCTCGCACACGCGCATCGGTCTGACCGACCTCGTCTCGAACGTCCTCGAGGAGGACGAGGCGGACATCGGCAACGAGGACGGCCCCGATGACATCTTCGAGTGGGCGCTCCAGGTGTGGGACTTCCTGCTCGCGCGGGTCGGCCGCACGCGCGCCGACGTGCGCGGGATCGGCATCGGCGTGCCGGGCCCGGTCGACCCGCGCACGGGCGAGCTCGGTGCGGGCCAACCGGACCGGCGATGGGAAGGCGTGCGGGTCTCGCGGTACTTCGAGGGGTTCGACGCGGTCTTCGCGCTAGATCGAGACGTCAACGTGCACGCCGTGGCGGAGAGCCGCGTCGGTTGGCCGACGTACAGCGACCTCCTCGTCGTGAAGGCCGGCATCGGACTGAGCTGCGCGATCGTGTCGGGCGGGCGGATCGTGCGCGGTGCGCGCGGGGGAGCGGGCCAGCTGAGTGCGCCCCGCACGGGCGTCGATCAGCCGCTGCGCGAGCTGCAGGTCACCGCCAGCGGCGCGGTCGTGCGCGATCGCCTCGCGCGGGACGGCATCGCCGCGCGCACGAGCGCCGAGATCGTGGCGCTCGCGCAGTCCGGCGACCGCACCACGGAGGAGGCGCTCGTCGAGATGGGCACGAGACTCGGCTCCGCGCTCGCGGAGGTCGTCGGGATCCTCAACCCGGAGGCGGTCATCATCGGCGGCAACCTCGCCGACGCGGGCGACCGATTCCTCAGCGCGGTCCGCGCGGAGCTGCTCGGCACCGCCCTGCCGTACGCCCGGCGGGGACTCGTCATCGAGAAGAGCCGGCTCGGCGATCGCGCCGGCGTGCGGGGCGCGGCGCTCATCGCGCAGGACGCGCTGTTCGACGCGGACCGGGTCGACCGGCTGATGGCGGAGCGCACCGAGCGCGCGGATCGCTCAGTGGGAGCGGAGGCGTAGTCGTGACATCCGCTTTCGTTCAATACTGTTCAAAAGTCAGGTCAACGTATATGGTGACGACCAACGGGGCGCCCGCCCCGGCTCGAGACCGTGGGAAGGAGGCGCTGTGACCCTCGCTGACTCGCTGCCGCTCGAGGCGGTTCGCACGCGGGCGCACGCCGCCGACTGGCGCGAGGCGATCCGCCTCGCCGGCGACGGGCTCGTCGCCGGCGGCGCGACGACGGACGAGTACACGCAGGAGATGATCGACACCGTCGAACGCCTGGGACCGTACATCGTGATCGCGCCGGGCTTCGCCCTGGCTCACTCGCGCCCCTCGCCCGCCGTGCTGCGCGCCGGGCTGAGCTGGGTGTCGCTTGCTGAGCCGGTCGAGTTCGGCTCGGAGCAGAACGACCCCGTCAGCGTGGTGGTCGGCCTCGCGGCGACCGACCACGACGGGCACATCGGCATGATGGCCGAGCTCGCCGGCGCGATCGGCGACGAGGCCCTGTTCGCTCGGCTGAGGGACGCCGAGACACCGGAGCAATTGCTCGAAGAGCTTCGCGCGGCGGGAAGCGCCGGGCAGGACGCGGCGACGCCGCCGGAAGGGGAGACCCCATGAAGATCATCACCGTCTGCGGCATGGGCATCGGAACGTCCGTGCTGCTGAAGATGAACGCCGAGAAGGCCCTTCGCGGACTCGGCGTGGACGCCGACGTGGAGGCTGCCGACATCGGCACCGCGCGCGGCGCGGCCCGTACGGCCGAGATCGTACTGACCTCCGCGGACCTCGCCGATGAGATCGGCGACGTCCCCGCGAAGGTCATCGTGATCAACAACTTCACGAACACCGAGGAGATCACCTCGAAGCTCACCGAGGCGCTCAGCTAGCACCCGAAACCGCCGAAGCGGCCGACGCCTCGCGGCCCGCCAGGCACACAAGAAGGGAAGTCCACGATGGAGTGGCTTGTCGCCATCCTCGATTTCATCGGTCAACAGATCCTCAACGTCCCGGCGTATCTGATCGGCATCATCACGGCGATCGGCCTGATCGCGCTCCGCCGGTCGGCAGGACAGGTCATCGGCGGCGGTCTCAAGGCCGCGCTCGGGTTCCTGATCCTCGGCGCGGGCGCCGGCGTCGTGATCGCGTCCCTCGACCCGCTCGGCGAGCTCGTGCTCGCCGTCACCGGGGCGCAGGGCGTCATCCCGACGAACGAGGTCATCACCGCGATCGCGGCCGAGCAGTACGGTGCCCAGGGCGCGTACATCCTCACGCTCGGCTTCATCGTGATGCTGATCCTGGCGAGGTTCACTCCGCTGCACTACATCTTCCTCACCGGCCATCACATGGTCTTCATGTCGATCATGCTGACGGTCGTGCTCTCGGTGGGCCTGGGCGAGTCCGGCCAGTGGGCAGTGGTGCCGCTCGGCGCGATCCTCGTCGGCGTGATCATGGTCGTCATGCCCGCGTTCGCCCAACCGTGGACGCGCAAGATCACCGGCGACGACACGATCGCGATCGGCCACTTCGGCACTCTCGGGTACATCGCGGCCGGTGCATCCGGTCAGGCGGTCGGCCGTCGCAGCCACTCGACCGAGGCCATCAACTTCCCGCAGGGCCTGCGGTTCCTGCGCGACTCGATGGTCGCCACGGCCCTCTCGATGGTGCTGATCTACTGGGTCTTCGCGATCTGGGGCCTCATCGTGCTCCCGCTCGACGAGGCGCTCGGCATCTTCGGCTCCGCGGACGTGGGCGCGTACATCATGGCCGCGTTCGGCTCGGCGCTGCAGTTCGGCGTGGGTGTCGCGATCATCCTCTTCGGTGTGCGCACCGTGCTGGGTGAGCTCGTGCCGGCGTTCCAGGGCATCGCCGACAAGGTCGTCCCCGGCGCCAAGCCCGCGCTCGACATCCCGATCGTGTTCCCGTACGGCCCGAACGCCGTCCTGATCGGCTTCATCTTCTCGTTCATCGGCGGTCTCGTGACGCTCGGCATCATCGCCGCGTGGCTCAACCCCGTGTTCGGCCTCGCGCTGATCCTGCCCGGCATGGTGCCGCACTTCTTCACCGGTGGCGGTGCGGGCGTGTACGGCAACGCGACGGGCGGTCGCCTCGGCGCGATGGTCGGCGGCTTCGTCAACGGCGTGCTCATCACGATCCTGCCGGCGCTCCTGCTGCTCGTCTTCGGTGAGCTGGGCTTCGAGAACTCGACGTTCGGCGACGCCGACTTCGGATGGTTCGGCGCCCTCATCGGCTCGAGCTTCCTCGGCGGTCCCGTGCTCGGCATCGTCGTGAGCCTGCTGATCGCGATCATCCTCGTGGTCGCCGCGTCGATCTTCCAGCGCAAGGTCGTCGACACCGGCTGGACGCCCGGCAAGCGCCGCGACGAGTACCTCGCCGCCCAGGAGGCCGAGGCCAAGGCCGACGAGACGGCGAGCGTCGGTGCCGCGGCATCCGAGCCGGCGCAGACCCGCGCCGAGGCGAAGGCGCAGGCCGAGGGCGAGAGCAAGCCCGACAACACCTGACCCGGGGGCCGTGGGGCGGTGCTGATGCGCCGCCCCACGGCATGACCGGGCGAATGAGTCCGTCAACCGATTGAAGGAGAAGAAGGATGCCCGAGCGCACCGTCACCGTCGCGTCTGCCCAGGGGCTGCACGCCCGACCCGCCGCGCTCTTCACACGCGCGGCCGCCGGGGCGGGCGCCAAGGTCACGATCGCGAAAGGCGGCAAGACCGTCGACGCCGCGAGCATCCTGTCGGTCCTCTCGCTCGGAGTCGTGCAGGGCGACGAGGTGACGATCGCGACCGAGGGCGACGAGTCGATCCTCGACGGCCTCGAGGAGCTCTTGACGACCGACCACGACGAAGAGTGATGGGCTGGACGGCGACCGGATCCCTCACGGCCGAGCCCGCGCTCGAAAAGCTCGAGCTCGTCGCAGAGCCTGTGGCCGACGGCATCCGCGCCCTCGCTCCCGATGTCGCCGCGACGATCGGCGTGGCGTCGATCGACCCGTCGCTCGCTGACACGGCGGCGTTCTGCGAACGCTACGGGGTGGCTCCGGATGCGTCGGCCAACTGCGTCATCGTCAAGGGCAAGCGCGCGGGCGAGGTGCGATACGCGGCATGCATGGTGCTCGCGACGACGCGCGCCGACGTCAACGGCGTCGTGCGCCGACTGCTCGACGTGCGCTCCGCGTCGTTCGCGCCGATGGATGAGGCTGTCGAGCTCACCGGCATGGAGTACGGCGGGATCACTCCGCTCGGGCTGCCCGGCGACTGGGCGATCTTCGTCGACGCCGCCGTCGCGGCGGCGCCGGAGGTGGTGATCGGCGGGGGAGTGCGGTCGAGCAAGCTGTTCCTCCCCGGGTCGGTGCTTTCCACACTCCCCGGCGCGAACGTGGTCGACGGTTTGGCCCGCGTGCCAGGATGAGTCACGCGGGCACCGCCCGCACTGAGAGGAGCGACATGGCCGTGCCCGACCCGACCGCGCCGCACGAGGCGACCGACACCGCTCGAAACCCGCTCCTGCGAGCGGCCATCTGGGTCGCGATCGGCGCCCTCGTGGCCGCCGCGATCGTGTGCGTCGTGTGGGTGCTCATCGGCTCGCAGAACGGCATCGTCGGCCGGGCGTTCCTCACGATCCTCCTGCTCGCCGCTTTCGCAGGCGTCGCCATCCTCGACGCGCACCTCGCGCCGCGGCGTCCGGCGTGGTTCGCCCTCGCGAGCATGGCGTCGTGGGTCGCCGCGCTGCTCATCGGCGCGGTGCTCATCTGGATGCCGGAGCGCTACGCCTTCGGCAGCTTCACGAGGTTCTTCCAGTTCCTCGTCGTCGTGCTCATCCTGCAGCTGCTCCTGCTGCACATCCGGCTCTATGTGAAGGCGTTCCAGCGCTACGTGACCGCGTTCACGCGCGTCGTCGCGATCATCACGATCGCCCTCGTGGTCGCGCTCGCGGCCCTGTTGATCCTCTCCATCGTGCTCAACGAGTGGCTCGATTTCCCCGAGCTCTACTGGCGGATCGTCGTCGCCGTGACGATCCTCGCGGCGGTCGGAACCGCGCTCATCCCGCTCGTGAACGCGCTGTTCGCCCCCAAGAAGCCGCGGGCTCCGCGCGGCGTCCAGCAGCCGATCGCCGGTTATGCGCCCGCGCCGTGGCCGACGTACGCCGACGGCGTCACGCCGCTGCCGGTCATGCCCGACGGCACTCCTGACTGGAACGCGTATTACACGGGCTACCCCACGGTGCAGCCGGCGCCTGACCAGTCGTTCGTGGCGTTCCAGACGCTCCCGTATCCGACGGAGCAGCATGCGCCCGAGCAGCCGGCTCCGCCGACGGCGTCGGAGCAGGTTCCGCCGTCGGTGCCGCCGACGGGGTACGAGGGCTACCCACCGCCTCCGCCGCTTCCGCCGCGCCAATAACTCGCATCAGGGGCGCGCGTCAGCGGGTCAGCCCCCGAGCATCTCGAGCGCCGCCATCGCGGCGCTGTGCCCGCCGAGGCCGCTGACCGCACCGCCGCGGCGCGAGCCCGAGCCGCACACGAGGACGCGTTCGTGCGCGGTGGCTACGCCCCATCGCTGCGCCGGTGTCGAGAGGTCTTCGTCGTCGCCGGCCCACGGCCACGAGAGTGGGCCGTGGAAGATGTCGCCGCCGATCATGCCGAGCGACTCTTCGAGATCGGCGGTCGTGCGCGCCTCGATGCACGGCTCGCCGTCCGGACCCACGTATACGCAGTCGGCGACGGGCTCGGCGAGCACCGAGTCGAGCGAGCGCTGCGCGGCCTCGAGCAGGTCGCGGCGCGCGGCATCCGGTTCGCGTCGCTGCACCAGCCGGTGCGGCACATGCAGGCCGAACAGCGTGAGCGTCTGGGCGCCCGCCGCCCGCAGCTCGGGTCCGAGGATCGAGGGGTCGGTGAGCGAATGGCAGTAGATCTCCGCCGGCAGGGGCTCCGGAGCGTCGCCGCTCGACGCACGCGCGTACGCGTCGTCGAGCTGCGTCATCGTTTCGTTGATGTGGAACGTCCCGGCGAACGCGGCCGCGGGGTCGACGCTCGCGTCGCGCAGCCGAGGGAGGCGCGTCAGCAGCATGTTGATCTTGATCTGTGCGCCCTCGGGGCGATCCGACTCGGTGGGGCCGGAAGAGACGGATGCGCTGCCTCCGGCCGCGAGCAGCCGGTCGAGCACGGCCGGCCCCACGCCGCTCAGCACGAGGCGCCCGTGCACGCGCGTGCCGTCGGCCAGCGTCACGACTCCGTCGGGGTCGATCGAGGCGACCTCCGCGCTCGTGCTGAGCGTCGCCCCCGCGTCGCGCGCGGCGCGCTCGAGCTCGCCCGTCACGCGGCCCATGCCGCCGACCGGCACGTCCCAGTCGCCCGTTCCGCCGCCGATGACGTGGTAGACGAAGCAGCGGTTCTGCGCGAGCGTCTCGTCGTCGGACGACGCGAACGTGCCGATGAGCCCGTCCGTGAGCGCGATGCCGCGCGCGATGTCGCTCTCGAGCGACGCGCGCAGCACGTGGCCGAGCGGCCGCTCGAACACGTCGTCCCACAGGCGGTCGTCGCCGAGCGCGCGGCGCAGCTCTGCGCGTCGACGCAGCGGCTCGGTCATCGAGGGGAACAGCACCTTCGCGACGGGGCCGATGCGGTCGTAGAAGGCGGAGAAGCGGTCGGCCTCGCCGGCGTCGCCCAGCACACGGGCGAAGGAAGCGGCGGTGGCCGCGGCATCCGCCGTGTCGACCAGGATGCCGCGCGACGGGTCTGCCGGGTCGGGCGTGTACGACGCGTACCGGCGCCGGCGCAGCTCGATGCGCAGACCGAGCTCGTCGATGATGCGGCGGGGGAGGAGGCTCACGAGGTACGAGTAGCGCGACAGGCGGGCGTCGACGCCCGCCCACGGCCGCTCCGACACGGCGGCGCCGCCGACGTGGTCGAGGCGCTCCAGCACGATCACCGACCGCCCGGCACGAGCGAGGTAGGCAGCGGCGACGAGGGCGTTGTGGCCCCCTCCGACGATGACGACGTCGTGCGTGCGAGTGGAGTCTTCGGCGACCATCCCTCCAAGGTAGCGACCCCGGCGCCTAGCCGACGCGGCCGATACCGTACGGCCGATACCGTAGAGGCATGGTCGAACCGCGGGAACTCGAGAGCATCGCACGAGAGGTCGCCCGCGAGGCCGGCGAGCTCGCCCACCGCCTCCGCGCAGCGGGGGTCGCGATCGCCGCGACCAAGTCCGCGCTCGCCGACATCGTCACCGACGCGGACCGCGAGGTCGAGGCGCTCATTCGCGAGCGGCTCACCGCGGCGCGGCCGGGCGACGGATTCCTCGGCGAGGAGTCGGGCGCGGAGTCCGGCGAGACCGGCGTCACGTGGGTCGTCGACCCGATCGACGGCACGGTGAACTACGCCTACGGCATCCCGTCATACGCGGTGAGCATCGCAGCCATCGCCGGCGAGCCCGACCCGAGCCGTTGGGAGGTGCTCGCGGGAGTCGTGCGCAATCCTGCGAGCGGCGAGGAGTTCCACGCCGCGCTCGGGGAGGGTGCGTGGCTCGGGGATGCGCGCCTCGCGGTCAACGATCCCGTCGGCGAGGCCGGAGCGCTGCTCGCGACCGGATTCGGGTACGACCCCGCGACGCATGAAGGCGACCTCGTGCGCGTCATGCGGGTGATGCCGTTGGCGCGCGACATCCGTCGGATCGGGTCCGCCGCACTCGACCTCTCGTTCGTCGCCGCCGGTCGCCTCGACGGGTACTTCGAGCGGGGAATCAACGCGTGGGACCACGCCGCAGGAGAGCTCCTGGTGCGCGAGGCCGGCGGGGTGTTCCGGCGCTCGCTGGACCCCGGCGAGACGCGGGCACTCGTCGTGGCCGCGGGGCCCAGCCTCGTCGACGAGCTTTTCGCGACCGCAATCGCCGATTGACCGGGACCGCTCCCACGAATCGGGGGTCGGAGTCAAGCCCTGGGAATGGATTTGCCCCGCCACGCGGGAACCTGTACATGGCATTCTCAGAGAGACCGGGGTAGTGTTTACGCGATTGTTACCTTCGTCGCCCGAACGGCGAGGGTGATCAGAAGCCCGATTGTCCGCCCGTTGCCCCCGCGAGCGACCAGTACCCGAGAGCCCCTGCGTTTTGCCTTTCGACGCCCCGATGGCTGAGCCTGCGCCCACGCGCCGCTCGAGCCGCCCCGCTTCGACGCCTGCACAGGCGCGAGCGGAAGCAGCCGGGATCTCGCGCGCCGAAGCGCGTCGTCGTGAAGGAGCGAACGCTCCAGAGCGCCCCGCCATCGTGTGGGGCCGCCCCGCGACACCCCCTCCCGCAGCCGCTCCCGCTCCCGCCCCGACCGCTTCCGCGACCCCGGCCGCCCCGTCGTCGACGGCACCGGCCGAGCCGGTGACCGAGTCCACGGCCACGGATGCCGCGCCCGCCCCTTCGCGTCGCGCGCGCTCCTCCCGCCGTCCGGCTGACACCGTCGTCTCCGCGACGCCGACCGCCGTTCCTCCGACCGTCACGGACTCGACCCCCACCTCGTCGCCCACCGCGCCGGTCCCCTCCGCGACCCCCACCACCCCGACAGCCTCCACGGGCCGGACCTCTCGCCGCGCAGCCCGCGTCGCGCGCGCCTCGACGGGTGAGCAGAACGTCGTCGCGGTTCCGGGGCCCAAGCCCGCGGTCGAGGACCGCCCGGGCGCCTCGAAGCCCGAGGCCGCCGCGGCCGTTCCCGAGCCCGTCGTCGAGACCGGGCCCGTCGACACGGTCATCGCCGTCACCACGAGCACGAGCCCCGTCACCGTCTCGCCCACGAGCGTCGCCGCCCCGGCCGAGCCGGTCGAGCAGGTCGCCCAGGCCGAGTCGATCGTCGCGCCCTCGCCGGTCGCCGCCGCGCCGATCGACGAGGCACAGCAGGACCAGCAGGCGCAGATCCGCGCCCGTCGGGCCCGCCGCGCCGCGGGGCGTGGAGCCGCGGCCCCGATCGTCCCCGAGCCGATCCGCATGCCGGCCGCCTCGACGTCGGAGGAGCCGGTCGTCGAGCCGACGCCGGCTGCGGCATCCGTCGATTCGCCCGTTCAGCCTGTGATGACCCCGGCCGAGCCGTTCGAGCTGCTGGAGCCGGTTGTCGCACCCGAGCCCCAGCCCGCCCCCGCGCCCGCCGCGGAGCGGGGCATCGAGGACGAACTCGAGGACGTGTTCGAAGTCGCTGCGCGCGTGTTCTCGTTCACCGGCGAGACGCCGGTGCAGGCGAAGGTCGAGCCGAAGGCGGAGCAGGCCGAGTCCGACGAGGCGCCGAAGGCCGCATCGTCCGATGACCACGTCGCGCCGCGGCGCACGCGTCCGACCTCGCGCACGACGATCAAGCGCATCGCAGGACTGTCCTTCTCGATCGGCGTCATGGGCGTCGTCGGCCTCATGACCGTGGGCATGACGACTCCGGCCGAGGCCGTCGCCGCGATGAACGGCTCCGTCCCCGAGCCGCTCTCGGTCGTCGCGGGCAGCGAGGTCGCCGAGGCCGAGCTCGACGACGACCAGGTCCAGGCATATGTCGCGCCGGCGGAGCTCGAGGCCGTCGCGCTCGACCGTCCCGACGACGACTACTCGACGATGACGCTCGCCGAGCTGGCTTCGGAGTCCGGCATCCGCAACTTCTCGAACTTCTTCGTCAACGACCCGAACTCGCCGATCCAGTGGCCGTTCGCGGTGGGCGTGCCCATCAGCTACGGCTTCGGGATGCGCTCGGGCCGCATGCACGAGGGCGTGGACTTCACGCCCGGTGCGGGCTCTCCGATCCAGGCGATCGCCGACGGCGTCGTGCGGGAGTCGACCGACGCGGGCGGCGCGTACGGCGTCCACGTGATCATCGACCACGTGATCGACGGTCAGCTCGTCTCGAGCCACTACGCGCACATGCAGTACGGCTCGCGCCGCGTGCAGGCCGGGCAGCACGTCACGGTCGGCACGGTGCTGGGTCTCACCGGCAACACCGGTCGCTCGTACGGCGCCCACACGCACTTCGAGATCCTGCTCAACGGCACCACGGCGATCGACCCGATTCCGTGGCTCCGCCAGCACGCCGGAGGCTGATCTCGATTAAGACGGATGCCGCGCCTCTGGTATCCTCTTCTAGTTGCCCGCGCGCGGGCGACATGCCCCGATAGCTCAGTGGCAGAGCACTTCCATGGTAAGGAAGGGGTCGTCAGTTCAATCCTGACTCGGGGCTCGCAGCATCCGTCTCTGTGACCGCGGGTGCGTCGCGGCAGGGTAGCTCAGTTGGTGAGAGCGCACGACTCATAATCGTGAGGTCGCGGGTTCGAGCCCCGCTCCTGCTACGAACGGAAGCCCGCCTTTTGGCGGGCTTCCGTTCGTTCCGGGGCGGTTGGTCGAACCCGTCACGCGTGGGGGGTCCCGCTCCGCCGGAGGCTCCGCGCGCCGCGCAGCGGCGTGTGGAGTGGCGGAGTGGCCGAGCCCCGCTCCTGCTACGAACGTTCTCACCGGCGTCGTGACTTCTGGATCGACTCGGCAACGAGGCCGCTGAGCGCGCCGAGACCGGCCGATCTGCCCAGTTCGACGGCGCCCACGAGGAGGTTCGGGCCGACGCCGTGGTCGGACCGGTCGCCGGTGAGGACGGTGGTCGCGCCGAGCAGGAGCGCGAAGAGGACTCCGGAAAGCGTGAGGGTGAGGACCGGCCGCGGCACCCTTCCCAGGCCGGCCCCCAGCACCCAGACGGCGAAGGTGGCGAAGAAGGCGATCATCGCGGTCGCGACGTCGCCGACGATCGATTCCAGACCGATCTGGCGAAGGAGGGGCCAGAGGAGCCCCAGAAGACCGAAACCGACCACGGCCGGCCAGCTCAGTCCGGGATGCCGGCCGGTGGGTACCGCTCGCGGGTGAGAGTGCGGTGGAGGCTCGCTCATGCTGACGAAGGTAGGCAGACCGCTTCGAGGTCGCGTTCGCTCCGCGACGACATCGAGGTCGTCGGAGGGCGGTGTCAGATGTCGATCGGTGAGGATTTCGGGCGGCCCAGGGATCGAGCACGGTGGATGGCGATCGCTCGACGACAAGGACTGACTCGATGGAACATCGCGAACCGTACCTCCACCTTCGCGTGCTTGATCGCACCGACGTCGCTGAGGCCGCGGCCCTGCTCGGGCGGGGAATGGCCGACAACCCGATCCACGTATCGGTGTACGGCGACGACGAAGTCACGCGAATCCGTCGGCATGCGTCGCTCATGCGTGTGCTCCTCTCGAGTTCGCCCGCTCTGACCATCGACGGCGTGGAGCAAGGCGGAGCGCTCGTCGGCGTTGCAGCGGCAGCACCACCGGGACGCTGTCAGCCACGGGCCGTGGCTCGGCTGCGGCTTGTGACTCGCGGCGTGACGTTCGGCCCGCGAGCAGCGGAGCGCCTTCTGACCTGGAATCGGGCATGGGCCGCGCACGATATCTCGGAGCCGCACGTGCACCTCGGGCCGGTGTCGGTTGATCGGCATCTGCGAGGGCGGGGGATCGGCACTCTCCTGATGCTCCGCCACACGACTCACCTCGACTCGCTGGGTGTGGCCGGGTACCTCGAGACGGATCGCCCCGAGGCGGTCGGCTTCTACGAGCGGCACGGATACGCGGTCATCGCGGAGGAGGAGATCCTCGGCGTGCCGAACTGGTTCATGCGGCGCCCGCCGAACTGAGCAGTCGCACTTCGTCGTCACCGGATGGAGGACCCGGACATTGAGCATGCATGAGACTCCCGGTCAGCGGCCCGAGAGCAATGAAGATCACGCACCGGGCGCGCCCGATGGACTCGGTGCGAAGCAGGTCGGGGGAGTGACCTTGTCCCGCCGCGCACTCCTGGGCTCAGCGCTCGTGACTGCGGGCGGGGCCGCGGCGATCGGCTTCGCCGCCGCGCGTGTGGCACCTCTGACCGCCGATGCCGCGTCGCCGGACTCAGGCTCGGGCGCGGAGGACGTGATCTCGCCCTTCGGCGCGCACCAGGCCGGCGTCGCCACGCCGCAGCAACGGTACGCGACCTTCGTCGCGGCGGATCTGGCCGCGCAGGACGCCGCGCTGCTTCGTCGATTCCTCGCCGACGTCTCGGACACGGTCGTGGCCATCGTCCAAGGCGAGGAGACCCCGCCCTCACCGCTGTATCCGGACGACGCGGTGACGCCGACGGATTACGCCACGGGGTTGTCTCCCTCCCGCCTGACGGTGACGACGGGAGTCGGACCGCGCGTCTTCGATCTGCCCGGAATCTCCCGTGAGCGCCCACGACGGCTGCGACCGCTGCCGGAGTTCACCGGCGATCACCTCGATCCGCGTTGGGGCGGGGGAGACCTCCTGTTCCAGATCTGCGCAGACGACCCGCAAGTGGTCAGCGCCGCCATGCGCGCGCTGCGTGCACGGATGCCCGGGTACGCGGTCATCCGTTGGACGCAGACCGGATTCCTCACCCCGCCGAAGGGCGGCGGAACGCCTCGCAACATGTTCGGGCAGAAGGACGGAACATCCAACCCCCGCGTCGGGACCGCACAGTTCGACGATGCCGTGTGGTCGCTTCCGGACGAGCCGTCATGGTTCCGCGGAGGCACCTACCTCGTCTTCCGGAAGATCCGGATGATGACCGCGAAGTGGGACCTCACCGCGCGCGACGAGCAGGACGCGGTGATGGGGCGTCGTCGCACGGACGGATCGCCGTTGACCGGGAAGACGGAGTTCGACGAGCCCGACTTCGAGGCCGCAACGGCCGGGGGCGAGCCCGTGATCGAGCCGGATGCGCACATCCGGCGTGCGCACGGCGTCCCGATGCTGCGTCGCAGCTACAACTACGACTACGGCCTCCTCACGGCGATGGCCGGTGGCAGCCCCGATCCGCTCGAGCATCCCGAGGATCATCCGCATGCTCCCGGAACGGAGGAGCACCACCACGGTGGCCACGGGAAGCTCGATGTCGGCCTGCTGTTCTGCGCGTACGGCAACGACCCGGATCGTCAGTTCATCGCGGCGCAGAAGCGGCTCGCCGAGCAGGATCGCCTGAACGAGTTCATCCAGCACACCGGCAGTGCCATCTTCGCGATCCTGCCGGGCTTCGGGGAAGGTGGATACGCCGGCGACACCCTGGTGTGACCTTTATCCGCCCAGGGCAGACGGCCGAGCCGGAGCCATGAGACCGACAGCCACCGTTCGGGAGAGGATATGACCCTTGAGCTGAGCGCGGACGACCGTGCTCGAATCGCCGAGTTGGGGATGCGCTACCGACTGTGGTCGCCCGCGGAGGAGCCGACCCTCGTATCCCGCGGGGGCGAGAACACGACCTTCGCGGTCGGTGAGTACATCGTCCGATGTTCGGGCGATCTCGATGCAGTCAACCGTGAGGTGGAGCTGCTCGACGCGCTCGCGGGTGCGACCTCCGTCCCCACACCGACACCGGAGCTGCACGAACCGGAGTCCGGAACATTCGCATACCGACGGCTTCGAGGCGCGCCCCTCATTCACCGACGTCACCGTGACACGAAGAAGATCCGACACGCGCTCATCGACGTGCTGTCTGCGCTCCGAGAGTCTCCACGCGCCTCGCGCCTGCCGGTCGATCCGTATCCGAATGAGCAGTGGCATGCGGATGCCGCAGAAACGTACACGGCCGTGTTGAACCACCTCGACGGCGAGCAGGCGCGCATCGTCCGCGCGTTCCTGAGCGAGCCGCCGCCGCCCACACGGACTTCGACCGTCGCTCAGCACAACGACCTCGGAGCGGAGCACATCCTCGTCGACGACGCGGGAGAGGTGACCGGGATCATCGATTGGACGGATGCGGCGATGACCGACCCGGCGCGCGACATCGGGTCCCTCTACCGAGACCTCGGGCCCGCCGCGGCGCTCCGCGTGGGGGAGAGCCTGGACGGGCCCATCACCGAGGACGAGCTGCGCCGCATCCGATTCCACGCACGCTGCAAGTGGCTCGAAGACGTCGCCTTCGGGATCGAAGATCCGTGGACGCGCAAGCCCTATCTCGACAACGCAACGATCACGTTCGATCACACGTTCGCAGCCGATCCGTGAGCCGGGGCAGGAGGACGGGGAGCAGGAGGAAGGATGAAAGGCCGAATCGGATGATCATCACAAGGAGGGTCATCGCGGCGGGAATCGCGCTGGGACTGGCGGTCTCACTGACGTCCACCAGCGCCGGAGCGCACGACGCGCTCACGGACAGCTCGCCCAGATCCGGAGACGTCCTCGCATCGGGTCCCTCGGAGATCACCTTGACCTTCTCGGACCGCGTCTTCGAGGACAGCGCGGTGGTGGCGGTGTCGGATTCGGAGTCCCGCGGTTGGGTGTTCGGCTCACCTGCCGTCGACGATGCGACCGTCACCGTCCAGCTCGAGCGAGAACTCCCCGACGGTGAGTATGACGTGCTGTGGCGGGTCGTCTCGAGCGACAGCCACCCGATATCCGGAGCGTTCACGTTCCGGGTCGGGGACGGCGACACTGTCGACCCCGCATCCGGCGCCGGCGATACAGAGTCCCTCACGGGGCCGGCTCAGCCCGCGGCAGTCGTTCTGTGGACAGTCGTCATCGCCGCCCTTGCAGCGGTGGTGGCGGCCGTCTTCCTCTGGCGTTGGGTCACGTCACGTCGACGAAACGGGTGATCGTGCCCGTCTCAGGCGGGCCGGTCGTCCAGTGTGAGCCAATGCAGGACCTGCTCCAGACCGTCGCGCCAGTGCCGGCGGACGATGTCGGCGGCTCTCTCCCGGTCTCCGTCAGCCAGTGCGTCGAGTATCGCTCGGTGCTGGGCATCCGCCTCGGCTCTGCTCCCGACCAACCGCATGTAGGTCAGTTCATATCGGGAGATGCTGGTTCGCAGACTCTGCGCCATCTCCACGAGCTTGGCGTTGCCTGACGTCGCCGTCAGCAGATCGTGCCAGTGGGAGTCCAGCTGCCACCTGCGAACCGGATCGTCGCACTCGGAGAGTTCGCGCGCCACCGCGCGCAGGTCGCCGAGCGAGGACTCGGTGGTCGCGCCGGAAGTCGTCAGTGCGAGGGATTCGAGGGCGCCCAGGATGGGGTAGATCTCTTCGGCTTCCGATCGCGTCAGCGGACGCACCACGAAACCGCGAGCGAGGGACGACTGGAGCACGCCTTCCGCCTCCAGCCTGATGAGGGCTTCTCGGACAGGGGTGCGCGACACCTCGAGCGAACGGCTGATGGCCGCTTCGGTCAGAGCCGTGCCGGGGGAGTAGTCGCCCGAGGAGATCAGCGCGATGACCCGTCGGTAGACGGCCTCGCGCAACGGCTGGCCGCGCTGAATCGGGCCGCGGTCGTCGGTCATCGGGTGGCTCGCACGCGGTAGGGGCTGTCGTCGCGGTACCGCGATTCGAACTCGGATCGCATGCACAGCGTCTCGATCGCCGTCATGCGGTCCACGGCGAGGATGCCGTCCAGGTGGTCGATCTCGTGCTGCAGCAGCTCGCCGAGTTCGCCGTCCGCGCGGATGGTCTGCTGCCGGCCCTCGGGGGTCTCGTACTCGACCGTGACCCAGGCGTTCCGCCTCACTCGGCAGAAGAACGAGAGGGAGAAGCTCAGGCATCCGTCCCATGGCTCCCAGGTCTCGGATGATCGCTCGACGATCCGGGGATTCACCAGGACCCACGGCTCGTCGATCTCGACGTACACCAACCGCTTGCCGACTCCGATCTGCGGGGCCGCGATCCCTCGGCCGTATCCGGTCCGCGATCGCCAATCCGCCAGCGTGTCGGCGAGGTCGGCGACCAGCGGCTGGATCGCCCGCAGGTCTTCGCGCGTGACGGCGGATGTTGCGGCTCGAAGTGTCGGATTCCCGAGCTGGACTGTGGGCTGTACCGGCATAACGGTATATTGTATACGATAGACGATATGGTCGGCCTTTCCGCTGAGCGCATCGAGTCCGCCGTCGAGCTCATCGAGCCGGTGTTCGTCGACACGCCGCAGTTCCGCGACGCCGCGCTCTCCCGCGCGCTCGGCCGCGATGTCGTTCTGAAACTCGAGACTCTCAACCCCGTCCGGTCGTTCAAGGGACGAGGCGCGAGCCTCCTCATGCGAGACCTGGCCCCCGGTCAGCGCGTCGTCACCGCTTCCGCAGGCAACTTCGGGCTCGCGATGGCGTACGCGGGCATGCTGCGCGGAGTGGACGTCACGGTCTACTGCGCCGCGACCGCCAACGCCACCAAGGTGGCCCGAATCCGGGATGTGGGCGCGGAGGTCATCGTGCGTGGCGCGGACTTCGATGTCGCCAAGGAAGCGGCGCGGGAGCATGCGGCCGTGGAAGGGCACAGGTTCGTCGAAGACGGAGACGACCTGCGGATCACAGAAGGCGCCGGCACCATCGCTGTCGAGCTGGCCGACCAGGCGCCCGATGTCATCGTCGTCCCCGTCGGCAATGGTGCGCTGGCGACGGGGATCGGGTGCTGGGTCCGGACCCGGCGACCGGGGTGCAGAGTGATCGGAGTCTCCGCCGCCGGGGCGCCGGCGATGGCGAACGCGTGGCGCACGGGGATTCCCGCGGCGACTGATCGCGCGAACACCATCGCCGACGGCGTCGCGGTTCGCGTTCCGGTGCCGAGCATCATCCCGATGTTCCGCGAGTACGTCGACGACATGCTGCTCGTGGAAGACGAGGTCATCTGGCACGCCTTGTCGCTCGTCCGGGACACGGTCGGACTGATCCTCGAACCGTCCGCCGTCGTCGGGATCGCAGCGATCATGCAGCACGGCATCCCCGGGGCACGTGTGGCGACCATCGCCACGGGGAGCAACTACTCGGAGCAGCTCCTTCGCCAGATCACAGGCGTCGATGACCGGCCGAGGCGGCCCCTACCATGACACGCAGGATGCTCGAGGCGAGCGGTCCTCCCCGCGGCGCGACCGCGCCTGCGCCATGGGTGATCGACGCACTGCTCGGTCTCGGCGTCACACTGACCGTGGCGTGGCTGATCGCCGTCAACGTCGGAGGGATGGGCGCCGGCGGGTGGGAGTACCCATGGGCCCTCGTCCTCGGCGCACTCCTGCTCGCGCGTCGCCGGTATCCACTCCTCGTCGCGATCGGCTCCGGAGCGGCGGTCATCGGATACCACGCATCCGGACACGCGCCGATCGGGGTCGCCGTGCCTCTCGCTGCGGTGATGTTCTCTGCTGCTGAGTTCGGGCGGGCCATGGGGGCAGCCGTGGTCTCGGCAGCCGTGATCACGATCGCGCTCTCATACCGACTCGCCATCGGCCAGGACCCTGCGTACCTCATCGCGTACGAGCTGCCCGCCCAGGCGCTTCTGCTTGCGGGTGCTGTCGCGCTGGGGGACGGCGTACGTTCGCGCCGCGAGCTCCGCCGACAATCGGAACGGATAGCCGCCATGACAGCGGAGCGCTACGAACGCGAGGCGGAGTGGCGAGTGATGACCGAACGGCTGGAGATCGCACGGGAGCTGCACGATTCCGTGGGCCATGCTCTGACGGTGGTCACGCTCCATGGGCAGGTGCTCGAGGAGTCGCTCACGCCACAGGACGAGGAATTGCGACGCTCCCTCAGAGCCATCACCGATACGACGGCGGCGACGTTCGCAGACCTCCGGAGAACCGTCCTCAGCCTGCGAGGCGAAGGGAGTGCGCCCCGATCGCCCCTGCGACTCTCCGATCTCGAGTCGGCCATCGCGCCCGCGGCGCAGATCGGCGTCGCCACCACGCTGAGTGTCTCGGTGATGACCGCCCTGCCGTCGGCAGTGGAGACGACCATCTATCGGATCGTGCAGGAGTCCATCGTCAACGTCGTGCGGCACGCGCAGGCGTCGCGCGTCGACGTGAGCGTCCGAGAGTCCGACGGTTCCGTGTCGGTGAGCGTCGTCGACGACGGATGCGGCGGCCCGACGAACCCGTCGGCCGAGAGCCACACGGGAAGCGGCATCGCAGGAATGCGCGAGAGAACCGTTCTGCTCGGCGGTGAGTTCTCCGCCGGGCGCTCGGGTGACGGATTCACCGTGCGTGCGAGGATTCCGATCGAAGCCGCATCCGGCTGAGTCTTCTCGCCGAACGCCCCGCGGGCGTGCGTCGTGCGGCCCGCTGTCGCATTCGCGTGTACCGGGCAGTCGTCGAATGGCGACGCTGATGTCGTCTTCGGGACGATGACCGGCGGCCAAGGCGATCCATACCGTGGCGGCATGTCACAAGACGTCGCTCAATCAGACACGCAGGTGCCGCGGCCGCGCAGCTTCGGGCTTCCCTTCCTCGCACTCATCGGTCTGGCCGCGCTGCGGGTGCCCGCTTCGATCCTGGAAGACCTCCGCGTGGTCGATGCCGGGCATTGGGTCTCGGGGCTCCTGCCGTGGGTGGTCGTCGCTGTCTGGGTCGTCGTGGCGGTCGTCCGGAGTGTGCCGCATCCGTTCTCGACGGTTCTCATGATCGGCGCCATCTCGGGTGTTCTGCTCATGATCACCTACCAAGCCCTGTGGGACGTCCTCTTCTGGGACTACCCGTCGGAGATCGGTGGCAGTGGGGTCGCGATCCGCCTCATCGCGATCCCCGGAGGCTTTGTCGCCGGTGTCGTCTCCGGTGCCGTGGGTGGGCTCGTCGCGTGGGCGATTTCCGCGGCGACGCGTCGCCGCCGTACCGGCACCGAGTAGGGACAAACCCCGCCGCCCGCTCAGCGAAACCCTGCATTCCCGTCCCCGG